>JAABUT010000470.1_pt1 | contig 65217 bp, 70 predicted proteins | sample 5559281 | NCBI WGS metagenome assembly JAABUT01 (sample SAMN10711880, study PRJNA513359) | rock metagenome | isolation source: Antarctica rocks | place: Antarctica: Victoria Land, Ricker Hills nord | collected 2016-01-04 | reverse complement strand
CAATCGGAATCAGGTCCAGCTTGTCCATCTCGACCGGGTTCTCGCCGTCGATGCCCGTGTTACTGGTCCAGAACACGACCTGGCCCGTTCGCGGGTCGAGCACCATCGGTGCCCGTAGCCCGTCTAATCCGCCAGTGCGGTCGCGATCTCCTCAATATATCGATCCCCCCAGGTCGAGCATCCCTTCAAACTACAACCCGCGCCTGAGGTCGTGAAAGGCCATCCCCAGGGTGACGTGGCTGCAGGCCCGCTCGCGGTCGTGTGACGCACTCTTGGCGGCAAGTCGGGCGTCCCGACAGCGGCAGAAGAGGACGTCTGCCCTCGAGCCGCCGAGGTCAGCACGGCGGCCCCTTCGCGGCGCAGTGACGCACTTTCATCAAGTTGCGCCTGGACGACAAACCATTCAACGGAGCGCTTGACACAACACCGTTCGCCCCAACCTGGACAGGCTCACGTGGGACGCGACTGCTCAGGGTGGTGCGGGTCCTTGCCGTCGAGATGGGCCAGCACATGCTCGCGCGACAGGTCGTGGTCGTGAGCGTCGCGCGCGTGTTCCATCACCGCTGTCGCGACTGCCTCGCGGTCTTCACCGGAAAACACTTCACCGCACGGCGGGCAGGTGTCGCTGTAGGTCATCATCGGCTCCAAACAGGATAGTAAAGGCCAAGCGGAACACTGGGTAGTAAAGCAAAACTTACGACGATCGTCAAGTGTACTGTACGAGCCATGGCTCGTACAGACCCCTATCCCGGCCCCAGCCGCCCCATGCTGGCCGCCCAGTTGCGCCGAGCCTCCGAAGCCAGCCACCGCCTCGTCTTCGACTACCTCGCGGAGCGAGGGTTCTCAGACCTCCGCCAGTCCCACTTCGACCTGTTCCGCTTCCCCGGCCCCGAGGGCCGAACACCCACCCAACTTGCCGAGCACATGGGGCTGAGCAAACAGGCTCTGAACCCTCTGCTCAACGAACTACAGGCCATGGGCTACCTCACCCGGAGGAACTTCGGCCGCGACAAACGGACCCGCATCCTCACCCTCGCTCCGCGCGGCCTGGAACTCGTCGGCGCCATCCGCGAGGCTCTCGAGCTGCTCGAAACACGCACCCGCGACCAACTCGGCCCGCAGCGCTACCGAACACTGCTCAACGCCCTCGCCGCCATTCAGGCGCTCCCCCACGCGGAGTCAACCCAACCGACCGGTTAACCACGTCCAATACGAACGTCCACCATTCGGCATGAGCCAGATTCAACCCCCTCTGTCGCCACCTCCCCCCGAGGGTCGAACACGGTGGCGGTCCTAGGGCGTGTCATCGCGGTAGCGCCTCTCGAGAAGAGCACGTTCGCGAAGTCGGGTCGAAAACTATCGGCGTGTCTTGGGGGCGAACGAGACGAGGCAGCCACCGGGTAGTGGTCGGATGTCGAAGCCGTTGTCGAAGGTGGGGGGTTCGTCGGTGCTGGCTGGCCAGATCTCTTCCGGTGTCGGTGTTGTTCGGAGCTCCCGACGGCTCGGGGTCGGGGGGACGGGTATGACGGGTGGCGTGGTGTTCGGGGTGATGGTCCGGACGGCCGCTCGCAGGGGCTCACCGCGGGGGACTTCCGCGCCGCAGGTCGCGCAGACCCGGCCGCCGCGGTTGACGCCTTCGCAGACGCGGCATCGCCAGACGGCGCTCATGCGGGGGGCTGGGGGCCGAGCTTGCGCAGCAGCTTTCCGACCAACCGGCTGGCGGGTTTGGCTGCGGGCGAGCCGGACTCGGGGGGGTCGGTGGAGGCGGTGCGCAGGCCGCGGCCGCGTAGGGCCCCCGAGGTGGCCGGCTCGCTCGCCGGTGTCGGCGTAGACCGGATCGTGGTGTGAGTGGGCGACGTCGCGGCGGGTCGGATGCGCATGAGGGTGGCGTGGACCTGGCCTATGGTCGGCCGCTGGGAGGGGTCGGCCAGGAGCATGGTGTCGACCAGGTCGGCCAGCTCGGGGCGCAGGCCGGCGCGGGGTACCCGCAGCGTCTCGCCACTGCAGACCGCGACGGCCGGTTCGTGGTACGTCGGGGCGTCGAACGGTGGGACGGCACCGCTGAGGTACTCGCTGTAGATCAGCCCGAGGGCGAAGACGTCGGAGGCGACGCCGAGTTCGGTGGGCTCGACGCCGGCCTGCTGGACGTAGCCCAGCAGTTCCGGTGAGTAGTAGTTGATGGTGCCGACGATCTCCTCCGCCGGCGGCGGGTTTCCCGCGATGTAGGAGCTGTCGAAGTCGATGAGCTTGGTGGTGTACCCCAGCTCGGTGCGTTTGACCAGGATGTTGCTGGGCTTGAGGTCGCCGTGCACGATGCGCAGGTCGTGCAGGATCTTCAGGCTGTGCGCCACCGACTTCAGCAGCACCAGCTGCCATCGCGGGTCGAGCGCGGCCACACCTGCGGGGCCCAGGTCCTCCGCGTCGACCTTCTCGGTGACCTTGTAGTACTTCGCGCCCCACCGGAAGAAGTCCAGGGTGACGATGAGGTTCCCCCCGTACGCCGAGAGGGGCGCGAGGGCCTGCTGCATACCGCGGTGATGGGCTTCGAACGTCGCGCAGCGGGCCCGCTTCCTGGCCTTGGTCTTTTCACTGCCTGGGGCGGCGTCGTCCGGGTAGGTGGGGCTGAGGAACTCCTTGATGAAGAACTGGCGGCCGGCGCGTTCCGCGAAGGTCCACTTGCTCAGCCCGGCGCCGACGACCTTGAAGTCCTCGAGGATGAGGTAGCCGTTGACGAGGTCGCCAGCCTTCACGTGGTCGCCCCGCTGGGCACGTCAGCGGCGGTGTCGGCGGTGTCGGGCGTCGACGTGACGTCCGGTGCCGGATCCGGGCCGGTGGCGACCTCGCCGCTATCGCCTGACGTCGGCGTCGAGCTCTCGTCCTCGGCGTCGGCGTCGGCGTCGGCGTCGGTGCTGGTTTGGGTGCGCAGATAGCGCTCATAGCCCGGTTGGTACCGCGCCCACAGCTGCTGCGTCTCCTCCACCTGCCGTTGCCGTTGCCGCGTCAGCTCGTTCTCGGCCTGGGTCACGGCACGGCTGAGCTCGTCGATCGGGGTGGTGTACTGCAGCTCCAGCTCCTTGGCCCGGGGGGCGTACAGCCGTTTCAGGTCGTCCAGGTCGGCCCCCACGCTGACGACCGCCATCGCGGCGTCGTCACCGGTGACCGCGGTCACTGCCGCTTGGACGGCGCGTGACCAGGCGTCGACGGAGGAGGCCTCAGCCAGCGCGTCGAGCACGAGCCGCTCGAAGTGCATCGGCGTGGGCAGGTAGCCGAAGCAGCCGTCCGTGGCGCACAGCAGGAAGAACGGGGCCTGCAGCTCCATCCGCCCGTAGTTGACGTGAAAGTCGGTGTCGGCCGAGATGGCGTTGCTGACGACGGAGTCCCGCTGCAGGTTTACTAGAGCGTCGTTGTCGTCGCGCAGATCGTCCATGGTGAGCTGCCGCGCCCCGTCCGGCTCGAAGACGTACGCACGCGAGTCGCCGGCCCAGAAGACGTGGCCCAGCCACGCCGACCCGTCCCGTGCGGCACGCTGCAGACCGAGGACGGCCATCGTGGTCGGCAACGCCCGCAGCAGCTTCGAGCGCAGCCGGCTCGGCGGCGCCTTCAGCTCGGCCAGCCGCAGGGCGAGAGCCTCGTGCATCGAACGGCGGAGGTCCTCGGCTGCCGCGTCACCGTTGAGGTTCCAGTCCGGCACCAGCAGGTCCAGCATGCGATCCTCGACCACGTTCCGGGCGATCCGCGCAGCGAGGTATGCGCCGCTGCGGGGTCCGTCCTCGGTCTCGTAGACCGTGCCCCCGGCGCCGCCCATGCCGTCGAACACGCCGAGCAGGGCCAGGTCGGGCCCGTCCCGCAGGATGGGGTCGGAGTCCTCACCGTGGTCCGGGATCTTGCCGAGGTTGAAGCCGAACGAGACGGCGGGTCCGGGGGACGAGGGCGAGGCGCTCTCGACGGACCGGTTGACCTCGGTCACACCGAGTTGCCGATGGAGTCGATGATGGTGCCGTAGTCGACCTCGGACAGCCCGCCACCGGCCTGCGACGGGTTGTGCACCACGTTCTCCCAGACCGCCGAGATGTCGCTCCATCCCGGGCCGTCCGGGGCGAAAAGGATAAGCCGCTTGGAGCTGGACCCCATCAGCCCCTGCTCGTCCTCCCACAGGTCGGTGAGGGCGCTGAAGTCGGCCGGCACCCGCGAGGACAGGTCCGCGGGCACCACGGAGGCAGTCAGGGGGTGGGCAGGTTGGTCCGTCCAGACGACGATGACCTGCCGGCGCCGGTCACCGGTCGTAGTCCAGGGCGAGTTGACCGCCAGGGCCACCGCCTCGAGTCCCGACTCGGGAGCATCCCCACCGCCCTCGGCCACCAGCCCGTTGACGAACTCCGAGAAGCCGGAGCGGTCATCCGGCAGGGTGAAGAACGGCGACTCCTCCAGGGCCCCAGCACCGTCCGCCGCGAAGTCACGGAACGCGATCACCCGGACCCTGAGCTGGGCGACGTTCTTGCCCTTCTCGGTCAGGTTCGCCTGCACGTCGTCGTAGAAGCCAAGAGCGTTGGCCTTGACCGCGTCGATGATCGGGTCCATGCTGCCCGTCACGTCGATGCAGAAGACGATGTCGACGGCGTAGCTCAGGCCACGCGGGGCGGCCAGGCTCGACTGCGCCGACGGTGCGGGCGATGAGCTGGCAGAGGTTGCAGGAGCCGCAGCAGTCGGGGCGGGGGGGTCGGTGACTGCGTCCTGCGGCGTGGGGGGTGCTGGCGTCTCGGCTGCAGGCGGAGCCGCAACAGCGGACGCGTCAGGCGCGTCCTTGGGTGAGTCTTCGGTCGTCGCAGTGTGTTCGGTCATAGCTCCCGTTCAGGTGCCCTGTGGCACCTCGCGCTTGCCCACATGGTGGCTTCGCCGAAGGTGGTACCCGGTTCCGGCATGGCTAACCGTGACCGCAGCCGGGGGTTGTCCGGGGCCCGGAGCACTGGCGCGTGCGCCGGCGCCCGGAGCCGGTGCAGCCCCGGCGACCCGCGCCGAGCCCGGCGACCCAGGTGAGCCCGGCGAGCAGCGTGTCGAGGCCTCGATCGAGCTCGGCCCTGCCGCGGGCCGCTCGAATTCACAAATCCGCGAACGTGCCCACAGAACCGGCCGAGACGTCGACCCCGACCTGCGTCCGGGTCGGCGCCAAACGTTCGGGGCCCCGCGCACCTACGGCACCCTTGGACGTAGCCGCCGTCGTGCGCCCGCCGTCGCCAGGCCCGCCGCACCGGGTTCGTGGCCATGTCTCCGCCGGAATGCAAGTAAGCACAACCGAGCGCTTCAGAACCGCGCGGCAGACAGCAGCCGCGGCGCAGGTGGCTGCGTCCTAGTGGGCCGGTGTGCAGCACGTTCGAACCACGCCCCATCTGGGCGCTGTGGGGATGCCCCACAGTGGGGCGATAGGACTCGCGGCTCGGGGGCGGGCTAGTTGGTCGGGGGCGGGCGATGGCGACCCGCTGTTGTTGGCCGCCGGAAAACCAGGTCGCGAGAGGGTGTTGTGGCGTCCGTCTAGTCCGAGTTGTTCGAGCAGCTCCAGTCGGTGATCCCGGCCCGGGTGTGGGTGAGGGACAAGAAGCTGGTGATGTTGAGGCATTCGTCGTGGACCCGACCGTTGGAGGACTGATGTAGCCGTTCCGCCACCGTTGGCCGGGTGGGATAAGGGACAGGCCGACGCGGCCGGTGGTCGAGTCGGCCATCGCCTGGCAGGCGAGCTCGGGGCCGTGTCGTAGCGAAGCACCGTCGGGCAGCCGCGGCCGGCGGCAAGGCGGTCGAGCTCGTCGATGAGCCGGTCGCCGGTGAGCGATCGGTCGGCCAGGCCGCCGTGGCGTCCGCGGGTGTGCTCACAGTCACGGCCACGGAGGGAGACCGGCTTGGCCGGTCTCCTTTGGTGGTGTGCGTGTGTGGTGACGTCGGGCTGGGGGTCGACCGCCCACGCCCGGTGGGGGGCGTCCGGTGGATCCGCGCCACTACGGTGCAGGCGCGCACGCGCCCGCGGCGGCGGTGTTGCGGCAGCCGGAGGCCTTGCTTGACGCCACAGCCGTTGGATCTTCTTGTTGTTCACCGCCCAGCCCTCACCGCGGGCGACCCTGTCAGTGTTGCGGAATCCCCGCCGCGGGTGCTCCATGGCTTATCCGCGCAGCCAGGCCCGCGGTGCCGCGTCCGGGTCCGTCGGCGGGCAAGCCCGGGTTACCCCACGAGGCAAGCCTGCTGATGCCCGGTGGGCGGGCAGGCGCTCCGCTCGGACACCTTCAGGGTCCGGTCAGATGGTGCACGGCAGCCCGGCCGCGCTCCGCGAGCCCCTCGTCGATGGACGGGATCGCCGCAGTCTGGTGCGCGCCGCTCGGGTTGCACTGGTTCGTGCATAAGCGGCCCAGCCCGAGGGTGGTGACCGGTATTGTGTGATAAGTACCGTGAGGCGATCACGCCTCAGCGGCGCCTGTCCCCGGCCGCGCTGTTCAGCTTGGACTGAGCCGAGGCACTGTGTACCGTACGCGCCGCACGGAACCGGCCTCCGATATGGACCTCATGGTGCTGCGCCTGTTCGGCGCTTGCGAGGCCGCGACGGAAACCGGGCTGCGGATGCAGCTGCGGCGCGCGGCGTCCGCCGCCGAAGGGCGGCAACTGGTCGTCGATCTCTCCGATGTGCCATTCATGGACGCCGCCGGCCTGGCTGCCCTCATGGAGGCGCAGACCCTAACGGGTAACCGACTCACGATTCGGAACCCGCCGTGGTCCCTGACCCGGATATTGGACGCGCTCAACCTCACAGGTCACCTCCCCATCGTGGACACGAGGATCAGCGACCCGAGAGACCGTAGGTCACATCGGGTGACCGCCGTCGGCCCTCCTGGTGGTTCGACCTCCTCACGCGCTGGCCCGGATCGTTGCGCGCCATGAGCTGACAGCGCGACGGCGCCCCGCCGACTTGCCGGGCCGCCCACATCACGCGGCGGGCCGTGGGCCACCTTCACTGCGTACCGCAGCGGAACCGTCCTGCTGTCGGCGCGGGGGTCGACCTGGACCGACCCGTGACCACGGCCGTTCGCGAGGTCCGGTTAAGCAGCTGCCTTCGCCGGCCACGCCACGTCCCCGGACCCGGACCCGGGCCACCAACAGGAGGGCGTCGACCGGACCCGAGGCAGCCTGACGAAACCGACACGATTTTGTGGGCGCTTCTGGTGGAGAGTGATGGGGTTGACGCGCCTCTGCGCGGCGGGTCGCGATCGTCGCGGCGGCCCGGGCCTCTGGCAGCTCCCGACGCGGGCACCGTGGTTGGGCACCAAGGGGTAGGCGCGCATATAGACCCCACCGTGTCTTGGACGGTCGGGCCCTGGGTGGTTCTAGCCAAGCCCGGGTCTCCGGGTGGTCCCATCTGCGCCTGGAGCCACTCCGGAGACCCTCGTATAATGGGCAATTCGGGAGAGCGCGTAACGGCGTGATTCCGGCGCCTTGTTCTCGGGATCATGGGCAGTGGAAGTGGGAAGCGGACGTGAGTAGCACCATCCGTGGCGCGAAGGGCCCGACTGGGCAGCCCACCGGGCGCCCCCTACGGGCGCCCTCCGGCCGCACTGGGTCAGCCAGGGCCGGTGCTTGAGTACCGACCCCGACGCGCTGTTTGTGCGGGGGGCGGCCCAACAGGGCGCCAAGGTGGTCTGCCGAGGCTGCCCGGTCATCGCCGAGTGCCTCGCCGACGCCTTGGACAACCGCATCGAGTATGGCGTCTGGGGTGGGATGAGCGAGCGTGAGCGTCGGGCCATGTTGCTGCGGCATCCCAATGTCCCGTCCTGGTGGAACCTGTTCCAGACCGCACGCCTGGACCAGGCCCACGCGTCCTGAGCGCAGCGTGCTCGCGAGGGCGCGGCAGACGCCTCGAGAAGCGGTTGGAGCTGCAGATCAGAGCGCGGAGTGGCACCTTTCGCAAAGGGGCTGGGGTGGCCAAGCCTCGGCGACCCCTGACGTCATACGGTTGGTCGTAGCGGTGCGCTCTGCTCAGACCCGACCCGCGGCTGGGCGGCAGCACTAGCGGCCACCGGAGCCACGCACGGCCGGTTGGAGGAGCGATGCGACGTAGCGCCGGTGTCGAGGCCATCATCGAGCAGCTCTACGACGTGATGCGAGGCTGCGACCCCAAGGAGGTCGAGCAGCTGCTGTCCGAGGACCTCACGGTGGCGATCGGCACCGACGAGGAGGAGTGGGAGACCGGTCATGCGGCCGCCGTCGCCGGCTTCCTCACCCAGACCCAGACGGTCGGCGTGCTGACGGTGCGGGCCGGGTCGCCGCGCGGCTACAGCGACGGCCTCTTCGGATGGTTCGAGGACCGAGCGCTGGTGACCTTCCCCGACGGCGAGTCGGCGGCGATCAGGGTCACCGGAGTCGTCCGGCACCAGAACGGCAGATGGCGCTTGGTGCAGCTGCACACCTCCGTGGGGCTACCGAACGCTGATTTCGGTCTTGACGTGCCGAGGTAAAGGGACGACTCAGCAGCGACAAGATGCTGGATCAGCTGATGGCGGCTACGGACGAGCGTGGTGTCGCTTTGACTGGCGAGGGGTGGGTTCCTGCCCGAGATGATCAAGGCGGTCCTGGAGCGCGGGATGGCGGCTGAGCTGACCGAGCACCTGGGCTATGAGAAGGGGGAGCGGGTCGGGCATGGGTCGGGGAACTCCCGCAACGGGACCACCCCGAAGACGGTGGGCACCGAGGTCGGCGATGTGGCGTTGGACCAGCCTCGGGACCGGAACAGCTCGTTCGCGTCGGCTTTGGTGCCCCAGGGCGCCCGCCGCCTGGGTGGTCTGGAGGACATGATCATCTCGCTGCACGCGGGCGGGATGACGGTGCGCGACACCCAGCACCATCTGACTGCCGCACTGGGCACCAGCTGTCCCACGAGACGGGTCATCGCTTGGGCGCGCACCGGCATGAGGTGAATGCACCGGACCTTGCCGATCTCCCCAAGCGGGCGGCCAGCAGCGGGTTCGCGACGCGCCCTTTCTGGGCGGTAGGGGGGGCACCACGCCAGCCGCACAGTTTTCCAAGCCGCCGACCTCAGGTAGTCGATGCCGCGTAGATCTGCTCCACAGACTTCTCTAGCGTCCCCTCGAACTCCTCCTCCGTCTGCTGTGCACTCAGCCCCTCCAACAACGCCCGCGAGAAGCTGGCGATGAGGCCGGGGTTGCGCGCCAGACGCTCGTCGGCCTCCTCTCGCGAGTAGCCGCCGGAGAGCGCGACCACGCGCAATATTCGCGGGTGCGCCATGACGTCGGCGTAGAACCCGTCGTGGTCGGGGATCGAGATCTTCAACATCACCTGCGCGTCGGCTGGCAGTGCGTCGAGGCCGGCCAGCACCGCTGCCTTGAGCAGCTCCTCGCTGCGGGCCTTATCGTCGCTCCCGATGGACACCTCCGGCTCGAGGATCGGGACCAGCCCGTGGGCCAGCACCTGACGGGCATACTCGAACTGCTGCTCGACGACGGCGGTGATGCCGTGCTCGTCGGCATGCTTGACGACTGAGCGCATCTTGGTGCCGAAGATTCCCTTGGCCACTGCGCGGTCGAGGGTGGCGGCGAGGCCGTCGATGGGCTTCATGACCTGCACGCCGTGGTCCTCGTCGGCCAGGCCCTTGTCGATCTTGAGGATCGGCACGATGTGCCGACGCCCCCAGAGGTATGCCGCGGTGCCGACGCCCGCGACGTCGCGGTCCATGGTCTGCTCGAACAGGATGGTGGCGAGGATGCGGTCGCCGGTGAAGGCGGGGCTAATCATGACCCGCGTCCGCATCGCGTGGACGAGGTCGAACATCTCGGCGTCGCCGGTGTACTGGCTCTCAGGAATACCGTACTCCGCAAGGGCCTTCGGGGTGCTGCCGCCGCTCTGGTCGAGGGCAGCGAAGAAGCCCCGTCCGTGGACGATCTGGTCTCGCTGCTCGTCGTGAGTGGCCGTCATGCGCACACCGTCCACCCAGCGCGCGTTCTTGGCAACCAGAAGGCCTGTGAACCGGAATTGGGGGCCCAGGTCCCGTCCCACGGATGGCGTCGCTCGCATACTTTGGGGGGAGTTGTGTAACGAGGGGAGCGTTCCGTGACGAACCGGGTGTTCGGCGCGCGTCGGGCGCGGGGTCTTGTGGTGCTGGCGGTGGTGCCGAGCCTCATGCTGGCGGCGGGATGCTCGTCGGGTGGGTCCGCCACCGGGGGAGACGCTGCATCCACCACGTCGGCGGTGTCGTCAACCACGTCACCAGCAACCTCAAGCACGTCACCGACCACATCGACGACCAGCGCAGGCGCCCAGGCCCTCGCCGCCACCTACCGACCCATCGTTCAGAACGCCATGAAGGAGATGCTCGTACCGGGCGCGGTCGTGCTGATCGACACGCCGCATGGCCGGTGGACCGAGGCCTTCGGGGTGCGAAAGCTGGGCAGCACGGAGGCGGTCACGGTCGGCGACCACTTCCGCATCGGCAGCAACACCAAGACGATGGTGGGCACCGTCGTCCTCCAGCTGGTCCAGGAGGGCAAGCTCGCGCTGGACGACCCGATCTCGAAGTACCGACCCGAGGTGCCGAACGGTGGCGCGATCACGATCGCGCAGCTGCTCGGCATGACCTCGGGATTGGACAGCTATACCTTCCTCGACTCGTTCGAGCACACCCTGGACGACGAACCCCAGAAGGTCTGGAACCCTGAAGACCTCGCCCAGATGGGCGAGGCCATGCCGCCGAAGTTCGCTCCCGGCACCGGGTTCCTCTACTCCAACACCAACACGGTGCTGCTCGGTCTCCTCATTGAGAAGCTGACGGGCCAGAATCTCGGGCCGGCACTGAGCGAGCGGGTCTACGCCAAGCTGGGCCTGAAAAACACGTCCTTCCCGGCCCTGACCGACAACACCCTCCCCAGCCCCCACCCGAACGGCTACATGTTCGGGACCAACGTCTCCACCCTGGTCGACGCGGCCCTGCCGGCCGCCGAGCAGGCGGCGGCCCGGGCCGGCACGTTGAAGCCCAACGACCACACGAACGACAACCCATCATGGGGCTGGGCCGCCGGTGCGGCGATCTCAACCGCCGACGACCTGGCCGTCTACGCCAAGGCGCTGGCCGCCGGTGGGCTCCTCGACCCGGCCACCCAGCAGACGCGCCTGGAGAGCTTCACGCCCGTGGGCAGTGGCACCTCGGCGTACGGGCTGGCCCTGGCTCGGTACGGCGCGATGATCGGGCACGATGGCTCGTTGCCCGGATACCAGTCGCTCGCCGTCTACAACCCCAAGACCTCCACGACCCTCGTCGTCCTGACCAACCTGCAACAGTCGGTCGAGGGCACGACGACGGCGAAGGAGATCGGCAACCAGATCATGGCGAAGCTGCCGACGGGCTGAGGCACCCGCCGCCCAGTATGCGCGGGGTTGGCTAACGTGCGGCGTATGCCGCTGACCCCCGACCAGTTCTACCGGCACGCCGTCGCCGGCGCCGACGAGGAGGGGCGGCTGCCGCTCTCCCAGATGACCGGGTGGGACATCAGCCCGTTCACGGACGAGGATCTGCGGGTGGCGCCGCTGCGGCCGCCCGTCATCCCCGAGCCGCCTCGTGACGGGGAGGACCCGGACCACTGCGAGTCCTGCGAGCGCTCCGGCCAGGGCATCTGGCTGAACGACCGGTGGCGGCTGACCCAGGTCAAGCAGGTCGGCGTGCCCGCGGTGCTCATGCTGCACCCACGCGACCACCACGACCTGGCCGACCTACCGGACGAGCTGGCCGGCGAGCTGGGGGTGCTCATCGCGCACCTCACGCGACACGTCGAGGCGCTGCCCCACATCGGGCGCTGCCACGTCTACCGCATCGGAGACGGCGGCGCCCATCTGCACGTCTGGTTCTTCGCCCGCCCGGCCGGCCAGCCTCAGCTGGTGGGGTCGTGGCTCGTCGTGTGGGACGACCTGCTTCCGGAGTACCCCGCCGATATCGCTGAGCGTGACGCCGCGACGGTCGTCGAAGCACTCGTCCACTCGTCCGGGGGCCGGGCGGGCTGAGCGTGACGCCGCGACGGTCGTCGAAGCACTCGTCCACTCGTCCGGGGGCCGGGCGGGCTGAGCGCGCGACGACTACACCAGGACGCGGTAGTCGGCGAGCAGGTGACCCAGCGGCGAGGTCTCGACGCGGATCGGCTCGAGGCGCACCGGCGGCACGCCGTCGAACAGCCGCTGCCCACTCCCGGCGATCGCGGGTGCGATCACCAGCCTGACCTCGTCGACAACCCCTGCGGCCAGCAGTGACTGGGCGACCGAGATGCTGGCGTGCACCCCGATGTCGGCTCCAGGTCGTTGCTTCAGAGCGCATACGAACTCGACAAGACGGCCCTCGACCGCGTTCGCGTTCGACCAGTCCCGGTCGAGCGGGGTCGACGTCGCCACGTACTTCCTCACCCCGTTGATGAAGGTCGCGAACGGCTCGATGTCGCTGCCCGGCCAGAACGCGGCCCACTCGTCATAGCTGCGTCGGCCCAGGATGACGGCATCCTGTGTCGAGATGACGGCGCCGAGCTCGGCGTCCATCCCCGCGTCCCACTCGGTGACGAACCCGTCCGGCTTCTCCGCGACACCGTCGAAGGACAGCAGCTCATAGACGACGACCTTGCGCACGTTCGGCTCCTCCGGTGATGTAGGCCTCCCTCCGTAGACGCTTCTCGCGGGCGGAACTCATCGGGCCGTCGGTGTTGCTGCGCCGTCAGTCAGGCACCGTCGCCTGGATCCGCTCCTGCAGGCCGGCCAGGCCCTTGCGGATCATCGCCCCGTAGCCGTCGTCGCCGAGGGCGTCGAGCGTCGTCAGCGCCAGCTCCACCTGGGCACGGGCGTCGTGGACGCGGCCCTGGCGCAGGTAGCCGTCGCCGAGGTTGAGGTGCAGGCTCGGCGCCATTCCTCGCGTCGACGGAATCCCGATCTCGGTGAGGCCCGCGTCCGCGACCTGACCGTGCTCCGTCAAAGCCCTCGCGTCCCAGGCGACCTCGTCGGCCAGGTCGTCCTGGAGGTCGGCGAGGTAGTGCGCGATGACGCAGCGCTGGCCATGGTCCTCGTCGGCGGTGCCGTCCCAGCAGGCACTTAACATCGCCACGCCACGCACCCGATCACCGCTCAGGGCGACCCGACCGCCTCCGTGATGTCTCCCCACTGCGGCACAACCGCGACCATAGTGTTGTGGAAGGGAGAAAGGGGTCGAACGTGGTTCAGCCAGCACGCGCACCGGATGACGTCCTCGTGCACCTGCGCCGGGCGCGAGACCTCGCCGACCGGGAGTATGCCCACGACGTGAGTCTCACTCGCCTGGCCGACGCCGCGGGACTGTCGAAGTACCACTTCCTCCGGCTCTTCACGGCCACCTACGGGATGACGCCGGCCGACTACGTGTCGAGGCGCCGGATCGAACGGGCGCAGGACCTCCTGCGAGCGACCAACCTGACGGTCACCGAGGTCTGCCACGCGGTCGGGTTCAGCTCGCTCGGCTCCTTCTCGAGCCGGTTCCACGCCATTGTGGGTGAGACACCGTCGGCCTTCCAGGGGCGCTACGCCGGGGCGGGCGTGCCCCGCATACCCGGCTGCTACGTGTTCATGTGGGGTCTGGCGGAGCGCCGGGAGACCTCCGCAATGCAGGAGAAGCGCCCGGACGAGCAGGCCTCGTAGCCCTCGGGGCCATGATCAAAGACATCAGCATTGTCAGCGTCTTCGTCAAGGACCAGGACGAGGCCAAGAAGTTCTACACCGAGGTGATGGGCTTCACCGCGGGCGACGACGTCACCCTCGGCGAGGGCTACCGGTGGTGCACCGTCATCAACCCCCGCCAACCCGAGCTCATGATCAACCTGACGATCCCGGGTCCGCCCTTCGACCCCGACCTCATCGAGGCCATGAAACGCGCGCAGGACGCCGGCGGCCTCAACGGCCTCGGCTTCTCGGTCGACGACTGCCACCAGACCTACGCCGACCTGACGGCCAAGGGTGTCGAGTTCGTCCAGCCGCCGTCCGAGCGCCCCTACGGGATCGAGGCGGTATGCCGCGACAACTCGGGCAACTGGATGGTCCTCGTCGAGCAGAACAACGCGGCGGTGACCTCAGTCGACTTCGACCAGCACTGACCGCACGCAGACGGGCCGCGCTGCTGCCGGCGAGCTACGCCTCCTTCAGTTGAGGTGCTGCTGCCAGTCGTCCGGCACGGCACCGGCCGGCCCGGGCACGCTCTGGCCCGCCGGATGGGTCTCCGGCGGCGCGAGGTCAGGGCCGTCTGACATCTCGCCTGAGCGGTAGTCGTAGAACCACGTCTCCCCGGGCTCGAAGCTGCGGATCACCGGGTGGCCGGTCGCCTCGTTATGGACGGTCGCGTGCTGCGACGGGGAGGTGTCGCAACATCCGATGTGGCCGCACGCCGCGCAGCGTCTCAGGTGGACCCACCAGCCACCGGCGGCCAGGCACTCGACGCAGCCGGCCCCGGATGGCGGCACCGAAGGGTCCAGGGGAGTGAAGTCCGATGCCGTGTCCTGGGCCATACCCGACTCTAAGCCGCGCGCCGGCGCCAACGGAGGATGCGGCACTGACGAGTAAGAACGCTCCGGAGAAGCGCCCCGTCTGAGGCGGGCACACGGGCGGGCGTTGGTCGCCGCAACCGGCCCGAAACCGGATGAACACCGGACCAACGCCCGACGCTGTGCTCCAAAACTGGGCGTGGCCTGTCAAGCGGTCAGGAACTGTCCGGTATGCCGCCTAGCGTGGAGCCACGCCTACGACAGGAGCACCACGCCATGGATCTGCGACTCGAGCTCGTCATCATCCCGGTCACCGACGTCGACCGCGCGAAGGCGTTCTACGTCGACCGGTTCGGCTTCAACGCCGACCACGATCAGGTGGTCACCCCCGAGCTGCGGTTCGTGCAGCTGACTCCGCCCGGCTCGGCCTGTTCCATCGCCTTCGGGCTGGGCCTCACCGATGCCGAGCCCGGCTCGGTCACAGGCCTCCAGGTCGTGACGAGCGACATCGAGGCGACCCAGCGGGACCTCCGCGACCGCGGTGTCGACGTCGGCGAGATCGACGACCAGGCCTGGGGCCGGTTCCTCCACGTCGTGGACCGGGACGGCAACCGCTGGGCGATCCAGCAGATCGTCCGGCCCGCTTGAGCCTGGGTGAACACGCAGCGAGGTCGGTCCGGCCCCCTCAGGGGGGCCGATCCACCGCGCTGTGGGTGCACGCGACCCGTCACCCCTAGGCTCGCCACCACCCCACGCCGTCGCAGGAGCCTGATGACCTCCGAACGCCTGCCTGAGCAGCGCTCCTACTGGGACGCTGAGGCGGCGAGGTTCGACGAGGAGCCCGATCACGGGCTCCGCGACTCCGACACCCGGGCCGCTTGGCGCGCGCTGCTCACCCGGCACCTGCCGGTGCCCCCGGCCGACGTGCTCGACCTTGGCTGCGGCACAGGCACGTTGACGGTGCTCCTCGCTCAGGACGGTCACCACGTCCACGGCGTCGACCTGGCCCCGGCCATGGTCGCAGCGGCTCGGGCCAAGGTCGCGGCCGCTGGGGTGGCAGCCATCGTCCAGGAGGGTGACGCCGCCAACCCGCCCGGCGACCCGGCGGCATACGACGTGGTGCTGAGCCGTCACGTCCTGTGGGCGCTTCCCGATCCGGGGGCGGCGGTCGGCCGCTGGGCGCGACTCGTTCGCCCCGGCGGGCGCCTCGTCCTCGTCGAGGGGCGGTGGTGGACCGGTGGAGGTCTGACAGCGGTCGAGAGCCGCCGGCTCGCCACGCCCCACCTCGCTAACATCGTCGTGGAACCGTTGACCGACCCACTGCTCTGGGGTGGACCGATCTCGGACGAGCGCTACCTCCTGACGGGGCCCGTCACCTGAGCGGGCTGGCCGAACCCTCGTCGGCCGACGCGGTCGGCAGTGCACCTTGCTTTTGCCAAACCGGAAAGTTGACGGCATGCTTTCCTGTATGGAAAGTATGACGCCTCCCCGGAGCCCTGACGATCCCCGCTCCTCCCTGTCCGCGGCAAGCGCGGCCGCTGAGCGGCTGACCGGCGGTCTGCGCCTACCCGCCGACGTCTACGCCGCGGTGGGCAGCGGTGTGGCCCTGCAGATCGGCACGGCGGCCTACGGGATCGCCGAGCAGACCACGGCCGGGCTAGCCGTCCTGTTGGCCGGGCTGGCCGTCCTGCTGCTCGTCGTGACGGTCGTGCTCCGCCGGTTCCGCCGGACCAACGGCGTCACGGTCGATGGTCTCGCCAGCCAGATCGTGCTGGGCGCCGGCGCCACGTCCTCGACCGCTTACCTCGCGGGCCTCTCGGTCGCGACCTGGGCCGCCTTCTCGTCGGTGTGGTGGGTCGTCGTCGTGGCTGCCGTGGCCGGAGGAGCCGGCTACGCCGTCGGCATCCATCGCTGGTGGCGGTCTTACCAGCAGCACCCGGCGGCTCACTCGCGAGGCGCCTCGCCGCGCACGCTCGCCACCCTTGCCCTCCTTGCCGGCTGCGCACTCGCGGCGCTCCTCGTCCTCCGCTGATGGTCGAGCTCGACCCGCTGATCCACGCGCCCGCCCGGCTGCAGCTGGTGACCACGCTGTCCACGGTCTCGGAAGCTGAGTTCGCGACGTTGCGCGACCTTCTCGAGGTCAGCGACTCGGTGATGTCCAAGCACCTGTCCGCTCTCACCGACGCCGGTTACCTCCGTGCCCGGAAGGGGATGCGGGCCGGGCGCCGGACGACGTGGGTCGGGCTGACCGCCGCCGGCCGCAAGGCCCTCGGGGGACACGTCGCGGCTCTGCACCGGCTGATCGACGCGGTCGAGGTGGACGGGGCGGTCGAGTCTGGCGGTGCTGACCCTGCCGTCGGCGCCGTCGGCGCCGTTTGACGAGGCAGCCGACGGGCTGCTGCGCTGACGGTCACGGCGTTCGCCGGCTCGGCGGCTGTGCTCGACTGACCCGGTGCAAGGCGATGTCTGCGCCCATCTCGGCCTGTCGGTGACGGGTCCGGCACCCTCATCTTCAGCGCGGTGGTGGCGCCACGGAGCGCCGAGCTCCACGAGAGGTTCATCGTCACGGTGGGCGGCCAGTCGGTCGAACCGACCTTCCTGCCGCCCAGCCGCTACTGCGAGTCCGACGTCCTCGGCCCCACCGCGGCGGCTGAGTTCGCCTCCTCGGAGGGGCATTCGCTTCTTTCCGCCGTTCCCGTGTGCGTGCACGACACGCTCGCCTACGTCTCCGGGTGGAGCCTGCCCACGATGGTGCGGTGCGCACCCTTCTCGCCCGCAGGGGGTGTGCCGCGACTTCGCCCACCTGACCGTGGCCCTGCTCCGCGCCCGCGACGTGCCGCCCGGCTGGCGTCGGTGAATGCACCGGCCTGTCCCCATGGACTTCCACGCGGTCTGCAAGGCATGGATCGACGGCGTGTGGCACCTCGTCGACGTGTCACGGGCTGTCGGGGCTGTCGGGGCCGTCGGGCCTCAGTTCAGGTTAGGAGGCGCTGAGACGGTGCCGCCGGCGACGCCGAGCCGCGACGCCAGCTCGGTCTCGCGGCGAGCCAGTCGCAGGACCAGGCCCAGCCGGGCGGTCACCTCCGGCAGCTCGAGCAGCCGCTGCCGGTCGTCACGGTCGAGATCCAGCGCCTCGGCGGCCCACCAGGCGATGTCCGCGGGGTCGTCGGGCGGGACGGGCGGGTCGGGTGGATCGATGCCCACCGCCCGGCTGTGCGACACCACGGCCGCTCGCAGGGCCGCGGCCTGTCTCGACGTCGTGGCGACATCTCCAGGCACGTCGTGCAGCCAGGTCACCTGCGCGGTCGTCCACGGCGTGCCGGCCGTCTCGTCGATCGCGTCCACGCGGAACCGGCGGGTGCCGTGGGTGATGACGACGTAGAAGTGGTCGGCCACCTCCGCCATCCGGTCGAGCACGGCCAGGCAGCCGATGGACTCCAGCTCGTTGGCCCGGTCGCCGACCTCGTAGCCGTGCCGGATAGCGACCACGCCGAACCCGGTCTGCTCCCCCTGGCTGTCGATGAGGTGCTGCAGCAACGCGACGTAGCGCTCCTCGAAGATCTGGAGCGGCAGCCGCCGCCCCGGCAGGAGAGTCTCCCCCAGCGGGAACAGCGGCAGCGCGGGCATACGACGACTCTAGGGCGGGTCAGCAGGGCTCGCAGGTCGGTGCGTCAGGTCAGCCGGGTTACGGGTACGAGACGACGGTGCTCGGCCCCTGGAACGTCGGCGTGACCGGGGCTCCGACATCGTTGATGACGTGGTCGATGGTGCCGGCCTTGTTGAGCGACACCGTGAGCAGGTCGTGCATCTTCACTCCCGGAGTCACGGGGACCTCGAACGCGTGCGACGCATCCAACGTCGGGTTGACGTTCGTGTAGATATAGCTACCCCCGCCCCACAGCTCGTGCTGCTGCACGGTGTCGGCCACCTTGTATGCCGCGTAGCCGAGAATCCCGTCGTGCTGCCACGCGGCCTGGTTCGGAGCGTCATAGGGCAGCTCGTTCTGGAAGAACACGGTGCGCCCGCGCTCGCCGGACCAGATGACGTTCTCCTTCTGGAAGTGCTCGGAGAACAGCCCGGTCGCGGTGACGTCGTTGCCGTTCACGACCACGCCGGTGTCAGAGGTGTTCTGGGTCCAACCGACGCCGGCGCCATGGTCGGCGCGCCACGCCCAGATATCATCGAGGACAACCTGGTTGCTGTTGACCTCGAGGGCGACCTTGGCCTGACCGGGGTGGGGTCCGCCTATGCGGAAGAACACGTCCTGGATGCCGGTCGGGTTCGCCGCGTCGCTGGCCTTGGCGTCCTGCACCGGACCACGGCTGTGCGAGCCGACGCGCATGAGCACGTCCGAGCTCGGCGTGCCGGCGTCGATGGTGAGCCCCGCGACGTCGACACCCGGCACGTTGCCGACCTCGATGGCCGCGTTGCCCTTGGTGGGCGTCAGGGAGGGGAAGCCGAGGCCGAGGATGACCGTGTCGGCCCGCTTGACCGTCAGCGCCTTGGGCGCGTCGTAGACACCCGGCAGCAGGAGCAGGTTGCGACCCTGCGCCAGGGAGGCGTTGACGAGCGACCAGTTCGACGCCGGCGACGCCACCGTGAAGTCGCTCAAGGGGATGGACCGGCCCGGGGTCGCGCCCGCGGCCCAGGTGGTGCCCGACGAGTTCGTCCGCGCGGCCGGGACGAAGACCTGCCAGGCGCCGGCGTGGTCGACGTAGAGGTAGGGCCGCTCACGGCTGGCCGGGTTGGTGGTCAGTGTGGTGTAGGGACCGACGTCTCCCGCCTTCGGGAAGGTCTGTCGGGGCGCGCCGACGACGCCGGCGAAGACCTGGTTCCATACTCCGTTCGACCACCCGCCGATCGCGCTGTCGCGCACGAGGAACTGCTGCTGGGAGCCGTTGATGACAAAGCCGGTGCGCGAGTCGGCGATGAACCCGCCACTGGCGTACTGCGGCCCGGCGGTGCAGTAGTCCATCAGGGCGAGGTTGCCCTGCACGTCGACCCGACGCATCGGGGCCGCCTGGGACACGGCCCAGAAGTTGCCTGAGGCGCGGCAGCCGTCGAGGCCCGTGACGTTGATCCTCAGGTTGGAGACCGAGCGCCAGAAGTTGTCGAGCGCGATGCAGTTGGTCGTGCCTTTGTCGTCGAGGCAGCGGTTGTAGACGTCGACGTGGCCGTTGATCGTCACGTCACCCGGCGACTGGCCGACCCCGGCGACCTCGGTGTAGTACCCGACCTTGACGATGAGTGGGCTCGCCGCGCTGCCGTAGACGCCGGGCTTGAACAGCAGCGCCTTGCGGCCCGTGCCCATCTCCGCGTCGACCTGCTGGGCGTAGACCGCGTCGACGGCGGCCTGGATCTGTCTCGTCGGCATGCTCGGGTCGAAGACAAGCACGTTGGGACCCAGGTCCACCGCGCCACTGCCGGGCGGGGCGCCGTACGCCGCGCTCGTGCTGCCCCCGACGACCAACGCCGAGAGGAGCAAGGAGAGGACACCGATCAAGGACCACCACGCCGTGGGCCTACGCATATCGGAAATATGTCCTGGTGCGCGCCAGACCGCAACCGGGACGGGCGGGCCAATCGTGGCGGGTGGGTCAGATGGGACCGCCGCTCGCAACGTCCCAACCGAAGGTGCCGATCGGACCGTCGGCTCCGTCGGGCAGCTGGGTGGTGTAGCCCAGCTGGATCCTCCCGAAGGACAGCGTCACCGTGTCGCGGGGCCCGACATCGCCGTCACCCGACGCGATCGAACAGCCGTTGACCTGCACGTCGAACAGCGCGATCCGCAGGGGCTCGTGCTCCTGGGCTCCGGGCGAGCGCACCGTGAGGGTCGCCCGGGCGACGTGCCTGCCGCTGCTGGTGGCTTGCAACAGGGCCGGGGTCGCGAGATCGGTGACCTTGGTCATCGAAAGATCGGTGAACGACGCCTTGCCGGCACCCGCGCCTCCACCGACGTGGGCCGACCCCGCGTTGAAGACGCCGAGCGCCCAGCTGAGCAGCTCGATCTCACCCTTGTGCCGGTCGTCGGTGGACTCGCCACTGACCCCGTCGATGGCCAGGAAGATGGTCACGGTTGTTCCTCTCGACGCTCTTGAGGCCTCGGCCGCGGGCAAAGATGCGCTGGCCTCGATGGTGGCACCACGATGGGGGCCATGGAGCGATTTTCCCGCAGCAGTCTGACCTTCGACGTCACGGACCGCGGTGGCGCCAGTGATGCACCCGACCAGCCCACAGTCGTTCTGCTGCACGGGTTTCCCACCAACCGGGCGAGCTGGGACCAGGTCAGCGACCGGCTCGTGGCGTCGGGCCTGCGGACGCTCGCGCCGGACCAGCGGGGCTATAGCCCGGGCGCGCGCCCGACGGAGGGCTACCCGCGGGCATACGCGATGTCGGAGCTGGTCGCCGACGTCGTCGCGCTGCTTGACGCGGCCGAGGTCGAGCGAGCCCACGTCGTGGGGCACGACTGGGGCGGCGGCGTGGCCTGGGCGGTCGCCGGCTCGCACCCCGAACGGGTGGCCTCGCTCACCGTGCTGTCGACGCCGCACCCGGCCGCGATGGCGCGGTCGATGCGCGACCCGTGGCAGGCGTTGCACTCCAGTTACATGGGCTTCTTCCAGCTCCCCCGGGTCCCTGAGCTGGCCCTGAGCCGGTCGCTCGTGCGCACCCTCATCGCCTCTGGGCTGCCCCGTGCCACCGGCGAGCAGTACGCGGGGCGGATGCGCGAGCCGGGCGCGCTCCGCGGCGGGCTCGGCTGGTACCGCGCTCTGCGTCACTCCCGCGGCTCGGCCCACCGGATCCGGGTGCCGACGACGTTCGTGTGGGGCCGGCGCGACGAGTACCTCGGGCGGCGGGCGGCGGAGTCCACCGGCGCGTTCGTCACGGGCGACTACCGCTTCGTCGAGGTCGACGAGGGGCACTGGCTGCCCGAGCTGGCGCCGGACGTCTGCGCGGCCGAGATCCAGGCCCGCGTCTCAGGGATCGCCACACCGTGACGCCCGCCCCCCAACCCCCGCCCCCCAACCCCGACCGGACTCACGGGATTGTCGGTTTCGGGCCTGCGGAGCGGCCGGAACCGACAATCCCGTGAGTCCGGTCGGTATGCGGGGAGGTGCCTAGGGTGGGGGCCGTGACCTCGGACAGCTACTACGTGCCGCTGTCGAACGGCCGGTATGCGCCCACCGGACACACCCAGGGGGCCTGGAACGACCACGAACAGCACATGGGGCCCGTGTCGGGGCTCATCGCCCACGAGATCGACCGCCACGACCCGCGGCCCGAGCTGGCCCTGGCCCGGATCACCTACGAGATCCTCGGGCTCATCCCGGACGAGGAGACGACGGTCGAGGTCGGGACGATCCGGCCTGGGCGGACCATCGAGCTCGTCGAGGCCACCCTCGTCGCCGGCAACCGACCCGTCGTCCGCTCCCGGGCGTGGCGGGTGTCCCGGGGCGATACCGCCGCGGTCGCCGGAGGGGCACCGGAGCCGATGCCCGGTCCGGAGGCGTGGCCTCGCTGGGAGGGCAGCTCGGTCTGGAAGGGCGGCTACATCGCGTCCGTCGAGATCCGGACCGACCCGATGTCGGTCCCCGGGCGTGGGCGGGTCTGGATGCGCACCGAGATCCCCCTGGTCGAGGGCGTCGACACCGGCGCGGTCGCGGCGTACCTCGGCCTCGTCGACACCGCGAACGGCATTGCCGTGCGGGCGGATCCACGGGCGTGGATGTTTCCCAACCTCGACCTCTCCGTGCACCTGCACCGGGAACCGGTCGGGCCCTGGGTCGGCCTCGACACCACCGTGGTCTTCGGAGCGGAGGGTCTCGGGCTGACCAGCTCGGTGCTCCACGACGAGCAGGGCCCGGTCGGTCGCGCCGAGCAGGTGTTGACCGTCCGCCCACTGCCAACCGGGTCGTAGGTCACTCCCCCGGGTAGACGACCCCCACCTGGCGCCGGGCCTCGTCCATGACGGCCATGACCGCCCGAGAACCGTCCCACGTCATCCGGTCACTCTCATGTCGGCCCTCGGCAACGCACCGTGCCACCTCGGCCACCTGGAACTGGAAACCGTTGGGGATCGCGCCTCCCCATTCCTCCACAACGGTGCGGTCGCCGTCGGCCTGACGCAGCCGACACCGGTTCGGACCGTAGAAGTCGCCGTCGATCTCGATGCTTCCCTCGGTGCCGGAGACGACCGCCGTGGTCGGCGTCTTCGTCCAGAGAGTGGAGTCGATCTGAGCGACCGTCTTGTCGGCGTAGCCCAGCAGCAGCGAGACGTGCCCGTCGACACCGGTCTCGGTGAGCCGGCCGACGGCCTTGACCTCGTTGGGGGTGCCCAGGACGTCAAGGGTGAACGCGATGGGATAGACGGCCAGGTCGAGCATCGCCCCGCCCGCTAGGTCGGGATCCTTCAGCCGGTGGCTGGCCGGCAGGTCGAGGGCCTGGCCGTGGTCGGCCGTGACCGAGACGATCTCGCCGAGGTCGCCCGCCGCGATGCGCTCCCGCATACCGTCGATGTGCGGCAGGTGCCGGGTCCACATCGCCTCCATGGCGAAGACACCATACTGCTCGGCGGCAGCGAAGATGTCGTCGACCTCAGAACCGTTGCGCGCCAACGCCTTCTCGATGAGGACGTGTTTGCCCGCCTCAATAGCCAGCAGCGCGTGCTCTCGGTGTGCGGAGTGCGGTGACGCGACGTAGACGGCCTCGACCTCGTCGTCGGCCGCGAGCCCCTCGTAGCTGGCGTACGCCCGGGGTACGCCGTGTCTGGCCGCGAACTCGTCAGCGCGGCCCTGGTCGCGGGAGCCGACCGCGACGACCGTGCCGGCCGTGAAGTCGCGCACCGCCTCGGCCAGCTTGTTGGCGATGCCGCCCGGCGCGATGATCCCCCACTTGAGGGGTGGCGCCGCCCGCGGGTCGGGGACACTCACCGGTGCTGCCCGCTCAGGTCGACACCGAAGGTCTCCTCGTCGGCGGTCATCAGCAGGTCCATGAAGGCGAGCGCGTCCCTCCGGCGGGTGAACGGGTCGCGGTAGAGCGACCGCTTGGTGGGCTTGTTGCGGATGCGGAGACACTCTTCGAGCAGCCGCCGCCACTCCGGTTCGCAGACGCTGAGGGCCCATTCGCCCGCGCCGCACTTCGAGGTGACTCGCCCGGTGGTGAGCATGTAGTGCACCCGGGTGACGCCGAGCACCCCGGACGCGGGCGACCAGGTGCCCAGGCTGCCCACACCGGCCCCGGACCAGAGGTTGGCGTTGCGATACCACCACGGCGTCCACTGCCGCTCGATGGCGTCGAGGCACCAGGTGCGCACCATCTCGTCGTCGCGGGCGATGTCCGCGAGGTCCAGGCCGGGGCCGTAGACGTGGAGCCCATGGTCCGCCAGCTCGTGCCACGTAAGGATCGACGGCGTCCAGTTGATGCCATGCTGCAGGACGCCGCCCAGCGCCCGCAGCCCGAGGGTCGTGCCCCGGTCGGGAGGCGTCGAGAGGTCGTCCCAGGTGAGGTAGTAGCCGTCGAGCCGAGGGCGCGGGTGGCGGGTCGCGGCGCGCTCGTGGATGTCGGCGATGAGCATCCGCTGCTGGTCGTCGGGTGGGTCCTTGAGGATGGTCACGAAGTCGATGTCGCTCCACGCCGGGTGGAAGTCGCCTAGGGCGACCGACCCGGTGAGGTAGACACCGGCGACGAGGCCGGGCGCGGTCGACTCGAGGTCGTCGAGGTAGTCCTCGACGACGCGGGCCACCGTGTTGGAGACATTGACGGGCAGCGCGTCGACACTGGCCTGTGAGGTCACGGTGACGAGAGTAGGTCGCTGACCCCCGTTTTCCGGCGAGACACGACCGGGTGTGTGACTGGTGTGACGATTGTGACGTAGCTGTCCCGCCGTCGGCCGGCCGGTCAGTCGATGACGGTCGTGATGTCGGTGCCGAGCATGATCGTGCGGCTGACGGTGCAGAGCCGGTCGTGCGACTTCTTGACGATGTCGGGCAGGATCGCCCGCGCCGCATCGCCGCCCGCGCCCTCGGGGTAGGCGATCCGGAAGGTCACGGTGATGTCGTCGAGGTGGTTGCCCCGGTCGTCCGCGACCTTCTCGGCGTCGACAGCGACGACGAACGACTCGGGCACGGCGCGGCGCACGGTGAGGTGGTCGACGTCCGTGGCCGTGCAGCCGGCGAGCCCCGCCAGCAGCAGCTCGACCGGCGTGAAGTCGGCCGCGCCGCCGATGGTCAAGGTCGCCCCGGTGGCGCTGGTCACCGTGTAGTGCCCGGTGTCGTCGCGGCTGAGGCTGATGTGCCGGTGCGCCGGCTTCTCGGGCGGCATCTCGGCGGGGCGGTCGCTGCTCATGACGACAGCCTACGAAGCGGCCGCCGTAACGTGGGGCGCGTGAGCCACTGGGGGATTTGGCACGACGCCTACGCCGACCCCGAGTCGTCGCTGTCGCGGCGGCTCCGGCTGGTGCAGGGGTTCGTCACCGCCTACCTCGACGAGACGGCACCGCGGCCTGTGCGGGTGGTCAGCCTGTGCGCCGGCGAGGGCCGCGACCTGCTGGAGGTGCTCGCCGGACGGACGGACGCCCACCGCGTGACGGCGACCCTGCTCGAGCTCGACCCGGCACTGGCTGACCGGGCTCGCGCATCCGCCACCGCATGGCCCGGGGTGACTGTGCGCACCGGTGATGCGGGCGACCCTGGGGAGTATGCCGGTCTGCCACCGGCCGACCTCGTCCTTCTGTGCGGCGTGCTCGGCAACATCGCAGACGCGGACGTCGAACACATGCTGGCGGCTCTACCAGCGCTGTGCGCGGACGGGGCTCGGGTGGTGTGGACGCGGACCCGTCGCGCCCCAGACCTGACGCCGTCGGTCCGAAAGTGGCTGCAGGAAGAGGGCTTCCGGGAGGTAGCCCTCACTCCGGTGACCGACAGCCTGGCCGCCGTGGGCGTGGCCGACCTCGAGTCCAGGCCGGCCGGAGTGTCGCTCGGCACCGAACGCCTGTTCACGTTTCTCACCGCGGTCGGCGGCGGGACCAACGCCGAGACGCTGGCCGTCTACGAGCAGCGCGCCGACCTCTACCGTCAGGCGGTCGAGGGAACCGGTCAGGTCTCGGGGTGGCAAAAAGAGTTCCTTGACCACGTCGTGGGCCGGTTGCCGGCCGGGGCGAGAGTGCTGGAGCTGGGCAGCGGCACGGGCCACGATGCGGCATACCTGCGCGCCCGGGGGTTGGCGGTTCAACCGTCCGACGCGGTGTCGGCCTTCGTCGCTCAGATGCGCGAGAAGGGGCTGGACCCGGTGCGGCTCAACGCCCTCACCGACGACCTCGGCGGCCCGTGGTCTGCGGTGGTCGCGAGCGCCATGCTGCTGCACCTCACGCCCGGCGAGCTGGGTCAGGTGCTCGACCGGCTGCATACCTCGGTCGAGCCCGGTGGTGTGCTCGCCGCGACGGTCAAGGAGGGCGACGGGTTCGGCTGGAGCAGCCACAAGCTGGGGCTGCCGCGCTACTTCACCTACTGGCGGCCCGAACCACTACGCGCCCTGCTGCACCAACACGGGTGGCGAGTGGAGTGGATGGAGCGTCGGCGGGGAGCCAACGACGAGTGGCTCCTGGTCTTCGCCCACCGTGATGACCACGGCGCGGACAGGCCCGCGAGCTAGGCTGAGTCGGTGAGCTCGGACCCGTCGTACCCGCAGGACCGGCCCCCCGGCCCCCCACCCAGCCAAGTCGCCGCGCAGCCCCCGCCTTACGCCGGGCCCTCGCAGCCGGCGTCCTCCTCGCAGTCCGGGGGCTGCCAACCGTATGCGCCGGGTTCGGACGGGCGGATCGAGTTCCAACCTGCGGGGGCGACAGTCGAGCACCCGAAGGCCACGTTGGCCTTCGTCCTCGGGTTGCTGTCGATGCTCGGGCTGCTCATCCTCGGGCCGTTCGGCTGGTACGTCGGGCGGCGGGCGCTGCGCGAGATCGACCAGGACCCAAGGCAGTTCAGCAACCGGGGCCTGGCGATGGCCGGCATGGTGATGGGCATCATCGGCACGGCCTTCATGCTCCTGCTCGTGGTGCTCGGCGTCGTCGGCATCATCCTGCTCGTGGCCAGCGGGCCGTCCGTCCGCTGAGCCGTCCGTCCGTCCGTCCGTCCGCTGAGCCGCTGAGCCGCTCAGCCGCTGTGTCGCCCAGCCGCCGGCTACTCCTGGGTGTAGCTCTCGAGGAAGCTGCCGATCCGGTCGACCGCCTCCTCGAGCACCTCGACCGATGGCAGCGTCACGAGCCGGAAGTGGTCGGGCTCGAACCAGTTGAAGCCGGTGCCGTGGGTGACGAGGAGCTTCTTGGCCCGCAGCAGGTCGATGACGAACCGCTGGTCGTCGACGATGTGGTGCACCTCGGGGTCGAGCCGCGGAAAGCAGTACAGCGCCCCCTGGGGCTCGACACACGTGACGCCGGGAATCTTGTTGAGCAGCCGGGCGGCGAGCTTGCTCTGCTCATAGAACCGCCCGCCCGGAGCGGTCAGCTCGTTGATCGACTGGTACCCGCCGAGCGCGGTCTGGATCGCGTGCTGGCCGGGTACGTTGGCGCACATCCGCATGTTGGCGAGGAGCGTCAGCCCCTCGAGGAAGTCGGATGCCAGGTGCTGGGGGCCGGAGATCATCACCCACCCGGAGCGGTAGCCGCAGACCCGGTAGGCCTTGGACAGCCCGCTGAAGGTGAGGCACAGGACGTCGTCGCCACAGTAGGCCGCGGCGTGCAGATGTGGGCGGCCGTCGAAGATGATCTTCTCGTAGATCTCGTCGGACATGATGACCAGCTGGTGCCGACGGGCGATGTCGACGAGGCCCTTCATCGTCACTTCGCTGTAGACCGCGCCGGTCGGGTTGTTCGGGTTGATGATGACCAGGGCGAAGGTGCGCTCGGTGATCTTCGACTCGATGTCGGCGAGGTCGGGGTTCCAGTCGTTCTCCTCGTCGCACCGGTAGTGCACCGCCTTGCCACCCGCAAGGGTGACCGCTCCGGTCCACAGCGGGTAGTCGGGAGCGGGGACCAGCACCTCGTTGCCGTCGTCGACGAACGCGGTCAGCACCATGGAGATCAGCTCGGAGACGCCGTTGCCGATAAAGACGTCCTCAACGTCGGTCTCGGTCAGGCCTTTGGACTGGTAGTACTGCGAGACGGCGGTGCGGGCCGAGTAGATGCCCTTGGAGTCGCTGTACCCCTGGGACTCCGGCAGGTTGTGCACCATGTCGACGAGGATCCGCTCGGGGGCTTCGAAGCCGAACGGTGCCGTGTTGCCGATGTTGAGCTTGAGGATCTTGTGGCCCTCGGCCTCCAGCCGCTGGGCCTCGACGAGGATGGGACCTCGGACGTCGTAGCGGACGTGTTGCAGTTTCTTGCTCTGGACAATTCGGCGCACGGGCTCAGCCTGTCACTCCCACGTGCCCTATGACAGGGAGTTACGTCACGCGTCGCCCACGGTGATGGCGACCGCTTCGTGTCGCTCGGCCTCGTCCCGATCAGGCTCCTCGGCGTCGATGCCGCGCAGGTACGGGCGGGTGAGGGCCAGGACACCGACGCCGAGCAGGACGGCACCGGCGCCCACCCAGAAGGGCACGTGCACGTTGATCTCCTCGCCGAGCTTGCCGGCGAGCCACGGTGCCACCGCACCGCCGCCGAACCGCACGAAGCTGTATGCCGCCGAAGCCACCCCACGCTCGACCGGGGCGGCCTTCATGACCGTCTCGGTGACGAGCGTGTTGTTGATGCCGAGGAACAGGCCGGCGACGATGACGCATACGGCGAGGAGGGTCCTGTTGTTGGTGCCGACGGCCATCACCGCCAGGAGCGCTGACAGCAGGGTGAGGTTGACGAGCAGGGTCGGGATGGTGCCGTACCGGCGCTGCAACCGGGGCGCGACCACCACCGAGGTGAAGGCCAGGCAGAGCCCCCAACCGAAGAAGATCAGGCCGATCTCGTGGGCGCCCATGTTGAGCGGGAACGGCGTGAAGGCGAGCAGTGTGAAGAAGCCGAAGTTGTAGAGCAGGGCCGTGATCGCGACGCCGAGGAGCCCGCGGTGGCGCAGCGCCCGGAACGGGTCGAGGATGCTCGTCGCCTTCACCGCCGGCGGCGTGGCTGGCAGTAGGAGCGCGGTGACCACGAGCGCGATCGTCATGAGCACCGAGACGCCGAAGAACGGCCCGCGCCACGAGATGCCGCCAAGGATGCCACCGACGAGGGGGCCGACAGCGATGCCGAGGCCGAGCGCGGCCTCGTAGAGGATGATCGCCTGCGCCACCGAGCCCCGCGCCGAGCTGACGATCGTGGCGAGCGCCGTGGCGACGAACAGGGCGTTGCCGAGACCCCACAGGGCCCGCCAACCGACGATGCCACCGATCGAGCTCGACATCCCGGCGAGGCCGGCGCCGAGGATGATGATGACCAGGCCGATGAGGAGCGTCTTCTTGGCGCCGATCCGGCTCGAGACCACGCCGGTGATGAGCATGGCCACGCCCATGACCGCCATGTAGCTGGTGAACAGCAGCGAGACCTGCGACGGGGTCGCATTCAGCTGGTCGGCGATCGGCTTGAGGATCGGGTCGACGAGACCGATGCCCATGAAGGCGATGACCGACGCGAAGGCGACGGCCCAGACGGCTTTTGGTTGGCGCCACATGAGGTTCGGGTCACTCCTGGTTCTGGGGGTTCTGGAGGTTCTAGGGGTTCTAGGGGTTCTAGGGGTTCTGGGGGTTCTGCACGTCGGCGAGCAGTCCGCGCAGGATCTCGACGGCGTCGGCGAGGACGGCGCGGTGCTCGGCGTCCAGCCGCTCGAGGTGGGGCGCGACGACGGCGGCGCGGGCGGCGCGGGTGCGGGTCAGCGCAGCGGCGCCGGCGGCCGTCACGGAGACGAGGACGGCGCGCGCGTCGGTGGGGTCACGACGGCGTGCGGCCCAGCCGCCCGCCTCCAGTCGTTGCACCTGTGTCGTCATCGTCGGCTGGCTGCAGTGGTCGGCGGCCGCGAGCTCGGAGATGCGCGACGGTCCCTGCTGCTCGATCTGCGCGAGCAAGCGGGCCTGCGCATACGGCATGGGCAGGTCGGACTGTTGTGTGGCCATCCGGTTGAGACGCGCGACCACAGTGAGCAGGTCGGCACCGAGGTCGGTCGGGGCCAGGAGGTCATGGGTCGGCACATCACCAGGTTACATAGGGTAACTATGCATGTCCACGCCCGTCGAGTGGTCCGGGTCAGAGGTCGGGGACGGGTTCGTTAGCCCATGTGACGACGCGCCAGCCGGCCCTCGGGTCGCCCTCGAGGACGACGATAGCGGTGTTGTGGAGCCGGGAGTTGGCGACGTAGGTGCGGTCGACGTTGCCGGCCCGAGCGCCGGTCCACGCGCGGATCACCGCCCCGTGGCTGACGATCGCGGCGGAGTCGTGCCTGGCGGCCTCAGCGACCACGTCGTCGTAGCGCGCCATGACCTCGAGGCCGGACTCACCCCCGGGTATGCGGGTCTCGGGCTCGCCGCCGAACCACCGGTGGAGCACCCCGAGGTAGGCGTCCCACGAGCCGTCATCCGGCGCCATCTCGTAGGTGCCGGCCTGGATCTCGCGAAGGCCCGGGCGCACCTTCGGGGTGAGCGAGCGGGCCCGGGCGAGTGGGGCTGCGGTCTGGTGGGTGCGGACCAGGTCGGAGACGTAGATGGCGTCGAGGTCGATGTCGTCGAGGGCGCCGACCAGCTCGTCGGCCTGCTCGCGACCCCGGTCGGTGAGGTCGGCGCCGGGTGGGGCGGTGTCCAGGAGGCGACCGACGTTGGCCGTCGACTCGGCATGACGGATCAGCAGGAGGCGCACGACGACAGGTTAGGCGGCCCCTTACCCGACCGGACTCACGGGATTGTCGGTTCGGGGCCAATGAAACCCCGAGAACCGACGAACACGTGAGTCCGGTCGGGGTTCAGGCGGGTGGGGGGTTCAGGCGGGTGGCGGGGGTTCAGGCGGGTGGCGGGGGTTCAGGCGGGGACTGACAGCCGGGTCAGGGCGTTGATGACCGACTTCGCGCCGGTCATCGGGTTGCGGCTTCCCTCCAGCATGATCGCGTCAGGGTCACCGGGTGCCTGCAGCTCGAGGACACGCACCGAGACCCGGTCTCGCCTGGTGGCGGTGAGCCCGTCCCGGGGGATGCGGAAGAGCAGCGTGGACGGCAGCGAGCGAAAGCCCGGGAGGGTCGCGCCGTAGACCCATTCTTCACACACTCCCAGGATGAGGTCACTCGGCAGCTTGTGGATGTCGCCGGCCACCGTCCGCCCGCCGGCGACGGCGCCCAGCTCGCCCAGGGCCGATCCCAGCGCCCCACCCAGGCCGCCGCCCACGACATCGCCAACGAAGCCCCCGGCCAGGATCCCCACCGTCGACCCTCTCTGCGCGAAGAGCCCGACGGCCAGCACCTGGTCGTCGATGTCCGCTGCCCTGAGCGCATCGGCGAGGGCCTTGCGGGCGTACTTGGGGGCCATGGCGCGTCCTTGGTCCAGAGGGTCAGTGGTCCGTCAGCGGTCCGTCAGAGGTGCATGACCCTGAGCCTCTCCCGCGTCCCGCCCGAAGTCAGCGGACCTAGGTCTCGCCTGTCGCCGACCGGCCGACCCGCGCCGAGGGGATGAACGGCGCCAGCGTGTTGCGGGCGATGAGGAACCCCTCCTTGACCAGCTCGTCGGTGGCCTCGAACTGACGGTCCTCGTGCTCGACCGTGACCGCGTCGTCGTAGCCGGTGCGGTAGAGCGCCGCGAAGAAGCGCGGCCAGTCGACCTCACCAAGGCCGGGCAGCCGCGGCCGCTGCCAGCCGATCCCAGCCGAGAGGGTGCCCCGCTCGTAGAGGCCGTTCCGGTCGATCTCAACGTCCTTGGCCTGCACGTAGTGGATCCGCGAGCCGAACTCGGCCAGAGCGCGCTCGCAGTCGATCATCAGCCAGACCAGGTGGGACGGGTCGAAGTTGAGCCCGAACGACTCGCTCGGTATGGCGTCGAACATGTCGCGCCAGACGGCGGGGGACGACGCGAGGTTGTGGCCGCCCGGCCACTCGTCCTCCGAGAAGATCATCGGGCAGTTCTCGATGGCGATCTTGACCCCGTGGTCCTCCGCGTAGGTGACCAGCGCCGGCCACACGGTGCGGAAGTCGGTGAAGTTCTGAGACGGCGACTTGTCCTTGTCGTTGCCCACGAAGGTGTTGACGACCGGCACCTTCATCAGCGACGCCGCGCGGATCACCGCCTTGAGGTGGCCCTGCACCTCCTCGCGGTGCGCTGGGTCGGGGTGGAGGGGGTTCGGGTAGTAGCCCAGCGCCGAGATGTCGACCCCGCGACCCTCGATGTCGGCGACCAGCTCGCTTGCCTGCGCCTCGGACAGCCCGGCGACGTCGATGTGGGAGGTACCGGCATACCGGCGCTGCTCCCCGCTCGACCTGGGCCAGCACGCCACCTCCAGCGTGCTGAACCCATGACCTGCGGCCCAGTCGGCCACCTCGGTGAGCGGGGTCTGCGGGAACGGCGCGGTGAGCAGCCCCAGCTTCATGTGTCTCTCCTCGTGACGGTGGCCCAACGGCTGGTGTCGTTGCTCTCCAGGACGGCCTCCTCGAGGCACAGGCCCTCGACGCCGTCGGCGAAGGTCGGGTAGGACCCGTCGTCGCGTTCGCCGCCGAGCACCGCGGCATACACGGACTCGACGAAGCCGAGGAACGACTCGGCGAAGCCCTCGGGGTGCCCGCCCGGCAGGTGCGAGACGCGGACCGCATCGGGCCCCATGAGCGAGAGGTCACGCAGGAGGACCTGGTTGAGGGCGCCGCGATGGCCGATCCACAGTCGCTCGGGTTCCTCCGAGCTCCAGCTCAGCCCGCTCGTCGACCCGGATACGTCGACGGTGCAGAGGTTCTTCCGACCGGGTGACACCTGCGACACGGTGAGCACGCCCCGTGCCCCGCCCTCGAAACGGAGCAGCAGCCCCGCCGCGTCGTCGGTCGTCACCGCGAAGTCCGCACGCTCGACCTCGCCGACGGCGTGACCGGTGAAGGTCGGGGCCGTGCCCGTGGGCCGGTGTCGCACCGGCACGAAGGTATGCAGGTCGGCGAACACCTCGGTGACTCGCAGACCGGTGACGAAGTGGACGAGGTCGAGCCAGTGCGAGCCGATGTCGGCCACGGCGCGCAGCCGGCCGGAGGCGGCCGGGTCGACCCGCCAGTTCCAGTCGGTGTCGAGCAGCAGCCAGTCCTGGAGGTAGCCGCCGCTGATGAGATGCGGTGCCCCGAGGTCGCCCCGAGTGACCATGGCGCGCGCCTCGTGCAGCACGGGGTTAAACCGCACGTTGAAGCAGATGGCGTGGACGATGCCGGCCGCCTCGGCGGCGCGCAGCATGGCGATGCCCTCGTCGGCAGTGAGGGCCAGCGGCTTCTCGCAGACGACGTGCTTCCCGGCGGCGATGAGCCGTGTGACCTGCTCGGCGTGCAGGTGGTTGGGGCTGGTCACGTGGACGACATCGACGGTGGTGTCGGCGCACAGGGCGTCGAGATCGTCGTAGACGTGGGGGTACTCGCCCGTGGCGCGGGCCGCTTCGGCATCGCGGGTGAGGACGCCGCGCACGGGGACGCCGATGCGCCTCAGCGCGTCGACGTGGACGGCAGCGATGAACCCGGTGCCGATGACGGCGGCGCCCACCGTTGCGGTGTCGCGGACGGACAACCGGCTCACCGGGGTATGCCTCTCGTGCGCGAGATCTTGACGTAGGCCCACGCCAGGGCAAGCAGGATGATGCCGAACAGCATCTGCCTCAGCGACTCCGCCACGGACAACCGGATGAGCAGGGTGTCGAGGACGGTGAGGATCAAGGCGCCGAGGAAGGTGCCGCCCATGCCCCCGACGCCACCGAGGATCGACGTCCCGCCGATCACCGCAGCCGCCACCGAGGGCAGCAGGTAGCTGTTGGCGAGCTGCAGGTCGACCGCCCCGCTTCGACCACCGACGAGGACTCCTGCGACCCCGGCGAGCAGCGCGCAGGTGACGTAGACGGCGAGCTCGACCCGCCAGACGCGGACGCCCGCCAGCCGGGCCGCGACCCGGTTGTCACCCGTCGCGTAGACGAGCCGGCCGAGGCCGGTGCGCCGGAGCAGCAGGACGAGGGCGAGGCCGATCACGAGCAACACCAGGAGGTTCCACGGCAGCGGCCCGAGGACGGTGCCGCTGCCCAGGGTGCGGACCAGGTCGGGCATGAGGGTCGCGCCGCCGAGGAAGCTCTGGCTGCCGACGGTGAGGACGCCGAGGACGATCCCGTTCATCCCCAGCGTCATGATGAGCGGGTTGACCTTGAACACGCCGATGCCCACGCCGTTGACCACCCCGATCACGAGGGCGGTGGCGAAGCCCAGGAGCATGCACGCGAGGGTGGAGTCGCCCGCCGCCGCTCGGGAGCCGACCACGTAGGCCGTCGCCGTCGCCGTCATCGTCACCGACAGGTCGATGCCGCCCGTGAGCATGCAGAGTGTCTGGCCGCCGGCGAAGAGCGCCAGCGGCGCGACGATGAGCAGGGTGTTGCGCAGCTGTCCCAGAGACAGGAAACCCTGGTCGACGACGCCGTTGAGGACGCACTGCACGACGAGGACGACGATGAGCGCGATGGTCGCCGGAGCGGGCCGCCAGGCGCTGCTGCCGGCGGTCCTCCGCGTGGTGGTCGCCGTCGTCATGATCGTGACCACCGAGCTCTGAGAAGCGATCCGACGAGGACGACGAGCACGAGGATGACGCCGCGCACGACCTCACCCCAGGACGGGTCCACCCCGAGGATGAGCAGGTTGCCGGAGACGAGGAAGAGGCACCACACGGCGACGATGGGGCCGAAGAACCCGCCGATGCCGCCGGTCAGAGCCACCCCGCCGAGCACGATGGAGGCCACCGACGCCAGGGTGGCGACGTTGGCGACGCTCGGGGTCGCCGCCCCGCCGCCGGTGTAGGCCGTGGTCGCGACACCGGCCAGGGCGGCGAAGAACCCGCCGACGGCGTAGGACGTCATGCGGGCCCGGCCGGCGGACACCCCGGCGAGGAAGGCGGCCTGTGGGTCGGAGCCGAGGGCATACACCGACAGGCCGGAACGGCTGCGGCGCAACGGGATGATGACGAGCAGGATCGGCACGAGCAGGGCGAGCAGCGCGGGCCAGTAGGCACTCCCGCTGCCCTTGACCAGCCGCTGGAAGGTCTCCGGAGCGCCGCCGCCCGGCGCGGGCAGGATGACCAGGGACAGACCCAGCCAGACGAAGCTCGTGGCCAGGGTGACGATGATGTCGGGGATGCCGCTCCAGGTGATGGCCCACGCGGTGGCAACGCCGACGAGGACCCCGCCGAGCAGGGTGAGCAGGGCCAAGGGCAGGGACGGCACGAAACCGGCCGACTGCATGAGCACGGCCGAGACGCAGTTGAAGAGCACCATCTGGGCGCCCACCGACAGGTCGATGCCCCCGCCGATGACGACGATGGCCTGCGCGATGGCCAGGAAGGCGAGCGGCAGGGTGGAGGTGAACATCGTCTGCAGCTCGAAGGCGCCCCAGGCCCTGATCTGGGCCGACTGCCAGACCAGCAACGCGGCGAACAGGACGACGAGGGCGAGCGGCCAGGCGCTCTCCCGGGCGAACCGGGTCGCTCGCGAACGCACCTGCGTCGACCCGCCGTCCGGTGAGCCGGACCGGGCCGGGACGGCTGTGCTCACGCGGTCTCCTTGGTCGTCAGGTCCAGCCCGTGGGCGGCGGCGAGCAGCCGCTCCTCGTCGGCCTCGCCCGCCGGCATCTCGTCGACGATCCGACCGGCGTGCATGACGAGGACGCGGTCGCACACCAGGGGTACCTCCCGCAGCTCACTGGTGAACATGAGAACCGACCGGCCGGACGCCGCCTCCTCGCGCAGCAGGGTATAGATCTGGTGCTTGGTGCCGACGTCGATGCCACGGGTGGGGTCGAAGCAGAGCATGACGTCGTAGCCGGCGACGATCCACCGCCCGATGGTCAGCTTCTGCTGGTTGCCACCGGACAGCTCCCGCGCCTGCGTCTGGCCGCGGGTGTCCACCTCGAGCTGCACGATGGCCCGGTCGACTGCCGCACGCTCGTGCGTGCGGTCGAGCCACCCCCACCGGCGCAGCCGGTTGTAGAGCGGCAGCGCCAGGTTGTCACGGATCGACTGCTGCGGCAGGATCGCCGACTGCCGGTCGGAGGGAACGAGCGAGACGCCTCGCTCGATCGCCTGGATCGGGTGCCGGGCCTTGACCGGCTTCCCGTCGACGGTGATCGTCCCCGAGCCGGCCGGGATGTCTCCGGAGAGCACCGCGAACAGCTCGTCCTGGCCCTGGGCCTCGAGGGCGACGATGCCGAGCACCTCTCCGTGGTCGAGGTCGAGCGACACGTCGTGCAGTCGGCGCCCAGCGGCCAGGTGCTCGACGACGAGGCGAGGCGATCCCGTACGCGTGGTGCGGCGTTCGGTCACCGCGGACTCCAGTCTTGCCACCTTCTCACCCAGCATGGCGGCGACGATGCGGTTCTCCCCACCCTCCGACGTGCGATGTGTGTCGACCGCGCTTCCGTCACGCAGGACGGTGGCCCGGTCGCACTCGGCCTCGACCTCGGCCAGCCGGTGGGAGATGAACAACACCGACCGACCCTGGTCGCGCCAGCGGCGCATGACGTGGAAGACCCGCTCGGCCGAGTCGTTGGGCAGGGCGGCCGTGATCTCGTCGAGCAGCAGCAGCTGCGGGTCGTGCGCGAGAGCGCGCGCCAGGTCGAGCATGCGCAGAGTGGCCAGCGGGATGGTCGCCACGCGGCTGCGCAGGTCGACCCGGCCGAGGCCCAGCTCACCCAGCCACTCGCGTACGGCCGCAGGGTCGGTGCCGGTGAGGACGAAGTTGTCGAGGACGTTGAGGTCCGGCACGAGCGCCGGGTCCTGGAACACCGGAGCGAGACCGGCCTTGCGGGCGGCCACGGGCGACGCGAAGGCCACCTCGCGGCCGTCGATCGTGATCGTCCCCGCGTCGGGCGTCAGCACCCCGCTGAGGATCTTCACCAGCGTGCTCTTGCCCGCCCCGTTGGCGCCGAGCAGTGCGTGGATCTCGCCGCGCCGGACCTCGAGATCGGCCGACCTCAGGGCGACCACCGGTCCGTAGGACTTGGCCACACCCGTGACCGAGAGGAGAACCTCCCGGTCACGGGTGTCAAGGGTGTTGTCGGCGTTGTCGCCGGCTACCGGCTCGGGTGTCTCGGGTGCGTCGGGGTGCTCCGTCGTCACTCCCCCGGGCCCTTGCACGCCGTCAGCTGCTCGTTGGTGTAGGTCGTGTAGGGCTTGACCTGGGTGGCCGCGCTGAACGTGGGCTGCCGGTCGGCGGCGTAGTTGGCCTTGAGCTTGTCGGTGTCGGTCTTGTACCAGAGCTCGGGCTTGAGCACCGTCTTCTTGTCCACGGTCTTGCCGGACAGGACGTCGATGGCGAGCGCGGTGCCGACGCCGCCGATGACGGCGGGGTTGGTGACGACGGCGCCCTTGACGGCGGCGTCGTTGAGCAGCTGCCCGATGAAGCCGTTCTCGTCAGCGCCGATCACCGGCACCGGCTCCTTGTTCAAGGTCTTGAACGCGTTGACGACGGTGTAGTCGGTGCCGCTGGTCCAGATCGCATCCACCTTGGTGGAGGAGTTGAGCAGGTCGAGCGCCTGCTGGCCGGCCTTGGAGAAGTCCCAGCCGGTGTTCACCTCTTGGACGATCTTGATGTTCGGGAAGCTCTTGAGCCCGGCGGTGAGGCCGGTGTGCCGGTCGGTGTCGGCGGGGACACCGGGGATGCCGCGCATCTCGACCACGTTGCCGGTGCCGCCCAGCAGCTTGCCGAGGGCCTCACCGCCGAGCCGGCCGTATTCGACCTGGTCGTTGGTGACGTTGTACGCGTCGGGGCTGGTGACCGCGCTGTCGACGGCCACGACGACGATGCCCTTGGCCTTGGCCTCGGTGATGACGTCGTTGAGCTTGTTGGGGTCGCTCGGGTTGACGATGATCGCATTGACGCCTTGGGAGATGAGCGAGCGCAGGTCGGCGATCTGCTCGGTGGGCCCGCCGTTGCGGTTGGCCGAGACGAATTTCTTGACCTTGCCGCTCGCGAGGGACTGGGCCTTGGCCGCGCAGATCATCTCCTCGCGCCAGCCGTTGCCGACGAGGGTGTTGCTGATGCCGACGACGTAGTTCCCGCCGGCATCACCGCCGCCGCCGGCGGCCGTGCCGCCTCCGGAGGCCGTCCCGCTGGACCCGGAGCTGCATGCGGCGAGAGAGACGGCGACGGTGCCGACGACGAGTCCGCAGATCGACCTTGATGTGCGACGGTGCATCAGCTTCCATTCTTTCGGCGGCGGGGAGTTCTGGGGCGAGGAGCGGCCGGTCGCTGCATTCTGGCAGCGCCGACCAGATCTGTCTAGACATCTGTACCGGGGGACGGGCGCGCCCGAATCGGGCGCTTCCCCAAGCTGGTTCGGACGCTACCTGGGTGCGCCCGGGGCGTCGAGCACGAAGTGGTCTCGTTCTCGAAGGACCTGTCGCTACGCCAGGGGCAACGGGGAGAACCACAAGTCGATGGGGCGGTGGACGCCGGCGGGCTCGAACGGCAGGGCCACCCGGCGCCCGGACCCGGCCGCCTGATACCCCGCCAGCATCAGCTGCATCGCCATCCGTCCGTCGTGCCCGGTGGCCCGCGGCTCCTCGAGGCCCTTGACGCAGCGGGCGAAGTGGTCCAGCTCCTGCGGGAAGCCGTAGTTCCAGAGCTCCTCGTAGACCGGGTACGTCCAGCCCACGGTGCTCGGCGCCTTCTCCACGGCATACCCGTAGCCGCGTTCGGAGTAGGTCGGCAACGCGTTGCCCATGTGCAGGTTCCCGTAGGTGACGCCCTCGCTCCCGTAGATCTCGATGCGGTCGTCCATACCGCCGCGGCGGGCCCAACTGTCCTCGACGTGGCCGATGACCCCGCCCTCGAACTCGACGATGGCGAACGCATGGTCCTCACCCCGGGTCCGGTCACCGTGCACGTAGGTCCCCATGTGAGCCGTGATCGCGACGGGAGCAGGGCGTCCGAGGAACCAGTGGGCGAAGGCCAACCCGTGGCATCCCATGTCCATGAACACCCCGCCACCGGACTGGTCGACGTCCCAGAACCAGTCGGCATGCGGCCCGAAGTGCATCTCCGACTGCTTGACCAGGAACACCGACCCGAACGCCCCCTGGTCGGCCATCTCCTTCGCCTTGACGTACTTGGGCGTGAAGAACAGCTCCTCGGCGTAGAAGAGGCGCACGCCGGCGCGCTCACACGCAGCGATCATCGCGTCGCACTCCTCCAGCGACATCGCCATGGGTTTCTCGACGACCACGTGCTTGCCGGCCGCGGCGGCATCGAGGGTGACCTGACAGTGCAGCACGTTCGGAGCGGTGATGGTGATCATGTCGACGGCGGGGTCGGCGAGCATGTCCCGGTAGTCCCGATAGGTCCGGTCGATGCCATAGCGGCCGGCCAGCTCTTCGGCGTGACCGGGCGTCGGCGAGGCGACCGCGGTCACCTGTCCGTGACTGCCCATGACCACGGAGGCGGCGTGGATATCCGCCTCGAACTGAGAGCCGACGATGCCGATGCGAACGCGGTCGTTGGTCATGCTGTCCCCTTCGGGTCGGAGGTGCTGCGGGCGGTGGCTAGGTAGGAGTCGGTCCAGGCCGGTTCGTCGATGTTCAGGCCCGCACGCAGCCCGAGGGTCGCGGCGAGTGCGGTGGCTGCCGGAAAGGTCGTCAGAGCCAGCAGGAGCGGGTCGGCGCGGCATTCGGGCGGCGTCCGGATGACCGCCGCCCCACGGCCGGCGCACACCGCTTCCGCCTCCTCGGCCAAGGGGTCGTTCTCGGCCTCGAGCACGAGGGCCACATGCTTCGGGGACAGCGCATAGCTGCCGGTCGTGGCTCCTTCTCGGGTCTCGAGTCCTTCGGCCGGCACGCCGGCGACCTCCTTCAGCAGCAGCGCCGCCTCCAGGGCCGCGGTCCATCCCCCGGCAGTGCCCAGCACCACGGCCGCCTGGGCCGTCCCGCAACGTGACGCCGTGCGGTCCGCCCACTCCGGCGCCTGCTCGATGAGGCGCGCGAGGCGCTCCGGCAGCTCGTGGACGACCGATCCCAGCTGGGCGTTCACCGCGCCGCCGCTGACCCCGTCCCACAGAAGCAGCGCCACGAGCACGTTGCCGAGGAACGCCTGCGTGTGGGTGACGGCGCGTTGGTGCTCGACGGGCACCACGACCGGCGCCGTTGCCGCCATGCCGAGGGTCGACGTGGCGTCGGCCGTAAGGACGACGAGGGGGCTTCCCAGGGCCTCCGGCAGCAGCTCGACGAGATCACGCAGCTCGCCGGACGAGGAGACGGCGACGGTGACATCTCCGGGCCTCGACCGGAACCCGCCGGCGGCCATCAACCCAGCGGGCACCAAGCAGGCAGGCGGACCGGCCGGAAACCGTTGCGCGGCGTGCCACAACGCGGACGCGGCATACAGGGCAGCCCCATTGCCGGTCAGCACGACCCGGGACGCCTTGCGGGTCAACGCGACCGCCGCGTCGAGACCGTCCGTGCCGTCGAGGACGGCCGACAGCACGCGGGGGCACTCGACAACGTCCGACCACAGGGACGAATGGGTCACTGGATGCATCGTGGTACCTTACTGGTACCTTACTGGTTGATCAAGAGGCACTTCGCCTAAGGGGCTGTCATGTCCGTGGAGCACGTCGTCCGCCCCCTCGCGCTGGGCGTCCCGCCCCGGCGCACCGAGGAGATCACCGCGGCCATCACGCGGCAGGTGCTGGAGGAGGATCTGCCGCCCGGCGCACGGCTCCCTTCCGAACGCGAGCTGTGCGCCCGGTTCGAAGCGAGCCGCACCACCGTGCGCCGCGCTCTCGCCGAACTGGTGGCTTCGGGGCTGCTGCGCGCAGAACATGGTCGCGGCACCTTCGTGCAACCGCCCCGGATCGGCGAGACGACGAACGCGTTGATGAGCTTCAGCGAGCTAGCGCACGCTCGATCTCTCACGCCGACCTCGCGAGTGCTGCACCAGGAGACTCGCCCGGCGACGCTCGACGAGTCCGCGATGTTCGGGCTAGCGCCCGGGGCGCCGCTGTTCGTTCTGCGACGGCTACGGATGCTCGACGGCCTACCGGTCTCGGTGGACGAAAGTCGCCTCCCGTCCGCCAGGCTCCCCGGGATCGCCACGGTGAGGTTCGAGACGGCATCGCTATACGCCACGCTCGCCCACCTGGGGCACGCTCCCGTGCGTGCCGACTACACGATCGACGCGGTCGCCGCTTCACCCGCCCTGTCACGGGCGCTGGGGGTGCGGGCCGGGTCACCGTTGTTGCGGGCCGAGACGGTCAGCGTCGACGCGCAGCAGCTGACCGTCGAACACGGGGAGATGTTCTACCGCGCCGATCGCTACCGGTTCATGGCGACCCTCACCCGCGGTCCGGCCGGGACCGCCCCGGCATGAACGCCGTGCCTCAGCGTGCGCCTGCGGTCGGCGTCGACATCGGTGGCACCTCGCTGCGCGTGGGTTGGCTCGGCAGCCCGACGGTGGGGCGGCGGGCCATCGGCCGGGACACGTCGTTGGCCGACCTGCTGGCGGCGGTGGAGGAGGCGCTGGTCGCTGCTCACTGCCCCACCCCCGCCACGATGGTGGTCGCGGTGCCGACCTACGTGGGCGAGGACGGACGTCTCCTCGACTGCCCGAGTCTCCCCGACCTCACGGGGGCAGCCCTGGCGAAAGATCTCCGCGACCGGCTCCGAGCCGACGCCGTCGAGGTGCGCCCTGACCTCGCGTGCGCCGCCCTGGGGGAGGCGCGGCTCGGACGGGGCAGCGGCGTCGGTCGCCTGGTGGTGGTCGCTCTGGGCACCGGGGCGAACGCGGCCGCCGTCGTCGATGGCACGCTGGTCGAGACGGCCTATGGATGCCTGGGCGACGCCGGCCATGTCATCGTCGACCCGGCTGGTCCGGTGTGCCCCTGCGGCGGCCGCGGCTGCCTCGAGTCCATCTGCTCCGGGTGGGCGCTCGGGGCCGCGGCCCACGACCTGGGGCTCAGCGACGCGGCCGCACTGGTCCGAGCCGCCCAGGACGGACACGCGGACGCGCAGACCGTCGTGACCCGAGCCGGTGTCGCCCTAGGACGGGCTATCAGTACCTGGAGCGTCATGCTCTGGCCGGATGTCGTCGCGGTCGCCGGCGGGCTCGCTCAGGCCGGAGAGGCCCTGCTGGGCCCCGCCCGCGCCGAGCTCCACCGAGTGGCGCCCCCCTACGTCGCCGACCGCATCTCGGTAGAGCTCGCCGAGCTCGGCGCACACGCCACGCTCGTCGGCGCGCTCCTGCTGGCCTCTGGCCAGGAACCCCTGGTCAGGGCGTGGGCGGCTCAGCTGTCGTGAGCTGTCGAAGCCGGACGGTGCCCGGCGCGACGACGGCGCCGGTGCGGGCGGCCTCGACGGCAGCGAAGCACAACGCGAGACCGGGCAGCGCGGTGCGCCCGGCGTTCCGCGGCGCCCGCCCCTCGTCCAGCGCGGTGAGCAGCTCGCCCATGGTGCCCGCGAGCCCCGGCCCGAACCAGTCGGAGCCGATCTCGACCACCTCCTCCTTCGCCGCGTCGCCCGACCCCGTGACGACCAGCACCGAGGACCCGCCCAGCGACCCACCCTCGTGGAGGACGGACCCGTGCGAGCCGTCGACGCGATAGCCACCGCGCTCGGCGCGGGGCTCTGCGGCCCGGAACCGCAGGGAGACCTGCGCGTCCGGGTGGTCGACGAGGACCTGGGCCTGCGTGGGCGCGCTGACGAGCTGACCGGCCCGCCGGCCGACCTGTGCACACACCGACGAGGCCGGGCCGGCCAGCAGCGCTCCGACGAGGTCGAACCAGTGGATGCCGAAGTCGAAGAGGATGAGGTCGGTCATGGTCGCGAAGGCCGGCATGTCGGCGACGACGGTGTCATGCGGCCAGTAGACCCAGAAGTCGGCGCTTGTCACCGTGCCGACCCGACCTGAGGCCACCGCGTCGAGCAGCGCCGCGAAGTGGGGCGCCCACCGGCCGTTGGCGTTCACGGCGAGGCGGACCCCGTGGCGGTCGGCGAGGTCGCACAACCGCTCCCCCTCGTCGAGGTCCTCGACGAACGGCTTCTGGCTGAGCACGTGCCGCCCGGCGCGCAGCGCCTGCTCGACGACCGCCGGTCGGCCCGCCGCGTGGGTGGCGACATCGACGACGGTCACCGCGTCGTCGGCGAGGAGGGCCTCCACGTCCGGGTGCACGGTGGCGTCAGGGAAGAGCTCGTCCCGCAGGCGCTGCGCCTTGGCCGGCGTGTGGTCGGTGAGCGCGACGACCCGGAACCCCGCCTCCCGGTATGCGGCGAGCTGCATCGACGCCACCCAGCCGCAGCCGACGATGCCGATGCCCTGGGTCACGGGCGGGGGTCCTCGATGTGCCGGCCGGTCACCTCGACGCGGCGACCGGACTCGGCGCTCAGCACGGCCGCGTCGACCATGAGCTGGCCGGTGCGCCCGATGGTCGTGGAGATCGGCGCGTCGAGGGGCTCGCCCGTCTCGAGGTGATGCAGCACGGCGGCCAGCCCGGTGCTCACCTCGGGCGCGAGGGTGTCGGCCGGCACGACGAGCCCGTCGAGGTGGTCGGCATCCTGCAGCGTGACGTGCGGGTCGTAGTCGTAGCTGGCCACGGAGCCCTGCGTACCGAGGACGACGAACCCGGTGCGCGGCTGCGTCAGGTGGTTCCACGGGTCGGTGAAGGTGCCCCACCGGGTCTGGAAGCTCGACAGCCCGCTGCGGTATGCCGCGACGACGACACTCTGCTCGTCGACCTCGAGGCCCGGTGCGACGTGGGTCGCGGCCGTGACCGAGAGCGGCAGCTCACCGTCGCGGAACCACGTCCCGAGGGTGGTGCCGTAGCCGAGGTAGTCGAGAAGCGACCCACCGCCCGCCGCTTTGGAATACCACCAGGAACCGGCCTTGTCCGCCTCGGTCGGCTGAACCTCGATCTTGTCGTGCAGGTGGTGGAGCGGGCCTCGGTTGCCGTCGTAGAAGTGGACCTCCGTGATGTCGCCGATGCGGCCCTCAGCGATGAGGCGCCGAGCGGTGCGGTGCGTCGGGTACCACGCCAGGGGCCAGTTCACCGCGAGCGCGGCGCCGTGCCGCTCGGCGGTCGCGATCATGGCGTCGACAGCCGACAGGTCCGGGCCGGACGGCTTCTCGAGCTGCGCGGCGATCCCCCGCGGAGCGAGGACCTCCACCCACTCCAGGTGTCGGGCGGTCGTCGAGCAGACGACGGCGACCTCGGGGGCATACCGGTCGAGAGCGGCCTCGACGGCCGACGACCCTGGGCCGCCCACAACCTGTGGGAGATCGGCGAGGCCGACGTCGGCGCAGACCGACGCCATCCGCGACGCGTCCTCGTCGACGACGGCCACGAGGTCCGCCCCCGGCTCGGCCATGGCCGTGCGCAGCTGGTCGCCCATGTGCATGTGGTCGAAGCCGACGCCGATCACGCGTCTCATCCGGTCTCCTCGGTCTCGGTCTCGGGCAGAGCTGCGGCGGTAATGGTCAGGGAGGTGCGCCGAGACGCGCCGGCGGCGAGCGTCGGCAGGCGGCCGGCCTCCCGGTCGGCCGCGCGGCCGAGGACCGAGCAGTTGGCCGGCTCGATGCCGAGTACGTAGACGCCGGACCGAGGATGCACCCATTGGTGCAGCCGGGGCATCGCGCTCGCATCCCAGGCCACCGTGACGGCGACGCCGAGAGTCTCGTTGACGACGCGGACCCGCCGGTGCTCCCCGGCGACGGAGGGATCGACCAGGTGCTCGAACACCCGCTCGCGGGCGTCGGGGGAGGGTTCGGGCGCCGTGTCCCACTCGGCCAGCACGGCCCGCGCGTCGTCGTCCCGCGGCGCGGTGTCACGGCGACCCGGCACCTCGAGCCGGGCGCCCGGACTCCACACGGGCGCACCGAGATTCACGTGGTAGAGCATGGGAGCGGCCACCTCCACCGCACCCAGGTTGGTCAAGACGTCGGTGACGGTCAGGTGGGCCGAGCCGGTGCGCGTGGTCACGGTGCGGCGGCACTCGAGGAAGGTGTCGAGGGCGTCGACCTCCTCGACGAGGCCGGTCACGGCGAGCTCGAGCTCGCCCTCGACGACGGATCGGGTGACGCTGACCTGCGACGCCGGCGTCGAGGAGAACGCGCCGTGCTGCCCGTGCCCTTCCGCCGGGCGACCGACGTTCTGCAGCCCGCAGGTCGTCACGAGACCGCCCCCGAACGCGCGGATCCAGTCGTCGGGGGCGTCGGTCGGCCGGCCCCCGACCTCACCCACCCGCGACACCCAGGCCAGCGGTATGCCGCGCCACCAGGCCGAGGTGACGTCGAGACCGCGGTCGGGCAACAGGCGTACCGACAGGCCGCCGAGCACCTGGAGGTCGAGGGCGCGCTGCGGCTGGCCGCGGTCGAGGCCGGAGAGGGACTCGCGGGCCACGGCCACCTGGTCGGCGTCACCCAGCAACCCGTCGGCCCACAGCCCCGCCGCCGAAGGAGGTTCAGGAAGCGACATGGCCCACACTGCCGTTGATGCTCAGGCCACCGTCGACGACGATTTCCTGACCGGTGATGTAGCGCGACGACGGCGACGCCAGGAAGGCGACGACGTCGGCCACCTCCTCGGCCGTGCCGATGCGGCCCATGGGGATGCGCTCGTGGTAGTTGCGACGCACGGTGTCGTCCCACGCCTGCGTGTTCAGCGGGGTCTCGATCGCCCCGGGGGCAACGCAGTTCGCGGTCACCCCTTGCGCGGCGAGCTCGACCGCGATGGTCCGGGTCAGGGCGACGATGGCGCCCTTCGCGGCGATGTAGGTCGACAGCCCACCCACGACGAAGAAGCCGGCCGCTGACGAGATGTTGACGATGCGTCCGGCCGGCTTGCCGCGTTCGGGGGACACCAGCCAGGCCGCGGCCGCCCGGCAACCGTGGAAGTAGCCGTGCAGGTTGGCGTTGAGCAGGCCGTGCCAGTCGGCCGCGGTCACCTCGAGGAACGGCTGGACGCGGATGCCCGCCGCGTTGTTGACCCAGATGTCGAGGCCGCCGAGCTCGGCGATGGTGCGGTGCGCCAGCTCGTGCACGGTCGCCTCGTCGCCGGTGTCGCCGTCCATGACCAGGACGCGCCGGCCCAGGTCGATGACCGCCTGCGTCGTCTCGGCCGCCCCGTCGGCGTCGCCCCGGTGGATGCCGGAGATGTCGGCGCCCCGAGCGGCGAGGGCGACGGCGACCGCGCGCCCGATCCCCCGGGAAAGGCCCGTGACCACTGCCACCTCGCCGGTCAGGTCCTGCGCGACGGGGGGCACGGTCATGCGGCGGCTCCTGGGTCGATGACGACTTTGACGCCGGCGGCGCGACGGGTGAGGTCGAAGCACTCCTGCCAGTCGGCGAGGCGGCCGACGCGGGTGACGAGGGGGTCCAGCTGCACGAGCCCGGCGACGACGAGCTTCTCGGCCCGGCGCCAGGACGCCGGTGTGCTCGCGAAGCCGGAGGTCACGGTGATCTCGTGCAGGCATACCTGGTCGATGGCCACGGGGATCGGCTTGCCGCACAGGCCGATCTGCACGTAGTGCCCACCCTTGCGCGTCAGCTCAAGACCCTGCGCGACGCCGGCGGCTGCTCCGCTGCAGTCGGCGACGACGTCGAACCCGAGTGGCGGGACCAGCTGCTTCCCGACCGCGAGGTCGTCGGACGACACCGCGGTGAGACCGAGGGCGCGAGCCAGGTCGAGGCGTACCGCGTCGCGCTCGGTGCCGGCCAACGTGACCACCGCGCCCTGGGCCCGGAGCACCTGGGCGGCCAGCAGTCCCATCGTTCCAGGTCCGACGACGAGGGCCGAGTCACCAGGGGACGCCACCGCCGGGTCGCAGAGGCAGTGCGACACGCACGCGAGGGGCTCGTAGAGGGAGCCCGCGGGCACGCTGACCGACGGGTCGACTTCGTGGACGTTGACGGCGGGAACGACCACGTAGGAGGCGAACCCGCCGTCGACGTGGCTCCCGATCGACCGTCGTTCGGCACAGAGGTTGAGGTGGCCCGAACGGCACTGGACGCATCGGCCGCACGTCGAGAAGTAGGTCTCGAGGGCCACCCGCCGCCCGACCATGGTGGGGTCGACCCCGTCGCCCGCCTGGTCGACGACACCGCTGACCTCGTGGCCCATCGTCACCGGCGGCGTGCTGGGGAACTCGTCGAGCAGGATGTGCAGGTCGGTGCCGCAGATGCCGGTGGCGCGGACGGCGACGCGCACCTGACCGGGACCGGCCTGTGGGACCTCGACTTCCGCCACGCCGGCGGCCTCCGGTCCGAGGCCGGTCTTGCGCAGTGCGGCCATGCGGGAGGGGGCGGGCACCGCGCCAGTATGGCTGTCCAGACAGCTTCCGGCAATCAATGCCGACGGAGCTGGAGGTCGAAGACGTACTCGTTCCCCGCATACCGCGTCTCGGTGCGCTCGATGCGGGTGCCGTGCTCGTCGTCGATCCGGCGCACCTCGACGAGGAGCGGCGACCCGGCCTCGACCTTGAGGTGCTCCACGTCGGACGGACCCGCGAGCGCCGCGACGAGGCTGCCGAACGACTCGGTGGGCCGGATGCCGTTCTCCTCCAGGGCGGCATGCAACGACGTCGTCGTCAGGTCGCGCTCGAGCACCCCGGAGCAGCGGGGGGTGAGGTAGGTGCGCTCCATGGCCATAGGCGTGTCGTCGGCGTAACGGACCCGTTCGATGTAGACGGCGCGGCTGCGGGGGGCCAGGGCGAGGTCGGCTTGCAGCTGGGAGTCGGTGTCGACCCACTGCTGGGCGAGCACCTCGGACCGGACGCGGTAGCCCCGCTCGGTCATCTCGGAAGTGAACGACCGCAGCTCGTTGAGCACCCGGTGGGCCTCGTGCCCGGAGGAGAAGGTGCCACTGCCCGGCACCCGGTAAAGCAGTCCCTCCGCCTCGAGGGTCTTCACCGCCTGTCGGGCGGTCATCCGGCTGACGCCGAACTGGGCAGCCAGCTCGGTCTCGCTCGGCAGGGCCTGGCCGGCGGGCGTGGTGCGGGCGCGTCGGCGCAGCGCATCGGAGATCTCGACGTAGAGCGGTACACCTGAGCCGGTCATCGCCATCCCTCTCACGCCGGAGCCGACCATGGGGCCGGTTCAGGGTACGGTCCCCGGCCGGGCCGGACCGGGACGACCCGGACCCGACCTGGTGACATATGGCGTGCTTGACAGGTCGTGAGGCCGAGGTTAGCCTCGCCGCACCCGTCTATACAACTAGGGGCTTTCCATCGCATCCGCGGCCTTCCTCGGCGTCGACGTCGGCGGCACCCACGTCAAGTGGTCGCTGACGGCCGACCGCACCGTCGTCGCGGACGGCTCCGTCGACACGGTCCGCGCGGGCGGCGACGCGCTCGTCGACCAGGTGGTCCGCCTCGTCAGACAGGTTGGCGACCACGCCGCCGGGGTGGGTCTCGCCCTGCCGGGCACCGTCGACACCCGCCGTCAGGAGAGCCTCGTCATCCCCAACGTCCCGGGCGACTGGCACCGGCGCCCCGTCGGGGAGCAGGTGCGCCGGCATACCGGCAAGCCGCTGTGGGTCCTCAACGACGCGCGCGCGTTCGGCGTCGCCGAGCTCTACGCCGGGGCGGCCGTCGGACGGACCGACGCGCTCTTCCTCACGCTGGGCACGGGGGTCGGCGGCGCTCTCGCCCGCGACGGTCGGGTCGTCGTCCAGGAGCACGACCACACCCCGGAGATGGGGCACGTGCCCGTCGCCCACCCCGGCGAGCGGTGTGGCTGCGGTGCCACCGGCTGCCTCGAGACGGTGGCCTCCGCCTCGGCCATCGTGGGGGCCACGGCTCGCGCCGTCCTCACCGGACAGTCGCCGCTCCTGCGGGAGCAGTGTGGTGGGCGGGTCGACGCCCTCACCGCGGCGATGGTGTCGGCCGCGGCCGACGCCGGCGACCCCTTCGCCCTCGCCGCGTTCGACCGGGCGGGCACCGCGATCGGGATGGCCGCCGCCGGCTGCTGCCTCGTGACCGGGGTGACGAGCGTCGTTCTCGGTGGTGGCCTGGCCGGGGCCTTCCACCACCTGGCTCCGCCGGTGGAGCGCGTCCTGGCCGAGCGCACGCCGCTGACCGGGGCGGTGAGTGTCCTCCCCGGCCTCCTCGGGTCACGTGCCGGCTCCCTCGGCGCAGCGCTGTATGCGGGTGACCGTCACGCGATGGGCGACCCCACGGACCACCTCGACGAGAGAGACCCGCGATGACCTGGTTCGACGAGGCGCGTCGGGTCCTCGACGCCATCGAGGGCACCCAGCAGCCGGCCATGGAGGCCGCGGCCGACGTGGCGGCGGACGCCATCGGCGGGGGCGGCGTCGTGCACACCTTCGGCACCGGGCACTCCCGCATCCCCGTCGAGGAGATGTTCCCCCGCTACGGCTCCTACCCCGGCTGGCACCCGATCGTCGAGCTGTCCATGACGTTCCACACCGAGATCGCGGGGGCGAACGGCCAGCGGCAGGCGATGTTCATCGAGCGGGTCGCGGGGCTGGCCGAGGCGATCCTGGCCAACTTCGCACTGCGACCGACCGACGCGATGATGATCTTCAGCGCCGGCGGCCGCAACGCGGTGCCGGTCGAGACCGCCATGCTGGCGAAGAAGGCGGGTCTCACGGTGATTGCCGTCACCTCCCTGCGGGAGGCCAGGTCGGTGCCGCCCACCCACGCGTCGGGGACCGTGCTCGCCGACCACGCCGACGTCGTCATCGACCTGTGCACGCCGCTGGGCGACGCTGCCGTCGACATCGACGGCTGGCCGCACAAGGTCGGCCCGGTCAGCACCGTGGCCAACGTGGCCGTCGTCAATACCGTCAAGGTGCTCACGGCGCAGCGGCTCGCCGACCGGGGGGTCGAGCTGCCGGTGCTCACCGGTGCCCAGATCGTCGGGACGCAGCGGTCGGCCGAGCTCTTCGAGGGCGCGTACCTCGAGCACGCGCGACGGAAGGCCGGCGTGCTGAGGGTCGAGCCGTGAGCGCGACCCGCCACGCCTGGGTGGCGGGAGCGACCGGCGGCATCGGATCGGCCTGCGTGCGCCGGCTGGCCGCCGACGGGTTCGTCGTGCACGGTTCGGACCGTCCTGACGAGGACGTGACGCAGCCCGGGGTGGCGGAGCGGGTCGCGAGCGGCAAGGCTGCGCAGCCTCTTTCGGCCGTCGTGCACGCCGTCGGCATGAGCGGGCGCCGGCTCGGCGACGGCCCGGTCGGCGAGTGCACCGACGAGGGCTGGGACGCGGTGCTGCGGGTCGACCTCACCGCTGCGTTCGCGGTCCTGCGGGCCGCCCTGAGGCACGCCGCCGACGGCGCGTCGGTCGTGCTCATCGGCTCCGCGCTGGCCTCGTCGCTCGACCCCGACTTCCTCACGGTCGCCTACCGGGTGGCCAAGGCCGGCCTCGTCCCGCTCGTCGAGGCGGCGGCCTACGAAGGGGCCGCCCGCGGCATCCGGGTCAACCTCGTCTCTCCCGGCCTGGTCGACACGCCCATGGCGGCCCGGGCCCTCTCCGACCCACGGATCCAGGCCCGGTTCCCGGAGCTCATGCCACTGACCGCCCGGCCGGCCCTGGCCACCGAGGTCGCCGCTGCCGTCGCCTGGCTCGTCGGGCCGGAGTCGGGCCAGACGACCAACGCCGTCATCCCGGTCGACGGCGGGTGGAGCCTGGGCGGGCCGCCCTGGGCGGCCGGCTCCGCGCATCCGGGCGGCGTTTCCGCGGGAGGAGGGTCATGACCCTGACGACGCGGTATGCGCCGGACGAGGTCGCGGACGTCAGATGCGGTTGGCGCGGCGACGTGCTCGTCGTCGGCGGCGGGTCGGCGGGGAGCAGCGCCGTCGTGGCCGCCGCCCGCGCGGGCGCCCGGACCCTGCTGGTCGAGAGCGGCGGGTTCCTCGGCGGCACGGGGACCCGGGTCCTCGACACCTTCTACGGGTTCTACGCCCCGGGCGAGCGCAACGAGCGGGTCGTCGGCGGCGTCGGGTGGGAGGTGTGCGAGCGCCTGGCTGGGCGCGAGATGTCGTTCGAGCGCCCCAACACCTACGGGGCGGGCACCGGCGTCACCTACGAGCCGGAGGCCCTCAAGGTCGTGTGGGACGAGCTGGTGGCCGGGGCGGGCGCCGACCTACTTCTCTACGGGCTCATGACGGCGGCCGTCGTCGCTGACGGGCGCGTCGTCGGGGTGGTCGTAGAGACGAGGGCCGGGCCGATGCGGCTCGACGCGGCGGTCGTCGTCGACGCCACCGGCGAGGGGGAGGTCGCCTGGCGGGCGGGCGCTGAGCTAGCACCCAGCCTGCCGCTCGACGGGATCCAGCCCGCGACGTCGGCCTTCCGGCTCGGTGGGGTGGGCCCGACGACCGCCCCCACCAAGGAGATTCATGCCCTCATCGGTGAGGCGATCGCGGATGGGACCTACGCCCTCCCACGGCGCGAGGGGTCGATCCACGTGACGAACCTGCCGGGAGTGCGGCACGCCAACATGACTCGGGTCGCCGGCCGTGACCTCACCGACCCCTGGGAGCTGTCCCGGGCGGAGCAGGAAGGACGGCGTCAGAGCTGGGAGTACGCCCGATTCCTGCATGACCGGGTCCCCGGCTACGAGTCGTCCTACCTGCTCGGCACGTCGCCGCGCCTGGGGATCCGGGAGACCCGGCGGCTCGTCGGCGCCTCCGTGCTGAGCGGAGACGACTTCCGGGGCGCTCGGTCGCACGACGACGACATCGCGCGGTGCGGCGCACCGATCGAAGACCACTCCGCCGGTGGCGCGACGCGGTGGGAGTATGTCGGTGGGCTGGCCGAGCCGGACGGCGCCACCTACGGCATCCCGTTCGGGACGCTGGTGCCGGTGGCGCTCGACGGACTGCTCGCCGCCGGCCGGTTCTTCTCCGCGACCCACGAGGCGCACGCGTCGGCCCGGTCGATCGGCCAGTGCACGGCGATGGGCCACGCGGCCGGCCTCGCGGCGGCGCTGGCTGTCGACGCGGGGCGCGAACCGCGAACCGTCGATACCGCCGTGTTGCGGGCGCGGCTCGTCGAGGACGGGGCCCATGTCTAGGGACGCCCGGCAGACAGGGGGGAGACCGATGAGCGTGACCACCGTCCTGGGCCCGGTGGAAGGCGGCGCGCTCGGGCGGGTCGACGCCCACGAGCACCTATTCCTTCGCAGTCCGGTGCTGCCGGGCGAGGAGTTCCAAAACCTCGACCGGATGGTCGAGGAGGTCGAGTGGGTCCGCGAGAGCGGCATCGACACCGTCGTCGACCTGACGCCGATCGGGTTGGGGCGCAAGCCGACCGCCACCGCGGAGCTCAGCCGGCGCACCCGCGTCAAGGTCGTGCTGGCGACCGGCATCCACCGCAAGGCGCACTACCCCGCGGGCCACTGGGTGCATACCCTCGCCGTCGCCGAGCTGGCCGACCTCATGGTCACCGATCTGGAGACCGGCATCGACGACCGTGACTGGCAGGGCCCGCGACCGCTGCCCACTGACGTCCGCGCCGGCATCATCAAGCTGGGCGCGAGCTATCACGTCGTGCAGCCCGTGGAGCGGCGCTGGTTGGAGGCGGGGGCGGAGGCGGCGGTGCGCACCGGGGCTCCGGTGGCCGTCCACACCGAGGTGGGCACGGCGGCGCACGACATCCTCGACCTGCTCGAGGCGGGCGGAGTGGGTCCGCACCGGGTGATGCTGGCCCACCTCGACCGCAACCTCGACCCCGCGCTGCACGCCGAGATTGCCTCTCGTGGCGCGTTTCTCGGCTACGACACCATCGGCCGGACGAAGTACCACGCCGACGCGGCCGTGCTTGACCTCGTTGCCGCCGTCGGTGCCCTCGGTCACGGCGCGCAGATCCTCCTCGGTACCGACGTCGGTCGACGCAGCATGCTCCGGGCCTACGCCGGTGGCCCTGGCATGGACGTCCTCGGTCGGACCTTCGTGCCCCGGGTGCGGAGCGCGCTCGGCGACGAGGTCGGGCAGGCCCTCCTGATCGAGAACCCGCGCCGCTTCCTCACCGGTGGGCCCGCTGACGTGCGCGACTGCCGCTGACTGACCCTGCCGGCTAGGGCAGGGCGGCCGCGAGCTCGGTCCGGACCTCGCGAGGGGTGTCGGCCCGCTCAGCCGAGACCTGGGTGATCGACCCGTCGGACGTGACGGTCGCGGTGTGGAACGTGACGGGCCCGGACCCCATGCTAACCGGCTGGTCGAGGCTCGGTGACGGGGGGCCGCTGCCACCGTCCGGTGTCTGCGTGCCGGACTGGGTCTGCGAGCCGATGTAGAGGACGGATTGGGGTTGGTTCTCGATGAGGACCACGTCGGTGCAGATGTTCAGCGCTGAGCTCCAGCCGACGGTCACGACGAAGGTCACGCCGTGGTTCGGGTCGAAGGGCGGCCCGTGCGGAGTGATGTTGTCAACCGTGATCGACGCCGATCCGACGAAGCGCTGGGCGCTGTTGTCGGCGAGCTTCTGCCCTCCGGTGATGTACTCACTCGCCGAGAGGGCGACGACGGAGTCGGCGCTGAGCGCGTTCCAGTTGAGGTTGACCACGTTGCGGCCTGGGTTCATGCGCCAGAAGATCCGAACAGCCATGGGAGTCGCTCCTTGGTAGAAATCGAGAGGGAAGGGGTTGTCCGGGTTGGGCCCCGGGATCGTCCAGCTGTGATCCGACCCGTCCGGGTTGGTGCGCGGGAAGTGGGCGTCGACCAGGGCCTTGAAGGCCGGGAACGGGTCGTCGCTGCGGCCCGTGAGGTTGCGGTAGACGCCGGCCAGGCTAGGTGCTGCGGCTTGGACGATCTGCTTGATCTGGTAGCCGAGCTGGTACGACAGGTAGTAGATGAACAGCGTCGCGCAGCCGCTCTTCGCGTCGGGCGCGTGGTCGTGCTCGTCGATCGCGTTGACGTAGTCGAGCCGGTCGCTGTTGATCCAGAGCCCGGATGTGTCGAAGCCCGGCTCGTTGAAGCCGAGCCCCGTGCGACGGAGGAACTCTGCGGACAGGAACCGCGACAGTCCCTCCCCGGCGGATCCTTCGTTCGACCCGTCGCTGGCGAACCAGCCCGCGTTCTGCGTGAGTATGAACATCTCGACGACCTCGGCGACGAGCAGGTAGCGCACCACGTCCATGCCGGATCCGTTGCCGGGCTGGAGCGAGATGGGCGGCCCCCAACCGGCTCTCGCGTAGCCACCCGGAACAATGTTGACGGCGACCGGAAGGGAGTAGGGCAGGGCGATCCCGCCGAACCAGTCCGACATGATGCCGTAGTCCGACTCGCTGAGGGAGAGGAGCGACTGGGCGCGCTGCTGGCCGTCGGCGGCCGACAGCGTCGTGTCGTAGCTGACGTTGTAGTGGGTGGTGCTGCCCACACTCTGAAGTGCCATGTCCATCAGGAGCCCGTGGTCGATCACCGTGATACCGGACCGGCAACCCGACCGCCCGGCAGCGCGCAGCCGAGCGGTCTACCCCGGAAGGGCGAGCCGCGCGGCCGCCGCGGTGGCCACGACGAGCAGCCCACCGAGCACCGCCAGCGTGTCGGCGACGCGCCACGGTGCAGCTCCGGCCCAGGTGCGCCGATGCGCCCCGGCGAAGCCGCGCGCGTCCATCGCCAGCGCAAGGACGGCGGCCTGGCCGAGCACCGAGACGAAGAGCGCGAGGGTCGTCGCCGCCACCTCCTTCGAGCGGGCCAGGAGGGACCGGCCGGCCCCGATGCCCCGCACCCGGCGCACACGGGTGATCTCGCCCCAGAGGGCAGTGAACGACTGGAACCGTTGCAGTGCAGCGGTTGCCGCGACGACCGGCCGGGCGGGCAGGCGTACCCGCTGGGCCAGGTGGTCGCCGAGCTCGTCGGGGTCGACGAACGGCAGCAGGACGACCGACGGCAGCACCAGCGTGAGAACCCGCAACGCGGCGCCGACGGCGAGGTCGACGTGATGGCCCCCGAGCAGCCACGTGGACCAGCCGACCCCGACGATCCCGACGAACGCCGGCACCAGGCGGACCAGCGCCCGGCGCCACCGCGGCGGTGGTGGCCCCCCACGCCCGGGCGCGGCCAGAGCGAGCGCGAGCAGCAGCACCTCGACGACCAGCACCGCGAGGAACTGTGGCCACGACGTGGACAGTGCGGGCAGCGGCAGGACGAGCAGGCCGGCGATGAACAGGGACAGCGGCCCGCAGCGGGCGGCCAGTGACCGGCGTTGCGGGACAACGGCATCACGGGCGACGGGGGCGGTCGAGGCGAACGTCACCACCACGTCGGCCCGAGCCACCACCGCGTCGTCGTGGGTCGCGATGACGACGGCCGAACCGGTGGCCCGCACGGCGTCGAGGACGCCGACCACCGCGGCCCAGGTATGCCGGTCCTGGCCGATCGTGGGCTCGTCGGCCAGCACGAGGGCGGGCTGGTGAACGACGGCGGCCGCCACGGCGAGCCGGCGCTGCTCGCCGCCGGACAGGTGCCGGGGGTCGGCGTCGGCCAGGGCGCCGAGGCCCAGGCGGTCCAGCAGGGCCGACGCGCGCCGCTCCGCCTGGTCGGCACGCAACCCCAGCGCGGTCGCGGTGAGCAGCACCTCGTCGCGGACGGTGCGACACACGATCGTGCTCGCCGCGCGCTGGGGTACCCAGGCCACGGCCCGGGCGACGTCGGGTGACGACCAGTCCGACGGCGGGCCCGGCGGTCCACCGCCGATCCGGACGGTCCCGGAGGTGGGCTCGACGAGCCCGCCGAGGGCCTCCAGCAGCGTGGACTTCCCCGAGCCGCTGGGGCCGACGACCGTGGTCGTCTCCCGGGACCGAGCGACGAGGTCGACGCCGTCGACGGCCAGGGTCACCCGGTCGGCCCCGTTGAGCGGACGGGACGTCAGGCGTACAGAGAGGTCGGTCGCCTCGGCCACGACCGCCTGCGGGTCGGCGCCGGCCGATCGTTCGTCGAACAGCCCCACGAGGTCAAGCGGTTCGGGATCGGGCCAGCCGGGCACCCAGATACCGGCCTCGACGAGCAGCGCTCCCTGGTCGGCCAGGACCCGGGCCGGCTCTCCGTCGGCGACGACCGCGCCGCGCTCGTCGAGGACGACCAGCCGCTCGACCAGGTCGAGCCACGGGCCGAGCCGGTGCTCGACAACGACGAGGGTCAGGCCGCGCGCGCGGACCGCGTCGCGCACCACGGCGCGCACCGCCGCCGCGTTGCCGGGGTCGAGCATGGCCGTCGGCTCGTCGAGGAGGAGCACCCGGGGCGACATGGCCAAGGCTCCGGCGAGCGAAAGCCGTTGCTGCTCACCGCCCGAGAGCGTCTCGGTGCGGGCCGCGGCGAGGTGACCGAGTCCGACCTCGGTCAGCGCCTGAGCGACCGGCCGACCCATCTGCGCCCGCGGCATATCGACGTTCTCGAGCCCGAAGGCGACGTCCCGCTGGACCGTCGACGCGACCACCCCGGCTCCAGGGTCCTGGAGGACGAGGCCCACCGCGCCCGACACCACGCCCGGTTCGACGCCGTCGACCCGGACCGATCCGGACAGGTCGCCGGCATCGGCCGTGAGCATCAGCCCCGCCATGGCCCTCAGCAGCGTTGACTTGCCCGACCCGCTGGGCCCGACGAGCAGGACGCGCTCGCCGGACGCGATCCGCAGGGTGAGGTCGTCGAGCACCGGCCGGGCGCGACCGTAGGGGCGCCAGGTCAGGTGGTCGACCTCGATGCTCGCGCCGGCCGGGGCGGCCCCGGGTCCGGGACCGGCCGCTACGCCGCGCCGGACGTCAGACAGTGCCCGCCTCCCTGACCTCCTGGCCGGGCGGCAGGGCGTTCAGCGCGCCCGCGCGGGCCAGCCCTCGGACGAGCAGCCACCCCAGCCCTCCGGCGACGAGCGCCCCTGAGGCAGTGAGCAGGAGGAGGTAGAGAACCTTGAAGCCCAGGTCCCACTCGGTCCAGTAGGCGTACCACTCGTAGAGCGCCTCGAGGGGGGCGGCCAGCGCGCCGGCGAGCACTGCGGCGCCGAGGCCGAACGACGCATACGCGAGGATCGCGAAGCCGATCTCGGCGCCGAGGCCCTGCAGCACGCCGGAGACCAGGGTCGATGCTCCCCACTTGTTGCCGATGAGCGCCTCGACCGTGGCGGCGATGAGCTCGGCGAACAGCGCCGCGCCGGGACGCCGGACGACGAGCCCGCCGACGACACCCGCCATGAGCCACGGGCCGCCGACGAGCCCCACGAGCGGCGGGAACGCGAGCGTCAGGGCGTCGCTGGGGACGCCGTACACGAGGTCCCAGGCCCAGTAGGCGACCCCGAGGGCCACACCGACGAAGGCACAGGTCAGCAGGTCGATGGTGCGCCACCGGGCCAGCGGCCGGGTCGCAAGGATGGTGCGGGGTGAGGTGATGCTCATGGTTCCTCCCAGGTGTGTGACTGGTTCCCGGGGGAGGCACGCCTCGGCCGCCTCGCCCGTCCGGGCCCGGTGAGCCGACGCATACCTGAGATGAAAACCGACTCCCTTCGCCGGTGCTAACCGGAGCAGGTTCGAGGGTCTGCGGCGGACCGCACTCTCAGCGCTTTGGGGGCGCTCCCCTGTCGTTCGTGAAGATGACTTTACCCCCCGGGCGTGCAAGAGTCGTCCATCGGGAACAGGCATAGCCGGGCTTCGAGCGGGAAGAAGGGAACCAGACGATGGGCGTCCTCGGATGGCGGTTGTTGGGAACGGGTGCGGCGCTGGCCGCCGGAGCGGTCGCGACCAGGCTCGTCGGAGCGGGGTGGCGGCTGGCTGCCGGGCGTGACGCTCCTGGTGACCCGACCAAGCCCGACGAGGCGAGCTGGAAGGAAGCGATGCTGTTCGCCGCCATCACCGGCCTGGTCGTCGGTGCGGCCCGGGTGGCCGCCGAGCGCAAGGCCGCGGAGTACTACCTGAAGTCGACGGGTCACCTTCCGGGCGAGAGCTAGAAGCCCGCGCCGCCAAGAACCCACCGGACTCACGAGTTTGTCGGTTGTCGGGCCGGAACGGCCCCGGAACCGACAAGGTCGTGAGTCCGGTGGGGTGTGAGGCGGCTACCAGGAGAAGGCGCGCCAGGCGCGGAAGTTCTCCATCCGGATGACCGCCGCCCGCCCGGTGCCCGACACGTGGCGTACGCGCGGGCGGGCGACGAGCGCGTCGAGCGCGGAGAACGAGTCGTGGGCACCGTCGGCGGCGTGCACCTGCGCCTCGCCGGAGAGCAGCACGACCAGCGTGGTGCCGGCGATGCTGAGCGGTCGTTCGGTCGAGAGGTCGACGACCTTGACGACGGCAGTCATCCGGTTCGTGACGGCGAGGACGTTGAGGATGCTCACCGAGCCGTGCGTGAGCCGGGCGTGCGCTTCGGCGGCCGCGTCGAAGCGGAACGGCTCGAACGGGCTCAGCGCGTGCTCGTCACCGCCGACGTCGATCCTGAGGCCGTCCCCGTGGATGAGGGTCGCGGAGCGCTCGACCCCGGGGAAGGTGGTGAAGTCGGCATCCCGTCCGATGTCCGAGACGCTGAGCCGCCACACGAAGTGGGGTCCCCGGACGCCGAGCAGGCGGCGGGCGATCTCTCGCGTGGAACCCTGCCCGTTCTTCCACGGGGTCGGCTCGCGGTCGCCCGAGCGCACGATGCCCAGTGAGTGCGGCGTCGCCGTCATGTCAGAGGCCGACCGTCAGTCGGTGGGAGAGGGGCACGCCCGCACGATACGAGAGATGCAGCTGCGAGGGCGCATCGAGCACGGTCAGTCCTCCTCGCGCACCCACGGCGATCTGTCCGATGTCGTCGCGGTGCAGTGATCGCGCCGCACCGCGCGTCGCGGCCCACAGGGCCTCCCCGGGCGTGAGATGCAGCTCGCGCACGGCGAGGGCGATGACGAACGGCATCGACGAGGTGTAGCAGGTGCCCGGGTTGCAGTCGGTCGCGAGCGCGATCGTCACCCCGGCGTCGAGCAGGGCTCGGGCGTCCGGGTAGCGCGACCGGGTGGCGAACTCCACGCCCGGGAGCAGCGTCGCGACGGTGCCGGACCCGGCGAGGGCGTCGACGTCGGCCGCCGTCAGATGGGTGCAGTGGTCGACGCTGGCCGCGCCGAGCTCGACGGCGAGAGCCACCCCGGGGCCGGGGCCGAGCTGGTTGCCGTGAACCCGCAGCCCGAGCCCCGCCGCTCGACCGGCCTCCAGGATGGTCCGGGCCTCGTCGGCGCCGAACGCGTGCGGGCTGTGCGGCTCGCAGAAGACATCGACCCACCGCGCGTATGCCGCCGCGGCCGCCATCATCGGACCGGTCACCAGGTCGAGGTAGTCCGTTCGACGAGAACGGTATTCGGGCGGGACGACGTGAGCCCCCAGGAATGTCACCTCGTCGGTCACCTCGCGGGCGAGGCGCAGCAGCCTGGTCTCGGTGGGCAGGTCGAGCCCGTAGCCCGACTTCACCTCGATCACCCCGGTGCCCTGCGACCTCATCTCTGCCACCCGAGCGTGCAGCAGGGCGCGCAACGCGTCGTCGCTCGCCCCCCGCGTCGCGGCGACGGTCGTGGCGATGCCCCCACCGTCGTAGGGCGTCCCGCTCATCCGGGCGGCGAACTCGGCGCTGCGGTCTCCGGCGAAGACGAGGTGTGTATGGCTGTCGACGAACGCGGGGACGACGGCCCGGCCACCGAGGTCCAGGAAGCGGTCGGCGTCCGGAGGGCGGGTACCGCTGTGGCCCACCCACAGCACCTGCTCACCGTCGCCCAGGACGAGGGCGGCGTCGTGCAGCGTCCCCCACTCGTCCTCGGCGTCCGGATGTGTCGGGTCGCACGTCGTCAGCTCGGCGATCCCCGTGACGAGAGTGGTCACCGCGTCACCGTTCGACCCGCAGGGCGTCGAAGGCGTCACGGAAGAGGGGGGCGATCGGCCCGAGGCGCAGGTGCTCCCCCCGGTCGACGACCAGCCGGCCGTCGATGACGACCGTCGATACATCGGCCGCCGTTGCCGTGTAAGCGATTTGGCCCGCCCGGCTGCCGACGGTCCGCACCGTGTCGTCCCGGACGACGACGAAGTCGGCCAAGGCGCCCTCGGTGAGGACCCCGCCGCCGAACCATCCGAGGCTGCGGTAACCGTTGGCTGAGGCGATCCGCATCAGCACGTCAGGCCGGAACCGGCCTCTCTCGTTGGTCGCCAGCCGCTCGTGCATCTCCAGACCGCCAATCTCCTCGAACGGGTCGACCACGGCGTTCTGGTCGGAGCCGAGGCTGAGGCTCACGCCGGCGTCGGCGAGCTCGCGGGCCGCCCGATGCCGTCGGCGAGGTCTCGTTCCGTGGTCGGGCAGAACGCCACCTGGGCGTCGTGCTCGGCCAGCAGCGCGACGTCGTCGTCGACCAGGTTGGTCGCGTGCACCGCGGTCAGGTCGGGCGCAGCAGCCCGGTGTCGGCGAGCAGCCGGGTGGGCGAGCAGCCGTAGGCGAGCTGGCAGGCGATGTTCTCGGCCGGCTGCTCCGACAGGTGCACGTGGACCGGCATACCGTCGATGTTCTTCGCGACGTCCAGGAGAGCGGCCCGCGGCACGGCGCGCACCGAGTGGACCGCGGCGCCGAAGAGCACCGCGGCGTGGGCCGGCGCTGCGCGCAAGGACATCCGCTCCATCCACGCGTCGACGGAGCCGTCGCAGAACCGCTGCTGGGCCGAGTCGGGGGCCGTGTGGCCCTCCCCCGTGAGGCCACCGGCGAGGTAGCAGGTGTCGAGCAGGGTGAGTCGCAGCCCGGCGTCGGAGGCGGCGGCGACGAGAGCGTCGCCCATGGCGTTGGGATCGGCGTAGGGCCGGCCGGCAGGATCGTGGTGCACGTAATGGAACTCACCGACGGCCGTGATGCCCGCGAGCACCATCTCGCCGTATGCCGCTCGGGCCAACGCGAGGTAGGTGTCCGGGGTGAGCCGGCGGGTCACTGCATACATCTGCTCGCGCCAGGTCCAGAAGTTGCCGCCGCCACCGTGCGTGCGGCCCCGGAGCGCTCGGTGGAAGGCGTGGCTGTGGCTGTTGGCGAGGCCGGGCAGCACGACGCCGGACAGGCGCACATCGTCGGGGCGGGCGTGGGTGCGGCCCTCGATCCAGCCGAAGCGACCCCCCTCGACGGAGAGGCGGACCGAGGGGACCGGGCCGCCCGGCAGCCAGGCGTGCTCGGCCCAGTAGGTCGTCACCGGGTGGCGTCCGTGAGGTCGGCCAGCACCGTGGCCAGCGCAGCCACGCCCGCGTGCCGGTCGGCCGGGTCGGCGTGCTCGTCCGGCGAGTGGGAGACGCCGGTGGGGTTGCGGACGAACAGCATCGCGGCGGGTATGCCGTGGGTGGCCAGGACTCCAGCGTCGTGACCCGCGCCCGTCCCGAGGACGGGAGTGTCCGGTCCGAGGGTCGAGGCCAGGCGGTTGACCAGGCCGGAGTCAAAGCGAGTCGTGGCCGTCCAGGACTCCTCGACCACGGGGGCTCCGCGTCCTTCGCCCTCCGCCCTGAGGTCCTCGACGATGGCCCGCACCGCGCGCTCGTCGGAACTGCGGGCATCAGGCCAGGCCGTGACCCGACTCGCGATCGCATTGACCCCGTTGGGTTCCACCCGTACCTTGCCCATCGTGGCCACTCCCCCGTGCCGGTGCGCGGCGGCCCGAGCCGCGACGACGAGGTGGGCGAACGTCAGGACGGCGTCGTCGCGGTCGTCGAGGCGGGTCGTGCCGGCGTGGTTGGCGGCACCCTGGATGTCGACCCGCCAGCGCCCGTGCGGCCAGATGTCGGAGCCCACCGCCACGGCGCTCGTCGCCTGGTCGTAGACGTCGGGGTCGGCCAGCGCGCGGCCCTGCTCGACGTGCAGCTCGACGAAGGCCCGGACGCGACGCAGCACCTCGTCGTCGGGTCCCAGCGCGGCCGGGTCGCGTCCGGCGGTCCGGAGGGCCTCGGCCATGGTGTCGCCGTCCGCATCGCGCAGGGCGAGGGCTTGGTCGGCGGGCAGCGCTCCGGTGAGGACGCGCGACCCGGCGCAGGCGATGCCGAACCGGGCGCCCTCCTCGTCGCCGAAGCAAGCCACTCCCAGGGGGATCCGGGGGATGCGGCCTGCAGCCCGCCGTCACCTACGAGAGTGCCGACCGAAAGGCCGACGAGGGTGTCGACGACGAGACCCGGCTGGCGGCGGCGGTGACGGCGGCCGCAACCACGTTGTCGCGCCGGATCCTGGGCACAAGGATGAGGTCGTGAACCCACCCGCGGCTGCGACCGTCCTCCCGGAGCTCGAGCGCTACTACGACACCGCCCCGCGGTCGGCCTGCGACGTCGAGGACCACGGGGCGCTCACCCTCTTCGTGCGCCGGGAGGGCTGGCCCTACTACGCCCGCCCCACCCTCGGCTGGACCGCCGACATCGGTCCGGACGAGCTGACCACGGTGCTGGAGCGACAGCGTGAGCTCGACCTGCCCCGCGCGCTGGAGTGGGTGCACGAGACGACCCCGTCCCTGCTGGCGACGGCACGCTCCGTCGGGATGACGGTCGAGGAGTGCCCCCTGCTCGTCCTCGATGGCGACCCGAAGTCGCTGCCGGGCAGCCGTGTACGCCTGGTGCCGGCCGACGACCCCGACCTCGCCCTGGTGCGCGCGGCGGTCGACGTGGGGTTCGGGACAGCGGGCACCGCCGTCGGCGAGGCGTCGACCGCTGAACGGGACGTCAGCGCCGCCGCCCGGCCGGAGACCGGCCCCCGCATCGCTGCCCTCATCGAGGCCGGACTCATGGTGTTCGCCGGGGCGTTCGACCCGGCCGCGGGGCCGGTGGGCGGAGGCAGTCACAACCCACGCGGCGATGCCACCGAGATCGTCGGGGTCGCCGTGTTGCCGGCGTTCCGACGTCAGGGTCTGGCCACTGCGCTGACCGCGCTCCTCGCGCGGGACGCGCGTGAGCACGGCGTCGGCCTGGTCTTCTGCTCCGCGCAGGACGACGACGTCGCCCGGGTCTACGAGTCGGTGGGCTTCCGCCGCGTCGGCACGGCCTGTGTCGCTGAGGCCCCGTGACGGCGCTCGACCCGCAGACAACCGTCACGGTGGTCGTCCTGTGTGGTGGCTCGTCCCAGCGGCTCGGCATGGACAAGCTCGGGGCGGCCCTGGGCCGCTCCACCGTCCTCGACACGTGTCTAGCCGGCCTCCCGCAGTTGTGGCCGGTCGTGGCGGTCGGCCCCGAGCGAGCCACCCGTCGACCCGTGACCTGGGCCGTCGAGACGCCACCTGGGGGTGGCCCGCTCGCCGCGATCGCCGCCGGCTTGGCCCTGGTCACCACCGACCTCGTCGTCGTCGTCGCCGGTGACATGCCGTTCGTCGGGTCTCTCGTCGCCCCCTTGGCTGCCGCGCTGGCCGACCGGCCGGTGGCGGGCGCCGTGGCCGCCGCCGACGGTGCGGGGGGGACGAACCCGCTGCTCGCGGCATACCGGACCACCGCCCTGCTCCGCGCGATGCCGGACGACCCAGCCGGAGGTCGGGCGCGGGTGCTGCTGGAGTCGCTGGCCACCAGCACACTGACCGTGGCGCCCGAGGACGCCGTCGACGTCGACACCCCAGAGGCGCTCGCCGCCGCCCGCCGTAGGGTCGGACGATGAGAGCCGTGACGATCCCGACCCCCGGCGACGCTGACGCCCTGGTGCTCGACGAGGTGCCCGAGCCCTCCCCCGGTGCCGATGAGGTGGTCGTCGACGTGGTCTCGGCCGGCCTCAACCGCGCCGACGTCATGCAGCGGCAGGGCTTCTACAACCCGCCCCCTGGCGCATCGGCCTACCCCGGTCTCGAGGTGAGCGGGCGGATCGCGGCACTGGGCGACGGGGTGACCGGCTGGTCGGTGGGCGACGAGGTGTGCGCCCTGCTGACCGGCGGGGGCTACGCCGAGCGCGTCGCCGTGCCGGCGGGACAGCTGCTGCCCGTGCCCGACGGCGTGTCTTTGGAGGACGCGGCTGCGCTCCCCGAGGTTGTCAGCACCGTCTGGTCCAACCTGTTCATGACGGCCAACCTGCAGCCGGGCGAGGTCCTGCTCGTCCACGGCGGCTCGTCGGGCATCGGCACGATGGCCATCCAGCTGGCCCGGGAGGTCGGCGCGCAGGTGGCGGTCACCGCCGGGTCGGCCGCGAAGCTCGACGTATGCCGCGAGCTCGGGGCGAGCATCCTCGTGAACTACCGCGAGCAGGACTTCGAGCAGGTGGTGCGCGAGGCCACCGACGGCCACGGCGCCGACGTCATCCTCGACACCATCGGCGCGAAGTACCTCGCCCGCAACGTCTCGGTGCTCGCGCCCAACGGCCGGCTCGTCATCATCGGCCTCCAGGGCGGGCGGACCGGCGAGATCGACCTCGGGGCCATGCTGGCCAAGCGGTGCGCCCTGATCGCCACGACGCTGCGGGCCCGGCCCCTCGGCGAGAAGGCCGCCATCGTCGCGGCCGTCCGCGAGCACGTCTGGCCGATCGTCGCGGCGGGACGGGTGCGGCCGGTCATCCAGGGCCGTTACCCCCTGGACCAGGTCGCGGCCGCCCACCGCGAGATGGAGGCGTCCAGGCACATCGGGAAGATTCTGCTCACCCTCTGACGGGCCCGACCGGAAGCGGGCGAAACCGCCGCGTTCGCCCCAAAGGCCGACTGGAGTCGGTCGAAGACGGTCCGGATGGGCTATCCCGTCGAAGAGCCCGGCCCAGCATCATGGTCGAGGTGGCCGCCCCGTGTGACGCCCTTCGGGTGTCGCCCTGCCCCTGTGGCGGCTACTGGGCGGCGGGGGCCCCTCGGGGCTCCCGCCGCTCTGGCTCCATGGCGGTGCTGCAGAATGCACGGATGAGCCAGCAACAGGGCAGCCAGGGCAGCCAGCCGGAAGAGGGCCACCGGCCGGAAACGCCCGAAGGCCAGCGCGTAATCGTCGTCACCCAGGACGGGATGGGCGTAGCAGACAACCGCGGCGACCACGGCGACCCGTCGGAGGACGGCGGGGAGCGCGCCACCAACCCGGCCGACCTGGTGGAGCAGCCGGCCAAGGTCATGCGGCTCGGGTCGATGATCAAGAACCTGCTCGACGAGGTACGCAACGCCCCGCTCGACGAGGCCGGCCGGGCCCGGCTGGCCGAGATCCACCGGCGGTCCATCGAGGAGCTCAAGACCGGCCTCGCCCCCGAGCTCGTGGACGAGCTGGACCGGATCGCCCTGCCCTTCGGGGAGACGGCGCCCTCCGACGCGGAGCTGCGGATCGCCCAGGCTCAGCTGGTGGGCTGGCTCGAGGGGCTCTTCCACGGCATCCAGACCGCCTTGTTCGCCCAGCAGATGGCCGCGCAGCAGCAGCTGCAGGGGATGCGCCGGGCCCTCCCCCCGGGTCACCCGGCAGCGGAGCAGCCCGGGCCGGCGATTCCCGGTCAGATGGGCGGCCCGCAGAGTCCGGGCGCCTCGGGCACCGGCCAGTACCTGTAGTCAGAGGGGCGGGCCACGCACGAGGCGGGCTCGCAAGCAAACCCCCTTTAGGCGGTGGATCACACCTCTAGTGTCGCGTGTCGTAAGTCCTATTCCGGTGGGGTGAGGGCTTGGCGTGGGCGATGATTTCGTCGGCGCCCTTGGTCCAGGTGAACGGGTGGGCGCGTTCGTTCCAGCCGTCGATGTAGCTGG
>JAABUT010000469.1_pt1 | contig 65239 bp, 63 predicted proteins | sample 5559281 | NCBI WGS metagenome assembly JAABUT01 (sample SAMN10711880, study PRJNA513359) | rock metagenome | isolation source: Antarctica rocks | place: Antarctica: Victoria Land, Ricker Hills nord | collected 2016-01-04 | reverse complement strand
GGCGCGGGGGCTTGCGCCGAGCAGCAGATCGGGCAGTTGGCGCGTCGTCCAGACGAGCGCCTCGATGTACGCGATGATCGCCTCATCGACGGTCACCTCCTGCGCGAGGCGGCGGCACGCGAGCACCTGCTCCGGCGATGTCACCGCCACCACGCCCATGCGATCCAGCGCGCGCGCGTCGAACCCGGCGTGCACGCGGCGCAGGAGTTCCGTCTCCGCCTCATACGGCGCGTAGGTGACGATCAACTTGAAGAGGAAACGATCCAGTTGCGCCTCCGGCAGTGGGTACGTGCCCTCAAACTCGATCGGGTTCTGCGTGGCGATCACCGTGAAGAGCGACGAGAGCGCGTGCGGCTCGCCATCGATCGTCACCTGCCGCTCCTCCATCGCTTCGAGCAGCGCGGACTGCGTTTTCGCAGGCGCGCGGTTGATCTCGTCGCCGAGCAGCACGTCCGTGAAGACCGGGCCATGGCGGAGGGTGAACTGGCCGGACTGGAGTTCGTAGACATTCGTGCCCGTGATGTCCGACGGCATCAGGTCCGGCGTGAATTGCACGCGGCGAAAGGCGCCACCGACGAGCGTGGCGAGCGTCTTCGCCATTAGCGTCTTCGCCGTGCCGGGGACGCCCTCGAGCAGCGTGTGCCCGCCGACGACCAGCGCGACGGTGAGCAGCCGGAACGTCTCATCCTGCCCGACGAGCACCCGCGCCGCGCCCTGCATCAGCCGCTCCGAGAGATCGCGGGCCGTCGCGCTGCTCGTCGTCGTGGAGAGCGCGCCCAGTGGGGCCGGTGCGGGGAGGGATGGGGCGGCAGAGCCGGGAGGAGCGGCGCTCAATGCACGATCTTCAGGTACTTCGCTTCGAGCCAGCCCATCCGGCGATCCTTCAGGACCATCACAAAGTCCGCGTCGCTCGTCTCGTCCGCCTGCGTGTACTTGGCGACGGTGAACTGCGTCCCCTGCGCGATATGCCCGAAGACGTGATGGTAGGGATACTCGCGGGTGGTCGTCACGTAATCGTTGAGTTTGAAGTACATCATGCGCGCAGTTTCTCCCTCGCGGCAGCATCGGAAACCGGCCCGTCATCTGGGCCGTTTATACCATACCGGCGGGGAAGCGCGCGCCCGACTGCCACTCGCGTGTACGACGCCAGTATCCCGCATCCGCAATTTTTGACATCGACCGCACGTTTGCTATCACTGACTTTATTAAGTATCACCCATATGGTACGCTGTCAGATAAAGAAAGAGAGGTGGGGATCCCATGCAAATGCTCTCATACGTTTCGCCCGATGAAGCCGCTCTCCCCTTGCGCGAGCGGAAAAAGCGCAAGACCCGGCGGTTAATCATCAACACGGCGATTGAACTCTTCTCCGCGCGGGGCTTTGACGCGGTAACATTGGAGGATATCGCCGCCGTGTGCGATGTTTCGCGGGGGACGGTGTTCAACTATTTCCCCTACAAAGAATTGATGATCCTCGAATTCATGGACACGTACATGGCCGACCGGCTCGAGACGATCCGTGGCGGCCTCGCGCAGGGGAACACCGCCGCGACGCTGCTCTGGCAGGCGCTCAACGTGCCGAAGGACGCTGCAGTCCAGTGGCCGACCTTCCTCTGCATCACCGCCCGTGAGTTGCTCCATCACGAGCAAGACCGCGCGGACGCCGCGCAGCACAGCCTCTCGTACCTACCGCTCGTCGCGGAGATCATCGCGGCGGGGCAGCGGGACGGCACGATCCGCGACGAAACCGGCGCGGACGAGCTCGCGCTCTACCTCGCAGAGGCGTCGCTCGTCTCCATCGCCCGCAACTGCACGCGCCTGACCGGCACCGACCTCGATGCGCTCATCACGTACCGGCAGCAAATCCTGATGTACGGCGTGTTGAAGTAGGGGAAGCAGTTTGGGGTTCGGGGAATAGTCCTCGAACCCCGAACCTACCTCCGGGCAATGGGGCGCAGGGTGTCGTCGTCGCTGACGAGCAGGCGGGATGTCAGCCACTTCACGGTAACGAGGATGGCGAACGAGACGCAGACGAGCACGGCGGACATCGCGAGCGCGGTGTCGAAGTGCGACGCCTGTTCCTCCTGGAAAATGGCGAGCGGAATCGTCTGCGTGATGCTCTGACGATTCCCCGCGAAGAAGATCGTCGCGCCGAACTCACCGAGCGCGCGGGACCACATCATCACCATGCCGCCGAGCACCGAGGGGAACGCCAGCGGCAGCGTGATCCGCGTGAAGGTGTACCAGCCGGAACTGCCGAACGTCTCCGCGACCATCTCCAACTCGCGGTCCACCCCCGCGAACCCCGCCTTCGCCGCCTTGATGTAGAAGGGCGCGGCCACGAAACATTGCGCCAGCACGACCGCCGCCGTCGTGAACGGCAGGCTGATGCCGAGCGCTTCGAGCGGCCCGCCGACCAGCCCGCGCCGCCCAAAGGCGATCAGCAACCCCAACCCCGCCACTGCGGGCGGCAGCACCATCGGCAGGTCGATCAGCGAGTCGAGGAGGCCGTAGCCGGGGAAGCGGTAGCGCGCCAGCAAATAGGCAATCGGCGTGCCGAGCACGATCGTGATGCCGAGGGAAATCGCCGTCGTGATGAGGCTCAGGCGCAGGGCGTCCCGCACAATCGGCAGCCGGAGCGCCGTGAAGATCGCTCCGTTCGGGAGCGACCGCCAGAAGATCGCGGCGAGCGGCAGCAGGAGCAGCAGCAGGAACGCGACCGAGCACACACTGAGGAAGAACACCTGCATCGTCGCCCGCCGGTGGAGACGGCGACGCCTGCGGGGGGGAATCGCCTCCTCGCCCGTTGCGACGGCTTCCACAGGTTTGTCGAGCACCTTCATCCGCTGGTTCCGGTTCCGCTCTGTCCCGAATCATCGTGCATGGCCCGCCCGATTCTCTCACATCCCCGGCATGTAGCCGTCAGGGTTATTTTGCGGGCGCGAAACCGTATTTCTGCAACACCGCCTGTCCGTCCGGCGAGAGCACGTAATCGACGAACTTCTGGCCGAGCACGGCCTGCTTCGCGTCCTTGACGGCGGCGACAGGATACGTTGCGATGACGTTCTGCGCGTCGGGGATGGCGATCAGCGTCAGTTTGTCCTTCGCTGCCTGTGCATCGGTGGCGTAGACGATGCCCGCGTCCGCCTCGCCGAGGATCACCTTCTGGACGATTGCCTTGACATTGTCTTCCTGCGAGACCGTGTTCTTGTTCACATTCGCCTTGAAGTCCGCGCCGTAGTCCGGCAGTTTGCTGAAGTTATCAAGCGCCTGCTGCGTGTACGTCCCGACCGGCACGCTCGCCTGCGCGGTGTCGAATTTGATCCCCGGCTTGGCGAGGTCCTTCGGCGTGATAATTCCTGCCCGGTTGTCCTTCGGCACGATGATGACCAGCTTATTCTTCACGAAGGTCTGCGGCGTCCCGGCGATCACGCCGCCCTTGACGGCGTTCTCCATATTCGGCTGATCGGCAGAGGCGAAGACGTCCGCCTTCGCGCCCTGTGTCAATTGGGTGACGAGCGCCTGCGACCCGGCGAAGTTGTACTGCACCGTGACGCCGGGGTTCGTCTTCTCGAATGCGGCCTTGATCTCCGTGAACGACTCCGTGAGCGACGCCGCCGCGAAGACGGTCACGGTTCCCGTTGCGGCGGGCTGCGTTGGCGCGTTCGCCGCCGGGGCGCTGCTCGTTGCGCCATTGCCGCCACACGCGATGAGCGAAACAAGCAGGGCCGTAAGGAGTAGGGCCGATGGACGAAACCGCCAGGTCACGATTGCCTCCGTAGCGCCGTGTGGTGCATTGCCGAGTGCCGATGTACACTGCGCTGAGTACCATGCAGCAATCTACATCATAACGATCTAGGTTGCAATGATATAACTAGATGCATCATCAACTCGTGAGGTGTTCTCCATGCCACTCCGCTACGCGATTCTCTGGTGCCTCGCACGGGGGATTCGCCACGGCTACGACATTCGCCGCGCCCTCGGGGAGATGACGGACGGATTGTGGGACATTAACCCCGGCCACGTCTACCAGGCATTCCGCGCCCTCGAACGGGACGATCTCGTGACCCTGGCGAGCATCGTCCCACAGCACAACCTGCCCGACCGCAAGGAGTATGCGCTGACCGCCGCCGGGGAGGCCGCGCTCGCGCAGTGGATGGGCAAGCCCGTCCCGGCGGAACGCCCGACCAAGGACGAGGCGCTCCTCAAGCTCGTCTTCCTGATCGAAAACGACCAGCCGGACGCCCTCAACCGCTTCCTCGCGGCGCAGCGGCGCATCTACGAGCACGACCGTGACCAACTGGCGGCGCAAGTCTCTGCGCTCCCGCCCGATGACCGGACGGGTCGGCTGATGGTGCAGGCGGCGATTGAGGATGTGGAAGCGAACTTGCGCTGGCTCACGCACGCGCAAGCAACGATCGTCGACGACGAGGGGCGATAGTTTCATTCCTCACCCCTGGCCCCTCTCCATCGCCCGGTGGCTCGACCTTTTACGGTCACGGCGGCGATGGAGAGGGGAGAGAACGGTTTCCGCAATGAACCCTATTCACCTCTTCTCTGCGCCTTCTGTGTGCTCTGTGCCCTCTGTGTTGCGTTTGTCTTGCGTTTCCCTGCTTCGACATTTCGGAGAGGATCGATATGTCATCGTCGCTGCCGAAGCCGCGCCCGCTCGTTGGATTTCTCGCGGATGACCGGCTTTCCGAGGAGACAAAGGCGATCCTGCGCACGGCGGCGGCGGAGACGACGCGCCTCGACCACCGCTACATCGGCGGTGAGCATCTGCTGATCGCGCTGATCGCCAGCGATGGCCCGACCGGTCAGACCTTTCGCGAGGCGGGCGCGACGGCGGAGCAGGCGCGGAGCCGCGTCGAGTTCATCGTGCCCCACGAGCCGCCCTTCATGCTTCTACAGGAGATGAATGTCGGGCCACGGCTGATCGCCATGATCGAGGACGCCGCCGAGGTCGCGGCGAGTCTGGAAACGACCGTCGAAGCGCCCGATCTCGCGCTCGCACTGCTCCGCGAGCACGCGGGCATTCCCAGCCGCGTGCTGGACGAATGCGGCGTCAATACCCGCGCCCTCGCACAACGCCTCCGCCTCCTGCAACGGGATTAGCTACGGAGACACGGAGGACACAGAGAGGGAAAGAGAGGAGAAAGGTACGCCGCTCCATGGTCTTCGGCAGCGCTTCCATTTTCTCTTTTCCCTTCTCTATATCCTCTGTATCTCCGTGGCTAATTTCGATCGTGAAGAGTCTGGTGAAGCGGCGGCAAGCCCCTGCTTCACCAACGCGGGGCTGATCGACACGCGAATGTCATCAGCGGTGATGATGCGGGCATGTGTACAATGCGAGAGGTAGCGTGCGATGCGATGGAAAGGAGTGCGAGCGATGGCGCGACAGACGCAGAGACCGGACGAGCCGCCCGCCCCGTCGGTCGCGGATGTGCGGGGGGAGGGCGTGCGACTCCCGGGCATGACGGACGATGACGACCGCACGGGCAAGCGGGATGTGGACTTGTATGTCCGCACGTACACGACGCTGCTGCGTTCGACTGGCGCGATCAAACTGAAGACGCTCGTGCCCGTGCACATCAGCACGCACTCCAGCCTCCACTCGCACGCGGCGTTGCCGGAGATCGACATGGCCGCCTTCATGTACTCCGTGCAGCGGCTCCCGGAGTGCATCGAGCGCGTGCGGCACGTCGTGCTCGGTCAGACGACGCGGATCTTCACCGAGGGCGGCTACCCGCACATCGAGGAGAACTGGCAGCCTGTCACCTCCCCCGGCAGGCGGCGCAAGTGGTGGTTCGACGACGCGGACACGCTCGCCGTCTTCATCGCCTCCGTCTCCGACCTCGATGACCTGATCCCGACGCTCGTCGCGTACCAGATCGAGTGGAATAAGATGCACGCGCTCCTCCAGGCCGCGCCCGATCTCCGCACGCGCGTCGAGGCGCTGGCGTCCGAGGGCGACCACTCCTTGCAGGAGGACGAAGCCACTGCCGAGGCATGCCGGAACGCCCTCGGGATGGAGGGGCGCGATTGGGGGCGATTGCGCGGCGCGTGGGGCGTCAATTTCTGGCGCACGCTCGCGACCGTCGGGGCGGATGAGAAGGGGATGACCCTCCAGATGCTTGGCGGCACGCACACGGGCTACAGCCGCGTCACGCAGCGCTGGTGGGGGCCAATCGGTGAGACAATCCATCACCACGGCCTGCGCGAGCGGCCCGTCTACTTCATCTCCTCCAACACGCACTCCGTCGTCAACGTCCTCTCCGGCACCGCGCGCCGCCGCCGGGACGCACTGATCGCCCATGTGCAGGAAACCGAGCACCCCGAACTGCTGCCGGAGTACGAGAAGATGGTGCGCGGCGAGGTGCGGGCCTCGTGGGACAATTACCTCTACTTCGCGGCGCGTCGCTACTTCGCCGCGAACCCGCACGAGCGCGAGGAGCGGGCGAAGGAAGAGGAGGAGCGCGGCATCTGGAGCGTCCCGAGCGAGGGCGCGCTCGATGTCGGCATTCAGGTGATCGATGTCGCCAAACTCCACGCGGACGACATCGATCCGCGCCTCCGGGCGGACGGCGCGCTCCGGGTCGGCGACTCGGACGCCGTCATCATCAACGTCAACTACCCGCTCGGCATGGCGGCGAACCACATCCTCACCCAGGTCGCGCTCAACACCGCCGCCCTCCGGGGTGTCTACGTCCTCGGCAAGGCGGCGACGCTGAACGGGCGCATCGGCGACGTGATGCTCTCGACGACGGTCTTCGACGAGCACACCGGCAACACCTACTGGCTGGACAACTGCTTCCGCTACGAGCACCTCGCGCCGTTCCTGATCTACGGCTCCGCGCTCGACAACCAGAAGGCATTGACGACGCGCGGCACCTTCCTGCAGAATCAGGCGTACCTCGACCTCTACTACCGGGAGAACTACACGGTGGTCGAGATGGAGGCGGGGCCGTACCTCAACGCGCTCTACGAGGACACCTTCCCGACGCGCTACCCGATGAACGAGAATGTCAACTTCTCGCAGGTGCCGGTGGACTTCGGGCTGATCCACTACGCCTCGGACACGCCATACTCGCGGGCCTACACCCTCGGCGCGCGTGGCCTCTCGTACTACGGCCTCGACAGCACCTACGCCTCCACCCTCGCCATCCTGCGCCGCATCTTCGAGCGTGAGGGGATCATCGCAGCGCCATAAACGACCGCCGTGAATTTTCTTCCTACATGGTTGACGCCTTTGCTATACTGAAGTCATTCCTTCGTGACGCAAATCTTCGCGCGGATACCGCGATTGATCGTCGCTCACTTCCGTTTCCGTGCCGCCGATGCATCCCGCCATCCCATGATGCCGCCGCAATCTGATGGGAGGGGGAATACAGACGACGGTGGCGCTTTGTACAGAGTATCGATGCTCGTCCCCGGATTCGTGGAACGAACCTTGTCAAGGGAGAAACAATAAACGGTACGGGGCGGGCAACGGGGACAGACAGGGAACCGAAGGGGCTTTCTCATGGGTACAGCATCACTGCACTCCACTCATTCATCCAACACGATGCTGAATGCGTCCGTTGCTGCTCCCCCTCCCGCGCCATCATTGGGTGATCAGGTCGGCGCGACACGCGCGCGGCTGGCGGAGCGGGCGCACGGCTGGCGATACAATGGTGGCAAGCGCGATCTGCGTATCGATCTGCTGCGCGGCTTCGCGGTGCTGGCGATGATCGCGGACCATCTCGGCGGCGACCCCTCGCGGCTCTACACCATCACGGGCGGCAACCGCTTCCTCTTCTCCGCCGCCGAGGCATTCGTTTTCATCTCCGGCCTCGTGATGGGCATTGTCTACTGCGGCATGATCGCGAAGAACGGCATCGGCCCGGCGATGTGGAAGGCGCTGCGGCGCGCTGGTAGCCTCTATATGCTGACGGTCGTGCTCTCGTTCGCGTTCATCATCATCTCGTACATGCTGCGGCTGCCGTGGGTGGCGGGCGTGCAGGTGTCCGATCCGCTCACGCGCGTGATCGAGCGGTTGACGCTGCACCGGGCGTTCTATCTGACGGACGTTATCCTGATGTACACCCTGCTCGTCGCGGTGACGCCGCTGGCCTTTCTGCTGATGGTTAACAAGCGCACGCCTGTCCTGCTCGCCGGGTCGTGGCTGCTCTGGGGGTTGTTCCAGCGCTGGCCGGATCAGGTGCAGGTGCCGTGGACGATTGAGGATAACTCGGTCTTCCACCTCGCCGCATGGCAGGTGCTCTTCTTCACTGGCCTCGTCATCGGCTACCACCGCGAGCGCATCGGCGGCTGGCTGCGGCGCGTCCCGACGACGCCCGCTCTCGTCGCTCTTTCCGCCGCGTGCGCCAGCCTGATCTGGTTCCATCGGCACAGCGCGGGGATTCTCGGGCGGTTCTCGCCGGACGGCGACCCCGCCGTGTTAACGAACCGGCTCTTCGAGAAGTCGGATGTGCGGATTGGCCGTCTCGTCGCCTTCGCCGTCTTCTTCCTCTTCGCGATGCTGGTAACGACGATTGCCTGGAAGCCGATCTACACGGCGCTCGGTTGGTTCCTGATGCCGCTCGGGCAGAGCGCGCTGCTCGCGTACAGCACGCACCTCTTCGTGATCGCGTTCTTCACGCGATACACGCCGCGCGTCCCGTGGCTGCACAACACCTCCGCGTTCGCGAACACGCTCGTGCAACTCGTTGGCATCAGCCTCGTCTATGGCGTCGTGCGGCTCACGCCGGCGGTGAAGACCGCTGCGGCGAGTGCCCGCGGAGCGGTCGTCGTGCTTCTCGCCCCATCGCACCGGACGCTCGCGCCGCAGACACAGCGCGTTGTCGAGCGTCGGGGCCGCTAACGTGCAGGCACAACCCACCAAACGGTGGCAGCGTCTTACCGGGGCGCTGTCGTTGCTCCTCCTCGTTTCCACGCTCTTCCTTTCCGCCTGCACGACAGCGCGAGGACAGGCGACTGATACGTCCGCCGCCCCCGTTCAGCCCACGCTCTCCCCGTTCTGGCAGACGGCAACGGCGCGCGTCGATGCCGTGAGCAACGCGACGAAGCCCGCGTTTCGCCCTTTTGAATCGCCCGCTCCCATCATCACGACGGCCACTCCCGCCGCCGCAGCGCCCATCCCGGCAAATCCGACCGGTCTGGTGACGAGCGCGACAGCACCTGCCGCCACGCCGTCCGAGAGCCAGTTGCTCGACCGGACATTCTTCAGCGCGACGCTGGGGCGGGCGATGCCGTACTTTGTCTATCTCCCTGTCGGCTACGCGGAGTCGGGCAAGCGGTACCCGGTGCTGTACATGCTCCACGGCTACGGGGGATCGAACACCGAGTGGATCGGGTATGGCCTGCCGGAGACGGCGGATCACATGATGAACGCGGGCGAAATCCCACCGATGATTATCGTGCTGCCGCAGGGCGATCAGGCGTACTGGGTCAATCACGCGAACAATGGCGAGCGGTGGGGCGACTACACGGCGCATGATGTCGTCCAGCAGATCGACGCGACGTATCGCACGATCCCCGATGCGCCCCATCGCGCCGTCGGTGGCCTCTCGATGGGCGGACACGCCGCGATGCAACTCGCGATCAATTACCCCGGCACCTTCGGCGTTGTTGGCATGCACAGCCCGACCCTGCGGGACTACGACACCGCGCTGGAGTATTTTGGCGACGAGCAGTTCTTCGACGCCCACGATCCGACCCACCTCGTGCAGGCCCACCCGGAGATCGCGCGGCAACTGAAAATCAGCGTCGATGTTGGCGAGCAGGACGCGGATTGGCACGACCGAACGGTCACCTTCCATGACCTGCTGACCCGCCTGAATATCCCCCATGCGTGGTACATATGGCCGGGTGAGCACGACGCGGTGTACTGGGGCGGGCATTGCGCCGACTACCTCCGCTTTTACGCCACCGCACTGGCGGGATAGGGTGAACCGGCATCCAGGTTCTTTCAAAACTTCGCCCTCTTTTATTCATCACATTTTCACACAAGAAACGTTATACTTAGTGACGGTCATGGACAACGGCTGAGTGGCACACCGTCGCGCCGCTCACGGGGACACACCAGAGGTAACCGAAACGTGAAATTCCATCCGCTGCTGAGACTGTGCGTCGCGTTGATGATCGTCTGCACAGCCGCTGGGACTGGTGTGGTTGCTGCGGGTACCACGCCAACCGTCGCACCGACGACAACCGCACCAGACAAGAACAACGATTATTTCCTCTATATCCCCACAAACGCCGCCGCGCGCGGCCCGCTCCAGGTGCTCGTCACCATCCATGGCATGGGCGGCGATGGAGCGGGGTTCTGCCAGAACCTGATTAACCGGGCCGAGCAGGACGGCTGGATCATCGTTTCGCCCACGTTCAAGTACCAGGATTACTTCAACCCGGATTCAGTCCTGCAGGACGACGTCCGCATGTTGCCCCACCTGAAGCAGATCATCGACGGCTTGCCCGCGCAGACGGGTCTGCCGATCAAGGAGAAGGTGCTGCTCTACGGCTTCTCGCGCGGCGCGCAGATGGTCCACCGGTTCGCGGAGTTCTACCCCGAGAAGACGCAGGCGGTCGCGCTCTTCTCCGCCGGTTCCTACACGCTGCCGCTGCCGACGATGAGCGTCAACGGCGCGCCGGCCACACTCAACTTCCCGTATGGCGTCGCGGACCTCCAGAAGTACACCGGTGCCGCATTCAACGCGACCGCGTTCCGCCAGATCCCCTTCTTCCTCGGTGTCGGCGGCGCGGACAGCAACGCGGCAGATGCGCCCCGCGCCTGGGACCCCTACCTCGGCACGACGCGCATCGCCCGCGCGCAGGCGTATGAGAATGCCCTGACGAACCTCGGCCTCGACGCATCGCTCACGGTCTTCCCGAATGTCACGCACGATGTCACGACGGACATGCGTGGCCAGGCGATGGGTTTCCTGGAGCGGCAGGCGTTTCTTGAGACGCTGGCGCAGCAGAGCCGCAGCGTGACGCACCCCTTCCTCAGCGGCACGCACGCCTTCTAGTCAGTCGCGCAGGCGTTCCCAAGCCCGCGCTGCCGCTGTCAGTTTGTGTAACCCTCATTCGTCACACCGCCTCCCGCGCGGGGACGACTTCGCCCTCCGGTTCATGGACCGGCACTCCCCCATGTGAGCGGCGTCGCCGCCACTGGAGCAGCACCACGGCGGCGAGCACGAAACACCCGCCGACCAGTTGGAGCGGCCGCAGTCGCTCGCCGAGCAGCACGGCGGCGAGGAAGACGCCGAGCGGAATCTCCATCGTCCCAAGGATGCTCGCCACGGTCGGGCCGACACGGCTGATGCCCGCGTAATTGGCGACCGTGGCGAGGACGGACGCGAAGAGTGCAAGCCCGATGATCGGCAACCAACCCCACGGCTTGAAGTCGAAGCGAAGCCCGCCAGTCATCACCCCGGTGATCGTGAATGTCGCCGCCGCACCTGTCGCAACGAGTGCGGCGAGCGTCACCGGCGGGGTGGCGCGCAGGATCGCGTGGCCGGTGAGGAGCGTAACGGTATAGACGGCGGCCGCGCCGAGGGCGAGGAGGATACCAACCACATCGCCCGACCCACCGCGCGGGCCGACGAGCACAAGCGTCACGCCCGTGGTGGCGACAACGAGCGCGAGCACGCGCCGGGGCGTGAACCGCTCCCGCCCGAGCAACACGGCCGCAACGGTGATCATCGCGGGGTAGGCGTAGAGGAGCAGGATTGCGAGCGCGGCGTCAATCCGCGTGAGCGCGCTGGCGAACAGGAATGTCTGGCTGCTCTGACAGAGCATCCCCAGCAGCAAGCCCCGCACGATCGTCGCACGGGGCGGCAGGCTGCGTCGGGTGCGGGCAATGAGCGCCCAGAAGAAGAGCGCCGCGATGAAGTAGCGCGCGCCGAGGAGCGTCTGCACATTGACACCGGCGGCATACGCGACCTTCGCGAATGGCGCGGTCACGCTGTATGCGACCGCCGCGATCAGGCAGTACAGGACACCTTCGCGCTCGCGCGCCATCTCACCTCCTCGCTGTCAGCGTCAGGAGACGCGCCCGTAATCGTCCGTGATGCGGATCACATCATCGAGGTGCGGCGTGCTCACTTCGAGCAGGACACTGTCCTCGACTGCCTCGAAGCGATGGATCGTCCCCATCGGGATGTGCACGAGCATCCCCGGTTGCCAGTCGAACTGCGCGTCCCCGAATGTCAGCGTGACGTGGCCGGAGAGCAGGTAGAGCGTCTCTTCCTTGATCGCGTGCTTCTGGAGGCTCAGCCGCTTGCCCGCGTGCACTTCCAGCACTTTCCCGGCGTAATCGCCCGTGTGCGCGTACCAGATCTCCCGCCCCCAGGGCTTCTCAACGATCTTCGGCGCGACGACTGGCACCATCTTCGCTACTCCTTCGGTACGGACGATTTTCCCGCCACCCCGTACGATCCCGGTGCGTACGACGTTCGCATTCTATCACCGGGCACCGAAAAGGGCGGCCAACGAGCCGCCCGTATCATTCCCGTATCACTCCCCTTCCCCGTTGGGGAAGGGGTTGGGGGTTGGGTTCCCCGTTACTTCGCCGCAGCGAACCGCTTGCCGACTTCATCCCAGTTGACGACGTTCCACCACGCGCCGATGTACTCCGGGCGGCGGTTTTCGTAGTCGACGTAGTAGGCGTGCTCCCAGACATCGAGGCCGAGCAGCGGCGTCTTGCCTTCCATCAGGGGGCTGTCCTGATTGGCGGTGCTGGAAACATCGACCTGACCACCACTGGCGGTGAGCCAGGCCCAGCCACTGCCGAAGCGCGTCGTCGCCGCCGCCGCGAACTGCTTCTTGAACTCGTCGAGCGAGCCGAACTTCGCGTTGATCGCCTGTGCGAGCGCGCCCGTTGGCTGATTGCTGCCACCCGGCTTCATGATCTCCCAGAAGAGGGTGTGGTTCGCATGGCCGCCGCCGTTGTTGCGGACGGCGGTACGGATGTTCTCCGGTACGCTGTTCAGGTCGGAAATCAGCGCCTCGACGGACTTGTTGGCGAGGTCCGGCTGGTCCTTCAGGGCGTTATTGACGTTCGTGACGTAGGTTGCGTGGTGCTTGTCGTGGTGGAGATGCATTGTCTTGTCGCTGATCGTCGGTGCGAGCGCGCTGTAGTCATACGGCAACGGAGGCAGTTCATACGCCATGGGGGTGACTCCTTCCATGCAATCGGCCCACGGACGACAACGAACAGTTCGTCACCCGTCACACGAGGCCCTCGGTAGTCGCGCGGGTTTCTCCACGCTCAAACAGTATGCACCGGATCAGGAGGGGTTGCAACTTGGGAGCAGTAACGAGTAACGAGTAACGAGATTTACCGCCCGATCCCCTCGTTACTCGTTACTCGTTACTCGCTACTCGCTACTTCGTTTAGCCACCGATGCGGGACATGCCCCGGTTGAGCGAGACTTCGCCCTGTGCGACGCCGTGGCCCCACGGCTTGCGCCAGACGGCCTCGCGCAATCGCAGCCGGATGTCGTCGTCGGACGCGCCGGAGCGCACGAGCGTAAGCAGATCGACCTCGTCGTCGCGCAGGAGGCAGAGGCGCAGTTTGCCGTCCGCCGTCAGGCGCATCCGGTTGCAGGTCGCGCAGAAAGCGTCCGTCATCGCGCTGATAAAGCCGACGGAGCCGCGCGCGTTCGGGAAGATGAAGGGGCGCGCCGGGTCGACGGGGTCGGCGGTTGGGTCCGGCGTCAGCGTGCCCCACCGCTCCGCGATACGCGCCATCACCTCGGCGGTGGGCACGAGGAAGTCGAACGCGACATCGTCGATCCCCTCGAAGGGCATTACCTCGATGAAGCGCACCTGCCACGGATGCGTGGACGCTAGCCCCGCGAGGTCGGCCACTTCGTGGTCGTTCTGCCCGCGCACGACGACGGCGTTGATCTTGATCGGCGCGAGACCCGCCGCTTCCGCCGCCTGAATTCCCTCCATCACGAGGTCGAGCCTACCGCCGCGCGTGATCTGCTTGAACCGCTCCGCATCCAGCGTGTCGAGCGAGACGTTGATGCGCTTCAGCCCCGCCGCCGCGAGCGGCTCCGCGAGGCGAGAGAGGAGGATGCCGTTCGTCGTCATCGCAATGTCGGTGATTGCAGGGTTGGCGGCAATCTCACGGACGAGGTCCGGCAGGTTGCGCCGCAACGTCGGCTCGCCGCCCGTCAGACGGATCTTCGTGAACCCGACATCCGCAGACAATCGGACGATGCGGAGGAGTTCGTCGTCCGTCAGCAGTTCGTCCTTCGACTGCCAGCGCACACCTTCCGCCGGCATACAATAGACGCAGCGGAGGTTGCAGCGATCCGTCAGACTGATGCGCAGGTAGTTGATGCGACGGCCGTATGCATCCTGCGCCGGGTCGTCCATCGAAACCATGCTGAGCGGGATCATCGTCGTGGTGGCCATTACCTACCCATTGATACGCGGCAATGTGCGCCGCCCTTGAGAGTATACCCACATAGATCAAAACAATCTACCAGTGCTCCTGCCTTCTACAACACCGTCGCACATCACCTATTCCGGCTCCTTCCCGCTGGAGACGTTCTCGTCACCAACGCGACCGGCGCGGAGGAAGAGGCCACCATCGACCCAAAGAATCTGCCCCGTCACATACGACGCGGCATCGGAGCAATAGTACAGGACGGCACCTGCGATGTCCTCCGGGTATCCAACGCGACCAAGCGGCGTCGTGGCGGCGAAGGCTCCTGCGTAGTCCGGCAACTCGTGGCTCGTGCGCTCGATCAGGATCGCGCCGGGGCCGACAGCGTTGACGGTGATGCCGTACGGCCCCAGTTCCAGTGCCAGCCCAACCGTGAGCATGTTGATGCCGCCCTTCGAGGCGTTGTACGGCGTCGCGCGCTTGAACGCGGACTTGCTCGCGCCGCTCGACATGTTCACGACGCGGCCCCACCCCTGCTCCCGCATGAGGCGCGCGGCGGCCTGCGTGCAGAAGAACATGCTCTTCAGGTTCGTGTCGATCGTCGCGTCCCAGTGCGCCTCGTCGGTGTCGAAGAACTCCTCCCAGAGGGTGATGCCCGCGTTGTTGACGAGGATGTCGAGGCCACCGAGCGCGTCCGCCGACTCCCGCACCAGCCGCTGACACTCCACGACCTGCCCGACGTTCGCACCGATCACCGCCGCCTTCCGGCCCAGCGCGCGAATCTCTGCCGCGACCGCCTCTGCGCCCGGCGCGTCGCGGTGGTAATTGACGGCGACATCCACCCCCTCGCGCGCTAGCGCCACGGCAATGCCCGCCCCGATCCCCTTGCTCGACCCCGTGACCAGCGCCCGCTTGCCCGCCAGTGTCATCGCATTCTCCTTTTTGTTGTTGTGTTATGCCGCCCCCGGCCGTTGCACACGCCGGGACGCCGTCTGACCGACCGGATAAACCGGGAGGCCCCGCAGCAGCAGGAGAACGACGATTGCGGCGAACAAACTGAAACCCGCGCCGATGCTCACCGCGATCTTGTCCCCCCGTGGCGTGCCCGCCGCGACGCCGGAATCGACCGAGACGGTCGCGCGGGCGGTCGTCGGCCCGGCATTCACCTGCACCTCCGCCGTGCCGTTTGTCAGCGCCCCCAGTGAGGGCAGCGCGAACGCGAGGTTCTGGAACCCTCCTGTCGCGTCCGTTCTCGGCTCCGGCTGCGTTGCGGTAATGGAGGTTGCGAGGTCCTGGTAGGCGAGCGGGAACGCCTGCGACTGCACGGCGAGGTACGCCTGCACCGGCTGGTTCGGCGCGAGCCCTTGGCCGCTCACAATGACGTACTCGCCCAGCAGCGCGACGGGCAGAATGACGCCCTGCTTGTCCGGCATCGACGCCACGGTGGCGACCGCGCCGCTCGCGTCCCGCCGCGTGGCGACAACCGTGATCGCCGGGTCTGCCGCCGCGACGCCAACGACGATCAGCAACGCGAACAACGCCGCAGTCATCATGAGGGATATCCGAAGCCATCGCATCCTGCGTCTCCTCCATTCGCTGATCGCGCCATACTGGACGCGAAGCCGCGCTCGCCCGCGATTGTACGCGAAATGCGATGTTTCCGCGCCCAGAAGAATGAGGATAGTACGTTACGGTCGGCCACTATTGGCACCAAACATGCCATCTCGGGATTGTTGTTTCGGGTGTTTGCCAGTATTGACACCCATACAACAGGCGGCGCGATACCGCCTATGTTTCCTGGTTTTATTCGTCGGTCGGCATATTCACCGCATCGCGAGCGCGCGATGTCGGAATCAACCGACGCGGCTTGCTCGTAGCGAAGATCGTTGATCGTTACTCGCTCATCTCCCGCCCGTGCGATGCGTGGCGGTTGTGGCGTGGGTGTTGCGTGCCCACCACTTCGCAGGAAGGAGATAGGATGGATCTGTTTGGGGGAGACGCCACGGTGCGGGGGCTGACGGCGTATGCGCGCGCGGGAGAAGCGCGCATCGGCGCGGCCGCACCGTTCGGCGGGCATTACCCACTTGTACCCGGCGCGGCGGACATCGTCCTGTCGGAGTCGCCGATGGGTCGTGCGCCGTTCGATGTCGTGGTGCTGTCGCACCTGCGATGGAACTTCGTTTACCAGCGACCGCAGCATCTGTTGAGTCGCTGCGCGCGGCGGCACCGCGTTTTCTTTGTCGAGGAACCCGTCTTTGACGATGGCCCGGCGCGCATGGAGACGACAATGCCCCGGCCGGGCGTCTGGGTCGCGGTGCCGCATCTGCCGGAGGGGACATCCGAGGGCGAGCGCGTCCGCTTGCAACGGCAACTGCTCGACACATTGATCGCGGAGCGCGCTGTCCGTGACTTCATCCTCTGGTACTACACGCCGATGGCGATCCCATTCACACGGCATCTCGCGCCATCGGCAACGATCTACGACTGCATGGACGAACTCTCCGCGTTCGCGGGCGCGCCGGAGGCGATGCGGACGTACGAGAAGGAACTCTTCGTCCGCGCCGATCTCGTCTTCACAGGCGGGCAGAGCCTGTACGAATCGAAGCGCACCCTGCACCCGCGCGTCTTCGCCTTCCCCAGCAGCGTCGATACCGCGCATTTCGCCCAGGCCCGCGACATGGAGCGGGAACCGGCGGATCAGGCGCACATCCCGCACCCGCGCCTCGGCTTCTTCGGCGTCATCGACGAGCGGATGGACCTTGCGCTGCTCACGGGCATCGCGGCGTCGCGCCCGGAGTGGCATCTCGTGATGATCGGCCCGGTCGTCAAGGTGGACCCGGCGCAGCTGCCACAGCACGAGAATATTCACTACCTCGGCATGAAGAGCTACGACGACCTCCCCGCCTACCTCGCGGGGTGGGATGTCGCCCTGTTGCCCTTCGCGCGCAATGCATCCACGCGCTTCATCAGCCCGACGAAGACGCCGGAGTACCTCGCGGCGGGCAAGCCCGTCGTCTCCACGGCGATCCGGGATGTCGTGCGCCCGTACGGCGAGCGGGGACTCGTCCGTATCGCGGACACGGCGGAGGAGTTCGTCGCGGCGGTTGAATGCGCCCTTGAGGAAGAACCGGAGACGCGCCTCCGGCAGGTGGACGCCTTTCTGGGGCAGAGCTCGTGGGACCGGACGTGGGACCGGATGCGCCAGTTGATCGAGACCGTCATCGACACGTCGATTGCGCAGGAGGACCGCATCACGGGCGTCGCGATCGCGACACCTGCGGACTAAAGAAAGAAGACAAGGGGACGATACCAATGTTCATGTTCGATTACCTCATCGTTGGGGCAGGTTTCGCCGGCAGTGTGGCGGCGGAACGGCTTGCGTCGCAACTCAATAAGAAGGTGCTGCTCATCGACCGCCGCCCGCACATCGGCGGCAACGCCTACGACCATTACGACGACGCGGGCGTGCTCGTCCACAAGTACGGGCCGCACATCTTCCACACGAACGCGCAGCGCATCTATCAGTACCTCTCGCAGTTCACCGACTGGCGACCGTACGAGCATCGCGTGCTCGCCCATGTCGATGACGGCCTCGTCCCCTTCCCGATCAACATCGACACGGTCAACCAGTTGTACGACCTGAACCTGACCGAGGAGGACATCGAAGCGTTCTTCGCGGCTGTCGCGGAGGAAAAATCACCGATCACAACCTCCGAGGACTTCGTCGTCAGCAAGGTCGGCAGGGATTTGTATGAGAAGTTCTTCCGGGGTTACACCCGCAAGCAGTGGGGCCTCGACCCGTCCCAGTTGGACGCGGGCGTGGCGGCGCGCGTGCCCGCCCGGATGAATCGCGACGACCGCTATTTCACCGATGCGTACCAGGTGATGCCGCTCCACGGCTACACGCGGATGTTCGAGAAGATGCTCGCGCACCCGAATATCAAGGTGATGCTGAACACGGATTACCGCGAGATCATGAATGTCATCCCGTACCGGGAGATGATCTACACCGGCCCGATCGACGAGTATTTCGGCTACCGCTACGGCAAGTTGCCGTATCGCTCGCTCCATTTCCATTTCGAGACGCGCGACACGTCGCAGCATCAGCCCGCCGCCGTCGTCAACTACCCGAACGACCACGCCTACACGCGCGTGACCGAGTTCAAGTACCTAACCGGACAGGAGCACCCAAAGACGAGCCTCGTCTACGAGTTCCCGCGCGCCGAGGGCGACCCCTACTACCCCGTGCCGCGCCCGGAGAACGCCGAGAAGTATCGGCAATATAAGGCGCTGGCGGATGCCACCCCCGGCGTGCACTTCGCCGGGCGGCTCGCGACGTACAAGTACTACAACATGGATCAGGTCGTCGGGCAGTCGCTCGCGCTCTTCGACCGGATCGCCGAGGCGCAGCGCGACGTTGTGGTTGCGACAGCGCCGACCCGACAACCGACGGTGACACTCGGTAACACCGTCCCAATCCCCGCAATTGCCGTGTATCATGCCCCGGTGGCCACCGGTGTCGGGGAGCAGAACGGGGAATCATGAGGTGGCGCGCCCGGCGGCATCGATCGCTCGAAGTCTGGGGCGGGGTCGAGTCCACCGTTAATCGGGTGGGCGATGTTTACTTCGACCAACTCGAACGCAGCGGTCACGCCGGGCGCATCGATGACCTCGACCTGTTCGCGGCGCTCGGCATCCGCGCGCTCCGGTACCCGATCCTCTGGGAACGCACCGCGCCGGACAGCATCGAACACGCGGACTGGTCGTGGGCGGATGCGCGACTTGAGCGGTTGCGCGCACTCGGCATCCGCCCGATTGTTGGCCTCGTCCATCACGGGAGCGGGCCGCGCCACACGAACCTGCTCGACCCGCAGTTCGCGGAGGGGCTTGCGGCCTTCGCGGGCGCGGTCGCGGCGCGTTACCCGTGGATCGAGGAGTACACGCCCGTCAACGAGCCGCTGACGACGGCGCGGTTCAGCGGCCTCTATGGCCACTGGTACCCGCATGGTCGGGACGCGCAGACGTTCTCCCGCGTGCTCCTGAATGAATGCCGCGCCGTCGTTCTCGCGATGCGGGCGATTCGCGCCGTCAGCCCATCCGCGCGCCTCGTCCAGACCGACGACCTCGGCAAGACCTTCAGCACGCCCCACCTCGCGTATCAGGCGGCGTTCGAGAATGAGCGCCGCTGGCTGACCTTCGACCTGCTCTGCGGGCGCGTCGGCCCCGGCCACCGCATGTGGTACGACCTGCGCCACAACGGCATCGACGAGGAGACAATCGCGTGGTTCAGCGCGAACCCCTGCCCGCCGGACATCATGGGCATTAACTACTACATCACAAGCGAGCGGTTCCTCGACGAACACCTGACGCCCTACCCCGAATGGACGCACGGCGGGAACGGGCAGGAGGCCTATGCCGATGTCGAGGCGGTGCGTGTGCGGCGGCGCGGCATCGCGGGGCCGGAAACACTGCTGCGCGAGGCGTGGGAGCGGTACGGCCGCCCCATCGCGATCACGGAGGCACACCTCGGCGGCGAGCCGGAGGAGCAGGTGCGCTGGCTCGCGTACCTCTGGAAGGCGGCGCACGCGGTCGCCGGGCGCGGCATCGACCTCCGCGCCGTCACGATCTGGTCCCTACTCGGTGCGTTCGACTGGCACAATCTGGTCACGCGCGACGAAGGCCACTACGAACCCGGCATCTTCGACGTGCGCACCACACCTCCCGCGCCCACCCTCCTCGCGCCCATCGTCCACGCGATGGGCACAGGGCAACCGCTGCATCACCCCGCCCTCGCGCGACCGGGCTGGTGGGATCGCCCGGATCGGCTCCTCTACCCGCCCCGATAGATCGGCACAGGGGTGCGCGTCAAAGTTTTGCAGGACATCTCGATAGCGCAAATTCGTTGAGCGAAACCACTGATACCGCCCGGCTTTGGCCGCACGGAGATAGCAAGTGATAGCAATACACAGGGCAAACCCTGCCAATCTGAGACGTACGGACATACTTGCAAAACTTTGACGCGCACCCGTTGGTTGATCGACCGGAACCGTCATCGCTTCGCTATGGCGCTGCACAAACGAGATCGGCGTTGCGCGGCACTTGCAGCGGCGGTGTCCGGGTTCCTTACGGGTTCCAGCGGCGGATATCATCCGGGGTGCGCGTGCGGTACTCGTATGCCTCCACCGGGTAGGGCGCGTTCGCCGCCACCGCATCGAGGTCGAGTTCCACGCCGAGGCCGGGGGCGGTCGGCAAGGCGATGTATCCCTCCTCCTGCTCCGCCGCCCCCGGCGCCACCGCGTGGCGCGGCGCCTTGTCGCGCGGCATGTATTCGAGGAAGAGGAAGTTCGGCGCGGTCGCCATCACGTGCACATTCGCCATCTGCACGATGGGGCCGACCGAACCCGCGTGCGGCGCGATGCGCACCCCGGCGGCCTCGGCAATCGCCGCGATCTTCTTCAACTCCGTGATACCGCCGAGCCGCGTCGTCTCCGGCTGCACGAGCGCGACGGCCCCAGATTTAATTAGGTCATACATCGCCCATTTGCTGGCGAGCCGCTCCCCCGCCGCCAGCGGCACCGTCACCTTCGCGGCGACGGCGGCGAGGGCATCCGTGTCATCGGGATGCGTCGGCTCCTCGAAGAAGGCGGGGCGGTACCGCTCCGCGTCGTGGGCGATGCGCACCGCCGCGTGGACGGTGAACTCGCCGTGCCCGTGGAGGCCGATCTCGATCCCGTCGCCCACGGCGGCGCGCAACTCACCGAGCGTCCGCGCGGACGGGTTGCACTTGAACGCGGTGAATCCCTCGGCGACGAGTTCCTGCGCCAGTTCCGGCGTGCTCGCGTGGCCGTATACGCGCACGCGCTCGCGCACTGCGCCGCCGAGCAGTTCGTACACCGGCACGCCCAACGCCTTGCCCTTGATGTCCCACAGGGCGATGTCGATCGCACTCTGCACGCCGCCGCGCACTGCCCCGGTCTGTCCGTGGCTGTGCAGCGCGTCGTAGACCTTCAGCCACAGCCGCTCGGCGTGGAAGGGGTCCTCGCCCACGAGCAGCGGCGCGATTTCCCGCACCCCGACCGCGACGACCTCCGGCCAGCCGCCACCCTCGCCGTAGCCGACGATGCCCGCGTCCGTGTGCACCGCGACGAAGAGCCAGTTGCGCCCGCGCGGGCGCTCCGTCGCCCCTCCATCATTCGCCCGCACGAGGTACGTTCGGATGTCGGTGATCTTCACGCGCTCCCCTGTCACTCAAATCGACCGACCCCGTGCGACGACGGTATGCGGTGAACGGTACGTCGCGACCCGTGCGGGAATGATACGGTGCCCGCCCGTAGCGGGCAAGGGTCGCGCCTCATCCGGCGTGGCGCGCGACGCTCCACAATCAGGGAGTATCGCGCGGCGGCGGCGACCACCCCGGCACCGTGCGCGGGATACCGGAGGCGACGATCGCGCGTTCTTCCGCATCCGCATCGTAGGGCACGCGGTATTGCGCGACGTGCCACGCGCCGTCCCAGTCGAGGATCGTGTACTGCGCGACGGGTTCGCCGTCCGTGGCGAGCGAGACGCTGGCGACATTGACGAGTGTCATGCCGCCCCACTCCCGCACGCACGGCATGTGATAATGTCCGCAGCAGACGATGGCCGCGTTCGCGCCCCCGTACAGCCGTTCGAGGTCATCGTCCGTCGAATCTGCCTTGAGCGCCCAGCCGTAGAGGTTGTGGATGTTCGCGTGGACGACGAGCAGATCCTGACCCGGCGCGAGGCCGAGGCGCAGCGAAAAAGGGAGCGCCCACATCGCCGCGATCCGCTCCGCACCGAGCGCGCGCGCGGTCCACGGTGTAACGACCTTTGTGAGCGGCGTCCACGGGCTGTCCGGCTGTGTATGTGGGAGGTCGTGCCAGAGCCGTTCATCCTCGTTGCCCATGATGCAGGTGCATCCCGCCGCCATCAACCTGTCCCACGTTGCCGCCGGGCGCGGCCCCACGAGCGCGTGATCCCCGGCAGCGACGATCATCTGCACGGGGCGGTGGCGTTCCAGCGCGGCGAGGACGGCGTTGAGCGCGGTCAGGTTGCCGTGCACATCGGAAAAAAGGGCGATACGCATTGGTGCAGATCGATCCACGAATATCCTAACGGCCGAGAGTCCCCCGTGACGCATCGTAGTGGGCGGGGACGTGATTGGCAAGAAATGAGTGAACGGATGGAGCCTGTCGTGCCATACCCCGCCCCTCACGCCGCCGCGATGGTGCACCTCGCGGCGGTCGATCCGATCCTCGCGCGGATCATCGCGCAGCACGGCCCCTGCACGCTGACGTATGAGCCGGACCTGTTCGGCTCGGTCCTGCGGGCGATTGTCGGGCAGCAGCTCTCCGTGCGCGCCGCCGCGACGATCTGGGCGCGCGTCGTCGCGCTCGTGCCGGAGGGCGCGCGAACACCGGAGCGCGTGCTCGCCGTGCCGGAGGAGCAGTTGCGCGCCGCCGGTCTCTCGTGGGGCAAGGTGCGCTATGTGCACGACTGCGCGCTGCGTTTCGCGGATGGCACGATCAACCCCGCGACGCTGGCGAGCGCGGAGGACGAGGCGGTCATCGCCACGCTCACGGCGATCAAGGGCGTCGGGCGGTGGACGGCGGAGATGGTGCTAATGTTCTCTCTCGGTCGCCCGGACATCCTCTCGACCGGCGATTACGGCCTCCGCAGCGCGATGCAACGCCACTGGGAGTTGCCCGGCCCCGCGACGCCCGCCGAGATGGCGACAATCGCGGCGCGATGGCAACCGTATCGCTCCGTCGCGTCGTGGTACCTCTGGCGCTCGCTTGGCAACGCGCCCATCGCGCACGAGCAGGTCGCGACTTAGAAAGTTGACACCGTGGCGATCTGCTGCTAGGCTTCGCGTTGGCATTGACGGGGAGCAGTACGCGCACCCGACGCCCAAGCGAGCCGGGGATTGGTGAGAGCCTGGTAGCGGACGGCGCGGAACCTCGCCCCTGAGCCGTGACGGTGAAATTGCCGCAATTAGCCGCCACCGGGTTCGCCCGTTATCGCGTCAATCGAGTGGTCGCGCGTCAGGCGGGGCAACGAGGGTGGTACCGCGAGCAGTCTTTTCTGCCCGTCCCTTCCGTTTTGGGGGCGGGTTTTTTGTTGGCGTTCGGGTCGTTGGGAAGGAGCGTGTACAATGGCACCATCAGTGAGCGTCCGCATTCTCCTTTGCCGCGACCTTACGAGGCCCGGGCACGGGCCTTCCGTAAGAGATCGCAGGCTGAAGCCTACGCCACCGATGCACTGAAAGGATGCCACGCATGAGCACGAACGAAATCGAGACCCCATCGTCGAGCGTACCTAGCCCGGCCATCGACGCCGGGAAGCGCATCTATATTTTCGACACGACGCTGCGCGACGGCGAGCAATCGCCCGGCGCGAGCATGACGGTCTCGGAGAAACTGGAGGTTGCCGACGCGCTCGTGCGCCTCGGGGTGGACATCATCGAGGCGGGCTTTCCCATCGCCTCTCCCGGCGATCTCGACGCCGTACGCCAGATCGCCCAGCGCGCGAAGGGCGTCACCGTCTGCGGCCTCGCCCGCGCAGTCAAGGTGGATGTGGAGGCGGCCATCGAGGCGCTACGGCCCGCCGAGGAGCCGCGCATCCACACCTTCATCAGCGCCAGCCCGATCCACCTCGAGTACCAGATGAAGAAGGATCAGGGCCAGGTGCTCGTGATGGCGGAGGCGGCGATCCGGCAGGCGAAGGCGTTCACCAGCAACGTCGAGTTCTCCGCGATGGACGCGACGCGCTCCCCGAAGGAGTACCTCGTCCGCATCTTCGGCATGGCGATCGCGGCGGGCGCGACGACGATCAACGTGCCGGACACCGTTGGCTACAGCACGCCGGAGGAACACGCCGCCCTCTTTCGCTACTTGATCGAGCACACCCCCGGTGCGGACAGGGCGATCTGGTCCGCCCACTGCCACAACGACCTCGGCATGGCGACGGCGAACGCCCTCGCCGCTATCGACGCGGGCGCGCGGCAGGTCGAGTGCACGATCAACGGCATCGGCGAGCGGGCGGGCAACACCGCGCTCGAGGAGGTCGTGATGGCGCTGCGGACGCGCAAGGACTACTTCGGCGGGTACGACACGAACATCCGCGCGGAGCACCTCGTCGCGACGAGCCGCCTCGTCGGCCACGCGAGCAGCATGATCGTGCAGGCGAACAAGGCCATCGTCGGGCAGAACGCCTTCGCCCACGGCTCCGGCATCCACCAGGACGGCATCCTGAAGAATCAGCGGACGTACGAGATCATGATGCCGCAGTCCGTCGGCTGGGAGCGCTCCGCGATCGTGCTGACGAAGCACAGCGGGCGGCACGGCTTCACGGGGCGGCTCGAACAACTCGGCTACCCCCTGACGCCCGAGCAGGCACAGCACGCCTACGACCGGTTTATCCGCCTCTGCGACGAGAAGAAGCACGTCAGTGAGGATGACATCATCGCCCTGATCGAGAACGAGATGAGCCTCCCGCCCGACGGCTTCACATTGCGCAGTTGGCACCTCGAAACTGGGGCCGAGGGCCGCGCCGTGGCGAGCGTCGCGATCACGGTGGACGGCGAGGGGCGCGCTGCCGACGCGACCGGCGGCGGACCTGTCGAGGCGCTGTTCGGCGCCATCGACATGGCGACGGGCACACAATACAAGCTCGAATCCTACATCGTGGACGCCGTGACCAGCGGCATCGACGCGCAGGCGACGGTGCATGTCCGCATCGTTGGCGACGACGGCAAAATCTACGGCGGTCAGGGGCTGAACACAAACATCCTCGCGGGGAGCGCGGAGGCGTACATCGCCGCCATCGCCCGCGCCTCCCGCACCACGCGCACCGCCCACCAGGCGGCACTGGTCTAACCGGGTTGTCTAACCGAATGAACCGCAGAGACGCAGAGGACGCAGAGAGGGAAGAGGAGAACGGTAAGAAAGGATTGAGAGAAATACGCTCCTTCTTTTTTCTTTCTCTGTGTTTCTCTGTGTTTCTCTGTGTCCTCTGCGGTTCAATTGTTTTCCGTTTTCCTGTTTTCGATGGAGGGTGAGCAGTGATGAGTGCAACGAAACCGATGACGATGACGGAGAAGATTATCGCGCGCCACGCCGGGTTACCGGGCGTGCAGGCGGGTGATCTGGTGGATGTGAGCGTGGACCTCGTGATGGCGAACGACGTGACCGCGCCGATTGCCATCCGCGAGTTCAAGAGGACGGGGCTGCCGCACACCTTCGACCCGAGCAAGGTCGTGATGGTGCCGTCGCACTTCGCCCCCGCAAAGGACCTCTTCGCGGCGCGCAACTGCGAGATCATGCGCACCTTCGCCAAAGAAGAGGGGTGCGTCTACTTCGAGATCGGGCGGGGTGGCATCGAGCATGTCGTCTTGCCGGAGCGGGGCTACTGCCGCCCCGGTGATCTGATCATCGGCGCGGACTCGCACACCTGCACCTATGGCGCATTGAACTGCTTCTCCTCCGGCATGGGTTCGACGGACATCGCCGCCGCGATGGCGACGGGCATGACGTGGCTCAAGACGCCGGAGTCGATCAAGGTCGTCTATAGCGGCAGGCTGCCGGAGTTCGTCGGTGGCAAGGACCTCGTGCTGCGGACGATTGGCGAGATCGGCGACGACGGCGCGCGGTATATGGCGATTGAGTTCACCGGTTCCGCCATCAACGACCTGCCGATGGAGGGCCGCCTGACGATCACGAATATGACGATCGAGGCGGGCGGCAAGAACGGCATCCTCCCCTTCGATGAGATCACGCGCGAGTACCTCGCCGGCCGCACCAATGTCCCATACGAGCCGGTCGAGGCGGACGCGGGCGCGACGTACGCCCGCGTGATCGAGTTCGACTGCTCGACGATGGAGCCGCAGATCGCCGCGCCGTACTCGCCGTCGAATGTCTTCCCGGTCAGCCACCTCGCAGGGACGAAGATCAATCAGGTCGTGATCGGCTCCTGCACGAACGGGCGCATCTCGGACTTGCGGCTCGCCGCGTCGATCCTCGCCGACAACCAGATCGCCGAGGGCGTGCGCTGCATCGTCATCCCCGGCTCGCAGGATGTCTACATCCAGGCGATGCGCGAGGGGCTGGCGGAGAAATTCGCGTCGGCGGGCGCGGTCTTCAGCACTGCGACGTGCGGCCCCTGCCTCGGCGGCTACATGGGCGTCGCGGACGAGCAGGACGTGATCGTCTCCACGACCAACCGCAACTTCCGTGGCCGCATGGGGCACGTCGAGGCGCACGTCTACCTCGCCAACCCCGCCGTCGCGATGGCCTCCGCGATCACGGGCCGCATCACCGACCCGCGCGAGGTCGCCAGTCTGGTCCCGGCCTGATGTACGAAATGGCAACACTCGACATCGTTGGTCATCGTGGCGAGCAAGTACCGAACCCCTTCTTCCGTCAGAAGAAGGGGTCTCACCACATCGCTGTCGTGTTGCCCGGTTTCGGTTACACCTGCGACATGCCGCTCCTGTACTACTCCGTACTTACCGTACTCGACGCGGGGGCGGACGTGTTGCAGGTGGAGTATGCGTATAACCGACGAGAGGATTACCGCGATCTACCTGATGCGGAGCGGGAACGGTGGCTCTTTGCAGACGCCACAGCGGCCTGCAATGCCGCACTGAGCCGGGATACATACTCGCTCGTGACGCTCATCGGCAAATCCATCGGCACACGCGCGATGGGACATCTGCTCACTGCGGATGTGCGCCTGGCTTGCGCGCGAGTAGTCTGGCTCACGCCCTTACTGCACAATGAACGTCTGCGCACGCAGATGCGGCAAGCGGGCCGTCCGAGTCTGTTTGTTATCGGTACTGATGACCCACACTATGACACCGCCCTCCTTGCTGAGGTGCGGGAGGCGAGCGGAGGGGAAGCGGTAGTCATTCAAGGTGGCGATCACAGCCTGGAGATCGCGAGCAACACGCTGAAATCGCTCGACGCAATGCGACAGACAATACGCGCGCTTCAAGCGTTGCTTGCGAACTCAGAAAGGAGCATGGCATGAGCACGGAACTGAACGGATTCGCGTGGACTTTCGGGCCGAGCATCGACACGGACGTCATCATCCCAGCGCATTACCTGACGGCGAACACGAAGGAAGAACTAGGCAAGCACGCGCTGGAGGGGGTTGATCCCGCCTTCTCCTCGAAGGTGCGGAAGGGCGACATCATCGTCGCGAAGGCGAACTTCGGCTGCGGCTCGTCGCGCGAGCACGCGCCGATGGCGCTCCTTGGCGCGGGCGTCTCGTGCGTGATCGCGGAGAACTTCGCGCGCATCTTCTTCCGCAACGCGATCAACATCGGCCTGCCGGTGCTCGAATCGGCGGAGGCGGCGGAGAAGGTGCAGCCGAACGACGAGATTCACGTCGATCTGGAGACGGGCACGATCTACAACGTGACGCGCGGCGAGCAGTATCAGGCATCCGCGTACCCACCCGCGATCATGGAGATTATCAAGGCGGGGGGCCTGATTAACTCGATCCGCAACAAGATCGCCGCCGAGGCCGAGCGACAGACGGCCAACGCCGAGGCGACGGCATGACCGAGTACAACATCCTCTGCCTCCCCGGCGACGGCATCGGCCCCGAGGTGATGGCAGAGGCGCGCAAGGCGCTCGACGCGGTCGGCGAGCGATTCGGCCACCACTTCACATTCGAGGAAGGGTTGGTCGGCATCTCCGGCATCGAGGCGTACGGCATCCCGATTCGGGACGAGGAGATGGGCCTTGCCCAGGCGAGCGACAGCATTCTCTTCGGTGCGGTCGGCGGCGCGGTGCAGGATGCCTACGCTACGGTGCGCCCGGAGGACGCGATTTTCCGGCTCCGCAAGGACTTTAACCTCTACGCGAACCTCCGCCCCGTCCTCGCGACGCCCGCGCTCGCCGACGCCTCCCCGCTCAAGGCGAGCGTGCTTGAGGGCGTCGATATGCTGATCGTGCGCGAGCTGACGGGTGGCCTGTACTTCGGCACGCCGAAGGAGCGCATGACCGCGCCGGACGGTCAGCGTGCCGCCGTGGACACGCTCTACTACACCGAGGGGGAGGTACGGCGCGTCGTCCGCCTCGCCTGCGAACTCGCCCGGCAGCGGCGCGGCAAGGTGACGAGCGTCGACAAGGCGAACGTCCTGATGTCCTCCCGGCTCTGGCGCGAGGTCGCGATGGAGGTCGCACAGGAATTCCCCGATGTGGAGATGGATCATATTTTGGTCGATGCGGCGGCGATGGCGCTCCTGCGGAACCCGCGCGCCTTCGATGTGATCGTGACCGAGAACACCTTCGGCGACATCCTGACCGACGAGGCGGCGATGCTCGCCGGGTCGCTCGGGATGCTCCCCTCTGCGTCGCTCAACGGCCAACCGCCGACGCGCGCCGGGTCGCCCGCGCACCTCTTCGGCTTCTACGAGCCGATCCACGGCACCGCGCCGGACATTGCCGGGCAGGGCATCGCCAACCCGCTCGGCATGATCCTCTCCGCCGCGATGATGCTCCGCACCTCCTTCGGCCTCGGCGCGGAGGCGGACGCGGTCGAGGCGGTCGTCAATGGCGCGCTCGCGGACGGCGTGCGGACGCGCGACCTCGGCGGCACGCTCGGCACCGTCGCGATGGGCGATACCATCGCGGACGGCATCCGGGGATTTGAGTAACAAGTCGAAAGTAACAAGTAGCAAGTAACAAGGGGTCTGCGCCGTCTTGTTACTTGTTACTTTCGACTTTCGACTTTCGACTTTCGACTGAGAGCCACCAATGACCTGCGTTCCTGTTGGTTCACCCGCACCCGATTTCGCGCTGCACACGGATCGCGGCGACGAATGGCGACTTGCCGACCATCTCGGCAGGCCGCTGATCCTGATGTTCCACCGCCACTTGCAGTGACTCCCCTGCCAGGAACACCTGTCGCAGTTGCGGCAGTCCAGCGAACTCGCCCGGATGGGCGTCGGCATCGTCGCGCTCTTCTTCAGCCAGGTGCAGCGGCTCCCGCAGTACCGCACACACTTCGACATCCCGGACGACATGCCGCTGCTCGCGGACGAGGGGCGCGCAGTCTACAAAGCGTACGGGATGCGCGTCGGTTCCTTGCGCGAGATTTACTCGCCCGAAGTCCTCAAGAAGTATTACGACCTTATCCGGGGCGGGCGCAAACTCCGCCTCAAGAACGACGAAGATACCCGCCAACTCGGCGGCGACGTGATCGTCGGCGCGGATGGGCGCGTCGTCCTCGGCCACTGCTCCAAAAATCAGGCGGACCGTCCGACTCCGGATGCGATGGCAGCCGCGTTGCGCGGCGAGTAGAATAGGAGAGGCTGTGCCGCGCAAGATACGCGAATTAAAGGCAGAACTACAACGCGCCGGATGCTCCCAGCGGCCGGGCAAAGGCAGTCATAACTATCTGGCAGCATCCGTTCATGGCCAACAAGATCGTGCTGTCGGGTGGTGACGGCGATGATGCCAAGCCATATCAGGAGAGGAAGTTGCGCGCATTCCTGGACGCTTTGCGTCGTGTCCGAGAGAAGCAATCGCGGTGAAACATTACGAGCACTACTCAATAGTCATCGAATGGTCGGATGAAGACGACGCATATATCGTGACCGTTCCTGAATTACCGGGCTGCATCACGCACGGAGCGACATACGAAGAGGCGGTCCGATAGGGGCAGGACGCGATTGATAGCTGGCTCGACGCCCAGCATGCGAGTGGACGGCCCCTTCCTACTCCGCATACGTACGCAGAGCGGACGGAACGCGTTGCGGATTGATCCTTTCTCACGGAAAGCGCATGATCGGTTCCAGAAACGGAAACGGCGGGGGTATGCATACCCCCGCCGTTCGTCATATCTATCGTCTGCTGTCCGCTAAAAGTGGACGATCACCGTTGTACCAAGCGGCGCCCACTGATAGAGCGTCGCGACTTGGTCAACGGGCGAGTTGAGGCACCCGTGGCTGCCACCGACTTGCGTGCCAGCGCCGTAGACGCTGCGCCACGGCGCGCCGTGGATTGCGTAACCGCCGCCCGCGAAATACATCGTCCACGGCACATGCTTGATATCATACGCAGACGGTAGGCCGATATCGCCCTTCATCCGTTCATCCTTGACCTTCGAGAAGATCTGGAAGAGGCCCGTCGGCGTCGGGTTAGCAGGCTCACCAGAGGTGATGTCGAACTGCTGCGACACCGCGTTCCCCTCGTATGCCACGAGGTGCTGCGTCTTCAGGTTCACATCGATCCACTTTGGCCAGATGCTCGCGTTGTATTCCAGCGCGGATATGCTCTTCGGCACTGGGTTCACGCCGATCTCACGCACGATGGCGTACTCGCGCCCGAGGCTGCCGAGCCGCACCGTGTCCGCGCCATTCGCGCCCTTCGTCAGTTCGAACCGCGCCCGCTCGAAATATTGGACGAGCATGGTTTCCTTCTTGTCCCCGACGACCTCACGGGTCGGCTCGGAGAGGGGAAACCCAAAGATGCCGAGATCGCCATTCTGCTGCCAGTACGCCGCGAACGGGCCGCTGACACCGTGACCCGTTTGGGTGAAGAAGCGCCGTCCATCGCGATCCGTGCCGTAGTCCGCACGCGTCAGGGGCATGAACGCGGAATCGTGCCGCCCCTGAACGAACTCAGCGCCGAGCCGCCCGAACGAGATGCCGAGCGACGGCACGTACTCGATCACGCCGCGCTCGAAGACCTGCTGCACGCGCGACCCGTCCTTGATCTCCTCGGTGATCGGGTTGCCGATGCGATCAGCGCCGCCATTCTCATGCCAAAAATCCAGAAAATCTCCGCTCACATTGTGCCCGGTTGTGGGGAAGTAGACCATACTTGGGCCTGCCGTCGGCACATCGGCGCTGACGACGGCGGGCAGAATCATGCTCACGAGGAAGAGCGCGCCAACCGCGAGTGTGACCGCGCGCCGCGCCCGCCGGATATCCATTCGAGTCCTGCGCCACATCGTCAACCCACTCCTCCTCAACCGGTCAGTATCGTCGGGCGGCACCACGCCCGGAACCCCTTGCATACACACTGATAGAACGATCAGAAGCGCCCTTTGGTTGCGTCAAACAACCTGGCTGTTTCGCTCCGTTCGTACACCGCAATACTAGCAGGTATTACCGACGAAAACAAGACGTTTCGCGGAACTATTCCACTCGTGCGCGACGTGCTCACCTGGTAATCACTGAATGCAAGGCGGATGCCAGCGCGCGGAGTTCTTTGCACGGTTGCAGGGTGGCGAGCCAGCGCTCCGGGATCGCCCCGACGCCTTCCCGCGCCCCGGCGAGCGCGCCCGTCACCGCACCGCTCGTGTCCGCATCGTCCCCGAAGTTCACGGCGGCGATGACGGCCTCCTCGAACGTCGCGTGGTGCGTGATCGCCCAGAGCGCGGACTGCATCGTATGGAGCGCGTAGCCCGTAGTGCGCACTTCATTTTCCGCGAGGAGCGGCACGACGCGCACCGCCTGCGCCACCGCCGGTTCATCGATGACGGCGGCGATCCGGTCGAGGAAATCGGGGCGCTGGCCGTGCAGCAGCAGTTCCCGAAGCGCCACGTTCACCGCGACCGCCGCCCACTGCGCCAGCGGGTCGGCGTGCGTGATCGCGGACGATGTGCGCGTGTCGGCGATCAGGCGCGACTCGTCGTTGTAACGGAACAGCCCAACCGGCGCGCACCGCATCACGCCCGCGTTGCCGATGCCGCGCCCGCCCGCCTCGCGGTAGGTGCGCTCGCCCGCCTCCTGCCACGACAAACCCCGGTCGAGGTACATCAGGGCGCGGCGCGTCGTCGTGCCGATATCCTTCGGGTCGGTGTGCAACCAATCGACGAACCGCCGCGCGATGTCGTCCGCGTCGAAATCCCTTTGCGCGACGATGCTTTCCGCGATGCAGGCCGCCATCTGCGTGTCGTCGGTCACTTCGCCGGGGGCGAGCCGCAACCAGCCACCGCCGACGATGTCGCGCAGTTGGCCGTACTTGATCTTAATTTCGTCGCGGGAGAGGAACTCAAGGGTCGCGCCGAGCGCGTCGCCGCAAGCGAGGCCGAGGAGGCAGCCCACGAACTGTTCCCGCGCAACATTCCGGTTGCTTGCCAATTGTCCCTCCCGTGGAACCCATCGCGGGCGCTTCGCGTTGACACTACGGGGCGGCTGCGGCATCATGAACCCCATCATCATGCCCACCGTAGCATTGTAGTATGTAGTATACGGTGTTTGTTCGCCCGGCGGGCGGACGATTGCACACGAGAATATTCTTGGGGCAGATCGGACACTGGGGTAGTGCGCGGCGAGAGAATGCTGTGCACCGGGAGGAAGGGCGGAGGAACAACGCCATGGTGAGCGAGCGACCGGGATCGAATGCGAACCCGCAAAATGAGAACGAGGAGACGCATGTGGAGGGGAACGCAGCAACGGTACTCCTCGATGGGAAGTATCGCGTCGAGCGCGTGATCGGGGAGGGCGCGTTCGGGCGCGTCTATCTCGCGACGGACACCCGCCTGCGTCGCTCCGTCGCGGTTAAGGAGTTGCTGGCGACGCGCAACGCCACCGACCCCGACGTCTTCCAGCGGTATCTGGACCGGTTCGGGCGCGAGGCGCGGGCGGGCGGCGCGATCACCCACCCGAACGTCGTCACCGTCTACGAGATGGGCATCGACGCGGACCAGAACACCTACCTCGTGATGGAGTATGTGGACGGCACGAACCTGCGCGACCTGCTCGCGCAGGTCGGCGAGCTGCCCGTGGAGCGCACCGTCGCCATCGGCCTCGATGTCGCGCGCGGCCTTGAGGTCGTGCACGAGGCGGACATTGTCCACCGGGACTTGAAGCCGGCGAACATCATGATCTCGCGACGCGGCAACGCGAAGGTTGGCGACTTCGGCATCGCGCAGGTCGGCACCGAGAGCCAGCGCACGCAGGTCGCGACGGGGCACCCCGGCACGCCGCTCTACATGAGTCCGGAGCAGGCGAGCGGCTTCGGGTACATCGATGGCCGCAGCGACTTGTACAGTCTCGGCCTCGTGCTGTACGAGATGATTGTCGGGGAGCCGTTCGCCCGCCGACGGACACCGCTGGCGCAGGTACGGCCCAACACACCCTCCGCCCTCGTCGCCATCGTTGATCGCCTGATGCAGAAGGACCCGGATCAGCGGTTCCAGAGCGCCACAGACCTCATCACGGAGTTGTCCCGCCTCTCGTCCGCGCCGCAGGCCGCGTCCGGGACGGGATCGTACGTGCTCCCACCGCCACCGCCCGGCACGTATTCGCCCGGCCCACCCTCGCAGCAGCCAGGCGGATACGCGAAACCGATTGGCGGCGTGCCGAGCGCGTACGGGGGCGCATCCTCCCAGCCGCCGGGCGCGCCGGGGCCATATACTTCCGGCGCGCAGCCGCCGCTACCACCAAGCGGTACGGGGCCATACCCGTACGCCGCCACCGGCTCACAGGCCCCCGGCATCCCGCCCAACACGTACAATCCCGGCTCACCACAACAACCGCCGGGGCCGCCGTACGGCACGCAGCCTCTCTCCTACGCGCAGCCGCCACCGACGCAACCGAGCAAGCGCGGCGGGTTGCCGCTTCCGGCGATCCTCGGAATTCTGGCGGCGGTCATCCTCGTCGTCGGCGGTATCGGCATTGCGGCGACGCGCGGCGGGGGCGGGAAGTCGGCAACCGCGACGGTGCCCGTTGGGACACAAATCGCCAATACTGCGGCCACCTCAACGACCGCCATTGGCGGCATCTCGACCCCAATCAGTCCAACTCTCATCGCGCCGACACTGAGTGTGCCGACCTTCACGCTCTCGACACCGACCGGGAGCGCCCCGACAACGACTGCACGGGCGACCGGCGCCGCAGCCACCGCGACCGGCAGGACGAGTACACCGGTCGGCACCGCCGCGCGCCCCACGGGCACCGCTGTGGCCGGGACATCGCTCGCTGGCCTCGGCACGTCGAAGCCCAGTGGTGGCACACCGTTTCCGACCGCATCTAATCAGGTGAAACTCGCCGCCGGCAAGCCCTTCCCGACGACGGTGGGGCCGAACATCTACGTGGACGATGCGAACCGCTACACCCTCCACTACCCGAAGGAGTGGGAGCAGGCGCCAGGCGACGCCGATACCGACGTGCAGTTCAACTTTCAGGGGTCAACCATCTCTGGTGTGACGACCTCCGACCTCAATGGCGAAAAGAAGCCCACGCCGCAGCAACTGGCGGATCAGATCTCCACGACCTTCAGCAAGCAGTTGACGAACTTCAAGTTGACGGAGACGACGCAAGTGAAGGTGGCGGGACAGGACGGCGTGCGGCTGCTCTACACCTTCACCGACAAGAACAACACCGTTACGCTCGGCGGATACCTTGTGACGTTCGCGACGGACCAAACAATCGTCCTCTTCAGTTGCTACGCGGCGAACGACAAGTTCACTGCGAACATCCCGACGTTCGACAGCGTCGCAGGGTCGTTCACCGGCGGCCTCGCACTCGACAAGACGTACACGGACGCGCAGAGCCGCTTCTCGTTCGACTACCCGAAGGATTGGGCGGAGCGGAAATCGAGTCAACCGTTGGTCGTGGCGCTTGTTGGGCCGCCGAGTGGGACGCCGAGTTTCAATGTCGTCATCGAGGACAGCAAGGCGCTGACACTCCAGCAGTACTACGATGCGAACTTCAAGACGATCGCCGACCCCACACGCGGCCTGAAGTCCTACAAGAAAATCAGCGAGAGCGACACGACCATCAACGCGCAGCCCGCCAAGTTGCAGATCTACACCGCCGACCTCGCGGGGGACGGCACAACCTATGAGCTGCACCAGTGGTTCATCGTCGCCAATGGTAAGGGGTATGTCCTCACGTACGCCGTGTTGGCGGATAAGGCGAAGGATTTCGCCGGCTACGGGCCGATCATCGCCAACTCCTTCGTGCTCATATAAGAAGGGCTGAGGACTGAGGACTGAGATGAGCAGGGCGATTCACAAACCGCCCTGCTCATCTCGCACGTTGACGACTGCTACCTCCCTTATGGCACAATGCGCCCGGACGCAATTGCCCGGTCTGAAGATGAAGAACCTGCCACCGAGGGAATAATGGACGACACGCTCTGGTTTAAGGATGCGATCTTCTACGAAGTGCCCGTGCGCTCGTTCTACGACAGCACGAATGACGGCAGCGGCGATTTCCGGGGGCTGACGGAGAAATTGCCGTACATCCGCGACCTCGGCGTGGACTGCATCTGGCTGCTCCCCTTCTACCCTTCCCCGCTGCGGGATGACGGCTACGATATCGCGGACTTCTACAACATCCACCCCGACTACGGCACGCTGGACGATTTCCGCGCCTTTCTCGACCGCGCGCACGCGCTCGGCCTGCGCGTGATCGCGGACATCGTGCTCAACCACACCTCGGACCAGCACCCGTGGTTCCAGGAGGCGCGCCGCGCGCCCGACTCGCCGTTCCGGGACTACTACGTCTGGAGCGACGATCCGAACCTGTACAAGGACGCGCGCGTTATCTTCACCGACACCGAGCTTTCCAACTGGACATTCGACCCCGTCGCCGGGCAGTACTACTGGCACCGCTTTTTCGGCCACCAGCCGGACCTCAATTACGAGAATCCCGCCGTGCAGCAGGCGATGCTCGACATGCTCGCGTACTGGCTCGACCTCGGCCTCGACGGGTGCCGCTGTGACGCGGTGCCGTACCTCTACGAGCGCGACGGGACGAACTGCGAGAACCTGCCCGAGACGCATACCTACCTGAAGAAGATCCGCCGCTTCGTGGACGAGCACTATCCGGGCCGCATCCTGCTCGCGGAGGCGAACCAGTGGCCCGCCGATGTCTGCGCGTACTTCGGCAACGGCGACGAATTTCACATGGCGTTCCACTTCCCGATCATGCCGCGCATCTTCATGGCGATCCGGCGCGAGGAGCGGATGCCAATCGTCGAAATCCTCGAACAAACGCCGGAGATCCCCGAACTCTGCCAGTGGGGGATGTTCCTGCGCAACCACGACGAACTGACGCTGGAGATGGTGACGGACGCCGAGCGGGACTACATGTACTACGAGTACGCGAAGGACCCGCGGATGAAGATTAACATCGGCATCCGCCGCCGCCTCGCGCCCCTCGCGGAGAATGGCCGCCGCCAGATCGAACTGCTGAACAGCATCCTCCTCTCGATGCCTGGTAGCCCGATTCTCTACTACGGCGACGAGATCGGCATGGGCGACAACTACTACCTCGGCGACCGCAACGGCGTGCGCACGCCGATGCAGTGGTCCAGCGACCGCAACGCCGGCTTCTCGCGCGCGGACCCGGCGCGGCTCTACAGCCCCGTCGTGATGGACCCGGTCTACGGCTACCAGTCGATCAACGTCGAGGCGCAGGAGCGCACGCCGACCTCGCTCCTCCACTGGGTCAAGCGGCTGATTCGCGTGCGGAAGAAGTACCCGGCCTTCGGGCGCGGCTCGCTGCGCTTCATCGGCGGCGGCAACGCGAAGGTGCTGGCGTACACCCGGCAGTACGAGGGGCAGACGCTGCTCATCGTGCTCAATCTGTCGCGCTTCGTCCAATGCTCGGAAATCGACCTCAGCCCGTTCGCGGGGATGCAGCCGGTGGAGTTGATCGGCGAGACCCGCTTCCCGGCGATCACCGCGCAGCCGTACTTCTTCACTCTCGGCCCGCACGCCTTCTATTGGTTCCGATTGGAAGGCCACGACGGCAGCTGATCGAGTCATGAGAACACAGGCTTGAAAGCCTGTGCTACCTGGTCTCAGTCCTCAGTCCTGTTCCTGAGGGCGGCTTCGAGGCGCATCTGCTGCGCGGTGAGGGTGAGATCGCCCCGCGAGCGTTCGAGCACGCCGCGCACGAGGTCGGTGGTGCGCCGGAGGCCGTGCGTCACGGCATCCGGATAATCGACCGTGACCAGCAGGCCGAAGATGTCGTCCATCGTCGCGAGAGTCGCCTCCGCCGCCGCGACATCGCCCGCGCGCAGGACATCGAGCAGGTGCCGCCGCAACTCCCCCGCCGCCTCGCCGAGACCATTCAGGTAGACTGGCGCGTCGATGTCGAGGTCGGCGGGCGTGGGCAACGGGGCGTTGCCAATGAGCGCCCGGACGATTTGCGCCTCGGCGTACTCCTTCTGCGCGTCCTGCACGTACCCGGCCCAGTAGACGGCGGGGAAATCCACGCGGTACCCGTGCAATCCGGTGTGCATCGCGTGCGCGCGCTCAAGCAACTCATCCGCCTCGGCGAACTCGCCGCGATGGACGGCGCGGATCGCGTTCGCGCTCAGCCGCACGATCTGTCGCGTGTCCGCGAGCGCCTTCTCCCGCGCGCCGTTCACGGCTTCAAGCCGCGCCAGGGCCGCCTCGCCGATGCGAAGGACTGAGGACTGAGGACTGAGGACTGAGGGTTGCCCCGTATCGTCTGCTCGTTCCTCATTCGACATGTAGTCTCGCCTTTCCCAGTAAATGGAAGCGGCCCCACCGCCCTGCTCAGTCCTCAGTCCTCAGTCCTCAGTCCTACCCCCGGACGCCCCACGTGTACGCGAGGGCGCGGTAGCGGAGGCCGAGGTCGTTCGCGGAGGGCGTGAAGTCCGTCACACGGTCGCGCACGACGACGGCATTCTTCGAGAAGTCGATGGGCAGGATCGGCAGATCGGTCATGACGCGCTGCTGAATTTTCGTGTAGAGGTCCTTGCGCTCCGGTTGTTGCTCCGGTCTGGAGATCGCGCGCGCCTTGCTCAACATACCGTCCACGTCGGTGTTCAGATACCGGCCTGCGTTCAGGCCGGTTTTGGCAGCGTCAATGGAGAAGAGGGGCGACAAGTCGGGGTCTACCTCACCAGCGAAACTGCCGAGGAAGGCGTCGAAGTCGTGCGTGCGGGTGACGCGCTCGACGAACGTGGACCACTTCTCGGCGACGACGGTCACATTGACGCCGACCTTCGCCCAGGCATCGCGCATCAGCCCCGCGTACGCCTCGCGCACCGGGTCGCTGGAGTTGGTGGAAAGCGTGAAGGAGAAGGTTCGCCGATCCTTGACGCGCACGCCGTCTGTCGAGAGTTTCCAGCCCGCCGCGTCGAGCAGCCGCTTCGATTCCTCGACATCCTGCCGGTACTTCGGCTCCACCGCCACCGAGGCCCACGAGAGGGGTGGCTCCACACCGTCCGCAACGGTGCCGCCGCCGCCCCGCGCGCTCTTCAGCATCGCGTCCCGGTCGAGGGCGAGCATGAGCGCCTTGCGGACGTTCGGGTCGCCGAAGAACGTACTGCCGGTCTTCGCCGCGTCCAGTTGCAGGCCGACGTAGGTCATGTCATACGTGTCGTACGTCTGCACCTTGACGCCGGGGGTGTCGGTCAGCCCCCGCTGCACGGTCGGTGAGACGAGGCCGAAGTCCGCTTTGCCCGTCGCGAGAGCGTCGCGCACGGCATCATCGGTGGGGAGCACGATGTACGTGTAGCGGTTGGCGGCGACCTTCCCAAGATGGTACGTCGGGTTCGCCTCCGCCTCCATGCGCTCGGAGCGCAGCCAGCGCGTCATGCGAAACGGCCCGGTGCCGACGATATTGCTCGTCGTGCCAAAATCGCTCGTGGCGAGGTCGGCGGGCTGCGTATTCACGAGGCTGTGCTGCGGCACGATGCCGAAGGTGGCGACATCCGTGAGAAAACTCGCGGTCGGCAGGCGCAACTTGAACTGCACGGTGCGGTCATTGACCGTCCGCACGCTCTCGATCACCGAGTAGGCGGTGTTGTATCGGGGCGAGTTCACGTCGCGGTTCAGATAGAGACCATACGAGTAGGCGACATCGTCCGCGAGGAAGTCCTGACTGTCGCTCCACTTGACGCCCTTGCGGAGGGTGAAGGTGTAGGTCAGGCCATCGTCGGCGCGCGTCCATGCCTCCGCGAGGTCGGGCGTCGGCGCGCCATCCTTCGGGCTGATCGTGACGAGGCTGCTGAAGAAGAGTCGCGACAGCGCGAGCGAGGTCGGGTCCGCGATGAGGATCGGGTTGAGCGTGCGCGCATCGACGCTCCCCACCTCCGTCAGCCCCACCGTCGGCTCATTCGGGTTGTTCGGGTTGTTCGGTGCGGTCGATGGGCCGGGCGCGCTGTTCGCGGGCGGTTTCGCGCCCGGTGTCTGCGTCACCGCGACCGCACCCGGCGCAACCCGCGCAGCCCCCGTCGGCGCAATCGCGTTGGGTGCGACCGTCCCGCCCCCGCACGCCGCGAGCATCACGACGCCGAGAAGAACGGCAACCAGACAACCAAAGATACAGGAGAAACGCTTAGAAGCAGTCACCACACTCAGTCCTCAGTCCTCAGTCCTCAGTCCCCAGTCCTACGTTTTGATTCGCTCGACGAACTCCGCCGCGACGAATCCCTGATTGTTCCCGTGGGAAACCTTCACCCAGGTTCGCCCTTCGGCCTCCTGCGGATCGACAAGGACATTCAACTGCGCGCCCGCCGCGAGCGATTCAACCGGTTTGCCTTTGGTGGAAGGGGCGTCGCGCAGCACGAGACCATCCGCGCTGTCCTTCACTTTCGCCTTCACGCCCGCCATCAACTGGCTGCTCGTGGCATTCGTGATTGTCGGCGCGTTCGTCGGGAACGCCACGGCGGTGGAAGGCCCCAGCGTCGGGGGCGGCGTGAGGCTCCGGGTGACGCTCGTTGGCGTTGGCGCGGCGGCCGTGATGATGACCCTCACCCCACCCTCGCCGGAGTCCTTGCCGCAGCCCGAGAGCGCAAGGGGCAAGGCCACCAGTGGGACAACGCCCCACCGCGCCCACTGCGCCACCGTGTGCCGCAGACGTGCTGATCCTCCCACGCATTCCCCTCTCTTGCCCATGCAACCAATCAGCGCACGAACGACCACGCGGTTCGCGGAGCAAAAGTCCGCGCCCTATGTGTACGGACATACGAGCGGCCCCATCCATCGGGGCGGAGTATCGCAGAAATCGCACATTATGTCTATTTGCGCGTCTCCGCGAGGAACCGCTTCATGCCATCGGCGAGGAATCCGGCGAACCCGCACGCGATGTACTGGAAGCCCATCCCGATCGCCTCGCGGGCCTGCGCGACATCGCGGACAACGGTACCGAGCACCTTGTCGCTCCCCTTGCTCTTCTCGACGACGCGCTGCATCTGTTCCTGCACGGAGGGGTGCGCGAAGTTGCCCGGCACGCCGAGCGCGTGGCTCATGTCGCCGCGCCCGACAAAGAGGATGTCGAGGCCCTCGACCGCGCAGATCGCTTCGAGGTTGTCCACGGCGCGCGGGTTCTCGATGTGCGCGATGGTGAGCACGTCGTTGTTGAGGCGCTGCATCACGTCGTACTGCCCCATGCCGCTCAGGCCGTAATCCGCCGCGCGCGGCGACGCGCTCCCGCGCCAGCCGCGCGGCTGGTACCGGCACGCCTGCACGAAATCCTCCGCCTCCTCCTTCGTGTTGATCTGCGGCACGTGGATGCCTTGCACGCCGAGATCGAGATAGCGGAGGATCAACTGCGGGTCGCGCACGGGGGAGCGGGCGATGGCGGTCATGCCGCGTGCCTCGGCGGCGAGCACCATTGGGTAGACGCCCTCGTAGTCGATGTAGCCATGCTCACAGTCGATGATGCCGAAATCCATGCCGCTCAGTGCGGTCACTTCCATCATCATCGGCGCTGGGAGCGGGATGAACGGCCCGATCACCGCTTCACCCCGGTGCAGCTTTGCCTTTACCGCGTTCTCGCGCATCTGCTTTCCCCTTCCTACCTTCGGCGTCGTGGTGCAACCCGCAGCAATCATACTTGCAGCGATGAGCAATGAGCAATGAGTGGCGGTCAGTCGGCGGCCGACAGTGGACGGGGTGAGGATGCGCGATATGGCCTGCGAACTCCGAATCGCGAACTGCGAACCTCAAGCCGACACCAACATGTGTATTGACACGGTGAACGTTCCGTGTTATACAGAGTATGCAAGGCCCCGATGGCTAAAGCGGCACACCGATTTGAAGAAGCAGCAATGCGGAAGCAAAATGGTGAACGCGGAAGTTGTCGGGGCTTTGTACATCCGGCGCATACTCCCCGATAGCGTCACTTTCCGAGATGCAACGGAAAATTCTCGCTCGCAGTGCCGTCCTCTGCATTGTGTGCCCGTGTCGATCGCCGACCATCGAAAGGGAAAAAGAGCATGGATTCGACGCGCGCAGCCGCCCCCTCGCCCGTCCCATGTCCGTCATGGTGGCCGTCGTCCTCAGTGTGGTCAACGTCATTGGGAACTTCGTCAGCTTCGCTTTGCCCACGGGTGGGGAGACAGTGCCAACGTTTGTCATCGTCAGTAGCATCGTCCTGGGGGTGGCGGGGATCCCTGTGGTGGTCGGCCTCTGGCTGCTGCGCCGGTGGGGGTTCATCCTCACCCTCGTCGTGACGGCGCTGAACCTGCTCTCCGCACTACCCGGGATACTTGTCGGGCCGACTACGGCGATCAAGGTCTTCTCGGTGGTGGCCGTGCTGATCAGCGTCGACATCATTGTGCTGGTGACGCGGCCGGAGGCGCGTCGCGCCCACCGCTGAACGTGTCGCTGTTGGTCCTGCGATGTTACCCCCGCGCCTCGACGCGCGTCAGGAAATCATCGACGGTGCGGAGGAACGCCTCGGGTTCTTCGAGGTGGCACATGTGCGCGCTCCGCTCGAAGATGACCGATTCCGAGCCGGGGATACCGTGATGCACGGTGGCGTTGATCGCCGGGGTCGCTTCGTCGTACCGGCCGGAGAGGACGAGCGTCGGCACGCGGATCTCGCCGAGTCGGGCGGTGATGTCCCACGTCTTGAGCGTGCCCGTGACGTGGAACTCGCTCGGCCCGTTCATCGTGTGGTAGACCTCCGGGTTCTCGCTCAACCGGTCGAACGACCGCATGACGCACTCCGGCCATTCGTCCAACCGGCAGACGTGCCGCTGATAGAAGACCATCATCGCGTCCTCGTACGCCGGGTCGTCCGTCGTGCCGTCCGCCTCGTGCTTCACGAGTGTCCGCTCGATGTCGGGCGGCAGTTCGGCACGCAGCCGGTTCGCCTCCGCCACCCACTGGATGATGCTCGCGGGGGAACTCTCGATGGTCAGGCTCGCCAGCCCGGCGGGCTGCGTCAGCGCGTACTCCATGCTGAGCATCCCACCCCACGACTGCCCGATGAGATGGACGCGATCCAGCCCGAGGGCGCGGCGGATCGCGCCAACCTCCTCCACGTACAAGTCAACCGTCCAGAGCGACGGGTCGTGCGGCTGATCGGACTTGCCGCAGCCGAGTTGGTCGTAGAAGATGACGCGCCGCCCCGTCGCCGCAAGCGCCTCCATCGGCTCCAGGTAGTCGTGCGGCACGCCCGGCCCACCGTGCAGCGTCAGCACCGGCAATTTCCCCGGCTCCTCACGATCACCCACGACGCGGTACCACGTCTCGTGGCCGTGAAACGGGATGCGTCCCTCAGTGACCGGGAATGGTGCGTGCATGTAAAAACCCCTCTCCTTCACGCGGTGCGGATACTGGCGCCCATCGTATCATGCCCGATTGCCGGAGACGCAACGAGGGAGCGGCCGTTGGGCCGCTCCCTCGTGTGTTGCTCAGAAATCGTCGTTACAACGATCAGTGCGCCATGCTGACGTGGCAACTCGCCATGCCACGCTTCTCCAGGTACTGCTGGTGGTAATCCTCCGCCATGTAGAAGGTCTCGGCGGGCGTGACCTGCGTGACGATCGGGCGGCGGAAGCGGCGCGACGCCTGCAATCGCTCCAGCGATGCCTGCGCCACCGCTTCCTGCTCCGCATTGTGGTAGAAGATTTCGGAGCGGTACTGATCGCCGACGTCCGGCCCCTGCCGGTTGAGTTGCGTCGGGTCGTGGTTCTCCCAGAAGACGTTCAGCAGGTCGTCGTAGGAGACCTTCGTCGGGTCGTACGTCACCTCGACGGCCTCGGCGTGCCCGGTTGTGTGGGAGCAGACCTGCCGGTACGTCGGGTCCTCCATCTTGCCGCCGATGTAGCCAACGGCGGTCGCCGTCACGCCCAGCAGCTCGCGGTACAGCGCCTCAACACCCCAGAAGCAGCCCGCCGCGAATGTCGCCTTTTCCATGAAACATCACTCCTTGATATGAGACCGGAACTGTGCCTGATGCGCGCGATGCGCCTGCACCTATCATCGCGGTACGAGATTGCATTTCTCTTACCATCACGTATCGCGCCCCTTAAGTATACCCCCGAAGCGACGAACCGGGCTGCTCCATCACGACGGAAGAACCGCATCGTCTTCGACCGCGAATGCTTTCGGCAGCGGATATCCCATCCGCTCAAGGTAGTACGTGACGGTGAGAGAGCCGGTACGCTTGTTCCCGTCATTGAAGGATATTGACACCTTTGTAGCAAATGTGCTACACGAGATACATGAGGGAGAGTGGTCTATGTCCATGCGGTCGTGAAGAAGAGGCAGAAGGCCACGGATAGTGAATTGGCACAACGCCGGTTCAACGAATAGAAGGTGAAGTGATGGAGAAGAAAAGCGCCCTCGATGACTGGCTCAAAGAGGAGATGCGCGACCCTGAATTCCGGGAACTCTGGGAGCGAACCAGCCCGCAGGTGAGTTTCGGCCTCGCCCTCGGCTACATGCGCGAGCAGCGCGGCATGACGCAGCAGCAACTCGCCGACGCGACGGGCATTGGGCGATCCGTCATCGCGCGCCTCGAATCCGGCGATCACGCGCCGACGCTCACGACTCAGACAAAACTGGCGCGCGCGCTGAATGCCCGCATCGAGGTCCACGCCGAAGGATGGATCGACTTCGTGCCAACACGGGCCACCCGGAAGACGACGGGCAAGATGCGGGTTCGCAAGGTGGCAACCGCGTGAGTAGGGTTCTCCGTGGCCGGATACATCCATTTCAGTGAGCGGGACTGTCCATCCTTGCTGAAATCGCCCGCCCACAATAGGGATGTTGCGCTCGCGCCCGTTGGGAGGTCGAAGTACAGCCACTGCGCACCTTCTCGCCAGGTTGCGCACCCCCCGATCCCGGCGGGTCTGCCGCGTCACGATGCTGATGGCGGGAGCATCGGGCGCGGATCGAAGAAGACCTGGAGCGCCGCGATCCGGCCATCATGCACCTTGAACCATTGCGCGATTGGTACGGTAACTGCCGGAGTGGCGACGACCATATCGTAGACCTGGCACACGTCCTCACCCTCGGCGAAGATCACCCGGCGCTTCAGATCTGTCGTGTTTGCTGTCGTCTGCTTGATCCCTTCGATGTAGTCCTCGGCGCCATTCGTGGTCCCAAAAGAGCCCCTGAAGGTCACGTCGTCGTGCAAAAGGGTACGCATGGTGGTGAAGTCTTTGCTCGCCATCGCGGTGAAGTACCGATCGACGACCTCTCGTGCGTTGCTCATAGTCATGGTATGTCTCTCCTTGTTACTTTCCGTTTCGTCTCCGTTGCTTGCCGTGGAAAACAGCGCCACGCCGCTAGTGCGCTCAATGCTTCGTCGGCGTATAGCGTCCCGGCACAGCGCGGAACCCGATGCCGAAGCGATTCCACGCATTGATCGTCGCGATGGCCAGGGTCAGGTTGGCCAGTTCCTCATCGGTGAAATGCGCGCACCTGCTCATAGACCGCGTCGGGCGCATGGTCGAGCGCGATCAGTGTGAGATTCTCCGTCCAGAGGAGGGCGGCGCGCTCGCGCTCGCTGAAGAACGGCGTCTCCTGCCAGACGGGCAGCGCGTAGAGGCGCTGTTCCGTTTCACCCAGCGCACGCGCATCCAGACTATGCATGTCCACACAATACGCGCACCCGTTGATTTGTGAGGCGCGCAATTTCACCAACTCTCTCAATCCCGGTTCAAGGCCGCAGTTCGCGAGGTAGGTCTCCAGCCCATTCATCGCCCGCATCACTCCGGGCGCGGCTTTCGCGTAGTTCATTCTGGCTTCCATAGGCACACTCCTTTGCTTGCCCACTCACCGGGCCTTTCGCCCTTCGACCCGAAGCATACCGACACAATGGTCTTGCGCAAAGAGCCATTTCCGTCCATAGTTTTGATGCCATTTACGGGAGATTTCGGAAGGCGTGGGCTTTCGAGGGAAAGGTATGCGTGTGTCCAAGCGAGCGGCGACAGTCAGGAAGCGGGAGATCACGCTTGATCGGGACGCATTGGCGCTGCTGTACCGGCAGTTGTATGAGCGGCTGCGCGCAGGAATCCTGACTGGACAACTGGAGACCGGCGCGCGTCTCCCCTCGACGCGCGCACTGGCCAGTGAGTTGGGAGTGTCGCGCACCACAACGGCGCTCGCCTACGAGCAGTTGCTGCTGGAAGGGTATATCGAGAGCAGGGTGGGGGACGGCACGCGGGTTGCCCGTCTGCAACCGGAGCAGCTGTTGCATGTTGTCAGAAACGCGGACGATCGGCGCACAATGGACATCACAGGCCCGGACGCGGCGGTGATTTCGCAGCGCGGCCAATTGCTCGTCAACACACCGTATATGGAAGAATTCTACGCCAATCAGGCCAGCGGCGGGGCGAGCGTGTTCCACGTCGGCCAGCCGGATGTGGCGTACTTTCCGTACAAGACGTGGGCCAGACTGGTAGCGAGACATGCGCGCCAGTCGCTGCGAGCCGTCGCACCCTACCAGAACGCGCAAGGCTACGCCCCGCTGCGCGAGGCAATCGCCGCGCACATCGGCATTACGCGCGGCGTTCACTGCTCGCCCGAACAGATCATCCTCACCGCCGGCGCGCAGGGCGCCCTCGATCTGATCGCGCGCGTGCTGCTCGATCCCGGCAATGCGGCCTGGGTCGAAGATCCCGGGTATCTGGGGGCGCGCGGGGCGCTCCTGGCCGCCGGGGCGAGACCGATACCCGTGCCGGTGGACCGGGAGGGGATCGAGGTCGAGGCCGGGCGACAACGCTGTCGCGATGCGCGGCTGGCAATCGTTACCCCCTCGCATCAGTTCCCCACCGGGGTAACCATGAGCCTGAGCCGACGGCTGGCGCTGCTGCAATGGGGCAGAGAGGCGCACGCCTGGATCGTCGAAGACGACTACGATAGCGAGTATCGCTTCAGCGGGCGGCCCCTGGAGGCGTTGCAAGGTCTGGATAGCGCCGGGCGCGTGATCTATATCGGCACCTTCAGCAAGGTGCTCTTCCCTTCATTGCGTCTGGGCTACCTGGTCGCTCCCCCGGCGTTGCTCAAGAGCCTCATCGCGGCGCGTCGCCTGATCGATGTACATCTCCCACTGTTGGAACAGATGGCCCTGGCCGATTTCATTACCGAGGGCCATTTCGCGCGGCACCTGCGGAAAATGCGCCTGTTGTACGGAGAACGCCGGAATGCCCTCGTGGACGCACTCACACGAGAACTGTGCGATATTCTGGATGTCGCCGTGCCGGAAGCGGGCATGCATCTGGTCGCCTGGTTCCGTTCGGGCATGAGCGCCCGGACAGTCGCCGACCGAGCGGTGGCACATGGCCTGCACATTTTACCCATTTCACAATTCAGCCTGCGTCCGCTCCAGCGCGACGGTTTGATGCTCGGTTTCGCGAGCGCCTCCTCGGAAGAGTTGCAAGCGGGCGTACACACGCTGGCGCGCGCGCTCGTCGACCTGCGCGGCGATGCGCCACAAACAACGATCGCCGACAACGCATGATCCGGTTCCGATTCCGATTCCGATTCCGATCATCGCTCACCAACCTCTCGATGCACGGCGACACCACAGATCACGAGGATGACCCCGATAATCTCGGCCGGTTTGGGCACCTGCGCCAGGACGACAACGCCGATCACCGCTGCCGATGCCGGAAGGAGCGCGAGGAGCAGAGCGAAGGAAGCGCGGGAGAGCCGGGCCATCGCCAGTTGATCGCAGACATAGGGGATGACGGATGAACAAACCCCCACCCCGATGCCCGCAAGGAGCAGGTGCGGGTGTTCGAATGTCGATGTCGCCGCAGTGATTCCGAGCGGTGTCGCCGTGAGTAACGCCACCATCATCGCGGCGCCGAGCCGGTCAATGCCCGCAGCGCCGCCGTCCTGCGCGATATGGTGCCCAAGCACCACGTACAGCATGAACAAGGCGCAGTTCGCGAACGCGAAAACGAACCCGAGCGGCGCACCGGCGAGGCGCACATCCGTCAGCAACCAGACGCCCACGATCGCGAACCCGAGCGCGAGGAAGTTCCGGCGGGTGCGCGCGCCGATTGCCGCGAGGGTGATCGGCAAGAGGAATTCCAACGCGCCGACCGTCCCCAGGGGCAGGCGGGCAATGGCGAGGTAGAAGCAGCTGTTCATCAGCCCGAGCACGACACCCAACCCGATGAGTACCCGGCGCTGTGGCCATGATTGTTGAGCAAAGAGCCGCCAGGGCCGACGCCAGACCGCGAAGACCGCCGCAGCGCTCGCGATCCGGAGCCAGGCGACGCCGAGGACATCAACGTGGGCAAACAGTAGGACCGCGAACGCGGGGCCGAGGTAATGGAAGACCGCGCTCACGAGAAAGAACAGGTGCGGCGGCACACTCGTCGCCACATTGGGGCCTCGCCGACCAATTGTACGGATCACTTGCGCCGTTCTTGCCATGCGACGATGATAAAAGGGAATAGCGCATGCGTACATGGCAGAATTAAGGAGTGAGCGACAGAATGCCTAAAGAATCGACGGATCACTATACTTTGACTTACAAAGCGTCAAATGGGCTTCTTGACGCGATCAACCTCCAACTCCTGGAGCATCTCCAGAGCAATCCCCGGCTCACCATGTCGGCACTCAGTCGACGGGTTGGCATGTCCTCACCGGCCGTCACCGAACGCATGCATCGATTGGAGGAGGCGGGAATCATCCTGGGCTATCGCCTCGATGTGAACCCGACCGCCCTCGGCCTTCCCATCGCCGCATACATCCGCATCAGCCCGAGTCCGGGGCAATTGCCGAAGGTCGCGGAGATTGCGAAGCAAATCCCCGAAGTCGTCGAGTGCCACCGCATCACAGGCGAGGACTGTTTCATTGTTAAGGTCCACCTCCCCGCCATGGATCAACTCGACCGCATCCTCGATCGCTTTCTCCTCTACGGCACGACGACCACGTCGATCATCCAGTCGTCACCGGTGCCGCTGCGGCCCCTTCCCTTGCCTCGTCCGTAGTGCATCACAGTGGGGGACAGACGTGCCTGATGTGCAAATATCGCGGCGACGGCATGGATCACCTCTTCGTACGGGGTGTCGCGGACATGCTGGTTGAGTGCCCACCGGAGCCGAGACTAGTCGCCTCGTTGACGCATTCGCGCGAGCCGCACTCGAGGAAGAGGACGCTTGGATGGCCTTCGGCGAAGATGAGCCGGAAGAACCATCATATCTATCATCGGAATGGACGTACCCCATGGTGTGACAAGGCGTGTGACTTGCACGGTTGCCGCCACCCGTATCGACATCGGCGCAGCCCGATCGGCCATCGTCCACAACCCGTGTACATCCGCCACACCTCATCCGCCCGGACCAACGACAGCAGTCCGCTTGCCGGTCGTCATCAGAGCGTCGGCGGTAGGCCGAATGCCGGGAACAGCCCGGCGCCGAACGTTGTGATCTCCGCGATGGCGCCGTCCTCGATGCGCAGGACATCGAGCTTGAACGCCCGGAACGCGGCGTCGCCCGGCCGACGGAGGTAGCTCGCTGCTGTCGGCATCCGGTTGGCCCGCGTCGGCACGAGGCGCCAATCGCCATCCCTCTCCGCTCCAAACGCGCGCTCGAGGAGCGGCACGATCGCCGCGAGACCCTCGAAGCGGAATGGGTTCGGCGGCATCGTGATCCGGATGCCCTGCGACGCGATCGCGACGGCAGCCGCAGCATCGCACCGCTCGTGCGCGTCGATGAACCGCGCGAGCAGCACCCGTTCCCCGTCGCTCGGCTCCCGTGCGGACCACTCCGCGCGCCGCGTCGGCAGATGTCCCTGCATCGTCGCGCGCGCTCGCTGGAGCGCACTGTTCGCTGCGGCGACGCTCGTCGCGAGGAGGGACGCCGTCTCGCTTGCCGGCCAGCCGAGCACGTCGCGCGCGATCAACGCCGCGCGCTGTCGCGGCGGCAGGACTTGCAGGGCGGCGAGGAACGCGAGTTCGATCGTCTCCCGCTCGACGATGACCGCGTCCGGCTGGTCGTCGCTCGGCGCAACCTGGTCGAGCAATCGGTCCGGGTACGGCTGGAGCCAGGGCATGTCGGCGAGGGAGTGCGCCGCCATCCGACGACGCGAGCGCCCCCGGAGCAGGTCGAGGCATACGTTCGTCGCGATGCGGTAGAGCCACGCGCGGAACAATGCGCCGCCGTCGAAGCGGTCGCGGCTGCGCCACGCGCGCAGGAACGTCTCCTGCACGGCGTCCTCCGCGTCGTCGAACGAGGCGAGCATCCGGTAGCAGTGGATATGCAGTTCGCGCCGATGGCGCTCGGTGAGCGCCGCGAAGGCGGGTTCTTCACCGGCAATCGCGGCGGCGCCCGCGTCAGTGTGATTAATAGTCATCGGAGCGCCCGTCGCGCATCGCGTTCGCCAGCATCCCGGTCATGCCCCCGGCGCCGTTCGCCGGACCTCCTGCACGAGCCAACCGTTGCCATCAGGGTCGTTGAAGGAGAGGAACGAGTTGTAGTCGCTGCGTTGGGGATCAGCCCCCGGCATCTGACCGCCCGCCTCGAAATGGAAAAGCTCGCTGGCGGCCACCCCACGTTCGACGAGCGCGACACGCGCGGCGTCAACGTCGGAGACAACCAGCTGCAGGCCCTGGACGGAGCCTGCCGCCGCCGTGTTCCTCATGAGGACAATTGAACACGCCGATCCCGGCGGCGTCAGTTGCACGACGCGAAAGTCGTCGCCGGCGCGGTGGTCAACGTCCAGATTGAAGCCGGCCTGCTCGATGTAGAATTCCTTAGCACGGTCCACGTCCGAGACGGGAACGAGCACGAGTTCGAGTTTCCAATCCATGATGCATCCTCCTCGTTGTCATCGGCTCGGTTGCCGATCTTCTTGGAGGTGAAACGTCGGCACCCACGGAAACTCATCGGTGATGCGATGAGGAGGCCCGGACGGGTGTGGCCGCTATCGGATCGCCCAACCGTCAAAGTCCTCGCGAGTTCACCGCCGCCCGTTTGGTGGCATGATCTGCGAACCGGTTGTGTCCGCGAAGTTCTGTACTTTCCTCCCCGCCGATCAGTGCGCCAATACCAAGCCGATGCCTCCTTGCTTTCCATCGCGCGCGAACGTCAAGCATCGCCCTACATCCGCATTATCGCTCCCCCACCCCCTCGCCCTGCGCTCCGGCCAGCATCGGGAACCGCTCCGCTTCTCGTCGCAATGCCTCCTCGGGAAGCGACAGGTCGATCGGCGCGGAGTATGGCTGGCGACACTCCCTGCCGGTCGGCCAGTAGACCTCGATCATGTGGCCGTCGGGATCGTCGAAGAAGAATGCGAACCCCGCGCCGCTGTTGGTCTCCCGCTTGATTGGGATCCCGCGCGCGATCACGCGGCGATACTGCTCCAGCAGCCCCGCGAGCGTGTCCACCCTGAACGCGGTATGCGCGAACTCGTGACGCTGGAAGATGGCCAGGTGATGGCGCTCCTGGTCGGGGTTGTTGCTCAGGAAGACCGACGTGCCGCGCAGGGGATCGTCCTCGCTTCCTCCGACGACCTGCATGTCGAGCACATCGCGATAGAACGCCGCCAGCTTCGTGGGGTCGTCCGATTGGATGCCGATGTGAAAGATACCCTCAATCACCGCACCGACCTCCTTCCGAGTGGGTATGCCAACGCGCGCCGCGCCTTGTCCGGTGCCCCCTCATTCTAGCATTAGCGGATACTACCCGGCACTCCAGACAACTTCTTAGTCCGCAGGTCTCCCTTCCATGCGCAAGGTGGGAGGCAGATCGCCCATCTCGAGATAGCGCCGCCCACTTACCCACTCCTCCGATTGCTCCACACAGAGCGCCGTCACCAGCCGCAGACACGCCTCCGGGTTCGGGAAGATACGCACCACCCGCGTGCGCCGCTTGATTTCTTCGTTGAGTCGCTCCATTCCATTCGTCGTGCGTATCCGGGCGCGATGCGCTAACGGGAACGCCAGACAGGCAAGGCAATCCTCTACTCCCTCCTCCAACAGCCGCGCGACCGCCGGATGGGACGTTTCCCAGCGTGCCGCCACCGCTTCCGCCGTCGCCATCGCCTGCTCGCGCGTCGTCGCCGCGAAGATTTCGCGGAGGTCTTGCGCGAGTTCTCCGCGTCGTCCTGCCCCGACCAGCTTGACCAGATCACGAGCAAAGTGCACCTGGCACCTTTGCCAGCTCGCGCCTTGAAAGTGCCGGTCAATCGCCGCCTTCAGCCCCTGGTGGTCGTCGCTCGTCACCAGCCGCACGCCGCTCAGGCCGCGCGCTTTGAGATCCCGGAAGAGCTGCTGGTAGGTCGCTGCGCTCTCGGTGTCGGCCACAGTTACAGCAAGGATCTCGCGGTACCCACCGGCTCGGACACCGGCGACGATCAACACGCCCTGGCTCACAATCCGCCCATCCTGGCGCACATGTTCATAGCGGGCATCCACGCTCAGGTAGGGATAGGTTGTCTCGGTCAGCGGGCGATGCCGCCATGCGTCCAACTCTTCGTCCAGTTGCCCGGCCAACTCAGAGACAAGACTCTTCGAGAAACCTGTCCCACACAGGACTTCGGTGATCTCGCGCACCTTCCGAGTGGAGACGCCCTCCACATACATCTCCATCAGCGCCAGTACCAGTGCTTTCTCGTTGCGTTGATAGCGGGCAAAGAGTTGCGTCGAGAAGGTGCCATCACGATCCTGCGGCACCTGCAGCGTCAATGTGCCGACGCGGGTGTTGAGTTGCCGTGGCTTGGAGCCGTTGCGGTAGCCGCGCCGCTCGGCACTGCGTTCGTAGGGTTCCGCATGCAGGTGCGCCGTCATCTCCGCTTCGAGCACCGCTTGGACGACGCGCTCGACGATGAATCGCAGGAAGTCGGGGTCGTCGGTCAAGACGGATTGGGTTGCTGCCGTGATGCCAGTACGCGTTCGCTGTGCCATTGGTTTCCTCCTTCGATCCGGTGGTTTCGCATTACCGATCGTGGAGGACGATGGTCGCAGTAACGAGCCATCTTCAAATTACAGAAGTTTCCGGACACAACCTGCGAACCCTTGTGTCCACGGGATCGAATTACCTCCACCATGGTGGAGGTAATTCGAATCGCGCCATTGTGTCGCCGCTTTCACGTTCCCAATATTTCGCAAGGGGGCTCAGTACGTAGCGCCCCCTCCGGTCCCCCTCTCCGTCAAACGGAGAGAGGGACCGGAGGGGGGTTGAGACTCAATCCCCGCCCATTGCCGGGGCAGGGATTGGGAAGATGCCGCCCTTCAAGGGTTCGCCGTTGTTCCAGTATGCGGACGCGCCCAACTCGGGCAGGTCGAGGCCCGCAAGTTCGTCCTCCGGCCGGGAGCGGAGACCCATCAGCCGGTCCACAACCTTGAAGAAGGCGTAGGAGATGCCGCCCGCCCAGAGGATGACGACGACCACGCCAATCGCCTGTGCGCCGAGTTGGCCGGCGTCGCCGAAGAACAGCCCCTTCACCTGCCGGCCGCCGTAGTTCGCGGTGCCGTCCGCGAACAAGCCAACGGCGAGCATCCCCCAGACGCCGCAGACGCCGTGCACGGCGATCGCGCCAACCGGGTCGTCGATGTGCAGTCTGCGGTCGATGATCACGACCGCGAAGACGACGATCACGCCGGCGACCGCGCCGATGATGAAGGCGCTGATCGGGGAGACCCAACCGGACGACGCGGTGATCGCCACAAGGCCCGCGAGTAGGCCGTTGCACGTCATGCCCACGTCCGGCTTGCCGTTCAGGTGCCACGTCAGTAGCATCGCCGCCATCGCCCCGGCGGAACCCGCGAGCATCGTCACGACGGCGATCAGGCCGATGCGGAGGCTGCCGTTGCCAGACGCGCCGAGCGTGCCGCCGGAGTTGAAGCCGAACCAGCCGAAGGCAAGGATCAGCGTACCGGCGATAGCGAGCACCATGTTATGGCCGGGGATGACGTTGCTCGACCCATCTTTGTTGTACTTGCCAAGCCGTGGGCCGAGCACGTGCGCCCCGGCGAGCGCGATGAACCCACCAACCGCATGGACGACGCCGCTGCCCGCGAAGTCGGTGTATCCGTGGCCGAGGCCCTTGCTGCCGAGTTGCGAGAGCCAGCCGCCGCCCCACGCCCACTTGCCGAAGACCGGGTAGATGATCGTGCTGACGAAGAAGCCGTAGACGCAGAACGCGCTCCACTTCCACCGCTCCGCCATCGCGCCCGTCGGGATCGTCGCGGCCGTGGCCATGAGGACCATCTGGAAGAGGAACATCACGGCAATACCGACATCGTAGGTGCCGTCCGAGAGGAAGAATCCCTTCCCGCCGATGATGCCCCAGTGCACCCCACCGAGAGGCAGCGTCAACTCGCGGTTCAGTTGCGGCAGCCCGCCGAGGTTCGGCACGCCGACCTTACCAACGCCGCCGAACTGGAGGGCGAAGCCGCAGAAGAAGTAGCCGAGCATCCCAATGAAGTAGACGCCGAGGTTCATCGCCATGACGTGCAGGGCGTTCTTCGCGCGGCAGAACCCCGTCTCCATGAGCGCGAAGCCGAGCAGCATGAGCATGACGAGGAAGCCCGCGACAAGCGTCCATGTATAGTTGATGCCGAGACGGTTCTGATTCACCTGCACGGCGAGTTTCGTCGCGTACGGCTCGGTCCGCGCCGCCGTGCGCGCGTCCGCCGCCGTGATGTTCGCGGGCGCGATGTCCACGATGCCGGGATCGTCGCTGTCACCGTGCGCCTCGCTACCAACGAGCAGTCCGGCGGCGTCGCGCCCGACCTCGGAATCCTTCCTGCTGCTCGGGATCGAGAGCGCAATGCCGATCAGCGCGACGATCAGCAGGATGATCGCCGCGACGCGCACCCCCTTCCTCATGCGAGAGCCTCTCTCTCCACCGCTCGCGTCGGCCCCTCTGCCGGTGAACTGGCCTGTTGCCACAATTCCCTCCTTCTCAGTAGCCAGTAGTCAGATGGGCCGGTAGCGCAGACTTTCCAGCCTGCGCTACTGAAATATTGTGCCTCTGCCTCGTTTGTGTGGCAACGCGCAGCGGCGTGATACTCAGTACCATGCCGCAGAGCAGGGGAGCGATCATACCCCGATCACCGTCCCGCGCCGCCCGGCGTGCATCCAGCGCACGAGGCGACGGGGCCGGTTCGATGAGCCAATGAGGCGCGGCGCGCTCCGGGCGCAGGCGGCGCGGGTGGCGTTGAGCAGGTTGCGGGCGTAGGTCGCGGTCGATCTGTCCGGCGGGTCGAGCAGGACAGCATGCGTCAGCTCGTCCAGTGCGTCGAAGGTACGCCCAAGCCGGAGCATCGCCTCACCCCGCTTCAGCCGGACGAGAAATTCCTCCTCGCCACACGCGAGCGCGGTTGTGAATGCATCCTCCGCTTCCGCAATCGCAGCGCGTTCGAGGAGCAGCGCGCCGAGGTATGCCCACGCGACGGCGCAGCGTGGATCGAGCGCGAGCGCGTCGCGCAGCAGGGCTTCGGCGTCCGCCGGGCGGCGCGTGGCGATGCGGAGCGTCGCGAGCGCGACATACGCGGTGGCGTCCGCCGGTTCGTGCGCGATGATGTCGCCGTACGCGGAGATCGCCTGATCGAGGTCGCCGATCCGGGCGAGCGCGGCGGCGCGTGCATGAGGCGTAACGTGCGCCTCCTCCCGTGAGGAAGCGGGGATTGCCGTGCCGCAGGTGTGGCAGAACGCCGCAGCAGGCAACACGGCCGCGCCGCAGTGATGGCAGAACGTCTTCAAAAGGGTGTGCTCCCGGCGATGCATCGTGCCCCCATTGTCCCCGCCACGAACCGATGTCGAGCCAGGCTCTATGACACTATCGTCGATGTTCGTGACATTTTCCTTACATTCGTCGTGCGAAATCCCGATCGGTGAATAGAGGACACCCGGCTCAATCCTCCGTGCGTACGCTGATCGGCACGGAGGGCGCGCATTGCGCCCAATTAAACAGGTGAGAGGCACCACAAGTGGCGCCTCTCACCTGTCGATACGCAGGGCCTCCCGATCAGTCGCCGGTCGCTTCCGCAGCGACGAATGTGCTGGCAGTCAGGGGCGCTTCAGCGCGGGCGGAACCAGGAACCAGGAGCCACGCGAGCACGAGCGAGAGGAAGCAGACGAGCGCGACGATCAACATTTCGCACGTTCCTTTCATGAACCGGACAACGACCATCAGACCTGATACGCGATTTCCCCGTGCTGCGTCGTGTCGAGACCGAGGACTTCTTCCTTCTCCGGCACGCGCAGCCCGACCAGCACGCCGATCACCTTCAGGATGCCCCACGTCATCGCGGCCGCGAAGGTCGCGACGGCGACGATTGTAATCGCCTGGATGAGCAACTGCTTCGGGTTACCGTAGAAGAGTCCGTTCTTGCCCGCGTCGTTCACCGCCGTCGTCGCGAAGAGGCCCGTCGCGAGCGCGCCCCAGATGCCGCCGACGCCGTGGACGGCGAAGACATCGAGCGCGTCGTCAATCTTGGCGATCTTCTTGAGCAGGTCCACCGCGAAGAAGCAGATGAGCCCCGCGCCGAACCCAATGGCAATCGACGCGAGTGGGTCCACGTAGCCGCTCGCCGGGGTGATGGCGACCAGCCCCGCAACCGCACCGGCGGCTGCGCCCAGGACGCTCGGGTGCCCGTGCCGCAGCCAGCTGACCGTCATCCATGTGAGCGCGCCCATCGCCGCCGCCGTGTTCGTGACGACGAAGGCGTTAACCGCGAGGCCATTCGCGGCCAGCGCGCTCCCCGCGTTGAAACCGAACCAGCCGAACCAGAGCAACCCCGCTCCGAGCACCGTCATCGGCAGGTCGTGCGGATCCATCTTCTCCTCGCCGAACCCGACCCGCTTTCCGAGCACGAGCGCGGCGACCAGTGCCGAAACGCCCGAGGAGATGTGCACGACCGTCCCGCCCGCGAAGTCAAGCGCGCCCAGTTCGTGCAGCCAGCCACCGGGCGCCCAGACCCAATGCGCGACCGGCGCGTAGACCAGGAGCGACCAGACGATGGAGAAGAGGATGAATGCCTTGAATCGCTTGCGCTCCGCGAACGACCCCGTGATGAGCGCGGGGGTAATGATCGCGAACATCATCTGGAAGACCGCGTACGCCTGATGCGGGATCGTCGGCGCGTAATCCGCGTTCGGCTTCGCGCCGACGCCGTGGAAACCGACCCAGTCCAGCCCGCCAATGAGACCGAAATGGTCCGGGCCGAATGCGAGCGTATATCCGATGAGCACCCAGAGGACGCTAATCAGGGCAAGGATGAAGAAACTGTGCATGATCGTCGCGAGTACGTTCTTTCGCCGCACCAGGCCGCCGTAGAACAACCCGAGCGCGGGCGTCATCAGCATCACCAGCGCCGCCGACGCCAGCACCCACGCGGTATCTCCCGCATTGATCTCCACCCGCTGCCTCCCAACCCAATTTTCCGAGAATCCCCGACGACTGTATCCTACCGGGTGGGATGGGCCGGTCCTACGTACGGCGCGCAGAGATTGTCACGGGCGATTTAGTCGTTTGCACAAGGCGATTGATCGGCGCGTTCGGTCGTTCCGCTCAATACATCGATGGACGGTGACACGAAAGGAGATCGCAGCGCGTGCGTATCCTGATTCTCGTTAAACACGCGATGCCCGCGCTCGAACCGGGCGTCCCGTCGCGAGAGTGGCGGCTCTCGGATGTGGGCCGGGCGCGGTGCATCCCGCTCACGGATCGCCTCGCCGCATACGACCCCGTGGCAATCGCCGCCAGCGCCGAGCCGAAAGCGACGGAGACCGCGCGGATCGTCGCGGATCGCCTCGGTATGCCGCTCTCGGTCGTCGCGGGGTTGCACGAGAATGACCGCACCGGCTTCGGCTGGCTCGGCGCAGCGGAGTTGGAGGCAACCATCGCGCGCTTCTTCGCGGAGCCGGATCGGCGTATCATGGGCGCTGAGACGGCGGACGAGGCGCACGCGCGGTTCCCGGCGGCGGTCGCGGGTCTCTGCGACCGGCACCCGACAGGGAACATCGTCATCGTTGCACATGGAACGGTGATCACGCTCCTCGTCTCACGCCTCGCCGGGATGGAACCCTTCCTTCTCTGGAAGCGGCTCGGCCTTCCCTCGTTCGTGGTGCTCTCGCCGCCCGATTACGCCGTGCAGACGGTCGTTGACAGCGTCGAATAGGAGGTTTCCGCGCGATGCCGCATCCGCTTGTCGATCAACTGCGTTTCACCCGCAATGAGTTCCTTCGCGCGCTGGACGGTGTTTCCGAGACGGACGCACGCCACCGCCTTCTGCCGATGAATTCCATCAGTTGGATCGTCGGCCACCTCGCCTATCAGGAACAGCGCTACTGGCTCGACCGGGCGCAGGGGATCGTCCTGATTCCAGACCTGGAGGCGCTCGTCGGTTGGGACGCGCCCGCCAGCACGCCGCCGCTCAGCGCGATGCGGGCGGCATGGCACGCCATTACCCAGGCGGCGGACCCGTGGCTGGACGCACTGACCACCGAAACACTGCAAACATTCATGATCGTGGATGGCAAGCCGTGGGAAGAGAGCATCGGCTCCATGCTGCGGCGCGTCACGTACCACTACTGGTACCACATGGGGGAGTCGCAGGCGATCCGGCAACTGCTCAGGCACACTGATCTCCCGGAGTTCGTTGGTGACATCTATACGGAGGGGCCGTACCGGCCCGAACATTCGTAGAGGTACGGAAAGAGCGGTGAAGTAGGTCACGCGGAGATCAACGTAATGGTCATAACCCCTGGATGCGCCGAAGTTGCACCTCAACGAGATGCATTGTCGGGGAGCTGATGATTCCCCAACGCTGATTGAGCCGTTCGCTCGCGAGCGTGCGAATCTGTTCACACATGATGAAACTCGGGCGCTGAATCCCACCATCCGGCGGCATGATTGGAATATGACTGATGATCTGGCGTTGCCTCGTCGTGAGAGGTATCCCGATGATCAGCGCGGCGCGACTGCGATTAAATGGATTGACCGACACAATAAGGCAGGGACGCATTCCCCCTTGCTCATGCCCGCGAACCGGATCGAAATCTGCCGACCATATTTCGCCCCGCTGGGGCATGATCGGGTCATTCATGCGGCTTTCGCGGCTGGGTCAGCCGTTCGTCCGCGTAGGGATATTCTTCAAGGCCGTCTGCCAGGGTGTTATCCCACAGTGAGCGCTCATGCATTTCTTCCGCCCATGCATCAGGGTCAGCCCGAAGCGCGGCGAAGTCCGCATCGAACTGCGCCCAATACCGCCGCTCTTCCTCTCGCTCCACGAGGCATTGGACAACCGCACCGAGAGAGGACCCTGACTCCTCGGCCAATGACTGTAACCGTGTGTAGACGTCATCCGGCACCCGGACAAGATGTGACGCAGCCATGATCTTTCCCCCACATGAACGCGCGTTGTATACCGCAGAGTATACAGCATACGTTCACGCGGGCAATGAAGTCAAAGAGATAGGATTGATTGCGCGAGAAAGGGAAGACCACCTGTATAACTCGCATTGTCCAAGGACTGTATGATGGTTGACAAAAAAGAATAAATGTTCTATTGTACGGACGCCGCAGTTGGAGGCGTTACGCATGCAAGAGGAGGAGCACCGCCATGCAAACCCGTCTTTCGCACATCCAGTTCAACGTCCGCCCGGAAAATATGCCGTTCTACCAAGACCTGATGACCTTCCTCGGCTGGAAAACGCTCCACGCCGACGAGGGGATGCTCGGCGTGGCGGGCGCGGGCGGAGACAGCCTCTGGTTCGTCGGCCAGGTCAAGGAGGTTCGCAACGACTACGACGGGCCGGGGATGAACCACCTCGCCATCGGCGCGGAGTCGCAGGCGGATGTTGACGCCACTGCGTCCTATCTGAGGGAGCGGGAAGTGGAACTGCTCTTCGAGACGCCACGCCACCGCCCGGAGTTCGCCGCAGACGCGGGGCAGACCTACTACTAGGTGATGTTCGCGTCGCCGGATCGCATCCTGCTGGAAGTCGTGTACACCGGCACGAAGTCCGTATAGCCCGCCCCCGATCTCCCGCCGCCCCCGTTTCGTGCCGCTGTCCCGGTTCAATGGGGCGATGCCGACGAGGGCGGCGACTTGCTTGTGCGTGAGCGTGCCCAGTTCAGGCAACGCCGCCAGCAGCGTCGTCGCCAGCACTGGCCCCACCCCCGGCACGCTCTCCAACAGCGCCCGCCGTGCGCGGCAAAACGCTTGAGGCTGTCTCGCTACCCACGGAAAGATCAAGACGCCAGTCATTGCACTGCATGAAACTGCCCGCCGGGTACTCGAACTCGCATTCCTCGACGAGGGTGAACCCCAGTTTCCGGCAGAGGGCGTTCGATGGTGAGTTGTCAACGGATGGGAAGGCGTGCAGAAACCGATGCTTGCCGTCCGACTTGGCCATGACAATGGCCTGAGCGGTCGCCACGTTCGCGATGTCCCGCCCTTGGAAGGCAGGGATCACTGACCACCCGATCTCATAAATTTGTTTGCCATGATGGGTGCTTTCCCAGTAGCCGACCGCCCCAACCGCCTCGCTCGTGGACTGGTGAACGATCTTGAACATCCGGCCCTTGCCTTCCTCCGTGAGCCGCTCGTAGCGTGCTTGGCGCTTGGCAAGCTGTTCCTCGCTCTCAGGGCCGCCGAGATGCTTGGTCATCGCCGGGTCACCCAGCAGCTTCTTCAGGAGTGCAAAGTCGCCCTCGCCCCACGGCTCGATACGCACGCGCTTTGGTCGAACATGTCACTCTGTAACTTGCTGCTCGCAGGCATTCCGGTCTCCTTACTCATTCGACACCCGAATCAAGCCGTCGCCGCCTTTTTCAACAAGCAGGCGCATCATATGACTAATTTTGTGTTGCGCCACGATATGCATCGGAACGCATACGCCCCATCCCGGAGCGAAATTCGATTCCCACCAATGCGCGGTTCATGTACACTCTCCGCCGGTCTAGTGGCGGCGGGCGATGTGCGTGAGGATGCTTTACCGTGGGCGATACGAGCACATTGACCGGCGTCCTGGCCGCGCTCAGCGCCGCCTTCTCCTTCGCCCTGTGGAACATCTTCCTCCAGCGTGGTCTCGCCGCAGGTGCGCCTGCCCGCCTCGCGCTCCTCACCCTCGCCGCCGCCGAGGTCGCCTGCTTCGTGCCCCCTGCGCTTCTCCTCGCCTGGCACGGGGACCTACCGCCCCTCCACCCGCGCGGGCTGGCGTGGTTTCTTCTCGCAGGTGTGCTCACCACCGTGATTGGCACCGGCCTCGCCACGCAGGCCACGCGGCGGCTTGGCGCGGCCGAGACCACGGCGATCCGGTTGCTCGATCCCTTCTTCGCCTTCGTCATCGCGGCGATTTTCCTGCGCGAGCGCGTCCCCGCCCGCGCCCTCCTCGGCATTGCGCTGCTCGTCGCCGCCCTCCTGCTCCTCCAGGGCCGGCCGGGTGGGAGGTCCGCTACGGGGCAACGACCCCAACGGGCACAAGGGCTTGCGTTCGCGGTACTGACGTCGCTCGCCTTCACCGTGGGCAGTGTTGTGCGGAAGGCGGGGCTGACGCTGATTCCCTCCGCCATCGTGGCGGCGGCGGCGGAGGGGATCGCGGGGATCGTCGTGATCGGCGCCATTATCGCGCTGCGCGGGGAGGGGGGCGGGCTACGCGCGTTGCGCTCGCCGGCGGCGCGCGACCTCTGGCGGTCGGGGCTAGCGGCGGCGGCGGGGACGTTCTTCCTCAACGTCGCGCTCCAGCGGGCGTCTGTTCCGGTGGCGGTCGCGTTGCGAAACACATCGCCGTGGTTCACGCTGCTGCTGGTGCCGTTGCTTCTCGGGACGCAGCACCGCGCGACGCGACGGATGTGGTGCAGCACGGCGTTGCTCACGGTTGGTATGCTCTGCATCGTGCTCCGCTGATGGAAAGAGTATCCGTGAGAGTGGCAGGGAGGATGGGCAATACGGAACGGGCGATTGTGGGTCATGCATCGGGCGGACGGATGGGAGGCGGCGTGTGAGCGCCCTGCTGCCGCCGCGCGCCCTCCGCCGGAACTTCGTGGTGATGGGCCTCGATCTCGCGCTCTTCGTCCTGGGCATCAACTTCGCCTCGGTCTACGGCATCCTACCCCTCTTCGTCCACCACCTCTCCAGCTCCAACCTCGCGCTCGGCGCGATCCCTGCCCTCCGCGCCGCCAACCTCCTGCCGCCCCTCTTCGTCGCCGGACTCACCGAGCGGCTGCCGCGCAAGAAGCCATTCGTTGTCGCGTGGACCATCGTCGAGCGCCTGCCCTACCTCGCCCTCGCCATCGCCTACCCCGCTGCTCGCCATGACGCGACCGACCGCGCTCCTATGGCTCCTGTTCGCGATGATCGCCGTCTCGACACTTGCAGCGGGTGTGGCGACGCCCGCATGGCTCGACCTGATCTCGCGGATGTTTCCCCCGAACTGGCGTGGCCGGTTCTTCGGCCTGTCGTCCGCCCTCGGTGGGCTGCTCGGCGTGGCGGGGAGCGCGGGCGCGGCCTCACTGCTCGGTCGTTTCGGCTGGTCTGCAGGCGGCGCGCTCTGCTTCGCCTGCACCTTCGCCTGCCTCGCCGTCTCGTTCGTGTTCATCTGCCTCGGGCGCGAGCCGTTGGCGGACTCCGCGCCCCCTCGGTCGTCGCACCCAACTGCGTCGGCGTCCTGGCGACGTTTCCCCGCGCTCGTGCGGGCGGACAGCAACCTGCGCGCGTACCTGCTCGCCATCGCGCTCGCGACGTGCGCCGGGGCGGCAGCCGCCTTCTACGTCGTGGACGCCAAGCGCGCCCTTGGCCTGAGCGACGCCGGTGCGAGCCTGTTCGCGGTCCTCCTGCTGGTCGCCTCGACGGCGGGAAGTGTGCTCTGGGGATATGTGGGCGATCACCGGGGCCACCGGCTTGTCGTCGTCGCGGGGGTGGCCTGCACCCGCGGTGCGGCCCTCCTTGCCCTCGTGGCACGGCAACCCTGGGTGGGGGTGGCCGGTTATTGTGCCGTCTTTGCGCTCGTCGGTCTCGGCAGCAGCGCGCTGCAACTCGCCTCGCTGACCTTCATCGTCGATTTCGCGCCGCCGGGGCAGCGGCCTACCTACATCGGGGTGGCGATGCTGGCGCAGGCCCCGTTCGCCTTCGGCGCGCCGGTGCTGGCGGCGACCGTCGCGGACCAGTACGGCTACGGGGCGGTGTTCGCCCTCGCTGCGGCCCTCGGGATGCTGGCCACCATGGTCGTGGGATGGCACGTTCGCGATCCCCGGACGGGTACTCGCATCACCTGATTCACCATACGCGGCGACAGTGGAGAGGGCGCTTCCCGACGCCCTGCTATACTGCACCCGATTGTGGACGCCGCAACGCCATGACGGAGGAGGAATCCCATGCCACACGTCGACCGGCCCGATGGGGCACGCATCTACTACGAGGTCCACGGACAGGGATTTCCGCTCCTGCTCTTCGCTCCCGGCGGCATCAGCAGCCAGATCAGATTCTGGGCATCGAGCGCCGTCAATCCCTTCGATTTCGCGGACGAGTTCATGGTCATCGGCATGGACCAGCGGAACGCCGGGCATTCACCCGCGCCCCTCACCGCCCCCACCTGGGAGGACCACGTCGCGGACCAACTCGCCGTCCTCGACGCGGTGGGTGTCGAGCGCACCCTGCTGTGGGGCGGCTGCATCGGCGTGGCGTACGTGCTGCGCTTCATTCAGGAAGCCCCCAACCGCGTCGTCGCCGCCGTGGGGCAGGATCCCGTCGGCTTGTTCGACGGCATCAACACCCGCGCCACCTTCTTCAAGATGTTCGAGCCGACGATTGCCACGAGCGAGAGCGGCGGAATGCGCGCGATGGTAGAGTCGGCAGTGGAGAACCCGCTCTTCGTGCGGAACAACGCGGGCGGTCCCTTCGCCGCCCGCATCGCCGCCGACCCAGCGTTCCGCGAGGAAGTACTCGCGCTCGACCCCGGCGAGTACGCGCGCATCATCCGGGCATACGATGACCAGATGTGGGGCGCGCATGGCGCGTTCATGAGCGTGGAGGAGTCGTTCGTCCGCGAATGCCCGGTGCCACTGCTCATCCTCCCCGGCACCGACGAGTTTCACCCGACCGCGATCGCGGAGCGCATCTGCGCCGAGGCGCTGCAGGCGACGTGCCTGGAACCGGACTGCCGCGCACCGGAGAATGTGTCGGGGACGCGGGAGCGCATCCTCTCATTCCTGCGCGAGCACAGCGGGGCGACGCAGGCATAGCGAAGAGCCACAGATGGAAGGAGCGACTGGAGCGATGATGACGACCGACGTGCAAGCCGCAGTGCAACGCCTCCTCGATGACCTCGTCCACTCCGGCATCGAGCGCGGCCTCCAGGTCGCCGCCTACCACGACGGCGCACGCGTCGTGGACGCCTGGGCGGGCAGCGCCGACCCTGATGCGGGGCGGGAGGTGGATGGGGAGACGCTCTTCACCATCTTCTCGTGCAGTAAGGGCGTCACCGCCACCGCCATCCACCTGCTCGCGGAGCGCGGCCTGTTCGACTACGACGATCCCATCGCCACATACTGGCCGGAGTTCGCCGCCAATGGCAAGGCACATATCACGGTACGCCACGCCCTCACCCACACCGCAAGCATCCCACAGATGCCGCCGGATGCGGCGATGACCGACTGGGAGGGGATGTGCCGGGGGGTTGCGGACCTGACGCCGCAGTGGGAGCCGGGGACGCAGAGCGGTTACCACGCACTCACCTTCGGCTGGATTCTGGGCGAACTCGCTCGCCGCGTGGACGGCCGCCCGATCGAGCGGATCGTCGCGGAGGACCTCTGCGCGCCGCTCGGCATCACGTCGCTCTTCTTCGGCATCCCCGACGCGGTCGCGCCGCGCGTGGCACCGCTGGAGAACGACCCCGCCACCGCACAAGGCGCCTCCGCCCGGACGCCGGGAATATTCAACCGGCCGGAGATCCGGCGGGCGGTGATTCCCGCCGGGGGCGGCATCGGCAACGCCCGCTCACTGGCACGGCACTACGCGGCGCTCGTGGGTGATGGCGTCGATGAGACGCGGCTCCTGCCCCCGGAGCGGGTGCGCGTGGCGACCGCGCTCCAGATCGAGGGAATAGACACCATCCTCGGCGTCCCGAGTCGCAAGGGGTTAGGGTACCTCCTCGGCAGGCCGACCTCACCGATGGGCGAGCGGGTAACCGCGTTCGGGCATCCGGGGAGCGGCGGGTCGATCGGGTTCGCGGACCCGGAGCACGGCTTTGCCTTCGCCCTGATGAAGAACCGCCTGGTCTTCCCGGAACCGGGCACGGGCACGGCGAATAAGGTGGCGAATGCGGCCCGCGCCGCGCTCGGCATCCCGGGGCGGCGAACGGAATGCTGATCTACTTCGCGGGGCCGCTCTTCAGCGCCGCCGAGCGCCGCTTCAACGCGGGACTGACCGACAGATTGGAGGGAATGGGCTTCGACGTCTTCCTGCCCCAGCGCGACGGCGTGGAGCGGGACAAGCCGCCCTACGACGCGATGACGCCGGACGAGCGCCGCGATGCCATCTTCCAGATCGATGCGCAGCAGGTCTTCGCGGCGGACATCCTGCTCTTCGTCCTCGACGGGCGGGTACCGGACGAGGGGGCGGCGGTCGAACTCGGCATCGCGTACGCCCACAAGGAGCTGGCGATGCCGACCAAGCGGCTGATCGGCCTGATGACCGACGCGCGAGCGTCGTTCGTGGAG
>JAABUT010000468.1_pt1 | contig 65248 bp, 60 predicted proteins | sample 5559281 | NCBI WGS metagenome assembly JAABUT01 (sample SAMN10711880, study PRJNA513359) | rock metagenome | isolation source: Antarctica rocks | place: Antarctica: Victoria Land, Ricker Hills nord | collected 2016-01-04 | reverse complement strand
CATCACCGCCAGATCCGTCAGCACCCGACCCGGATCATGCGCCGTCTGCGGCGCGGTCCTGGCCGCGAACACCGCCGACAGCTGCGCGGTCAACGTCGTGCGATCCGCCGAATCGGCCAGCAACCGCAACCCGGCATGCGACACGACACCGACACCATCAGCCGACACTTCCACAGCAGGACGAGTACGAGTAGCGTGCACCTCGAAAGTGCCTTCCTGTTCGGTGACTCTGGACCTTCGCAAGCTCAGAATCCCTTACCGGGCAGGCACTTTCGCTCATCCACACGCCGACAACACCAATCGATCTTGAAGCGTCAGGGCTAGGTCGCGGAGGGCCTTGACTAGGTTGATTACCACGCCGCCATGGTCAGCAAACGCCGCCGCATGAACGGCAAGTACGGACTGATGGTCAGCGGACTGCTCGGGACGTATTTCCACCACTCCAGCAGTCAACATCACGCGCACCAGACGTCCAATGGCGAAGGCTAAACGGGACGAGAGGCCGCGCGGCTGGCAACATGAGGTGAAAATGGCACACCTCCACCAGAGGCCAATCAGCTCGCTGCACCCGGTCGAGTTCATCGACAAGGTCGTCGACCTCGAGGACGAGCTCCACGCCGGTCGGCGGCTGGCGGTGTCCTTGGTCCTGTCGACCCGTCGCACCGATACGGACACCGTCCCGTTGGACGGCCAGGTACGTCTGGAGATCGTCACGCTGATCCGCGGCGAGGCTGAACCCGAGCACGCGGGTGTAGAAGTCGGTTGTGGCGTCGAGGTCGAAGGGGAAGATCTCGAACCGCACCGACGCCCCCGACATCCTGCTCGAGGAGATCCACTGGGCGCTTGCTGCCCGCGACTGACCGGACCGTGCACCGACCCGGCACCTGACCTCAAAGCTCTGATACTGGCGTCTGGCACCCGTTTCGGGTGGCGATGTGGGATTGTTTGTTTTGTGGCGGCCTTTCGGGTGGTTGTGCCGACGGACAGGACGGGCCGCGACGGGGCCAGGTCCCCAGCGTTGTCGGTGTGCCCGAGGTGGAGGTGGGTGGGCGCTGTGGTTGCGGCGGTCCTGATGGCGGGATGCCAGAGCGGGTCACCCACCCCGCAGCGGGGTGCGGTCGCGGCAAGTTGGACCAGCGCGACGGTGCGCCCGCCGGTAGCGGCTTCCTCGGCGCGGCCGCGATTGGCTTCGGCCGTGCCGCCGCGGAGCAGCCCGGCACCGACGCCCTCGACACCGGCGCCCTCGACATCGGCGGCCCCGTTGCGGTTGCCCGATGGCGGGATGTCGATCGTGCCGCGGCTGCGGGTGGTCGCTTTCTACGGCGGTCCCGACGGTCCGGGGCTGGGGGTGTTGGGTGCGGGAACACCGGAGCAGGCCGCGGCAGCAGTGGCAGCCCAAGCCGCCGCCTTCGCCGGCTTCGGCCGAGCGGTGCAGCCGGCGATGGAACTACTGGCAAGCGTCGCCCAGGACGCACCCGGCCCGGAGGGCACCTACTCCCGCCCCGTGACCAATACCCAGATCGCGGCGTATCTCGCGGTGGCACATGAGCACCGGATGCTGCTGATCCTCGACATCCAACCCGGCGGCGGGGAGTTCCTGCCCCAGGTCCAGGCATTGCAGCCGTTCCTGCTCGACCCCGACGTCAGCGTGGCGTTGGACCCTGAATGGAAAGTCCCGCCCGGCCAAGCCCCGGGCAACGGCCGGATCGGATCATCCTCAGCCGCCAGCATCAACACTGTCGCGGCTTACCTGTCCGGGCTGATCACCGCACACCGGCTACCGGACAAGCTGCTGATCATCCACCAATTCACTACGCCGATGCTGCCCGACCGCGACCAGATCACCACCCACCCCGGGGTAGAGCAAACCCTGCACGCCGACGGCGAAGGCACCCCCGCCGGCAAGGTCGCGGTCTATCACCAACTCGCATTTCCCACCCGGTTTCATACCGGGTTCAAGCTGTTCTACACCCAAGACACCCGCCTGATGAGCCCCGGCGAGGTGATGGCCCTGACCCCCCGACCCGACATCATCACCTACCAATAAACCCAGCAGCCAAGCATTGCGGGGTCCTCGGCCTCAGTAGGTGATGACCTCGCGCCCCCAGCCCCGGGGCGCCCGAGCGCCCACAGCAGAACCTTCACCGAGAACGCAGGCCGCGCCGGTCTATCGCCCTAACGGCTCCTCTCTGGTCAAGTTGATCAGTTCGGCATCGGTCATGTCGTCGAGCCAGGCGCCGGTGACGATACGGCGGCGGCGTTGGTCGAGTCCGAGCCGGTTTACAAGAGCTGGGCCTGGACGCAGCAGGGCAAGCATTGGTGTCCGGTTCCGTCGTGGCGACAGTCCTGTTCACGTCGGCGCGCTGCCTCTCGGCTGGCGCGCCACCGTTGGCGCAGCACTCGGACCGCGGCCTGCAGCGACACGAGGTGATCATAGGCGGGCTCGGGGAACGGCCGGCGTCGGGCAGGGGAACTTTTCGCGACGTTGTCGGTTCGTTCGTGCCGTGCTCGGCCGGCCGGAGGCGCAGCGTGTGCCTATTCATGCTCCGGCCACCTGAGGTACGCCGGACGGCAACGATAGTCATTCACGATCTGTAACGACCGTTAGAAGTTCATCGCGTTGGTTGTGACGCAGGTTGTGAGGAGTCCGCATGTCCAGCTCAATCCGTCTCGCGCTGTCTGTCGGCGCCGTTGTCAGTGTGACAGCGTTGGTCACTGGTTGCTCGTCGTCCTCGGGCGGAACTCCTGCGGCCAGCAGCGCGGCCGCCGCCCAGTCGCCGACCTCGTCGTCAACGCTCGCCTCGTCGTCAACGTCGGCCTCGCCGGCGTCGCCCGGTGGGGCGGGCACGCCGCTGGTCGTGTATTCGGCGCAGGGGTATGACGCGCCGGTGACGAAGGCGTTCACGGCTGCGACCGGCATTGCGGTGAAGTTGGTGGATGACAGCACCGGCCCGTTGTTGACGAAGGTCGCGGCGGAGAAGAACAACCCGCAGTGGGGCTTGTTGTGGGTCGACGGGGATACCGCGTTCGCTGCCTTGGACAAGCAGGGTCAGTTGCTTCCGTACACGCCGGCAGCGGCCCTGAACTCGGTAGGCAAGGCACTGGTGCCGGCGGATCATTCCTATGTTCCGGTCAGCACCACCGTGATGGCGGCGTTGATCTACAACAGCGCCCGAACGTCGGCGGTGCCGGCGTCGTATCAGGACCTGCTCGGTTCACAGTATTCCGGCAAGGTCGGGATGAATGACCCGTCCCAGTCGGGTCCGACGTACCCGTTCATCGCGGGTCTGATGAATCAGCTGGGCGGCCAGTCCGGCGGCGTCGCTGCCGGGGAGGACTACCTGAAGAAGCTGAAGGCCAACGGGCTGCACGTGTTTCCCACCAACGGCGACACGCTGCACGCTCTGGAGACCGGGCAGATCACCTACGGTCTGATCCAGAGCTCCGCGGCCGCGGGCGAGGTCGCCAAGGCGCCGAAGAACGCCGACTTCAACGCCAAGCTCGCCTACCTGCCCCAGCCGACCCTGCTGCCCGGGGTGATCGGTATCGACAAGGCCGCCCCGGCGCAGGTGCAGGACGAGGCGAAGAAGTTCGTCGAGTTCGTCCTGTCGCCAGCTGGTCAGGATGCGATGAAGACCGGTGACCCGAAGGGTGATTCGCTGTTCTGGCCGGTCGTGCCCGGCGTGACGGCACTTGCTGACCTGTCGGCGTTCCCGGCCGCCTACCAGAAGATCGACCCCTATTTCTGGGGGCCGTTGGAGAACCAGGTCAACACGTTCTTCGACAGCAGCATCAAGTAGCGACGTGACCACCGTTGTCCCATCGGCGCATTCGGTCGCCGTCCCGACATCGGACGGCGGCGGGCCCGACGGCGCGAGGTTGAGCCTGTCGAGGTTCCGTAGCGGGCCCTGGCTGCTGTTCTGGCTGCTGATCGTGGCGATCCTGGTGCTGCCGATCGTGTTGTTCCTGCTGGTCGCGTTCAGCCCACGCCTGCTGGGTCAGGGGCCCGCGTGGTTCACGCTGCAAGGCTTCCGGGATGCGTTCACCGGCACGCTGCTGCGGGGCACGCTGAACTCCCTGGTTGTCGGTATTGCCGCCGCCGGCGTGGCCACCGCGGCCGGCGCCGGGGTCGCGTGGAGTGTGTTGCGCACCGATGTTGTGGGCAGGCGGCTGTGGGCCGGGTCGATGTTTGCGTTGCTGCTGGGCCCGTCCTACCTGATCGCGCTCGGGTGGGAGCGGCTGCTCGAGCCCGCGGGTGTCCTGGAGCTGCTCGGAGTGCCGGTCACCGGGTTCAGAGACGTGTTCTACGGACCGGTGGGTGTGGTGGTGGTGCTGGTTGTGAAGGGGGTGCCCTTCGCCTATCTCGCGCTGTCGGGTGCGCTGCGGGGTTTGGGTGAGGAGTTCGAGGCGGCGGCGCGGGTCCACGGCGGTGGCCGGACGGCGGCCGCTCGCGTGGTACTGGCGCTGCTGGCGCCGGCGTGCTGGTCGGCATTTGCGATCGTGTTCGCGGAATCGGTGAGCGATTTCGGGGTTGCGGCGACGCTGGCCAACGACGCGCACTTCCCCGTCGCGACATTCACGCTGTACAACGCCATCGACAACTTCCCCGTCCAGTTTCCCGTTGCCGCTGCGGTGGGGTGGGTCCTGATGGCCATGGCCGGTCTGGCGTTGCTGGCCCAGACCCGCGCATTGCGGGGGCGCAGTTACCGAGTCCTCGGAGGCCGGAGCCGGCCCGCTCGCCGAAAGCACCTTGCGCGCACCAGCCACCTGTCGGCCGTCACAGGCCTCGCCGGACTGGTGGTAATCGGTCTGGGGGTTCCCATGTTCGGGGCGATCTCGGCGTCACTGACCGACGGTCTCGGCTCGCTGCTGGGCAGCCATCGCCTGACATTGGCCAACTACAGCCGCGTGCTGCACAGCCCCGCGCTGCGGGCTCCGCTGCAGTTCTCAGCCGAGCTCGCAGCCCTCACCGCAACAGTCACCGCGATCCTGGGGCTGGTAGCTGCCCGGCTGCTGTCCACGCGAGGTAGCCGCATCACCGGCCGGGTGCTGGATCTGTTGCTGCTGACGGCGGTGGCGCTGCCGGGGATCGTGTTCGCTGCGGGCTACATCTTCACCTACAACCTCCCGCTGACCAATCGGCTCGGGCTGCACCTCTACGGAACGTCTGCCTTGCTGTTGTTGGGATATCTGGCCACCGCATTACCCTCGACGTCCCGGGTCCTGCTGGGCAGCGTAAGTCAAGTTCAGGAGTCACTGCGCGAAGCGGGTCGGGTGCACGGCTCGGGCATGTTCGCCTCCTGGTTGCGCACGGTGCTGCCGCTGCTGGCGCGCCCGCTGGTCGCGGCCTGGGTCCTCACCTTCGCCGGGACACTGCTGGAGCTGCCGGTGTCCCAGCTGCTCTACCCGCCGGGCGAACCCCCGGTGTCGGTCGGCATCACCAAAGCGCTAGCCAACTACGACTACGGCGGCGGAACAGCCATGGAAGTACTGGCGATCGGGTTCGCCCTGCTCGTGGTCGCCGTCGTCTGGACGCTGTTTCAGCTGCTCACCCCAGCCGGGTGGCGGCGCGTAGGAGGAACCCGATGAGCACACCTACCCAGCCTGCGCTGGGCCATCACGTCCAGGTCAGCGGAGCCGTGAAACGCTACGGTGATTGTGCCGCGCTCGACGGAGTCGACTTCGAGGTCGAACCGGGCCAGTTCCTGGTCCTGCTCGGCCCGTCAGGTTCAGGTAAGTCCACGCTCGTGCGCAGCCTGGCCGGCATCGAGCGGCTCGATGAAGGTCAGGTCCGACTCAGCGGCCAGCTCGCCAGCGCTGGCAGCCGGCACCTGCCACCGGAGCGGCGCAACCTCGCGATGGTGTTTCAGGACTACGCACTGTGGCCCCACCTCACCGTGCTGGGCAATGTCGGCTACGCCCTGCGGCGACGGCGACTGGACAAGTCGAGCGCGCGTGAGCGGGTGCACGCCGCTCTGGAGCGGGTCGGGCTCGGTCGGCACGCCGAGCGATACCCGCACGAGCTGTCCGGGGGAGAGCAGCAGCGCGTGGCGCTGGCGCGTGCGGTCGTAGCCCAACCCCGGTTGCTGCTCTTTGACGAACCGCTGTCCAACCTCGACGCCGACCTGCGGGAACGACTCCGAGTAGAAATCGCCACCCTGACCCGGGAAAGCGCCGCCACCGCCGTCTACATCACGCACGACCAATCCGAGGCGTTCGCCCTGGCCGACACGATCGGCGTCCTGGACAAGGGCAAGCTGATCCAGCTCGCCGGACCTGAGGAGGTCTACCGCAGACCGGCGACGCCGTTCGTTGCGCGATTCACCGGCGTCGCAGGGGAACTGAGCGGCCGGGTCGTGCACCCTGGCCCCGAGCACACCCACATCCGCGTCGGGGACCTCATGCTTCGCGCCAGGCCCATCGGCCCGGTGCGCGCAGGAGACGCCGTCCGGCTGATTATCCGCCCCGCAGCGACCCGCATCGCCGCCGACCCGAACGGCAGCGAGCAGCCCACGAACGTGCTACACGGCAACGTGATCGACGTCGCCTACCGCGGCCGTGGCTATGACCACGTGATCGCCGCCGGTCCGCACCTGATCTCCGCGGTCCATGACGCACAGGCCCACCCACGCGGCGAGCGGGTGACCGTCCAGCTCGACCCCGACCAGTGCCTGGCCTACACAACTGACGCGCCCAAGGAGACAGGTAGCGGAAGTCACCCACCGAATCTAACCGCTGTTAGTATGAACCCTGTCGCGTCACTCGATGCCGGCGCGGCGTCCGAACCAGCGAGGAGCACTTCGTGAGCGGCTCAGCCCTGTTCATTGCGGTTTTTCTGGCCTGCATCGTGGAAGCGGTCGAGGCCCTGACGATCATTTTGGCGGCTGGCACAGCTCGGGACTGGCGCTCGGCGATCATCGGCCTGTTCGCGGGCCTGCTGACTCTGGCGGTGATCATCGCCGCGCTCGGGCCGGCCGTGTCTGCCATCCCGCTGGGTGGCCTGCGGCTTTTCGTTGGTGGATTGTTGCTCGTGTTCGGGTTGCAATGGCTGCGCAAAGCGATCCTGCGGGCCAGCGGCAACAAGGCCCTGCACGACGAGGCGTTGATCTTCAAAACTGAACTGGCCGCAGCCCAGCAAGCCCTACCGGAGCGGCGCGGTCTGGTAGCCGACTGGTACGCCTTCACCCTGTCGTTCAAGGGCGTGGTGCTCGAGGGACTGGAAGTCGCGTTCATCGCGCTGACCTTCGGCAGCAACCAGCACAACATTCCGCTGGCCGCCACTGCCGCCGCAGCAGCAGTCCTGCTGGTCGCCGCAGTCGGGGTCGCGGTCCGCGCGCCGTTGGCGCGAGTTCCGGAGAACAGCATGAAGTTCATCGTCGGCATCATGCTCACCGCATTCGGGATGTTCTGGGGCGCCGAAGGCGCCGGGGCGCACTGGCCCGGCTCGGACGCCGCCCTGCTCGTCCTCATCCCCGCCATCGGCCTCTACGCCCTGGCCATGGTCGCCCTGTTCCGGCATAAGCCAGCCAACACCGGCGCGATCCCTGTCGCTATGGCGACCAGCCACGGAGGAACCCACTCATGATCAGCAAACTCCGAGCATTCGCGGCGTTCTGGTATGACTTCATCATCGGCGACGACTGGCGCGTCGCCGTCGGCGTGGCCCTCGCCTTCGCCGCCACCTACCTGGCCAGCCGCTCCACCAGCGTGGCCCTGTGGTGGATCGTGCCCATCGCCGTCCTCATCCTGCTGCCGCTCAGCATCCACCGCATCACCCGGCGCGCGACCAGCTAGCAGCCAAAGTACAGTCGGATCGGGCGAGGGGCTCAATCCCCCTCGCCCTCTTCGATGTATACCCGGGTGGCGTAGGCCTCCAGGGCCTGCTCGCACCCATAGAGCGCCTCCGACGCGCTTGCCTGCGCCGGGGCGCCGAACACGTCACGCTTGTTCACTTTGGCATACCAGTTACGGAGCTTGGCCAGCTCCACCTCGTTCTCCTCCAGCTCGCCGTAGGTGAAGTGATCCGCGGCGTATTCCTTGTCCAGACCCGCGTGGAAGTCGCGGCACTTGTCCAGGATCTCCTCATACTCGCTATCCCGTGCCGCCTGGAACAGCGCTACGACGTCCTGATCGCCGACCAGCGCCGAGCACGACAACAGCACCGCTGTACCGTCCATCTCCAGAATCTCTCGTCGCAGCCTGCGTAACGCCCGTTCAGCGTGCTCGCCGGCCGGCAACGCCGCTGCCGAGTTCTGCAGGTACACCGCCCCCAGCGACTTCAACCGGCGCCACACCGCAGCCCGCAACCGCGTCGGCTCCGACGGAATCCGATACACCAACAACAACCACCGATCAGCTGAGCCGCCCCCCGCTCCGCCGCCTGCGGTCGACAACTGGAGCCCCGACTCCGTCTCGGCTTCCGTCACGCTGCCAGTCTGCCTGATCGGCGAAAGGGTGCGATGGACGTTTCATCACCGGGCGCGTACTTTGCACGCTCGGGGCAGTGCCGAGGTGGACTCAGGAGTTGAAAACACGCGCCCCGTAATAAGACGCGCTCCGGCCGAAGCGAAGTTTCCGAATGGCGGGTAGGAGCAGATGAGCGGTTATTGGCCGTCGTGGCCAAACCCGCAGGCACCCAGGAAGATGAGGCCGCCCGGTTTGAGGCCGTCACCGGTTGTCGGCACTGATGACACCATTCCGGTGTTGAGATTGATGCGACCAAGATAGTGGGGCCCGGTTGGGCCGGGGCGTTGTTGGCACCCGCCGGTGTAACGGAGGTGTGGGGCACCCCCGGAAAAGCGGTCCCGTAACCACCACGATGGTGTTGTCGGTCGAGTCGCTGGTAACCAGTGCTCCGGTGCGGGCGGTGGCCCACGCGGTGTCATCCACGGCCTGGCTGAGCTTGAGGACCTGAAGCTGCCGCTCATCCGTGTCCAGGGTGCGCGGCATACCTGCTGCTGTTCGCCCCTGGCTGTCAAGCATCACGTCACCGGCGAAGCGCGGGCTCCCGGCAGGGCACCACGGTGCTTGAGTCGGGATCAGGTGTCCCCAGATCTCTTGGAGGACCAGGTCGGGTGATTTCGAGCGCAGCACGGTCCGTGGTCAGGGCCAGGTTGTTGCTCTGGCCGTGGCTGCTGCCGCTGTTGGCGACCGAGGCGGTGCTCGAGTCATAGAACGGGGCCGCGGACAACTTCGCCACTCCACCGACTAAATACACCTGGTACAAGGAGGCCCCGACGTTGCCGGCGGCCGGCGCGGAGGCCGCGACATTCATCTGTCCATGGGAGGACTTGAACAACCAGTCTCTGACAGCAAACTGCACTCGATGCTGTCTGACCCCTACTACGCCGGCTGGGTCACCGTCGACGGCCAACTCCTCCCCGGCCGGCACGAGACCATCATCAGCCAAGCCCTGTTCGACCGGGTCCAGGTTGTGCTCAACGCCCGCTCGGCCCGAGGCCAACGCGACCGGGTGCTCAGCCACTACCTCAAAGGCATCCTCTACTGCGACCGCTGCCACACCACCGGACGGACCAGCCGGCTGATCTACACCGAAGCGAAGGGCAACGGCGGCCGCTACGGCTACTACGTCTGCCGCTCTCGGCAAGAAGGCCTGTGCGACCTGCCGCACCTACCCGTCGGACAGGTCGAGAACGCCATCGCCGCCCACTACAACCAGCTGCACGTACCAGCGGATTTCGCCGACGCGGTCCGCGCCGAGCTGGAAACCACCATGGCCGACCAGCAACGGCTCACCAGCGAACTGCACACCACCCTCACCAAACAACTGACCAAGCTCGAAGCCCGCGAGGAACGCCTCATCGACCTCGCCGCCGACGGAGCACTCACCCGAGCCAAAATCCACCAACGCAGTAACGCCATCCACCTCGAACGGGCCGCATCCAAGCCCAACTCGCTGACACCGGCGACCAACTCGCCCTCGGTGCCCAACGGCTACGTGAGTCACTCGATCTCGTCGCCGACCCGGCCCGGCTCTACCGCCACGCCCCCGACGACATCCGCCGGCAGCTCAACCAGACCTTCTACCAGCGGTTATACCTCAACGACGACAACCAGATTGCCGTCACCGACGACGTCCTCAACCCGCCGTTCGACGAAATCCAAGACGCCTCCTGGGTCTACCAACGGCAGAAGAGCCTCGCGCTCGGCCAGCGCCACCGTCCGACCAGCTCACCGGTTCGCCAAACCCGGAGCACCAACAAAAGGGGTCCAGTCATATGACCGGACCCCTTCAAGGCGACCAAACACCCGTACTCGCTGACATTTTTCAGGTCAATGGTTCGAGTAAGCGTGTCATGGTGGGCGCTGAGGGATTCGAACCCCCGACCGCTCGGGTGTAAACCGAGTGCTCTACCGCTGAGCTAAGCGCCCCTACGCCGCAGCCAGGCACAAGCCGGGCCACGGGAAAGCGACCGAGCCAGCAGACCGCTCGAACGCAACCGCCCAAGGGTACCGGGACCGCTCACAGCCGGCCGAAGTAACCTCGAAGGGTGCTGGCGACGCTGCGATCCCCCCGCTACCTGGGCCTGTTCGCGATCATGATCGTGCTGGCACTGGGGTGCTCGCTGGCCGGCACCTGGCAGATCTTCCGGTACCAAGAGAAGCACTCCGCCAATCACCACCTGCGCGTCGACGACCGCGACCATCCGCAGGACGTCACCACCGTCCTGGGCGCAGCCAGCAAGCCGACCTCGAACGGCCACCTGCAGCAGTTCCGGCACGTCACCGCCACCGGCACCTACCTAGCTGCCGACCAGACCCTGCTGCGCGGCCAGACCATCAACGACGACATCGGCTACGTCGTCCTGACGCCCCTTCAGACGAAGTCCGGGGTGCTGCTGGTGGCCCGGGGCTTCGTCAAGCAGACAGCCGCCGCCGCGACCTCCCCCACGGTCCCGGCGGCGCCGACGGGCACCGTCACGGTCACCGCCCGGCTGGAACCGTCCGACGTCAAGCCGGACCGGTTCGGCACCCTGCCGGGCAGCCAGGTGGACACCGTCGACCCTTCTCGGCAGGCACGCCACATCGGTGCCCCGGTCTGGAACGCCTACGCCGAATTGCTGGACAACCAGCCGGGCACCACCGGGCTGACCGTGATCCCGAACCCCGACCTGTCGAACCCGGCCGGTGGCGCGGAGGAACCGCAGCACCTTGCCTACATCTTCCAGTGGTACCTGTTCGCGCTGCTGGCCCTGGCGGCGCCATTCATCATGGCCGCGGCTGAGAACCGCCGGGAAGACGACGACGAGAGCGCCCCCGCCCACGACCCCGGCGACACGCCCGTCAGAAGCACCCGGAGCAGCCGCAAGACCTCACTCGACGAGCGGCTGGCCGGCAAGGTCTGAGGGCCCGCGCCAGCCGGCAAGATCGGAGCCCCAGCGCTAGCTGGCAACCCCGGTCGTCAGCTCCGCGATCGCGTCCAGCCAGCGCTGCGGATCGCGGCCCACGCCGATCTCGTTGACCTCGGCGAAGCGGATGACACCGTCCTTGTCGACCAGAAAGGTCCCGCGGTTGGCCACGCCCGCGTCGGAGTTGAAGACGCCGTACGCCTGGGCGACCTGGCCGTGCGGCCAGAAGTCGGCGAGCAGCGGGAAGTTCAGGTGGTCTCGCTGCGCGAAAATCTTGTGCGCGAACGAGGAGTCGATGCTGAGGGACAGCACCTGCACGGCATCGTTGGAGAACTGGTCGATCTTCTCCCGCAGCTGCGCCAGCTCCCCGGTGCAGATATTGGTGAACGCCCACGGGTAGAAGACCAGCAGCACCGCCTTGGAGCCGCGGAACGACGAGAGCGTGTGGACCTCGTTGTTCTGGTCCTTCAGCGAGAAGTCGGGGGCCTCGGTGCCGACCTCGAGCCCGGTGAGCCCCGGAACCTCGGTCATCGACGCTCACCCTTGCCCCGCTCGGCGCCGGCCTTGGCGCGCCTGCTGACCAGTCGGGCGCCCGTCCAGTCGGCGGCCAGCGGCAGCAGCGACGTCTGGGACAGCCCAGCCGTCGGCGCGGCCTCAGAGATATCGGAGGGTTCGACGTAGCCGTCGCGCCCGCGCTTGGGCGTCAGCAGCCACACCACACCGTTGTCGGCCAGCGGAGCGATCGCATCCACCAGGGTGTCCACCAGATCGCCGTCGTCCTCTCGGAACCACAGCAGGACCACGTCTACGACGTCGTCCGAGTCCTCGTCGACCATGTCGTCGTCGAGGCGGCTTTCGATCGCGTCGCGCAGATCGTGGTCGACATCGTCGTCGTAGCCCAACTCCTGCACGACCATTCCGTGCTCGATGCCGAGACGGTCTACCAAAGCGGTCGTATTTTCCCCGGTTCCGGGGGTGGTGCTCACTGCCAGCCTCCGATGGGTGTGAAAGAGATGAGGCGCTTCCTCACCGCAGGTCACCGTGCTCAGGTAGATAACCACACTCCGGCGACGATGCAAGCGCGCGGGTCTACTGACCGGTAAACATCTGTTGTCACCGGGAAGTCCGCGAAGGAGGACACTAGTGGCGTGACTCGTGATCGCTACAGCATCATCACTGACGGATTGCCGAGCCAGCTGCCCGATATCGATCCCGGCGAGACCCGCGAATGGATTGAATCGTTCGACGCTGCGGTAGACCATGACGGGCGCCAGCGCGCCCGGTTCCTGCTCCTGAAATTGCTGGAGCGGGCGCGGGAACGCCAGGTCGGCGTCCCCGCGCTGCGCAGCACCGACTACATCAACTCGATCCCGCCCGAGCGTGAGCCGTGGTTCCCGGGCGACGAGGACATCGAGCGCCGGATCCGCGCCTACATCCGGTGGAACGCCGCGATCATGGTCAGCCGGGCCAACAAGCACCTCGGGGTCGGGGGCCACATCGCCACCTACGCCTCCGCCGCGTCGCTGTACGAGGTGGGCTTCAACCACTTCTTCCGCGGCAAGGACCTGGCCAGCGGCACGGGTGACCAGGTCTACTTCCAGGGCCACGCGGCGCCGGGCATCTACGCCCGCGCCTTCCTGGAGGGCCGGCTCACTCAAACGCAACTGGACGGCTTCCGGCAGGAGAAGTCCAAGGCACCCAACGGGCTGTCCTCCTACCCCCATCCCCGGTTGATGCCGGACTTCTGGGAATTTCCCACCGTCTCGATGGGCCTCGGTCCGATCGGCGCGATCTACCAGGCCCGCTTCAACCGCTACCTGCAGGCGCGCGGCATCGCCGACACGTCCCAGTCCCACGTCTGGGCCTTCCTCGGCGACGGCGAGATGGACGAAGTCGAGTCGCTCGGCGCGATCGGAGTGGCCGCGCGCGAGGAGCTCGACAACCTCACCTTCGTGATCAACTGCAACCTGCAGCGCCTGGACGGCCCGGTCCGCGGTAACGGCAAGATCATCCAGGAGCTGGAGTCCTACTTCCGGGGCGCCGGCTGGAACGTCATCAAGGTGATCTGGGGCCGCGACTGGGACCCGCTGCTGGCGCAGGACCGCGACGGCGTGCTGGTGAACAAGATGAACACCACGCCTGACGGGCAGTTCCAGACGTACACAGTCGAGTCCGGGGCCTACATCCGCGACAACTTCTTCGGCGGCGACCCGCGACTGCGCAAGATGGTCGAGGACCTTCCTGATGAGGAGTTGCGACGACTCAGCCGCGGCGGCCACGACTACCGCAAGGTGTACGCGGCCTTTGCCTCTGCCCGCGCGCACGTCGGCCAGCCGACGGTCATCCTGGCCCACACCATCAAGGGCTGGACGCTGGAGAGCTTCGAGGGCCGCAACGCCACGCACCAGATGAAGAAGCTGAACAAGGCCGACCTCAAGGCCTTCCGGGACCGGCTGCACCTGCCGATCACCGACGAGGCGCTCGAGGCGGACCTGCCGCCGTACTTCCACCCCGGCGAGAAGTCCGACGAGATCAGTTACATGAAGGAGCGCCGCGAGGCCCTCGGCGGCTCGATTCCCAAGCGGATCAACCGCGCGAAGCCGCTGGTCCTGCCCGACTCCAGCACGAGCGCGTACGCCGACCTCAAGAAGGGCTCCGGCAAGCAGCAGATCGCCACCACCCAGGTCATGGTCCGGCTGTTCAAGGACCTCATGCGCGACAAGGAGATCGGCAAGCGATTCGTGCCGATCATTCCGGACGAGGCCCGTACCTTCGGCCTGGACGCGATCTTCCCGACGGCGAAGATCTACTCCCCGCACGGCCAGGAGTACGACGCGGTCGACCGCGACATGCTGCTGTCCTACAAGGAGTCGACGCAGGGCCAGATCCTGCACGAGGGCATCAGCGAAGCCGGTTCCACGGCCTCCCTGATCGCCGCCGGTACCGCGTACTCGACGCACGGCGAGCCGATGATCCCGTTCTACATCTTCTACTCGATGTTCGGGTTCCAGCGGACCGGCGACCAGTTCTGGCAGTTCGCCGACCAGCTCGGCCGGGGCTTCGTCCTCGGCGCGACGGCCGGCCGGACCACGCTGACCGGTGAGGGTCTGCAGCACGCCGACGGTCACTCGCTGCTGATCGCCTCGACGAACCCGGCCGTGGTCGCCTACGACCCGGCGTACGCGTACGAGATCGCGCACATCGTCGAGTCGGGTCTGAGCCGGATGTACGGCGCCACGGACGAGCACCCGCACGGCGAGAACGTGTTCTTCTACTTCACCATCTACAACGAGCCGATCTCGCAGCCTGCCGAGCCGGCGGACGTCGACGCCGAGGGCATCCTGCGGGGTATCCACCAGGTGTCCTCGGCTCTCGGTGACACGGGACGGCCGCGTGCCCAGGTGCTCGCGTCCGGTGTCGGGGTGCCGTGGGCACTGCGTGCCCAGGAACTCCTCCGCCAGGACTGGGGCGTGGACGTCGATGTGTGGTCGGTGACCTCGTGGAACGAGCTTCGCCGGGACGCCCTGGCCGCCGACGAGCAGAACTTCCTCAATCCTGACGCGGAGCCCGCCACCCCGTACGTGACCTCGAAGCTTGCCGGCGCGGCGGGGCCGTTCATCGCGGTGTCGGACTATATGCGCGCGGTGCCGGATCAGATCGCGCAGTGGGTGCCCGGCGAGTGGAGTTCGCTGGGTGCCGACGGCTTCGGTTTCGCCGACACCCGTGGCGCGGCTCGCCGGTTCTTCCACATCGACGCCGAGTCCGTCGTGGTCAGCGTCCTCGCGCAGCTTGCCAAGCGTGGCGAGGTGAAGCCGGACGCGCCGCGCGAGGCGCTGGAGAAGTACAAGTTGCTCGACGTCGCCGCGGCGGATGCCGGTTCCACGGACGGCGCCGCCTGAGCGACGGGTCAGCTACCACGGCGAACCGTGCGCGCGCTGGGCCTCGGGCCGACCGGTTGATGAAGAAGACGGCGTAGCCGTGGCTGTTGGCGTACGTGGCCAGCTGGCGCATTCGGGAGGTCCCTTCGTCGCTCCCCACCGACCCCCGCGTCGGAATCCGGCTCCGGACAGAAGCGCCTAGTAGCGGGCGCCTACGACCTGCTCGCCGAGCCGGTTCAGCTCGGACAGGTCCTCGTCGGTGAGCCGTACGTCCAGCGCCGCGACGTTCTGCTCCAGCCACTTGATCCGCTTGGTTCCGGGATCGGCACCAGCGGAACTCCCAGCCGGTCGGCCTGTGCGTACACCCAGGCCAGCGCCACCTGGGACGCGGTCACACCCCGCCGCTCGGCCACCTGCTGCACCGCCCGCACGATCGCCTGGTTGGCCTCGCCGGCCTCGCCCTTGAACCGTGGGTTGGCGCCGCGGAAGTCCTTGTCGTCCAGCTTGGTGAGATCGACCGTGCCGGTGAGGAACCCGCGCCCGAGCGGCGAGTACGGAACGAGCCCGACGCCCAGCTCAGCCATCGCCGGCGTGAGCGCCTCGGCGTCCCTGGTCCACAGCGAGTACTCACTCTGCACCGCGGTGATCGGATGCACGGCGTACGCCCGGCGCAGCAGCGACTCGTCCACCTCGGACAATCCCAGGTAGCGGACCTTGCCCTCGGCGACCAGCTCGGCCATCGCGCCGACCGTCTCTTCGATCTCGGCGGTCTACGGCGGCCGGTGCAGGTAATAGAGGTCGATGGTGTCGACACCCAAACGCAGCAGGGACGACTCGCACGAGCGCTTGACATAGCCTGCCTCGCCGCGGATCTTGCGGGCGTCGTCCCCGCCGGAGCGGTCGATTCCGAACTTGGTCGCCAGCTGGACCTGGTCGCGACGGTCGTGCAGCGCCCGCCCGACAAGTACCTCGTTATGGCCGGCGCCGTACACGTCGGCGGTGTCGATGAACGTGACGCCGAGCTCGATCGCCCGGTGAATCGTCGCGATCGAGGTGTCCCAGTCACCCGCGCCGTACCACTCGCTCATGCCCATGCAACCCAGGCCCTGGCGGGAAACCTCGAGCTCGCCCAGCCGAATCCTGTCCATGAAAAACCCCGTTCTGCTGGTAATCGCCGATTGTTCTTCGGCTTACCCCCAGGCTAGGCGGCGGCTCCGACAGTTTGCGCCGGGGCCGTCACCGCCGGTCGATCACCCGGACGGCCTTGCCTTGGGACCGCTCGATGATCCCCGGCTCGAGCACCTCGACCGCCACCGTCACTCCGACCCGGTCCTTGATGAGCTCGACCAGCCGGCCGCCGAGCGCTGAACCGCTCGAGTTCTCGTCCCGGGTCTCGACCCGGACAGTGAGCTCGTCGAGGCGGTCGGGCCGAGTCAGCACGCACTGGAAGTGTGGCGACAGCTCCGGCACCGACAGCAGCAGCTCCTCGACCTGGGTGGGGAACACGTTGACGCCCCGGATGATCATCATGTCGTCCGTGCGTCCGGTGACCTTCTCCATCCGCCGGAACGCCGGATATGCGGTGCCGGGAAGCAGCCGGGTGAGGTCCCTGGTGCGGTACCGCACCACCGGCATCGCCTGCTTGGTCAGCGAGGTGAACACCAGCTCGCCGGGCTCACCGTCCGGCAGTATCGCGCCGGTCACCGGATCGATCACCTCGGGATAGAAGTGGTCCTCCCACAGGTGAAGGCCGTCGGGGCTGCTCGCAGCCTCTTGCCCGATGCCCGGCCCCATCACCTCGCTGAGGCCGTAGATGTCGAACGCGGCCAGTCCGGACCGGCGCTGCATCTCCTCCCGCATCGCCTCGGTCCAGGGCTCCGCCCCGAACAGGCCGACCCGCAGCGAGCTTGCCGTCGGGTCCAGACCCTGCCGCTCCATCTCGTCCAGGATGGACAGGAAGTACGAGGGCGTCACCATGATGACCCGGGGCTTGAAGTCCTCGATGAGCTGCACCTGGCGCGCCGTCATGCCACCGGAGACGGGGATGACCGTGCAGCCCAGCTTCTCCGCTCCGTAATGCGCACCGAGACCGCCGGTGAACAACCCGTAGCCGTAGGCGATGTGGACGAGGTCCCCCGGCCGCGCGCCGGCGGCCCACATCGACCGCGCCAAGACGCCGGCCCACACGTCCAGGTCGGCCGCGGTGTAGCCGACGACGGTGGGCTTGCCGGTCGTGCCGGACGAGGCGTGCACCCGCGATACCTGCTCCCGAGGCACGGCGAACATCCCGAACGGATAGTTCCGGCGGAGATCTGCCTTGGCTGTGAAGGGGAACCAGGCCAGGTCCGCCAGCGAGCGCAGGTCGTCCGGATGGACCCCGGCCGCGTCGAAGGCCTGCCGGTAATGGGGGACGTTGTCGTAGGCGTGACGCAGCGACCACGACAGCCGGCGCAGCTGCAGGTCCCGCAGCTCCTCGGGATCGAACCGCTCCAGGTCGGCGAACCCGGCCACGTCGTCCAGCCGCGACGACTGCATGATGCGCTCCCTGCCTGGGCGACGGCTCCGGCTCAGCTCACAAGGCTGCCGAACGGGTCCTGTCAACGGCTCGAGTCGCACGATCGGCGACTGCGGGAAGTATCTCGCCCAGCGGCGCGTCGATGGTGAGCTGGGCGTACTGGTCCCCGCGTGTCGCCCCCTGGTTGACGATGACCACGCCGATTCCGCGGGAGGCCGCGCGGCGGACGAAGCGGAACCCGGACGCCACCGTCAGGGACGAGCCGAGCACGAGGGCCAGGCCGCTGGACTCGACCAGGGCGTAGCTCGCGGCGACCCGTTCGGGTGGGACGTTCTCACCGAAGAAGACGACGTCGGGCTTCAACGGGCCGCTGCCGCAGTCGAGGCAGTCCACCACCCGGAACGTGGCAACCTCGTCCTCGGACAGGTCCACGTCGCCGTCCGGCTTGACCGCCTGGTTGCTCGCGAAGTCGTTGTCGCGGTCGCTACCCAAGTCGTTGTCGCGGTCGCTTCCCAAGTCGTTGTCGCGGTCCAAGTCGTTGCGGTGGTCGTTGTCGTTGTCCAGCTGGAGTTCAGGGTTGGCGGCGGTGAGCCTGGCGTCCAGCTCGTCGCGGTCACTGATGGCGCGGCACGCCAGGCACACCACCCGGTCCAGGCCGCCGTGCAGCTCGATCACCGGGTACGCGCCGCCCTCCTGGTGCAGGCCGTCGACGTTCTGGGTCACCACCCCGCTCAGCAGGCCGGCCTGCTGTAGTCGCGCCACCGCCCGATGCCCCGCGTTCGGCTGCGCCCGGGCGATGGTGCGCCAGCCGCGATGGCTGCGCGCCCAGTACCGCTGCCGGGCCCGCGCGCTGGACGTGAACTCCTGGAACGTCATGGGAGTGGCGGGGCGCAGCCGCCCGGTCGCACCGCGGTAGTCGGGTATGCCGGAGTCGGTGGACAGCCCCGCGCCGGACAGTACGAATACGCCGTCGGAGCGGACGGCCAACACCAGTTCGGTAAGTCGCTCGGCCTGCTCGGCTGGCTTGCCGGGCTGGGGGGTCAGCTGCAGATCAGGACGCACCCGATCAGCGTACGAGCAAAGAGCACTGAACGAAGATGGTCACAGGGCAGCCGCGTGCATCTCCCACACCAGGACCTCGGCCGGCACATCGGCTCGCAGTTGCCAGCCGTCGGCGCCGGTTATCCGTAAGGCGTCACCGAGCCCCAGCACCATGCGACCTTCAGCACCGCTGACCTGCACCGTGACCGCGCCGCGGGTGACGAACACGTGCACGAACGGAGCTACCGGCAGCGTCACCGAGCCACCTGCCGGCAGCCGGGCCGCGTGCAGGGCCGCCGCGCGCTGATGGAGCCGGATCACGTCCGCACCGTCGTGCCGCGCCAAACCCGAGGCGATGGGCGCGAGCTCGCCACCGGCCAGCAGTTCGCGAACGTCCCGCTGCTCATAGCTCGGGTCCAGACCGGTGGCATCGGGCAGCACCCACGCCTGTACCAGCCGCACCGGCCGGTCGGCGGAATCATTGCGCTCGGAGTGCCGAACCCCCGTGCCTGCCGTCATCCGCTGCACCTGTCCGGACCGCAACACCCCGCTGGCACCAGCGGAATCCGAGTGCGTCAGCGCTCCCTCGACCACCCAGGTCACAATTTCCAGGTCCCGGTGCGGATGCGGATCGAAGGCCGCCCCGGGCGCCAGCACGTCCTCGTTGTGCGCGAGCAGCACGCCGAAGCTGGTGTTGTCCGGTTCGTAGTGCTGACCGAAGGCGAATGAGTGCCGCGAGTCCAACCACTCGGTCCGGGTCGACAGCCGGCTCGCCGACGGGCGAAGGTCGAACGCGCTCACGGCGCCACCCTATGCGCCACGCCGCCGGCGCAACCCGCCCTATGCTCGTCCGAATGGAGGGCAACCTGAGCGAGGCGACGATCCGGCGGATCGAGCAGTCCTCCGGCGAGCTGGCCACCCGCAGCGTCGCCCGGATGGATGAACAGCTGGCGTGGTTCCGCCGACTGCCCGCGGACCAGCGCTCGTGGGTCACCCTGGTGGCCCAAGCCGGCATCGCGTCGTTCGTGGAATGGCTGCGCTCCCCGGGCCAGGCACTGCGCCTCACCGGTGAGGTCTTCGGCACCGCTCCCCGGGAGCTCGCACGGCGGGTGTCCCTGCAGCAGACCGTGGAACTCGTCCGCCAGACCATCGCCGTCGTGGAGGAGCACGTCCCCTCCCTCGCCGGCCCCGGCGAGGAGCAGCAGGTCGCCGACGCAATGCTCCGCTTCTCCCGCGAGATCGCCTTCGCCGCGGCGCGGGTATACGCCAGCGCCGCCGAGACCAGGGGTGCCTGGGACGCTCGGCTGGAGGCTCTGGTCATCGACGGCCTGGTGCGTGGCGTCGGCCCCAGCGAGGAGCGCTCACCGGTCAGCCAACTCGCCGCGCTGGGCTGGCGGGCCGAAGGCGCCGTCACGGCCGTGGTCGGCTTCGCCCGCTCCGACCGGAACCCGACCGAGGCGCTGGACTCTGTGCACCGCGCCGCCCGGCGGGCCGGCCTCGACGTGCTCGCCGGTGTGCACGGCGGCCGCCTCGTCATCGTGCTGGGCGGAGTCGGTGATCCGCTCCAGGCCGCACGAACGGTGCTCGATCAGTTCGCCGACGGCCCGGTCGTCGTCGGCGGTGTGGCCAGTCAGGTCTCGGGTGCCGCCTCCGTCACCGCGCTCGCCCTCAGCGGCCTGCGCGCGGTGGCCGGCTGGCCGGCCGCGCCACGTCCGGTGACAGCCGACGACCTGCTTCCCGAGCGCACCATCGCCGGCGACGCCGACGCCCGGCAACAGCTGATCGACACCGTTTACGAGCCGCTTGCCGAAGCCGGGGACGTCCTGCTGAACACGGTGGTGACCTACCTCGACGGCGGCCGTGCGGTCGAGGCGACCGCCCGGGCGCTGTTCGTGCACACCAACACGGTGCGCTACCGGCTGCGCCGCGCCGCCGAGCTCTGCGGACAGGCACCGACCGAGGCCCGAGGCGCGTTCACGATCCAGCTTGCCCTCGTCTTGGGCAGGTTGAACCGGTTTGGCACGCCCAGCGAAGTTGCGCCGATTGGCGAAACCCCTGCACCGCAAGCGCTTACATCGTGGTGATGCACCGCAGCGTTTGTACAGACCTTACAAACAACAGGTAAGAACACTGTGCGCGCCGTGCTCGCCCGAAGGGTCCTCCGCAGGGCAACGTGTACGTAGTGATCGCGATACTCGCCCCCGGTCAAGGGTCCCAGACTCCGGGCATGCTCGCGCCCTGGCTCGAGCTGGACGGGGTCGCTGAGCAGCTGGCGTCGTACTCCGAGCTTGCCGGCCTCGATCTGACCCGCCTCGGGACCACCGCCGATGCCGACGAGATCCAGGATTCCGCCGTCACCCAGCCGTTGATCGTGGCGGCCGGCTTGATCGCCGCCAGCCGGCTGACCTTCACCGGAGTGATACTCGCAGGGCACAGCGTGGGCGAGGTGACCGCCGCCGCCCTGGCCGGAGCCCTGACTCCGACCGAAGCCGTGGTCTTCGCCGCTCGCCGGGGCACCGAGATGGCAGTCGCGTGCGCCGAGACCCCGACGTCGATGGTCGCCGTGCTCGGTGGGAACGAGCAGGACGTGATCGCGGCCGTCATCCAGGCCGGCCTCACCCCTGCCAACCGCAACGGCGCGGGTCAGATCGTGGCTGCCGGGCACGTCGACGACATCGCCAAGCTGGTGGAGCACCCGCCTGCCGGAGCGCGAGTCCGCCCGCTGAAGGTCGCCGGCGCGTTCCACACCCAGTACATGCGCTCCGCCGAACAGCGGCTGCGTGCGATTGCGGCCGAGCTGACGCCTACGGACCCACCCGAGATCCTGCTGTCCAACGCCGATGGCGCCGGAGTCACCGACGGGCGCACCGTGCTGGCCCGGCTGGTGGCACAGGTGACCCGGCCCGTCCGGTGGGACCTCTGCCTCAACACGATGCGGGCGCTCAGCATCGGTGCGGCCATCGAGCTGCCACCGGCGAAGGCGCTGACCGGAATCGCCAAGCGCGAACTGCCGGGCGTCGAGTTGCTGGCGATGCGCGGCCCGGACGACCTCGCGAAGGCGCAGCAACTGATCGACAGCCAGGTGGACAGCGCGCCCAGGACCGACGGAACGGTCGTCCTGACGCCGGGCAACGGGATCTTCACCCGTGCGCATGGGCTGGCGGAAGGCGTCCCGGTGGCCGGTGGCACCCGGATCGGAACCGTCCGCACGGACCGGGACGAGCTCGCCATCGTCGCCCCGGCAGCCGGCGTGCTCATAGAGTGGCTCAGATCAAATGGAGACATCGTCGGCACCGGCTTGCCGGTGGCACGGGTGTCGGCGATGTCAGCGAGGACCGAAGGATGACCGTGCAACTTGCCAGCCAGCCGCACCTGCCCGGCAGCAAGGTGGTGGGCGTGGGCCACTACCAGCCACCGACCGTGGTGACCAACGACGACATGGTGGCCCGGGGCGTGGACACCAACGACGAGTGGATCCAGAGCCGGGTGGGCATCGCCGAGCGCCGGTTCGCCACCGACGACTCGATGATCGACATGGCCGAGAAGGCCGCCGTGATGGCGCTGGAAACCTCGGGCATGACGGCCGCGGACGTCGACCTGGTCATCCTGGCGACCTGCACCGGTGAGCAGCAGGTCCCGGGCGGGGCAGCCACCCTGGCCGCCCGCCTCGGCATCAAATCGCCCGGCGCGTACGACCTCAACGCCGCCTGCGCCGGCTTCGTCTACGCCATCGCCGCCGCGTCCAGCGCGGTGACCAGCGCGCAGGCCCGCACCGTCCTGGTGGTGGGCTCGGAGAAGCTCACCGACTACGTCGACCTCTTCGACCGGAGCACCGGCATCATCTTCGCCGACGGCGCCGGCGCGGCCGTGGTCACCAGCAGCTCCGAGCCCGGCATCGGCCCGGTGGTGTGGGGCTCCGACGGCGACAACGCCGCGGCCATCAGCACCGACCGCGAGACCGCGACCCTGCGCCAGGAGGGCCAGACGGTGTTCCGCTGGGCCACCTCGAACATGGGCACCGCGGCGATCGAGGCCTGCAAGGCCGCTGGCCTCACGCCCAGCGAGCTTGCCGCCTTCGTCCCGCACCAGGCGAACCTGCGGATAATCGAGTTGGTCGCCAAGAAGCTGGGCGCCACCAACGCCGTGATCGCCCGCGACATCGTGACCTCCGGCAACACCTCGTCGGCATCGGTTCCGATCGCGCTGTCGAAGATGCTGCAGAACGGTGAGATCCCCAGCGGCGCTCCCGTCCTGCTGCTCGGCTTCGGTGCCGGTCTGACGTACGCCGGCACGGTCATTCTCGCGCCGTAAGCAGTACGGCGCGCGAATGATTCACCGCGCGCACGCGCACCGCGTTCGCCCCGACCGGGGCCGGACGACAACCACCGGACAGCGTTTCGTCCGATGTAGAAAGGTAAACAAGTGGCATCAAACGAAGAGATCCTGGCCGGTATGGCGGAGATCCTGAACGAGGTCGCCGATGTCAACGAGTCGGACGTGACGGTCGAGAAGTCGTTCACCGATGACCTGGATGTCGACTCGCTCTCGATGGTCGAGGTCGCCATGGCCGCTGAAGAGAAGTTCGGCGTGAAGATCCCGGACGAGGAACTGCCCAAGCTCAAGACCGTCGGCGACGCGGTGACCTACATCGCGGCGAACCCGAGCTGATCCAGCAAGCCCGCCAGTCGAGCACTCCCGGGAAGACCACGATCAGCCCCGAGCGCGAAGGAAGCGAACGATGACCGAGACCCTGACGAACACCAGCGACCCGGTGGTGGTTACCGGGCTCGGTGCGACGACTCCGCTCGGGGGTGACGTGGCCTCGTACTGGTCCGCGCTGCTCGACGGCACCTCCGGCGTGGTTGCCCTGCAACAGGACTGGGCCGCTGACATCGCGGTGCGCATCGCCGCGCCGATGGCCGTCGACCCCGCCGAGATCCTGCCCCGGGTCAAGGCGCGCCGGCTCGACCGGGCGGAGCAGGCGGCGCTCGTCGCCGCGGCTGAGGCGTGGAAGGACGCCGGCTTCACCGGCACCAGTGAAGAGAACGGCCTGGACCCGGCGCGGGTTGCGGTCGTGATCGGCACCGGTATCGGCGGCGTGACGAGCCTGATCTTCCAGCACGACGTGATGCTCGCCAAGGGTGCCGGCAAGGTCTCGCCGCTGATGATCCCGATGAACATGCCCAACGGACCGGCCGCGTACGTGGGCCTGCAGGTCGGGGCGCGCTCGGGCGTCCACACCCCGGTGAGCGCCTGTGCGTCCGGCGCGGAGGCGATATCGTACGGCCTGGATCTGATTCAGCTCGGCCGGGCAGACGTCGTCGTCGTCGGTGGCACCGAGGCCTGCGTCCACCCGCTGACCATCTCCGGGTTCGCCCAGATGCGAGCCATGTCGACCCGCAACGACGAGCCCGAGCGGGCCTCCCGCCCGTACGACAAGGGCCGGGACGGCTTCGTGCTCGGCGAGGGCGCCGGAATCCTGGTGCTGGAGCGGCTCTCCTCCGCGCGGGCGCGTGGCCGCGAGCCGTACGCCGTACTCGGCGGCGCCGGCATCACCGCCGATTCCTATGACATCGTCCAGCCCGACCCGGCGGGCAACGGCCAGGCCCGGGCGGCGAGGATCGCCATCGAGCGCTCCGGCGTCGCGCTGGCCGACGTGGTGCACGTCAATGCCCACGCCACCTCCACCCCAGCGGGTGACATGGCCGAGGCCACCTGGCTGGCCGACATGCTGGGGGAGCAGACGGTCGTCGCGGCGACCAAGTCGATGACCGGTCACCTGCTCGGAGCCTCCGGCGCCATCGAAGCGATCGCCACCGTGCTGAGCGTGGCCAACGACGTGGTGCCGCCGACCATCAACCTCGACGACCCGGAGGACGGCCTGGCCGTGGACGTGCCGACGAAGGCCCGTGAGATGACCGTCACCGCGGCGCTCAACGACTCGTTCGGTTTCGGCGGGCACAACGCCGCCCTACTTTTTCACAAGCTGTAGCCGGCTCGACAGGCGCGCTACACCACTTTGTGGAGCAGGATCACCGGGGAGCCATCGCCGGCCGTCCGATAGGGCTCCAGCTCGGCGTCCCACGACGAGCCGAGGATCTCGTGCAGGCCATGGGCGAACTCGTCTGCCGACTTCGCCCTGGTGAGCAGCCCGCGCAGTCGCTCCTCGCCCACCACGACGTCACCGTTGGCCGACACCGCGCTGCGGTGGAAGCCCCGTCCCGGGACGTAGGCGAGCCGCTCACCATCGGTGGAACTGGTGCCCTCTTCGGTGATCTCGAACCGCAGCATCGGCCAGGCGCGCAGCGAGGCGGAGAGTTTCGCTGCCATCCCGATCGGGCCCACCCAGGTTGCCTCGGCACGCAGCTGACCGGGCGAGGCAGGCTGTGCCGTCCACTCCAGCTTGCAGGGTCGGCCGAGTACGCCCGCGAGCGCCCACTCGACGTGGGGCCCGATCGCGGGCGGGCAGCAGTGGACGAACACCACACCTCTGGTGAGTGACGCCACATGAGCAGCAGACATCGCGCACCTCCGCAACTTCGACGGCAACGTCTTCCCCAAGCGCAGCCGTGCGATTTTGAAGCGTGGTACGTACGTGAAGTGCTGATGATACCTACGTGCGGAGTGCAACGCATGCCGGATGGGAAAAGCTAGCCGCCGCTCTTACGACGGAACTGGCGCTTGCCACCGGCGCGGGAATGCACGTCGTGCACCTTGCCGGAGTTGGGCCCGCCGCCGCCGACGCCGTCCGCGTGCTGGCCGCGCTTGCGTTCCAGTGCCTCGCGGAACTTCGACTTGACGTCGTCCTCAGGCGCGTCTGGGCTTTCGTCTGCTGCTGGATCCTGTTGTTCGGCGGCCATGGCACCTACCCTTTCACGCGGGGGAACCGACAATCAAACACGTTAGGGCTCAGCCGGTGGGATGGCCCGAAGGGCACAACCGGTCGATAACCATCCCAATGTGGGTCATCAGAGCCGCCGGGTGGTTCCTGCGTGCAGCTTGTGTGAAACTTTGCCCATGGGCTCGCCGACAGAGGTCACGAACCTGCGGAGGTCGTGGCTCGAACGGCTCCTCAGTGTGGTGCGTGAGCTGGGCACCAGCGGCGACGTCGACGAGACGCTGAGACGCATCGCCGAGGCGACCGTGGAGTTCCTGCAATTCGGCGCGGCCGCCATCAACGTGCTCGGCGAAGACGGCGTCGTACGGATCCAGGCAGTCGCCGGGCCGCCGGAGGTCCGGCAGCTGCTCGGCCGGTCCAGCCCCTTGCAGTACTGGCTCGACATTCTGGAGGCGGCCGAGCCGTGGAACTCGCTGCGGTTCTTCAGCCACGACCGGGACCAGACCATGATGGACCGGGTGGCGAGCTGGGTGCCGGACGGCTCGGATGGCGCGACGCCCGACGTGGACCACGAACGCTGGCATCCCGAGGACGCCCTGCTGGCGCCGCTGATCGGCCCGGAGGGTGCTCTGCTCGGGGTGCTCAGCGTGGACCAGCCGGCCGGCGGGCGACGGCCCAACCTTGAGCAGCGCACCGTCCTGGAGCTGTTCGCCAACCAGGCTGCCGTCGCCATCGCCGACTCGCGGGCGCGTCAGCAGTCCGAGACCCGGCGGCAGGACGCGGAGAACCGCTGGCAGGTCGCCTTCGAACGCAGCCCCATCGGCGCCGCGATCATCAACCTCGACGGCACGCTGGCCCAGACCAACGACGCGCTCACCGCGATGCTCGGTTACTCGCGCGACCAGCTGCTGGGGACGCGCTTCGCCGACTTCAGCCATCCCGACGACGTCAACGGCGACGCGCCGCACTTCCAGGCGCTGCTGGACGGCAGCGAGGACGGCTACGAGACCGAGAAGCGCTATCTCGATGCCGCCGGCGAGGTGGTGTTCGCACAACTGCACGTCGGCGTGATCCGCAACGCCGAGGGCGTCGTCCAGAGCATCGTCGGCCAGCTCAACGACATCAGCCAGCGCAAGAAGGCCGAGGACCAGCTCGCCTACCGGGCCACCCACGACCCGCTGACCGAGTTGCCCAACCGGATCGAGTTCGAGGACCGGCTTTCGGACTGCCTGGCGTCGGGCCGGCCGGCGGGCGTTCTCTACTGCGACCTGGACCGGTTCAAGACCGTGAACGACAGCCTGGGCCACGAGGCCGGCGACGAGCTGCTGATCCTGGTCGCGAGACGGATGCGCGAGGCGCTGCCGGCCGGCTGCACGCTCGGTCGCGTCGGCGGCGACGAGTTCGTGGCGCTGGTCCCCGGCGAGGACGATGCCGAGGCGCTGCGCGAGTTGGGCAGGCGACTGCTTGCCGCCTTGGACGAGCCGGTGGTGATCCGCGGGCACCTGCACACCATCGGCGCCAGCATCGGAGTGACCGTCGGGACGAGCGCCCACGTCCATCCGGACGAGGTGCTGCGCGAGGCCGACATGGCGCTGCTGCGCGCCAAGCGGCGTGGCCGGGCGCGCGTCGAGGTGTATGACCCGACACAGGACAAGCCGGCCACCCTGCAGGACCTGGAGCTCGAGCGGTCACTGCGCCTCGCGCTCGGCGAGAACCGCGGTCTGGTGCCGTACTTCCAGCCGATCGTCGACCTGTCCGACAACATCCCGGTGGGCTACGAGGCGCTGATCCGCTGGCGGCATCCCGAACACGGCCTGATGGACCCCGGCGAGTTCCTCCCGCTGGCCGAGCGGACCGGCCTGATCGTCCCGTTCGGCTGGTGGATGCTCAACGCCAGTTGCCGGGCGGCGGCCGATACCCGGCTGACCGGCGGCTGGGCGCGCTGGGTCGCGGTGAACGCCTCCGGCAGCCAGCTGGGTCGCGGGCAGCTCGTGGCCGAGATCAAGCACGACCTCGACGCCCACGGCCTGGCCGCCAGCCGGTTGCACCTCGAGATCACCGAGAGCGCACTGGTGGATGCCTCCCCCGCCGCGATCAAGGAGGTGTGCGAGGTCGCCGACCTGGGCGTCCAGATCGCCTTGGACGACTTCGGCACCGGCTACTCGTCGCTGTCGCTGCTGCGGGATCTGCCGGTGTCCACGGTGAAGATCGACCGCAGCTTCGTAGCCCCGATCACGGTCGACCGGAGCGCGCGCGCCATCGTCCGCAGCGTCATCACGCTGTGCCAGGAACTCGAGATCACCACGGTCGCCGAGGGCATCGAGACCCCGGAGCAACTCACCTCGCTGCGCGCGCTGGGCTGCACGCACGGCCAGGGCTACCTGCTCGGCCGGCCGGCACCGCTCTAGCGCCGCCGCGATCAGCCGGCCGGCGGACCACGCACCCGTGCTGGGGTCCAGCTCGGCCCCTCGACGGTGTGCCTAGTATCGAAGCCCACGATCGGGGCCGCACTCCGCGGCTACCCGGCCGCATGTCCACGGCGGACGAAACTCTGCCAAGCTGTATCGGAACCATCAGGCCGGAAGCCATCTGGGAGGTGCTGGCATGGGTGAAGAAGTCGAGAGCACCGAGTTCACACGTCAGGACCGGCAGCAATACCGCGAGAAGGTACGCAAGTGCCTCGACGTGTTCGCGCGGATGCTCGCCGAGGCCAAATTCGACTTCGAGCGGCCGATGACCGGCCTCGAGATCGAGTTCAACCTGATCGACGCCGACCACGACCCGGCCATGCGCAACGCCGACGTGCTGCAGGCGATCGCCAACGAGGACTTCCAGACCGAGCTCGGCCAGTTCAACATCGAGATCAACGTCCCGCCGCGAGGCCTGGCGGGGCGCTCGGCCGAAGATCTCGAAACCGACCTGCGGGCCAGCCTGAACGACGCCGAGCGGCGCTCCAGCGGCGAGGGCGCCCACATCGTCATGATCGGCATCCTTCCCACGCTCACCGCCGAGGACCTGACCGGTAAGTCGCTCAGCGCCAATGCCCGGTACGAACTGATCAACGAGCAGATCTTCGCTGCCCGCGGCGAGGACCTGCAGATCGCCATCGACGGACCGGAGCGGCTCTCGACGTTCGCCGATTCCATCGCCCCCGAGGCGGCGTGCACGAGCGTCCAGTTCCACCTGCAGGTCAGCCCCCAGGCGTATGCCAGCAACTGGAACGCCGCTCAGAGCATCGCCGGCGTGCAGCTCGCCCTCGGCGCCAACTCGCCGTTCCTGTTCGGCAAGGAGCTGTGGCGGGAGACCCGCATCGCCCTGTTCGAGCAGGCCACCGACACCCGCCCCGCCGAGCTGAAGTCACAGGGCGTTCGTCCCCGGGTGTGGTTCGGCGAGCGCTGGATCAACTCCATCTTCGATCAGTTCGAAGAGAACGTGACGTACTTTCCGGCCCTGCTGCCGATCTGCGACGACGAGGACCCGGCCGCCGTGCTGGGCCGCGGCGACACTCCGAAGCTGTCCGAGCTGCGGATGCACAACGGCACCATCTACCGCTGGAACCGCCCGGTGTACGACGTCTTCCGCGGCAAGCCGCACCTGCGGGTCGAGAACCGGGTGTTGCCCGCGGGGCCGACCGTCGTCGACATCCTCGCCAACGGCGCCTTCTACTACGGCATGCTGCGCTACCTCGCCGAGGAGGACCGCCCGCTGTGGACCCGGCTGTCGTTCGCCGCAGCCGAGGACAACTTCTACGCCGGGGCCAGGCAGGGCATCAACTCCCACCTCTACTGGCCCGGACTGGGCGAGGTGCCGGCCACCGAGCTGGTGTTACGCAAGCTGCTGCCGATGGCGTACGAGGGACTGGATCGCTGGAATGTCGATCCGGCGGTCCGGGACCGGCTGCTGGGCATCATCGAGCAGCGCTGCATCAAGCACCTGAACGGCGCCGAGTGGCAGGTGCGTACCTTCCATCAGATCGACAGCGAGAAGCGCCCGCTCGATCGACGTGAGGCACTGCGCGAGATGCTCGGCCGCTACGTCGAGCACATGCACTCGAACGAGCCCGTACACACCTGGCCAATCTGAGGCGACCCTTTGCAAACCGCTGACAGCTGGGTAAATTCCAGCTGACGGCTCAAATCGGTAGCCGGTACGGGACCTCAATGTGCCCGCGGCTGCCGATGCATCGCCGTACCGTGAGCTGCCCCGTGCACTGCACACAGCCTGCCGGTGAGCCCCGGCCGACGGGAAGGTACACCGGTGCTTCGACTCGATGTGAACCTCTTCGACTACACCATTCTGGCCATCTACTTCATCCTGGTGGTCGGTATCGGGGTGATGGCCAGACGCGCCGTCGCCACCAGCGAGGACTTCCTGCTGTCCGGGCGATCGCTGCCTGCCTGGGTCACCGGGCTGGCCTTCATCTCGGCCAACCTCGGCGCCATCGAGATCCTCGGTATGGCAGCCAACGGCGCCCAGTACGGCATGTCGACCCTGCACTTCTACTGGATCGGCGCCGTGCCGGCCATGGTGTTCCTCGGCATCGTGATGATGCCGTTCTACTACGGCTCCCGGGTCCGCACCGTGCCGGAGTTCCTGCTCCGGCGGTTCAATCCCGCGACGCACCTCTTCAACGCCCTCAGCTTCGCCGCCGCCGCGGTGTTGACCGCGGGCGTCAACCTGTACGCGCTGGCCCTGGTCATCAATGCGCTGATCGGCTGGCCGATCTGGGTATCGGTGCTGGTGTCCGCTCTGTTCGTGCTCGCCTACATCACCCTCGGCGGTCTTTCGGGCGCGATCTACAACGAGGTGCTGCAGTTCTTCGTCATCATCGCGGGCCTCATCCCGCTGGTCATCATCGGCCTGCACAACGTCGGCGGGTACAGCGGCCTGAAAGAGAAGGTAACCCACACCGCGCTCGGTCCGAACTCGTTCTCCACTTGGTCGGGAACCAACGTGGGGCACTGGACGAACCCGCTGGGCGACTGGATCGGCATCGTGATGGGCCTGGGCTTCGTGCTTTCCTTCGGCTACTGGACGACCAACTTCGCCGAGGTCCAGCGGGCGCTGTCGGCCAAGGACCTCTCGGCGGCGCAGCGGACCCCGCTGATCGGGTCGTTCCCGAAGATCTTCATTCCGGCCCTGACGATCATCCCGGGCCTGATCGCCCTGGTGCTCATTCCGAACCTGGGCAAGACCAAGGACCTCACCTACAACGACGCGATCCCGCTGCTGATGAATCGGTTCCTGCCCAACGGCACGCTGGGCATCGCGCTGGCCGGTCTGCTGGCCGCCTTCATGGCCGGCATGGCGGCCAACGTGAGTTCGTTCAACACGGTGTTCACCTACGACATCTGGCAGACGTACGTGGTGAAGGGTCGCCGGGACAGCTACTACCTGCAGGTCGGACGCGTCGTCACGGTGCTCGGCATCATGATCGGCATCGTCACCGCGTTCATCGCCTCCGGCTACAGCAACATCATGAACTACATCCAGTTGCTGTTCTCGTACTTCAACGCCCCGCTTTTCGCCACCTTCATCATCGCGATGTTCTGGAAGCGGACGTCGCCATGGGCGGGCTTCTGGGGCCTGGTCGCCGGGACCATCGGAGCCGGCGCCATGCACTTCGGCGGCTACCACATCGCCTATTTCTACAAGGGCGGCGTGTTCGATCCGACCCACTCCACGATCAACGCGCAGATGCTCAACTTCTACGGGGCGATCACGGCGTTCCTCGCCGACGTGGTGGTCACCGTCGCGGTCACGATGGTGACCAAACGCAAGCCGGTGTCCGAACTCGCCGGCCTGGTGTGGGGCGTACACGATCCCAATGCCCCCGATCCCGACAGCGTGCCGAAGCCGGCCTGGTGGGCCTCCCCCAAGCTGCTGGCCACGACCTCGATCGGCATCGTCATCGTCCTGTCCATCATCTTCGCGTAAGGAGCAGCCATGTCTGCACGCAAATCAGGAGCGACGGCGGCCTCTTCCGGGTCACCCCGCAAGCGGACGGCCGCCGGCAGCCAGCCGGCAGCCGGCACTCGCACTGGAAATGGCACCGGCACCGGCACCAGTGATGCCCCGCAGTCGGCGGCGTCCAAGCTTTTCGACATCCGGCTGCTCATCGGCGGGTTGTTCACCCTGTACGGGATCATGCTCACCATCGCCGGCTTCTTCACCTCGGACGCTGACAAGCAGAAGGCCAGCAACATCAACATCAACCTGTGGCTGGGCATCGGCATGCTGATCATGGGCCTGCTGTTCCTGCTCTGGCGCCAGGTCAGCCCGCTGCGGGTCCCGGACCACGCCATCCAGAGCGGCGGCACCACCGGCACGGAGCCCCGGCGATGACGGCCCCCGTCCCAGTGGTGGTGGTCGGAGTCGACGGGTCGTCCTCGAGCGGGGACGCCGTACGTTGGGCGGCCCAGCAGGCCACGCTGACCGGGGCGACGCTGCGCGCCGTAGCCAGCTGGCGGTGGCCCAACTACCTGACCCGGCTGCCGCCCACGGTGCATCTTGCCGAGGACACCGCCCAGATCCTGGACGAAGTCCTCGCCGACGCGCTGGCGGGATTCGAGGACCTCAAGGTCGACAAGCACGTCATCGAGGGCCCACCCGGGCCGGCGCTGCTCACCCAGGCCGAGAACGCCTCGCTGCTCGTCGTCGGTGCTCAGGGCCGGGCGGCGTTCCCCGGCATGTTGCTCGGCTCGGTGGCGGAGTACTGCGTCCGCAACGGTCCCTGCCCGGTGGTCGTCGTCCGGCCGTAAGCGCAGCCTGCAGGCTGGGAGCCCGCGCGGCAGCCGGCTACCGCCCGCGGGTGCTCGGCTCAGTCCTTCCGGCCGTCGGCGACCACGACGGCGCCGCCCGCCGTCAGGGCGGCCTCGTTCTCGTCGTAGTGGTGGGCGCACCAGAGCAGGATGCCCCCGCCGGGCATCAGGGTGCCCACGGCGGCGCGCGCAGAGCAGCGGTCGCAGCGGTCGGTGGCGTTGAGAGAGTACCCGTGTTCTTCTTGCGCAAAAGTCGCCATGAGGGCGCTCCCTTCAGGATCGATCGTCGGTGTTCAGGCCCCGGCCGGGTCGTCGGCGAGGCGAACAACCATCTTGCCAGTGTTTGCGCCGCGCAACATCCCGATGAACGCGGGAACCGCATTGTCGAGCCCGATTGTGATGGTTTCGCGGGCCACCAGCTTGCCCGAACGCAGCCAGCCGCCGACCGCGCCGGCGAACTCGTCCCGCCGCTGGCCGTGGTCCCCCACCAGGAAACCGCGCAGCGTGAGCCGCTTGCCGATCGCCAGCGCGAGGTTGCGCGGGCCGGGAGCCGGCTCGGTGTCGTTGTAGGACGAGATCGCCCCGCAGAGCGCCGCGCGGCCACGTAACCGGAACGCGCCGATGGCTGCCTCGAGATGCTCGCCGCCGACATTGTCGAAGTAGACGTCGATGCCGTCGGGAGCGGCCTCGCGCAGCAACGTACGAACCGGACCGTCGTGATAGTCGAACGCCGCGTCGAAGCCGAGCTCCTCGGTCAGGTAGCGGACCTTCTCGGCGGAGCCGGCGCTGCCCACGACCCGGCCCGCGCCGCGCAGCCGGGCGAACTGCCCGACCAGGCTCCCGACGGCTCCGGCCGCTCCCGAGACGAACACGGCATCACCGGGCTGGAACGCCCCGACCTCGAACAGACCGGCGTATGCGGTCAGGCCGGGCATGCCGAGTACGCCGAGATAGCTGGAGGACGACAGGCCCTCCAGCGGCTCCAGCCGCCTGGCCTGAGCGGCCGGAAGCAGCGCGTGCTCACGCCAGCCGAGCCCGTGCAGGACCAGCGAGCCCACCGGCAGTTCCGGCGCCGCCGAGGCGATCACCTCTCCCACCGCTCCCCCGTCGACCGGCTCGCCGAGCTGCCACGGCGGCACGTAGGAGGGCACGTCGTTCATCCGCCCACGCATGTACGGATCCACCGACATCACCAGATTGCGCACCAGCACCTGTCCCGGCTCCGGGTCGGGAAGCTCGGTGGGCACCAGCCGGAAGTCCGACTCCACCGGCTCTCCGTCCGGCCGGGCGGCGAGCAGGATCTCGCGGCTCTGTACGGGCATGGGCAATCACTCCTCGAACGTGGTTGCCACCAGCATGCCGCACGGCACGCTGCCATCCGCGCGCTCAGTACCCGCCTACGCGCTCATCGCCTCGGCCGGCACGTACTCCTCGTCACCGGCCGAGTACGGCATCAGCGCGTCCACCTCCGCGGCGGCGAAGTGATACCCCATGTCGCGCAGCCGCTCAGCCTGTCGACGGGCCATGTCGGCCACCGCGTTCTCGAAGTCGTGCGTTTCCATCGGGTCCCCTGCCATGTGGAGCAACGTGCGTTCCCGACGCCTTTTCGTTGCGGGTACCTCCAGCAGACCAGGCCACTGTGACGACGAGGTTCCGCCCCGGTGGACGGAAGTGGTCTAGTGTACCAACCGTGTTAAGTATTGGGCGCCTGGAAGCGGCCGCTATTTCACGCCGACGAGGTCGACCACGAAGACGATCGGCGCGTTCGGCGGAATGCTGCCGTCCTGGGTGCCGGTGCTGCCGTAGCCCAGGGCCGCCGGCAGGATCATCACGCGGCGGCCGCCGACCTTCATCGGCGCGATGCCGGTGGTACCCCCGATGCCGCGGGTGAAACCGGGCACGACCTGCCGCAGCGAGAACCCGACCGCGCCACCGTGGTCCCAGGAGGCGTCGAACTGCTTGCCGTCGGCATACCGGACGCCGACGTACTGCACCGTCACCGTCGAGGTCGGCCTCGCGGGCGCTCCGGTGCCCACCACGAGATCCTTCACCTGCAGCGACGCGGGAGCCGTGCTCGACTTGGACGTCACGGCCGGCTTGGCGGTCAGCTCGGAGGCACCAGTGACCGTCACGCCGTTGAAGGTGATCGGGGCGGTCGAGGACGGGGCGACCGGCGATGCGGAAAACGTCTCGGACGCCTTCTTGCCGTCGCTGGAACAGCCGCTCAGCCCTGCCGCGAGGGCCACCACCGCAACCGCAATCCCCGCAACCCTGGTGGCTGCGCTCGGGCGGATCGAGGCTGTACTGGTCACAGTCGAACTCCTGATGGTGGTGGGCGGGGCCGGCGTCCATCGTAGTCGAGCGAACTGGCGCAGAATTCAGCTCGAGAGCGTCCGTCGGCTGGCGTCTGATACGACATCGTCCAGACTCTGCCGCCGCTCGAATGCCACCCGCTGGCGGTCCGCGCCGGTGCCGTGTTCGCGCAGCCGGGTGAATCCACCCCGGATCAGGCCCTCGTCGCCGCTGCGTTCCAGGGCGGCGGCGAGCAGCTGGAGCAGGTCCTCCAGCAGCGTCCAGGCAGGTATCGGCGCGCCCGACCGCGGGTCGATCAGCTCCCCGCTCAGCCCCGAACGGGCAGCCCGCCAGGACGCGGCGCGCAGCAGTGCCGTCCGGATCGCCGGGGTCCGCTTACCCGACACCCAGTCGGCACCGGCGGTGTCGACCAGCGCCCGGGCCAGTGCCGCGATCAGGACCGCGTCCTCGACGTCGGTACACACGTCGGCCACCCGGATCTCGATGGTCGGGTAGCGCGCCGACAGCCGGGCGTCGAAATAGATCATGCCGTCGTCCATCGCCGCGCCGGAGGCGATCAACTCGCGAACGGCCTGGTCATAGCCGGCCTCGTCGCCGAACGGGTCGGTCGGGCCGGCGGTCGGCCAGCGACCCCACAGCACGCTTCGGAAGCTGGCGTAATCGGTGTCCTGGCCCTGCCAGAACGGTGAATTGGCCGAGATCGCGGTGAGTACCGGAAGCCAGCCGCGAATCCGGTCCAGGACGGCGACTCCCTCGTTCCGGGACGCCACGGCGACGTGCACGTGCTGCCCGCAGGTCAGTTGCTGGCGCGCCAGCAGTCCGAATCGCTCCGTCATCCGGGCATACCGATCGTCCGGTGTGGTCTGCGGCTCGACCTTCCACGGGCTGGTCGCGACGGCGGCGATGGTGGCGCCGCGCGCCTGCGCCGCGCGGGCAGCGGCCGAGCGCAGTTCTCTGAGCTCGGCGAGGATTGCCGGAATCGAGGTGCTCGGCCGCGAGCCGATCTCGACCTGCTCCTGTTTGAGCTCGTGCTCCAGTGGCCGGTCGCTTCCCGCCGCCGCCTCGACGACCTCAGGCCCGACAGCGGCCGGCCGGCTGTTTCCGCCGTCGATGAGCAGCAGTTCCTCTTCGACTCCCACGGTTCGTAGTGTCACCGCGTCAGTGTGGCGTCCGCGCGTCAAGCGCAGGAAAACAGGGCCGCTATGCCGCGTTCTGCGCCCGATGTGCTCCTGGATCTTGACCCTGATCTAGGCCAGAGTGATAAGCATGACAAGTTCGCAGCCGCGGATCAGCGGCGTCGAGGTCCGGTCCATCGACTACGTCCCGCTGGACGAGCGGCACGGCAAGTTGTGGCACCTCGGGCCGCTGTGGTTCATGTCCAACGCCCAGATCGCGACTCTGGCGGTGGGGCTGATCAGCATTACCGGGGGTGGCAACCTGCTCTGGTCGCTGATCTCCATCGTGCTGGGCACGCTGCTGGGAACGCTGTTCATGGCGTTCCACTCGGCCCAGGGACCGCAGCTCGGCCTGCCCCAGATGATCCAGTCGCGGCCGCAGTTCGGCTATCTCGGCGCGCTGCTGGTGTGGCTGTTCGCCTACGTCCAGTACGCCGGCTTCAACGTGTTCAACACCATCCTGGCCGGCCAGTCGCTGAGCAAGACGGTGCACGGCGCGACCAAGCTGTGGGTCGTCGTGGTGACGGGAATCGCGTTCATCATCGCCCTCGTCGGCTATGACCTCATCCACCGTGCCGAGCGGTTCCTGACCTACACCTTCCTGGTGATCTTCGGCCTCTTCACCCTCGTGGTGCTGTTCGCGCTGCACTACCCGGCGGGCTCCTTCGACCTCGGCGGCTTCAGGTGGACACCGTTCCTGGCCCAGTTCGGCGTCGTGGCCGGCTACCAGATCAGCTGGGCGATCTACGTCTCGGACTACTCGCGCTACCTGCCGCCGGACGTCACCGTCCGCAAGACCTTCTACTGGACGTACTGGGGGTCAGCACTCGGCGGGGGCTGGCTGATGGTGCTGGGTGCGCTGCTCGCAGCCTGGGCGAACACCCCGAAGTTCGACGCGATCGCCTCGATCAACACCGCCGCGGACAAGCTGTTCCCGGGCTTCGGGCCGATCGTGCTGCTGTTCGCCGCGCTCGGCCTGATCTCGGTGACCGCACTGAACATGTACGGCGGGTCGCTGACGCTGATCAGCGCCATCGACTCCTTCGCCAAGGTCCGGCCCACCACGAGCGTCCGTGCGCTCACCATCGGCATCACGGCGGCGCTGTCGCTGGTCGGCGCGCTGCTGGCCACCGACAACTTCCTGTCCAACTTCAACAACTTCCTGCTGCTGGTGCTCTACCTGTTCATCCCGTGGACAGCGGTGAACCTGGTCGACTACTACATCGTCCGGCGCGGGCACTACGCCATCGCCGAAATCTTCAACCCGCGCGGCATCTACGGACGGTGGGGCTGGCGTGGAATCGTCTCCTACCTGGTCGGGTTCGTCGTCATGATCCCGTTCTTCGCGGTGGGCACGCTGTTCACCGGGTTCATCGCCGACGCGCTCGGTGGCGCGGACATCTCGCTGTTCATCGGGCTGCCGGTCGCGGGCATCCTCTACTTCGTGCTCAGCCGCTCGATCGACCTCGATGCCGAGCGGCGAGTGGCCGCGGCGGAGCAGGCGGACCTGGAGAGCGCGGCCGCACAGCACCGGCTCGTGTGATGGACGCCTGGGCGACCGCCACGGCCATAGCGGCCGGCAGGACCTCCGCCGTCCAGACGGTGACGGACGCGCTGGGCCGGATCGAGGAGCGCGACGGCGCGCTCAACGCGTTCACCGTGGTCGTGGCGGATTCGGCCCTGGCGCAGGCGGCGGAGGTGGACTCGGGCAGCCGCGGCGGCCCGCTCGCCGGCGTCCCGATCTCGGTCAAGGACCATGTCTGGGTGCGTGGCCTGCCCGCCACCAACGGCTCCCGGGCACTGGCCGACTTCGTGCCGGACGAGACCTGCGCCTGCGTCGAGCGACTGATCAACGCGGGCGCCATCATCGTCGGCAAGACCAACAATCCGGAGTTCTGCTACCGCGGCATCACCGACAACGACCTGTACGGGCTGACCCGCAACCCGCGCCGGCTGGACCGGACGCCCGGTGGCTCCAGCGGCGGGGCGGCGGCCTCGGTCGCCGCGGGCATGGTTCCGCTCGCGGTGGGGACCGACGGCGGTGGCTCGATCCGGATCCCGTCGGCGTTCTGCGGCACGTACGGGCTCAAGCCGACGTTCGGGCTCGTTCCGAAACTTCCGGGGTTCCGCGGCTGGCCGACGCTGTCGGTGACCGGGCCGATCGCGGGCTCGGTCCGCGACCTGGCGCTGGCGCTGTCGGTGATGGCGGGACCGTCGGTGCACGACCGGTTGAGCTATCCCGCACCGGCCGCGGACTACCTGACCGGTGTGTCGGCTCCCGCCGGAGGTTCGAGCGGCGGCTGGGCAGGGCTGCGGGTAGCGGTGTCGGCCGACCTGGGCTTCGCCGAGCTGGACGCCGACGTGCGGGCGTCCTTCGGAGCCGCGATGGACGCCCTCAGCGATGCCGGAGCGGTGCTCACCGAGGCCCGGCCGGAGCCGATCGACCCGTGCGCGCTGTGGGATTCCATCGCGCTACCCGAGGGCTTCGCCTCCGAGGAACCGCTGCTCGACGGCGAGCGAGGGAACCTGGTCGGCAAGGACGCCGCCGCCATCATCCGGGCCGGGGCGCGGCTGAGCGCGGCGGACTACCTCGATGCCCAGCACCTGCGCGAGGGTTACCACACCCGCTGGGCGCGGTTCTTCACCGACTTCGACGTGCTGCTGACCCCGACCATGCCGGTGACCGCGTTCGAGGTGGGACGGCTGGCGCCGGCCACGGTCAATGGCGCCCCGGTGCCAGAATCTTTCGATGCCTGGTGCGCGCTGGCGCTGCCGGCCAATCTCGCCGGGCTGCCCGCCGTCTCGATTCCGATCGGCCCCGGCAACGACGGCCTGCCGGTCGGGTTGCAGCTGATGGGCCCCCGGTGGTCCGAGGGCACCCTCCTCCGCGCTGCCACAGCCGCCGACGAGGCGTGGGAGAAGCTCGCGCGGCTGAGGCGGCCGGCTCTCAGCACAGGTCCCGTACCGTGTGTGCCATGAGTGTGACCAGCGCGATCGTGGAGCCGGTGCTGAACTTTTCAGGCCTGCCGGCCTACAGCCTGGTCGGTGCGCTCGCCTTCGCCGAAGCGGCCGTGTTCGTGGGATTCGTGCTGCCCGGCGAGACGGCGGTGATCCTGGGCGGCGTGCTCGCCTACCGGCACTCCGTCTCGCTCACCGTGATGGCCATCGTCGTGGTGGCCGCGGCGATCATCGGCGACAGCGTCGGCTACGAGGTCGGCAAGCGCTACGGTTCCCGGCTGCTCGCCAGCCGGATCTTCGCCAAGCACCAGGACGCCATCGCCAAGGGGCAGCGGAGCCTGCGCGAGTCCGGCGGCCGTGCGGTGTTCCTCTCGCGGTTCACGGCGTTTCTGCGGGCGGTGATGCCGGGAATGGCGGGCGCGTCGGGCATGCCGTACCGCAAGTTCCTGACCTTCAACGCCCTCGGCGGCCTGGTCTGGGGACTGGGGTTCACCATGCTGGGATACCTCGCCGGCGCGAGCTACCAGCGACTCGAAAGCTACGCGGGCAAGGTCAGCCAGGTGATCCTGGCGGTGATCGTCCTCGGGGTGGTCGGCTGGGTGATCCGGCGGCGGCGCGCCGAGGGTCAGCGGCCCGACACTCAGCGGGCCGAGGCTCAGCGGTCGGACTCCTCGGACTGACCCTCGTGCTGGTCGAAGTCGACCCGCACGCGCTCGAAACCCTTGTGCTTCTCGGTCACCGGATAGGACCGGTACGCGCGCCGGTCCCCCGCGGTGAGCTGGACGGCGTCGGTGAACGGCGTCAGCAGGCTGCGCGGCCACATGCGCTTGGCGCGCACCGCGTTGTACTCGGCGCAGAGGACCAGGCCGAGAGCGCCGAGGTAGATCCAGGCGATCAGGCCCAGCACCAGTCCGAACACCCCGTACGTGGCACTGGCTCCCTTGAGCTCGTGCCCGACGTAGTACGTCCCGACTTCTTGCAGTCCCTGCCACAGGACGGCCGCGGCGAGCGCCCCCGGCCGCACCTGCTGGATGGTGATGTCGCCGGCGGTCATCACCCGGAAGGCGAGCATGAAGAGCAGGGCGTTGACGGCCACCGCTACCACCGTGGTCAGAACCCGGGACCCGGCGCCCAGGTTGGTGCCGTACGCGCCCGCGCCGGTGGTGAGCGCTGACAGCACGGTCGTCGCGATCACGCCGCCACCGACGATCAGCAGCAACAGCAGGCTGATTCCGCGCGCTTTCAACGGGTTGGGCCGGGCATTGCGCGGCACCGCCCACACCTTGTTCATGGCGTTCTGGCTTGCCTGCGCCACCCCCAGGCCGCCGTACAGGGAGCCGAGGATGCCGACCACCAGCGCGAGCACCTTGCCGTGCAGCTGGTGGATGTTGTTCCGGAGCTGGTCGCCGATCACCGGGAACTGGCTCAGCGCCGAGTTCAGCACCTCGTCCTGCAACTCGCGGTTGCCGTGCAGCGCGTAGCCCAGGATGGTGACGAGCAACAGCAACAACGGGAACAGCGACACGAAGGCGTAGTACGTGATGAGCGCGGCGAGGTAGTTGCCCTGGTCGTCGAAGAACTTGTACAGCACCGCCAGCGGCAGCCCGGCCCAGCGGTGGCGTTGCTGGAAGCGATCCAGCGTTGAGGTGACGCTCACCGCCGGGGGCCGGAACCCTGCCGAGGTGACAGGTCGGCCGACTCGGCGGCGCTCCTGAGAACCCGCTCCAGCATCGCCGGCGTGAGCTTGCCGGTGAAGGTGTTCTGCTGGCTGACGTGATAGCAGCCGATCAGGTCGAGGTCCGGCACATCCGGACCGGACAGGGTGCGGCGCGCGCCGTGCCCGAACACCGGTCGGGGGCGCGGGATGACCCAGCCAGCCGCCGCCAGCACTGGAAGCACCGCCTGCCAGGCGAAACCGCCGAGCACCACCATGCTGCGCAGCGTCGGACGGAGCAGCTGCAGTTCGGCCGCGAGCCAGGACCGGCAGGTGTCGCGCTCAGCGGGCGTGGGCTTGTTGGCCGGCGGCGCGCAGTGCACCGGGGCGGTGATCCGGACGCCGTACAGCCGCAGGCCGTCACCGGCCGCGACGGAGGTGGGTTGGGAGGCCAGCCCGACGGCGTGCAGGGCCGCGAAGAGGACGTCTCCGGAGCGGTCACCGGTGAACATCCGGCCGGTGCGGTTGCCGCCGTGCGCGGCCGGGGCCAGGCCGATGATCGCCAGCGCGGCGTCGGCGGGACCGATCCCGGGCACCGGCCGGCCCCAGTAGTCCCAATCCCGGTACGCGCTGCGCTTGACCCGGGCTACCTCTTCACGCCAGGCGACCAGTCGTGGGCAGGCCCGGCACTGGGACAGCGTCGCGTCGAGTTCGGCGATGCTGGAAACCTGCGACGCGCTGATCACACTCGCCGCGTCGGGGATGCCCATGCGGTCGATGGTACGGGCGCCCACGTGGTTCGAGCGGTCGCCCGCCGGCCCCATTGACCAGCGACCGTCACGCCTTGAGCGACCGTCACACTTCGAGGCAGCGGCACCTCAGGCACCGGCGGAACTCGATGGCTGTCTCGCTGCAGCTGGATATCTCGCGCGAGCGAAAGACCGCGGGACTGTTCGTGGCGGCCGGTGGGTCGGACCATTGACGAGCCATGGGTGGCGCCTCTCACTGATCTCGGCACGCGTCGCACGCACGAGAGGTCGTAGGTGGCGCGCTGCCGAGCCGCTTTTCAGGTTAGCGCATAACGGAAATCTTGCCCCACTTCCCCCAGCAGTAAGCGAGCCGTCCAGCTCGTGACCGGTGGCCGGAACACCCGATCGGCTCGCGACCGGCTTCGGGGACACCAACCGCAGGGGAGCGCTCCCACAGCAGGAATCCCCCGTCTGGGCAAGGAAGAAGTCGATCACCGTCCGCGACCGCAGTTATGTCGGCTGTCACCTCTATGCTCGCCCGGTGATCGCAACATCCGCGCCGCTGAGCGTGCTCGCCGACTCCGTCGGAGATGGCCCCGTGCTGGCCGCACTCATCTCAGCACTGGTCGCGCTCGTCGTCGCGCTGCTGACGCAGGTTCTGGTTTCTCACCGTGACTCAGTCGCTCGGCGCTACGACCGACGGCGGGCCGCCCTGCTTCTCGGGCAGGACGCGGCGCTTGCGCTTCGTGGGCGCCTCATCGATCTGGGGCGGGTTACCCGCCGGGATGCCGGTCAGCCCTCAGCGGAGCTTGCCGAGGCCGAGCGCCGCTTCGATGACGCGCGGGCACTGCTGGATGTCTCGCTCACCAGGATCGATGATCCCGAGGTGGTACGGGCGGCCACCCTGTGGCGCGATCACGCCCAGCAACGCCACATCAGCACCCTGGACGTCACAGAGATGGAAGAAACCGCGAGCTGGATGCAGTTCAACGTGCTGATCGGCAAGGCGCTGACGTCACGGCAGGGACTCAGCGGCTGAACCTCACCACCGCCCAGGACGGCGCCGTTCGTGCTGAGACGCCGGGCAACAAGCTCGGCCGGGCAGGCGGTCGGGCGGGGCTGGCGGCGTGGCTCAGGCGGTGGCCACCGGCACACCGCGCCGCAGCGTCAGCCGCTCGCTCGCTCCGATCGCCTCGGCCGCGCTGCGCAGGTAGCCGGCGAATTCGTCCGGGGCATCCATCACGATGAGTTGTGCGGCATGACCACCGCCCAGTAGCCGTGACACGAGTTGGGCCGCGAAGGACCCAGTACCGCTGAGCAAGCCACTGCCGTCTACCAGCACCGTGTCGCCCGCGACCGGTCCGAGCTTGTCCGCCATGTCATCGGCGAAGTCACGCCCAGCCACCAATCGCGGCAAAACGAGAGTGCGCGTCACGATCTCATCCCCCAACTCGATCGAATTGTCACAGACTCGAACCTCATTGTCGCACTAGTTGACATCACAAGACAGCCTTTGCAGCGCGTGCCGGGATGCCGGAACGCGTCCCTCGAGTAACGTGCCGACCCATCGCGGCTCCGTCTCGGAGTGCCAGACGTCGGTCGCACTGAGCTGCACCGTCGCGGTACCGGAGGCGAGGAACACCGCCCCGCCGAGCGCCGACACCTGCTCGATGGTGTTGGGCAGGCCGGAACCGCGGGTCGCGTCCTCGTCCTTGAGCCGGCTCTCACCAGAGATCGCCAGGCCCAGCGCGGACCTGTCGTCGTACGCCCCGCGGCCGACAAGGGTGCCCAGCAGTCCGACCCCGCAGTCCGCCACGGCGAAACGCAACTGCTCGAGCTGCCCGATCGCCTGAGCGGCCATGAACCCGGTCGACTGCGCGTGGTCACACACGTTCGCGCCGATCTCGGCAAGCCCGTTGTGCAGTGCCGCGGCGGACCGCGCGTCGAGCGGGTACACCCGGTCATGCACGAGCCCGGCCATCCGCTCGGCGTCGGAGCGGCACGTCAGCTCGGTGATTTCAAGCAGGCTGTCATGGCGGTCGCGCTCCCGGATCTTCGGAAGCTCGTGCGAGCCACCGAACTTGTCGATGATGGTGCCCAGCCGCATCCGAGCGGCATAGCTGGCCAACTGCCCCGACGGCCCCAGCAATCGGAACGGAACGCTCGCCCGATGGGACGCGTGCGCCATCGCTGCCACTCCGACGAGATGCAACGGGTCGATCCAGGACACGTCGCGCAGGTCCACCACCCGAACACCGCGCACCCAGCGAGAAGCGAGCGCCTCGAGCTGGCTCGGACCAGCGGATGAGTCAGTGACCACCGGGCGTCCAGCTCCCTTCGACGTTGGAGTGCCCAGCCTAAGGTCGGCCACCGACAGTTTCGACAGACCGCGACGGCTTCCGTCCACACCTGACGCTCTGCTCACGGTCGGCTGAGTAGCTTTACGGCGGGTTCTAACCGGTCAGCCCGCCGTGGCTCATATGCGGCATCGCAGCTCAGGTCGTCCCGAGCTGGCAGGACAGCTCAGGTCGTCCCGAGCCGCGACACATGCAGCACGCAGCACACGCCGCTGACCCAATCAGGAGAACCCATGAGTGTCACTCCGACCCTTCTCGACAACCGCGAGCCTGACCGCCAGCCGACCATGCAGCTCGAGGACTCCTCACTTTCCGCCGTCCTGCATGTACTCGGCGCCGTTGAATCGTCGGCAGATCCCAAGACGGTGTTCCTCAGCGTGGCCCGCGCTGCCGTCCCCGTGGTGTGCGACTCAGTCACCGTGGTGCTCGAAGCCGACCGGGAGCAGCGCCTGCACTTCAGTCATCCGGCCGGGGCAACCGAGCCCGCTCCGGTCGGCAGCACCCTCGCCGACGGCCTCGGGCGCCATCACCTCACCGGAGACAGTGTGATCACCCCCATCGAGAACCCAGGGGCCGGAGACCAGAAGAGCTATCGCGGCGCGTTGATCATGACATACCAGGGGTACCGGCCCTCGTCCGCTCAGGCGCTGATCGGGCACTTGCTCGTGACGCAGGCGAACTCGATCGTGCAGCGTGAGCGGCTCGCCGACAAGGCGGCACACCTCGAACGGGCGCTGGCCAGTAACCGCGAGATCGGCTCGGCAATGGGCATCCTGATGATCAACCACAAGATCACCGGCGATCAGGCCTTCAACCTGCTCCGCCGCACCAGCCAGCACGGGCACCGCAAGCTCAGCGCCGTCGCGTACGAGGTGGTCCAGATGGGCCTGCTCGAATTACCCGCGGACGTCTCAGCTTCGGACACCGCGCCGGCCCCCACGCCATCGCGTCGAGCGCGGACTGCCGGCTCCGCGGCTCGTCAGTCGCCAGGGCTGGAGCACGGCCAGCGGTACCTACCTGATCTTGACAGTGTCCCGGTAACCCACTGAGCACGGTTCGCCCCGCTCCCGAAGGTGTTCGTTGAGGGCGTGCGCGATCACATTGTGCTGATGCAGGTCCGGAACGAGCACTCCGAGCACGTACGCCTCCGTCTCCAGCCGGCCTGCCACCCCGCCGACCGAGATCTGGCGCAACCACAGCTCCTCATGCGACAGTCCGGACGCGGCGAGGCCGTCGGCAAGGCTCAGGTCGGGCGTACTCGGGTACATCAGTTCGCTCCTACGCGGGCCAGCTGTCGCAAACAGCTCCGAAGACACCAGCGCGCCCATGGAGTGGACCCCGGCTATTACCTGAATATGGCACGGCGCAGGTGAGCCCGGGATAAGTTAGCGGCCGGGCAGGTGTCCGGTTCTGTTCAGATCGTCGGCGATGTCATGCAACTTGCGGTTGGTGTCCTGGCTGGCCCGCACCAGCAGCCGGAACGCCAGCGCCGGCGGCAACTTGAACCGCTCCATCAGGATTCCCTGGGCATGCCCGATCGTCTCGCGCGTCCGCACTGCCGCTCGCAGGTCGTGCCGGGCCTGCTCACTGGACATCGCCACCGCCGCGTGGGCCGCGAACAGCAGCGCGACGTGCTCGGACTCGTCGTCGAAGGCATTCGGCTTCTCGCTGGTGAGGTTCAACGCCCCGAGGCCATCGCCGCTGACGAACAGCTGCACCGCCAACATGCTTCCGACGCCGAGCTCACGGGCCCGCGTCACGAAGTTCGGCCAGCGGGTCTCGACCGTCAGATCCGACAGCCGGACGGTCTCCTGCTGGTAGAGGCTGTCCAGACAGGGGCCCTCGCCGCTGTCGTACTGCGCGTGGTCGATCGCGCGCGCCAGCTCGTCCGTCGCGGCCAGCGTCCGCACCTCGCGCCGGACCTGGGAGATGCTGGCGTGCCGGGCTCCCGGTACCGTTCCGACGGCCGCCTCGACGATGCCCTTGAGGGTCTCTTCCACGCCCGCTTCGTGCTCCAACAACCTCGCCAGCTCGCTCAACCGGTCGGCGAGCTCGTCCTGCCCGGCCGCGCTGCCCCCATTTTCCGCGGACGGTCGACCCCGGCCGTCCAGGGGACTCTGTTCCACGCTCATAGGCCTCCCCTCATCGAGGATGGCCGGGCGAGCTTCAACCTGGCGCACCCGTGCCGCATTCCCGCGACGACCTCAGTGTGCCCTAATCTGAAGCGATTAAGCGCTTACGGTAAGGCGCTGTACCGCGCTCACCCCTCGCTGACCACCCCACCGGCCATCGACAGCTGCCGGCTGGTACGTACGGCCGCCAGCATCTGCCGATCGTGTGTCACGAGCAGCACGGTGCCGGTAAAGAAATCCAGCGCCGATTCCAGCTGCTCGATCGCCGGCAGGTCCAGATGGTTGGTCGGCTCATCCAGGACCAGCAGGTTGACACCTCGGGCCTGCAGCAGCGCCAGCGCGGCCCGGGTGCGCTCCCCCGGCGAGAGGGTGTCGGTCGGCCGCCGCACGTGCTCCGAGCGCAGTCCGAACTTCGCCAGCAGGGTGCGCACCGACGCGTCGTCGAGCTCGGGAAGATGCTCTCCCATAGCCCGGGCCAGCGTGGCGTCGGAGTCGAAGAGGCTGCGCGCCTGGTCGACCTCACCGACCACGACTCCCGCGCCCAGGGTGGCCGTCCCCTCGTCCGGGCTGAGCCGACCGAGCAGTAGGGCCAGCAGGGTGCTCTTGCCCGATCCGTTCGGGCCGGTGATGGCGATCCGGTCCGCCCAGTCGACCCGCAGGTTCACCGGTCCCAGGACGAAGTCGCCGCGTCGAACGACCGCCCCGTTCGCCACGGCCACCACCGCTCCCGACCGCGGCGCCTGCGCGATCTCCATCCGCAGCTGCCACTCCTTGCGCGGCTCGGCGACCTCCTCCAGGCGCTCGAGAAGCCGCTGGGTCTGGCGCGCCTTCGCGGCCTGCTTCTCGCTCGACTCGCTGCGGAACTTGCGACCGATCTTGTCGTTGTCGGTCGCCTTGCGGCGGGCGTTGGCGACCCCCTTGTCCATCCAGGAACGCTGAGTGTGCGCCCGCTGCACCAGGGACTCCCTGCGGTCGGCGTACTCCTCGTAGTTCTCGCGCTCGTGCCAGCGTTCGATCTCGCGCTCCTCCAGATACGCCGCATAGCCACCGGAGACGTGCCTGGTGGCGTGCTGGGCAAGGTCGAGTTCGAGCACGCTCGTCACGGTTCGGGCGAGGAACTCCCGGTCGTGGCTGACCAGCACCGCGCCGACTCGCAGGCCGGTCACGAAGCGCTCCAGCCGGTCCAGCCCGGCGAGGTCCAGGTCGTTCGTCGGCTCGTCGAGCAGCACCGCGTCGAAGCGGCTGAGCAGCAGCGCCACCAGCCCGGCGCGGGCCGCCTGGCCGCCGGACAGTGCGGCCATCGGAGCAGCGAGATCGACGCCCAGGCCGACGTCGGCGGCCACCGCGGGAGCCCGGTCGTCGAGATCCGCGCCGCCCAGGCCGAGCCACCGCTCGAAGGCCGCGCTGTAGTCCTCGCCAGCGCCGGGCGCGCCCGCTGCCAGCACGAGCGCCGCCGCGTCCATTCGGGCCCGGGCCTGCCGCACCCCGGTGCGACGGCCGAGAAAATCGGACACGCTCCCGCCCGGCCGGGCGCCGCGCTCCTGGGCAAGGTAGCCGACGACCGCGGCGGGCGGGTTCAGGATCACGGTTCCGGCGTCCGGTAGGCGAAGGCCGCCCAGGATCCGCAGCAGGGTGGATTTGCCCGCGCCGTTGACACCGACGAGGCCCACGACGTCCCCGGGCGCGACCCCCAGGTCGACATCGCTGAAGAGGACGCGGTCTCCCGATGAGGCCGCCAGACCGGCAGCTACCAGGGTTGCGCTCACGGCCTGAAGGGTACCCGCCACGCCGCGCCGCACCGGTGTCCGCGAGTCAGTGTGGATTATCGACCTTGTGCACCGTATGCTCGCCTTCTCGGCGGCGCTGCTGCCGAGGCCGAGGGGAGCGTAACGGGTGGAAACAGCCGCTTTGCTGAGTTTGCACTTCGACCCGCAAGGCGACCTGCTCGCAGCGGCCCGGAACTGTGAGGCCGAGGTCTTTCTGGGCGCGTACGGCAATACCCGGCAGCAGCTCGAGGACGAGTACGGGCCCTACGAGGACGCCTCCGTCTTCATCGCCGTGGCCCATGCCGGTGGCGACGTGCTCGGCACCTGCCGGTTGATCCGGCCGACCGACGCGGGACTGAAGACGATGCACGACGTGGCGCGAGAGCCGTGGTCCGTCGATGCCGCCCGCGCCGCCCGCGCCGCCCGGCTGGACCTCACCCGGACCTGGGACGTGGCCACGCTCGGTCGCCGACGCGGCCTGAAGGGCCCCGGCAAGCTGGCGGGCGCGGCACTGTTCCACGGCCTGGTGCAGGCCATCCGGGCCAACGACATCCGCTCGACCGTGATGATCATCGACCAGCGGGTCCGCGTCCTACTCGCGGCGGCGGGCATGACCGGGCAGCCACTGCCGGGCACCAGCCCCGCGCCCTATCTCGGCTCGACCGCGAGCACCCCGGTGTACCGGCACTGCGCCGAGGCCTTCGACCAGCAGCGGCTGGCCAACCCGGACGCGCACCGGCTGTTCAACGACGGCATCGGGCTCGACGGCATCACCGTTCCGCCACTGCGGGATTTCGTGTTCCGCCAACCAGAGCCGGCGCTGGCCACCGCGTCCTGACGGGCAGCCGACCGGCTCAGCTGTTTCCGAAAGCCTCAGCCCTTCCGAAGCGCTCACTGATCCGCGCTGCCGTCGGCCCGCATCGAGGCCATGCCGTCGTCAGCCAGCCGCGACCACTCCCGCACCCAGCCCTCGACCTCGCCGGCGGGCATCGGCCGGGCCACGTGGTAACCCTGCAGGACGTCGACGCCCATGGCGATCAGGTCGGCCGCGGTGGCGGCGTTCTCGACGCCCTCGGCCACCGTCCGCAGGCCCAGCGCGTGCGCCATCTGGAAGGTCGAGGCCACGATCATGCGGCTGCGGCTGTCGGTGCGCATGGTGGAGATGAAGGACCGGTCCATCTTCAGCTCCTGCACCGGCAGGTCGCGCAGGTAGGACAGTGACGAGAACCCGGTTCCGTAGTCATCGATGGCGATCTGCACCTTGTGGTTGCGGATGCCGCGCAGGATCGTCCGCGCGCGCTCGGGCTCGGCGATGAACGAGTCCTCGGTCACCTCGATGACCAGGCTGTCGGGAGGCAGCTCCGCTTCGGCGATGGCCTCGAACAGCCGGGGCAGAAAGGCTCCACTGAGCAGCTCCGGCGGCGCACAGTTCAGTGACACCCGCGGGTCCAGCCCCTTGTCGCGCCACCGACGCAGATCGGCCACCACCATCCGGCCGACCGCGTCGGAGAGCTGCAGCATCAGCCCGTCCCGGCGCGCGGCCGGCAGGAAGGCGATCGGCGAGAGCAGTCCCTGCTGCGGGTGCTGCCACCTGACCAACGCCTCGAGGCCGCATACCCGCTGGGTCGCCGCGTCGATCTGCGGCTGGTAATACACGACGAGCTGACCGTCCGGAATGGCCCGTCGCAGGTCCTCGGCGAGCTGCAGCTTGTGCCGGGAGAAGTCGTCACTGTGCGCGTCGTAGACCACCGCACCCGAACGGGTGGACTTGGCCTGGTACATCGCCACGTCCGCGCGGCGCAGCAGCTCGACGCTGGCCACGTCGCTCCCGGTCCGGACGGTCACGCCGATGGACGCGCTGGTGCTGAGCTCGATGCCATCGACCAGCGTCGGCTCCAGCAACACGTCCCGGATGGTCTGGGCCATCTCGAGCAGCTCGATCACGTCGTCGTCGGGAACCACGATCGCGTACTCGTCGCCGCCCAGCCGGCCGATCAGCACCGAACTGGGCAGCGCCTCGCGCATCCGGTGCGCGGCGAGCTGCAGAACCGAGTCGCCGGCCGCGTGCCCGAGGGTGTCGTTCACCTCTTTGAACCCGTCGAGGTCGAGCAGCATGAGCGCCAGCGGCCCGTCGGTGGCCAGCGCTCCCTCGAGTTCGGCGATGACCGAACGCCGGTTGGGCAGCAGCGTCAGGTCGTCCGTGCGCGAGAGGGCGAATGCCTCGGCCGCGCCGTTGGCCTCGCGCAGTGCCAGCACCAGCCGACCGCCCGCGGCGAGCAGCGTGACCACAGCCGGAACGGTCAGGTACGGACCGAGCCCGCTCTGCGGCCGGAACGCCAGCACGGCGATCGCGGCGGCGGCGGCCACCACCATCAGGCCGGGGCCGGCCCGGCGTGGCAGCGCCTTGTGGACGTGGGTCCGGCTGGAGCACGCGGTCTCGACGACGAGTGCGAAGCCGGCGGCCCACAGCAGACCGTCCAGCACGCCGAAGCCGTACGTTCCCGCCGACACGTGCACCACGAAGCTGAGGTCGGCGACGGCGAACAGCAGCAGTCCCAGGCACAGCATGACGGCCTGCGAGATCCCCCAGCGAATCCGCAGCACGACCTGCGCCACCACCAGCAGGGCCAGGGCGACGTCGATCATCGGGTAGAGCAGCGCGAGCAACGAGGGCACGCCGTCGCTGCCGAGCACGCCGGCGACCGGGGTCATCAGGGTGCTGCCCGCCAGGCAGGCGGTGCCTCCGCACACCACGATCGCCTCCAGCCAGGCGTCCAGAGCGGTGTTCATGCGGTGCGCCGTGTCCAGCACCAGGTAGCCGGCCAGTGCCAGGTACGAGGCGAGGAAGAGCCACTCGCCCGGCGCGGGGAAATGCGTCACGTCCGGGCGGAAGCTGGCGTTGAGCACCGTCGACCCGGCACCCCACAGCAGCAGCGCCGCGAACAGCACCAGCAGCGAGCGGCGGCGTCTCAGGCCGGCCACGGCGGCCACGGCGACCCGGAGCAGCAGCAGCACGAAGAACACCGCCAACGTCACGACGTGGACGGTCTGGACGCCGGTGCCCGAGCCGGAAACCCCGAGGACGTTTATCAGGAAGCCCGCGGCGATCACCACCCACACCGCGACGCCGAGCAACCGGACGCTCCGCAGCGCCACCGCGGTGCGCGCCGACGATCTGTTCGACATGGTTCAGACCGCTTCGGCTGGTTCGGAAAGGGAGGTGGGCAGGGGTGCCTGGAAGCTGCGCGTCCGCAGCCATTCGGTGGCCTGGCCGGCTGTCATCGGCGCTTGAATGTACCAACCCTGGGCGCCGTCGCAGCCGAGGTCGCGCAGCGCCAGCCACTCCGCCTCGGTTTCGACGCCCTCGGCGATGGCCGGCATGCCCAGGGCGTGGGCCAGGTCCACGATGGCCCGGACGATGCCGATCGCGGCCGGGCCCTCCGACAGCTTCGACACGAACACGCGGTCGATCTTGAGCTCGTCGACGGGGAGCGACTGCAGCCGTAGCAGGGATGAGTAGCCGGTGCCGAAGTCGTCCAGGCTCAGCGTCACGCCCATGGCGTCCAGCCTGCGCAGGCCCGCGTTCAGCCCCTCGGACTCCTGGGCCACCACGCGCTCGGTGATTTCCAGCTGCAGCATTCCCGGCGGCAGGGCGTGCTGGCGCAGGCCGGAGGAGACCAGGTCGCCGAGCCGGTCGCCGAGCAGGTCGGTCAGCGACACGTTCACCGCGACCGGCACCGAGAAACCCTGCGTCCGCCATTGCGCGATCTGAGCAAGCGCGAGCATGACCACCCGGTCGGTGAGCAGATGCATGCTGCCCGAGCGCTCGGCCAGCGGGATGAACTCATCCGGTGGGACGAAGCCGCGTTGCGGGTGCTGCCACCGTACGAGAGCCTCGACTCCCATCAGCGTCGAGTCCCGCAGCGACACCTTGGGCTGGTACTGCAGGGTGAGCAGGTCGTCGTCCAGCGCCTGACGCAACTCGCCCAGCAGGGTCAGCCGGTCGGCGGAGTTGTGATCGCGATACACCGAGTACGTCGCCACCCCGCTGCGCGTCTCCTTCGCCACGTACATCGCGACATCGGACAGGCGCAGCAGGTCTTCGGCGTACAGGGCATGCTCCGGGTGCATGGCGAGCCCGATCGAGGCCTCCACCTCCAGCAGCATTCCCTCGAGCTCGATCGGGTTCAGCAACGAGTTCCGGATGCGCTCGGCGACGCCGCGCACCTCGGCCTCGTCGGCCTCCGGCACGATCACCGCGAACTCGTCACCACCCAGGCGTGCCAGGTGGTCGCCGCCCCGGACGGCCTCGCGCAGCCGGTCGGCGAAGCGGATCAGCAGTTGGTCGCCGACATGGTGGCCCAGGGTGTCATTGACCTCTTTGAAGTGGTCCAGGTCGATGAGGAGCAGCCCGAACGGGCGGCCGTCCCGGCGCGAGCGGTTGAGCTCCGCGGCCAGGGAAGCCTGCAGATGGATGCGGTTGGGCAGCCCGGTGAGTGGATCATGACCGGCTTGATGCTCTTTCTCCAGCGACATCTGGGCCATCTTGTAGACCAGCACGAGTGGAATCAGCAGCAGCGGCAGCAGCTCCCAGGCGGTGCTGGCGACCGCGACGACGAGTGGGGACAGGGCGAGCACCGAGAAGGTGGTGGCAGTGTAATGCGGAAAGTCGTCCAGCAGGAATGCGCGGAACGAGCTGGTCCAGGCCAGCGCACCGGCGACCAGGACCAGGTTGGTGAAGAAGTACACGACACAGGCGCCGAGCATCCAGCCGAGGTCGGTGCCGCTGAGCTCGGTGAGCGGGTGGTCCAGCGAGGGTGTTCGGGAGCTGAGGACCATGACCAGCCAGGCGGCGGCGAGCGAGAGGTTGTACTGGCCGACGTTGAAGGCGACCTTCCACGGGACCTTCCGGGCACGGACGTCGGCCGCGGTCGAGGCGATGCTGATGACCACGACGGCGGGCCAGAGTCCCCAGAGGAACAGGATCGCGCAGGTGAAGGCTGTGGACATCACGACGCCCTGCGGATCGTGGCCGCGGCCCTGTACCAGCGGTCGCAGCTCCAGCACCACCAGCAGCACCGCGGTCATCGCGAGCGGGGCGCCGGCGACACTCAGGGATGAGACGGCCACCGCGTGCACCGCGTAGACCAGCAGGCTCCAGCCGAGAATCACCGACGGATACCAGAAGAGCGTGAACAAGGACGCAGTACGCAGAGATGGACGGCTGTCGCTCGACATGCTCGCCTCCCCTCGGGCGTCTTATCGGCTCGTAATCGACAAAGGTGAGTGTTCCACCAGCGCTCGGAGTATAACTTAACAGCACTCTCACGACCTCTTCAGTGCCGCGAGCCGCCTGGAAGATGCACGGCCGGAGTCGAAAAGCCGGGGCTAGAGTTGAAAGCAGACCGGCGACAACGACGACTGCGGAGGCTGCGATGTCCAACCCCATCGACGAAGAGACGTACGGCGATCGGGCCGAGCACGACCCGAAGGACGTCCAGCACGGCAACCCCGGCAAGCCACAGTCCTACTACCTCTCCCAGGGCACCGAGGAGACCGAAGCCGACCCGAGCGACTTCGGCGACGACCCGGGCGAGGTCGTGCCGGGGACGGTGCGCCCGACCAGGGACGAGAGCTGAGTTCGTTCGCCTTCGCCGGGCTTGCGAGCTCAGGTCAGCTGAGCCGGGCGGCCAGATAGGGCGCGGTCCGGCTCACCTGGCTGCCGGCGACCTCGTCGGGACGGCCCGCGGCGGCGATGCGGCCACCGTCCGCACCGGCTCCTGGCCCGAGGTCGATCACCCAGTCGGCGCCCGCGACGACACCCATGTCGTGCTCCACCACGACCACCGAGTTGCCCGCGTCGACCAGCCGCCGCAGCTGCCCCATCAGCTGTTCCACATCGGCGGGGTGCAGTCCGGTCGTCGGCTCGTCCAGCAGGTAGAGCGTGGAACCGCGGCTGGCCCGCTGCAGCTCGGTGGCGAGCTTGATCCGCTGCGCCTCACCGCCGGAGAGTTCGGTGGCGGGCTGGCCCAGCTGCAGGTAGCCCAGGCCCACCTCGGCCAGCGTGCGCAGGCTGCGCACCGCCGAGGGCAGGTCGGACAGAAAGGCCAGCGCGTCGTCCACCGTCAGGTCGAGTACGTCGGCGATGGTGCGGCCGCGGTAGGTCACCTGCAGGGTCTCGGGGTTGTAGCGCGCGCCATGGCAGGTCGGGCACGGTGCGTACGTGCCTGGCAGGAACATCAGCTCCACCGCGACGAACCCCTCCCCCTGGCAGGTCTCACACCGTCCGGCCTGGACGTTGAAGGAGAACCGGCCGGCGGTGTAGCCGCGCGAGCGGGCCTCGTCCGTGCCGGCGAAGACCTTGCGGACGGCGTCGAACAGACCTGTGTACGTCGCCAGGTTGGAGCGCGGGGTGCGCCCGATCGGTTTCTGGTCCACCCGCACCAGCCGATCGACCAGGGCAAGTCCCTCGGCGTGCCGGCTCACGTGCTCCAGCATCGCCAGCGTCGAGTCGGCGGTGTCCTCCGGATCGGCCGCATCCGGATCGGCCTCGTCACCGCCGCCCGCGGGATCACCCCGGCCGGCCGCTGCCAGGTGGTGTGCGATCACGTCGCCGAGCACCTTCCCCACCAGGGTCGACTTGCCTGAACCGGAGATGCCGGTGACCGCGGTGAAGACCCCGAGCGGAAAGTCCGCGTCGAGCTTGTCCAGGTTGTGCAGGGTGATTCCGCGCAGCCGGAGCCAGCCGGTCGGCTCCCGGCGCGCCGGGGCCGGCGTCCTACGCTCGTCACCGGACGGGAACAGGAAGCGGCGGGTGACCGACTCCAGCACCTGCCGCAGTCCGGCCACCGGCCCGCTGTAGACGATGCGGCCGCCACCCGCGCCGGCGCCCGGGCCGACGTCGACGATCCATTCCGCCCGCCGGGCGATCTCCATGTCGTGCTCGACGACGAACAGCGAATTCCCCGCCGCTATCAGCCGATCCAGCACCGCGAGCAGCGGTTGGGCGTCGGCCGGGTGCAGGCCCGCGGACGGCTCGTCCAGCACGTACACCACGCCGAACAGGCCGGAGCGGAGCTGGGTGGCCAACCGTAGCCGCTGCAGCTCGCCCGCGGACAGCGTCGGTGTCGCGCGCCCCATGCTCAGGTAGCCCAGCCCCAGCTCGTCCAGCACTTCGACGTGCACGACCAGATCGCGCGCGATGGTGACGGCGACCTCGGCCGCCCCCGCGGCGGCACCGGATTGAGAGTTCCAGGAGACTCGGTCGAAGGCCCCCGCCTCGGCGAAGGTCGTGGTCGGTCGTAACAGAGTCGCTAGCTCGCGTAAGGGCAATCGGGCCAGCTCGGCGATGTTGTGGCCGGCGAAGGTCACGGCGAGGGCGTCCGGGCGCAGCCTGCCACCGTGGCAGCTGGGGCAGTCTGCCGTCCGGACGAACCGCAGCATCCGCTGCCGCATGGTCGGGCTCTTGGAGTCGGCCAGGGTGTGCAGCACATAGCGCTCGGCGCTGACGTACGTCCCCTCGTACGGCCGCTGGATCCGGTTCGCCTCGCGCACCGGGTGCACCATGACGACCGGCGTCTCGTCGGTGAACAGGACCCAGCGGCGATCAGCCTCGGGCAGCTCTCGCCACGGCTTGTCGATGTCGTAGCCCAGCGTGGTCAGGATGTCGCGGTAGTTCTTGCCCAGCCACGCGCCCGGCCAGGCCGCGATGGCGTGGTCACGGATGCTCAGCGACGGGTCCGGGACGAGCGACTCCTCGCTGACCTGGTGGACCCGGCCGAGGCCCTGGCATTCCGGGCACGCACCGACCGCGGTGTTCGGCGAGAAGGCATCGGAATCCAGGCGATGTGCGGTTCCGGCCGGATAGGAGCCGGCCCGGGAGAACAGCATCCGTAGCAGGTTCGACAGCCCCGTGACGGTTCCGACCGAGGAGCGCGAGGTGGTCGACCCCCGTCGCTGGTTCAGCGCGACCGCGGGCGGTAGTCCGGTGATCTCGTCCACCTTCGGCGCGCCGGCCTGCTGGATCAGCCGGCGGGCGTACGGCGCGACCGATTCGAAGTAGCGCCGCTGCGCCTCGGCGTAGATGGTGGCGAAGGCCAGCGACGACTTGCCCGATCCGGAAACGCCGGTGAACGCCACGAAGGCGTTCCGCGGAACGTCGACATCGACCGAGCGCAGGTTGTGCACCTGCGCCCCGCGTACCCGGACGAACGGATCGGACGGGCCGGGCTGCGCCGGTTGCTGAGAGCTGACCACCGGGCGAGCATCGCAGACTCCCGGCTCGGACCGCACCCGGCTGCGGCCGGCTTACCGGTGGCGTCTGCTCACGGCTAGTGCCACCAGCTCGCGCGCGGCTCCCGCCGGCAGTGTCGGGCCGCCTGACCACACCGCCCGCAGTGTCCGGTCCAGCCGCAATCCCTCGGTACGTACCGCCTTCAGTCGCCCCGCGGTGAGGTCGTCGATGACCGCCAGCTCGCTGAGCACCGCCGGCCCGGCACCGGCGATCACGGCTGCCCGGACGGCCGCGGTGGTGGACAGCGACAACGCCGGGGCCGCCGTCTCCGCGCCGTCTCCGAGCACCGCCCGGACCGCGGCGTCCAGCGCGCTCCGGGTGCCCGAGCCCTCTTCGCGGGTGACCAGCGCCGTGCCTGCCAGCTCCCGGGCCGTGACCGGACGCTGGCGGCGCGCCCACGGATGGTCCGGTCGCACCACGATGAGCAGCTCGTCCGTGCCGACGCTGCGGCTGCGCAGTCCCCTGGGCGCGGCGGGCCCCTCGACGAACCCCAGCTCGGCGGCTCCGGATCGCAGGTGCTGCACGACGTTCTCGCTGTTCGTCGCGGTGAGGACAATCTCGGTGGCGGCATGGCCTCGCCGCGTGGTGTCGGCATTCATCGCGACGAGCCAACCCGGCAGCAGCTGCTCGGCGATCGTCAGGCTGGCACTTACCCGCAGCCGCCCGAGCCCGTCCCGCCGCAGCATCGCCAGGCCTGCGTCCATCTCGGCGCCCAGCTCGAGTAGTCGCGCCGCCCACTCGGCCACCACGACGCCGGACGGGGTGAGCGTCGAGCCGCGCGGCGTCCGGGTCACCAGCACCACACCGGTCTGTGCCTCGATGGATCGGATCCGCGCCGACACCGCCTGCTGGCTCACGCCCACCTCAGCGGCGGTGGAGTTCAGGCTGCCGGTTCGGGCGACGGCAAGCAATACCTCGAGCGCGGCCAGATCAGGCAGGTGCGCGCTGAGCATGACGGCCCTTCGGGATTACCAACGAGGTTTGTATGCCTGCAACTCTAACCACATCACATCCGATTGGGACGGCTGCGTCGCAGCCCCGGCCGTCACTCCGAGGACAGCGCCCGCACCGGCTCGCGCCCGGCGGGTTGCCGTGGCGCCGGACCGGGTGGCTCGAGCGCGGGCACCTCCAGAGTCACCGCGCTTGCCGTAGTCAGCGTGAACTCCTCGCCGTGGTGATGTAGCCGCACGCTGGTGTCCGGACCGTCCTCAAGCGCGTAGGTCGCCTCGTCCGGCCCGATCGTGACGCGCACCTTGCATCCACGCCAGCGGATCGCGAACCGCAGCCGTGACAGCGCCGGCGGCAACCTCGGCGCGAAGGTCAGTTCGCCGTCGTGATCGCGCAGTCCCCCGAACCCGGCGACGAGTGCCAGCCAGGCACCGGCCAGCGACGCGATGTGCAGGCCGTCGCCGGTGTTGTGCTCGATGTCGCGCAAATCCATCAGCGCGGCCTCGGTGAGGTAGTCGTGCGCCAGGTCCAGATAGCCGGTCTCGGCAGCCATCACCGCCTGAGTGCACGCCGACAGCGAGGAGTCGCGGACGGTCAGTGGCTCGTAGTACCGGAAGGCATTCACTTTCTCTTCATGCGTGAACGAGTCCCCACACCAGTGCATCGCCAGCACCAGGTCGGCCTGCTTCGCGACCTGCTTGCGATAAAGGTCGAAGTACGTCTCGTGCAGCAACAGCGGGTAGCGGTTGGCTGCCGCGGTGGCCTCGAAGTCCCAGACCTGGTGGGCGTTGGCGCCCCGGTACTGCTCGGGAATGCCGTGCCTGGCATCGCGCGGGATCGACATCGCCTGAGCAGCGGCCCGCCAGGATGGCGGCTCCTCGCCGGTAACGGTGAGCTTCTCGGCCTCGGCCGGCCAGCGCTCGCACACCTCCGCGGCATAGCGCAGGTTCCTGGCGGCCATCAGGTTGGTGTAGGTGTTGTCGTCCACCAGCGCGCTGTACTCGTCCGGCCCGGTCACGCCGTCGATGTGGAACTCCTCGTCATCGCCGAAGTAACCCAGCGACATCCACAGCCGTGCGGTCTGCACCAGGATCGGCAGCGCCACGGAGCGGTCGAAGGGCTCGTCGCCGGTCCACTGCACGTATCGAGCCGCCGCCACCGCGACATCGGCGTTGACATGGAAGGCTGCCATTCCGGCGGGCCAGTAGGCCGAGGTCTCCTGGCCGCGGATGGTCCGCCAGGGGAACGTCGCCCCGCTGAGATTCAGTGCCCTGGCACGCTCGACCGCCACGTCGAGGGTCGACAGCCGCCAACGTAACTCGTCGGCCGCCGCGTCCGGCGCCGTCGCGGTGAGCACCGGCAGCACGTAGCTCTCGGTGTCCCAGAACGCGTGCCCGTCGTAGCCGCTGCCGGTCAGGCCCTTGGCCGGGATGGCGCGCTGCTCGGCCCGGGCGCCGGACTGCAGCACCTGGAACAGGCCGAACCGCACCGCCTGCTGGACGGCAGGGTCGCCGTCCACCTCGACGTCCGCGCCGTCCCAGAAGTCCTGGACGTAGCGGTGCTGCTGTTCCCGCAGCTCGTCCCAGCCGGTCTGGGACACCGCCGACAGCGCAGCGTCCACCTGATCGCGCAGGGCCGGCAACGAGCGCTGGCTGGACCAGCCGTACGCCACGAATTTGGTCACCCCCAGGCGCTCTCCCGGATCGAGCTGGGTGCCGATGGTGGTCCGGGCCCAGTCCGGCTCGACATAGGTGTGCGAACCGACGCGGTGACCACCGTGGATGACGTGGTCCATCGCGGCGGCCATCCGCAGCTTGCTCGCGGCGGTGCTGTGAATCAGCAGGGCACGGTTGCCGCTGGCGCTGTGCTCCTCGGCCTGCAGCGCGTGCTCCAGCGCCGCGGCGATCCGAGGGTCCTTGGACTGCCGGGGAATGTGCTCGTTGGCCACCAGCTCGGACTGCAGCACCACCCGGGTGGGGCGCCCGACGGCCTCCACCTCGTAGTGGATTGCCAGCACGGCGCGCTGGGTGAAGGACACCAGCCGGGTGGAGCGCACCCGGATGACGCGGCCCGAGGGCGACGCCCACTCGACGACGCGGTGCAGCAGGCCGGAGCGGAGGTCGAGGATGCGCTCGTGGTGTCGCAGCTCGCCGTAGCGCAGATCGAAGGGCTCGTCGTCCACCAGCAGCCGGATCAGCTTGCCGTCGGTCACGTTGACGATGGTCTGCCCGTCCTCCGGATAGCCATAGCCGGCCTCGGCGTAGGGCAGCGGACGGGCCTCGTAGAACGAGTTCAGGTACGTACCCGGCAGGCCGCTCGGATCACCCTCGTCGAGGTTGCCGCGCACGCCGATGTGGCCGTTGGACAGCGCGAACACCGACTCCGACTGCGCGAGTTGCGCCAGGTCAAGTCCCAGTTCCCGCAGTGCCCAGGGCTCGACCGGAAAGCGCCGCTGCGGGATCACGCCTGCGCTCCGGACGTCGGCTCGCCGGATAACAGCTCGGCGAGGTCCCGGACGACCACGTCCGCGCCGTGCGCTCGGAGCTGGTCCGCCTGACCGACCCGGTCGACGCCGATCACGAAGCCGAAGTTCCCGGCCCGGCCCGCCGCCACTCCGGCCAGGGCGTCTTCGAAAACCGCCGCCTGGGACGGCTGGACCCCGGCGAGCTCGGCGCCGGCCAGGAAGGAGTCCGGCGCCGGCTTTCCGCGCAGATGCTGCTCGACCAGGGTCACCCCGTCGACGCGCCCCTCGACCAGCTCGGCAAGACCGGTGACCTCGAGCACCTGCCGGGTGTTGGCGCTGGAGGACACCACGATCCGGCGCAGGCCCGCGTCCCGGACGGCCTGCAGGTAGCGCCGCGACCCCTCGTAGACATCGACACCGTCGGTGAGGATCCGTCGTTGCACCTCGGCGTTCTTGCGGTTGCCCAGGCCGTAGACGGTCGCCTCGTCCGGCCCGTCGTCGGGGCTGCCCTCGGGAAGGTGGATGCCGCGGGAGGCCAGGAAGTCCCGGACGCCATCCTCGCGGGGCTTGCCGTCCACGTACTCGTCGTAGTCGTGCCCCTTGTCGAAGGGCGTGAAGTGCTCCGGGTCCCGCTGCTTCAGGAACTCGTCGAAGGCCTGCTTCCACGCGGCCGCATGCACGGTGGCGGTCTGGGTGAGCACGCCGTCGAGGTCGAACAGGCAGGTCGTCACGTCGTCGGGAAGTCCTAGCAAGGTCGATCTCCTCTGGCCGGGGCCGTCGCCCTGCGCCTGCTGGCGAGGGCGACTCGTGCGAATTCAGGTTAGCGGCGATGCGGCCGGGAGCTTGGTGAAACGGCGGCGCGAACCGCTACCCGCTACTATTGCAAGACATTTGCAGGAAGCCCCTGCGGATGAGGCGGACACTCTGGGAGCGGCGCGACGATGACTGCGGACACCGAGGCCCAGCCCGATCCGTCATCGAGCCCGTCGGGAGGGTCCGAGGGGCAGCGGCGGGCCAGGTTCAGCCGGGACGAGATACCCCGGCTCGCGGCACTGTTCGGCTTCGTCGCCGCCCTGCACGTGATCGGGTTCGGCCTCTTCTACTACTACAACTCACAGCCGCGGCTGCACTCCCTCGGTGACGGCAAGGGCAACCTGGTCTTCGCCGGGGCAGCCACCCTGGCGTACGGGTTCGGCCTTCGGCACGCCTTCGACGCCGACCACATCAGCGCCATCGACGACACCACCCGCTTCCTGCTGCAGAAGGGCAAGCGGCCGCTCGGTGTCGGCTTCTTCTTCTCGCTCGGCCACTCCAGCATCGTGTTCGCGCTCTCGGTCGCGATCGCCTTCGCCTCGAAGGCCGCGAGCAGGTTTCAGACCAGCTTCAGCAATACCGGCGGGATCATCGGCACGATCGTGTCGGCCACGTTCCTGTATGTGATCGCCGCGCTCAACCTGGCCGTGCTCGTCGGCATCGTGAAGATGTGGCACAAGGCCAAACGCGGGCAGTACGCGCCGGACGAGCTCGAAACCCTGCTGGCCAACCGCGGCTTTATGAACCGGATCTTCAAGGGCCGTTACAACAAGTTCATCAACCACTCCTGGCAGATGTACCCGGTCGGCATCCTGTTCGGCCTGGGCTTCGACACCGCCACCGAGGTCGGCTTTCTCGGCCTGTCCGCCACCGCGGCCGTAGCCGGCACGAGCGGCGGCACCACCCTGCCGCCGCTGGCGATCATCTCGCTGCCGGTCATCTTCGCGGCCGGGATGTCGCTGATGGACACCTTCGACGGGGTGTTCATGAGCAAGGCCTACGGCTGGGCATTCGTCACGCCGATCCGCAAGATCTACTACAACATCACCACGACCGGGCTGTCGATCTTCGTGGCGTTCGTGATCGGCTCCATCGAGGTCATCGGACTGCTGTCGGATAAGCTCGCCCTGCGCGGCCAGCCCTGGGACTTCATCTCCGGCATCGACATCAACACCGCCGGGCGGATCATCGTCGGCGTCTTTCTCGTTGTGTGGATCGGCGCGGTGCTGTACTACCGGGTCCGCAAGATCGACGAGCGCTACGCCGACGTTCTGAACCAGGAGCACTCCGCCTGAGGTTTGGTCGTATTTCAACCTGCATTGTATGGTGAATCTTGGTTCGGCCACGATCCCGCCAGCTCGTCCTCGCCCTTAGCGGTATCGCGCAGACAGCGCCGTCGTCGCATCGGCAGGACATGCCTCGAAAGCTGGTTTGATGACGCACCTCTGTTTCCCTCGTTTCCCGCAGCCGGACCCGAGCTGCCCCTGTTCGACGTCGCGAGGTGGCAGTGCTCCGGTGAACGAATTCTGCCTTTCCCAGCAAGCTGAAATGAACCACCACGCACAGAGAGAGCACACCGATGAACCAACCAGCGCAGCAGCAGGATGTCCCCGGCGTCCAGTCGGAGATGACGCCCCGGCCGGATTGCGGCGAGGAGAGTTACCGGGGTTCCGGCCGGCTCGAGGGTAAGTCCGCCGTCATCACCGGTGGCGACAGCGGCATCGGCCGCGCGGTCGCGATCGCATTCGCCCGGGAGGGCGCCGATGTCCTGATCAGCTACCTCGACGAGGACGAGGACGCCAAGGACACCGCTCGGCTGGTGGAAGAGGCCGGTCGCAAGGCCGTGCTGGTGGGTGGAGACCTGTCCAAGGCGCAGCACTGCCGGGAGCTGATCGCCAAGGCCGTCAGCGAGTTCGGCAAGGTCGACGTGCTGGTCAGCAATGCCGCGTACCAGATGAGCCACGAGTCGCTCGACGAGATCAGTGAGGAGGAGTGGGACTACACCCTCGACACCAACATCTCGGCGCTGTTCCACCTGGCAAAGGCGGCCGTTCCGCACATGCCCGCCGGCGGGTCGATCATCGGGAGTTCGTCCGTGAACTCCGATATGCCCTCCCCCAGCCTCGCGCCGTACGCGGCCACCAAGGCGGCTATCGCCAACTTCACTGCCAGCCTCGCAGATGCTCGGGTCCAAGGGCATCCGCGCCAACAGCGTGGCGCCCGGACCGGTGTGGACCCCGCTCATTCCGGCGACCATGCCCCCGGAAAAGGTCGAGAGCTTCGGCAAGGACGTTCCGCTGGGTCGGCCGGCTCAGCCTGCCGAACTTGCGCCGGTGTACGTGCTGCTGGCCTCGGACGAGGGCAGTTACATCAGCGGTGCCCGAATCGCGGTCACCGGCGGCAACCCGATCCTGTAGAAGTACGACCCCGTAGAACTGCGCTTTCCCGGCGCACCACCGGCCGCACAACCTCGCTGGTGGTGCGCCGTGGTGCGCTGCGGCTATTGTCAGACCTGGGTTCGACCACGCAGCCTTCACCTTGACCGGCAGATGTCACGTGCGGAGGTCCTTTTGATCAAGTCTCAGCAACCGTGCGCCATGCAGCTGCCCGATGGTCGCGGCCCGCTCTCCGACACCGCCCTGACACTGCTGCGGGGCGGGTCCGCGGTGCTGCCGCAGGACTTTGGCCAGCAGGTTCTTGACGATTCGGATTTCCAGCTGGCGCTCTGGTGTTGTTACGAGCTGCATTACCGCGGTTTCGACGGCGTGGCTGACGAGCGCGAATGGGACCCCCGGGTGCTCGAATTCCGCGCGCTGCTCGAAGCGCGGTTCCTGAGCGCTCTTCGCGACGCGGTTGAGGTAGAGCCGGTCGAATCGGTCGGCGATATCCCGGCAATGCTGGTCAAACTGGTTGCTGACGACGACGGTCCGCCGCTGTCGCTGTACCTGCAGCGCAGTGCGACGGCCGAGCAGTTCCGCGAGTTCGTCCAGCACCGCTCGCTGTATCACCTCAAAGAGGCCGATCCGCACAGCTGGGCGATTCCCCGCCTGCACGGCCGTGCGAAGGCGGCGCTGATCGAGATCCAGAGTGACGAGTACGGCGGCGGATCACTGGAGCGGATGCACTCGCAACTGTTCCGCCAGACCATGCGCGGCCTGGGGCTGACCGACGGCTACGGCGACTACCTGAACCGGGTCCCTGGCGTGACGCTGGCGATCAGCAATCTGATGTCCCTGTTCGGCCTGCACCGGCGCTGGCGCGGGGCAATCGCCGGCCACCTGGCCGTGTTCGAGATGACGTCCTCCATTCCGAACCGGCGGTACGCGCGCGGTATCCGCCGGCTCGGCGGCGACGATTCTACCGCCCGCTTCTACGACGAGCATGTCGAGGCGGACGCGGTGCACGAGCAGATCGCGGCCTACGACCTCTGCGGCTCCCTGGCCGAGGACGAGCCCGCCCTTGCCCAGGACATCGTCTTCGGCGCGGCCGCGGCGCTGTACCTGGACGCCAGCTTCGGCGGGTACCTGCTCGACCGGTGGAGCGCCGCGGCCCCGACGTTGCTGTGAACTCCCCCGCCGTGCCGCTGTCCTACGTCCTGCCGCTGAAGTGGACCGATGACCGTGAGCTGCCCGAGCTGACCCGGTACCTGCGCTGGCTCAGCACCGTCGCCGAGGTCATCGTGGTGGACGGCTCGGACGAACCGCTCTTCGGTCGCCATCACGCCGACTGGAACGGCATCACCCATGTGCGCCCGGCGCCGTGGGCGCACTGTCTCAATGGCAAGGTCGCCGGGGTGCTCACCGGGATGAGCGTGGCGCGGCGAGAGAAGGTCGTGGTCGCCGACGACGACGTCCGTTATGACCCCACCGGCCTAGCACGGGTGGGGCGATTGCTCGACACCCACGACCTGATCGTTCCCGAAAATTACTTCGATCCGGCGCCGTGGCATGCCCGATGGGACATGTCGCGCTCGCTCATCAACCGTGCCGTGTTCGGCGGGGATTACCCGGGCACGCTGGCCTTCCGGAAGAGCACGTTCCACTCGGCCGGGGGCTACGACGGCGATGTGCTGTTCGAGAACCTGGAGCTGATGCGGACGCTCACGGCGGTCGGCGCGCGGGCGCGGCGCTGTCCCGACCTGGCGGTGCGCCGGTTGCCGCCGACGACCGCCAAGTTCGTCAGCCAGCGCGTGCGGCAGGCCTACGACAGCACCGCCCAACCCGGGCGCTTGGTGGTGGAGCTCTCGGCGTTGCCGGCGGTGATTGCCCTTGCGGCGGCGCGTGGCCCGCGACAGGCGCTCGCCGTGGCTACCGCTGCCACCATGGCTGTGGCGGTCGCCGGCCGGCTGCGCCGTGGCGGCGACGTGTTCCCGGCCAGCACGCCACTGCTCGCGCCACTGTGGGCGGCCGAGCGCGCCGTCTGCAGCTGGATCGCCATGGCGCGCTATGTCCGGGGCGGGGTGCGTTACGGCTCCGGCATCATCCGGATTTCGGCTCATTCGCCGTCGGAGCTGCGGCGTCGGCAGTCGGGACGTCAGAGAACCGGCTCAGCTTGTGTGAGTCATCGCAGTACGGCTTGATCGCGGACAACCCGCACCGGCACAGGGCCACCGTTGCCCGGGTCCGCGGAAGCGGGTTTCCATCGCGTCCGATCATCTCGAAGTCGCCGCGCACCAGCAGCGGCCCGTCCGGATAGAACTTCAGCTGGGCAGCCGGCTCGACGCCGACCGCGTTCAGGGCCGCACCGTCACTGGGTTGCTCCATTCTCCAAAGATATCGTTGCGCCGCCGCCACCGGCAGCACTGGCGCCGTTAATGCCACCGATGCCACTGGCAACACCGATACCACCGATACCACTGTGAGGACGGCGATGGTGCCGTACGCCGAGCTGGAGTCCCACGATGGCCAGCACCAGCACGGCGGACAGTAGTTGCGGCAGGGTGCCGCGAACAACGGCGGCCCCCACCGCGACCAGGCCCAGCAGGTTCATCGGGCGCAGCAGGACAGTACGCATGGCTTGCTCCATCTGGATTATCGAAAGAAGATCGGGTGCCTCGGCGGCGCGAAGTCCGTCCGCGCCGCCGAGGCGAAGGTGCTGGATCTGCCGGTGCTCGCGAGGGGCGCGGCTAGCTCCAATACCGTTCAGTTAGTGGGTTGTGATCTGGTAGATGGGTGGGTGTTGGGGTCGGGGCCAGGTGGCGTGGTGGGCGCGTTTGACGTGCCAT
>JAABUT010000467.1_pt1 | contig 65261 bp, 67 predicted proteins | sample 5559281 | NCBI WGS metagenome assembly JAABUT01 (sample SAMN10711880, study PRJNA513359) | rock metagenome | isolation source: Antarctica rocks | place: Antarctica: Victoria Land, Ricker Hills nord | collected 2016-01-04 | reverse complement strand
TCTTTGCACGTAGATAATTGACATTTATGCTCTCATGTCAGATGATTTCGTTCACAAAACAAGCATCTTGATGATTTATTGCATTTGTTCTGCAAATGTTTGAATGTTTAACATCTCTGACACTGATTGCTTGATCGATAATTTCAATATTTGATCGTTTGATATGTTGATTTCGCTGCTAGAATTTGTTTTTTCAAATGCTTTTGTGCTTCGACTTCGATTTTGAACATTAGTATCGTTGAAGCATGATTCTTTCTTGCTTTATTTTCATCTTTTGATAATCATATCGAGTTGATTATCAGCTTCAATTCAGAGTTGTACTTCTTTAGCTCAATTCTCAGATATTTCATTTTGATCTTCATGTTGAAGATATCGATTTTCAGACTGTGTATCACTATCTTGTATCATTTTTCATTTTTCATTTTTCATTTTTCAATCTTCTTGATACTTTTGACTTCAAATATATGCTTTCATATATCTCTTTGCTTCAGTAGAGCTTTCGCGATGTATTTCTCTGAAATCATTAAAGCAATATTGTTATCTCTTTGTGTTTTAGTCACTGTAGCGACTATTATGTCAGACTTTGCCTTCTTCAGTGCGTTGTTCACTGCATTGCGCATTTTCATCGCTTGTAAGATTCAGTTCTCATTTTTTGAAGTAACTATCAATCTTCTTTCACAATATGATATTTCTTGTGACTTTGACGAAGATTTCTTGATAATCAGGTTTTATTCGTCTGCATTTGCATTTGCGCTTGTGACTTGAGCTGCTTTTTGCACATATGTGAGCTTCTGCGTTGGTTTTTGCGAATTTTGCATGACTTGCGACGTTTGCGAAATCTGCGTCTTCTGCAAGATTTGCGAATTCTCTGTCATTTGCTTTGCATTGATTCTCTTTTTAATGTTTTCAGCATTTTGTTGAATCAATTGTAGAATGATCTTCAGTTTGTTGTTTGTTTGACTTTGAAGTCGATCAATTTGCTTCTGAATTGAATTTTCTATGCTTTCATTGCATGCTCTTTGAATGTAAATTAAGTTATGACTTATGATCTCTTTCTGTTCTGATATTGCTTGTCTTAGCTGATTGACTGCAAATTCAATTCTTTCACGCAGTCTCTTTATCTGCATCTCTTTAGAGATGACATTCTAGCACTTGCTAGTACTAACTTTGATGCTAACTTTTTTTTGCGAACTTTTCATTGCTTTTCGCTTTTTCATTTCTTTGACTTTCACAATCGCTCATGTTTGCTCTTTTTGCTGCGAATTTGCATTTCGCAAATTGATTGTATTCTTGTCGTTGTGCACATTTGCATGTGAATTTAGCATCAATGCATCAAGTGAACTAAACATGTATTGCGTTTTTCTATATGCTGATGTGAACGATTTTTGTTGACTGTGAAATAGATTGATAATGTCGTTTTGCAGTTGTTTGCTTGTTGATGAACTCATGCTAAGTTTATCTCATAGATTTATTTCAATCTTTAACATTGACTTTTTAATTTCTATCATCAATGTTTCGAGTTCTGACTCTGAGTTATTGCTTCTGCTGAGTTTCGCGTTACTATTCGCGAAACGAGGCAAGAAAGAGTGCATAAAGCGACTCTTTATATTTCTTTTCATAGAGAGTTTTTCGAGTTTCAAGCTTCGAACTTCTAGAAAATTCACTTGACATCACTTAAATATCTTTTTAATCTCTTATTCAGAGCGTTTCACGTAGACAGTAACTTTAGTGTAGAGATTTCTCAATTTCTATTTCAAAATCTGCAATAAATCATTTTCTATTATCAACTTATGTCAGATGAAAATGATATAAATTTAGTTTGCAAGAGTCTAGATTACTCTTTTTGATAGAAAATGCTTGACGCAATTGCTTTATATCTCATGTATCAAAGTAGTTGCATTATCTTGCTTAGAATAGTAACAACTGATCTCGACTTATTGTCTTGCACATCAAGAAAAGATAAAACAGATAGTGATTTGATAAGAAACATTGTACTTCTTTAAAACAACATTGTTCTCTGTGCAATCTTCAAGCATAAAAGAATTCGATTTCAATTTTTGCATCAGTACACAATCTTCTGTGCTGTTCTAAAGTCGATTGATGACTTGTTCTTTTCATGTGAGTTTGCTCTTGAATTTATCAATCAAATTACTGTTTAAATTGATGATTCTTTCTTCTGCGTTGATGAACTCTCGTTTCGTCGTCGATTTTGATCTGCGTGAGCGCGAAAATTTTCGATTTTCAATTTTTGACTTGCGACACAGTCATCTGTGAAGTTATTGAGTCGAATGAAAGCTTATTTTGATCATACAATTGTGCTCTATAACTTGTTGATTAATTTGATATATCATATGCTTTGATAGATTGCTGTTGTCAATAGCAAATCATTTATCGAAAATATCAGTTTTCATCATTAAAGAGTAATGATTTCAATCACATAGCAGATTCATTTGAAGAAAAAACAGAAATGCTACAAAAGAAGTTCTTTTCATCATTGTTTTAAGCAAACATCAGTGACATTTCAAAATAATTTATATTGTTGACAATGTCATTTAATTCAGTCTTATTGCAAAATGAGATGAGATAAATAATTCAACAAGTAAAAGTCAACAAAGCATCAGATGCATTCAAAATTTCAAATAAAGTACTTTAAGTGAGTTTAACAAAACTGACTTTGATACTAATCAGTCTGTTCAACGTATGTGTAACTCACAAATATCATTTGAAGCAGTTCAAGAAAACTCAAACAATAGTATTACATAAATCAAAGAAGAGTGATTACATTGACTTGAAGATGTATCAACTCATTGCTTTGCTAAACATCATGAATAAAACATTGAAATCAATCATGATTAAAAGATTAAGTGATATTACTGAGACTCATCACATGCTTTCAAACGCTCAAATGAGAGCGAGATGCAAGTGATTCATGATCTCAACGCTGAATCTACTAGTAGATCAAATACATGCAGTATGAGACTGTAAAATTAAGTATGTAATCTTCATGCTTAGTTTAAATGTTGTTGAAGCATTCAATTATGTTTTGCATACTAGACTTCTGCATACTTTGAGAATGAAAAAAACATTAAACTACATAGTCAAATGAACTTGCAGCTTTCTGAAAGACAGAGAATCATCATTGATATTCAATGAACAAATCAACAAGATGCAATGAATAAATGCTGACATATTGCAAAGATTTTTCATATCATTGATTCTTTTTCTATTCTTTAACGCAAGCTTAATCGAAAAATGCAAAGCTCTAGAAATCAAAATCGAAGTGCTTAACTTCGTAAATGTTTAACATCAATATTTTGATTTATGATAAAATCACAGAATCAATTTGCAAATTATTGAGTCAAGCATATGATGTCTGTGCGAAGTGAGCTTGAACTCATGATGCTACGTTCGCTTCAAAGAAATATGAACTCACATACTTCACTTGTAAGTCAAAAAGATTTGACATGACAGTCAGTTTACACATAGAAAACTTGATAATGAAGTTGAAATCAGATGTACAAGTTCTTGAAGTGCAACTGAACATGAAACTACAATAAAATTTGCATCTTCGTCAAATAAAAGCAGATCACATCATCAAGATGCTGATGCTTAGTTAACTTGAAGTCTTCATCTGAAAAGTTACATTTGCAAAAGCAAGAAATACTCAGTGATGATAAGATTAAGAATGATGTTTGAAGCATTAATATGACATCAACATGATAAAAAAGAAAAATTGTTAAGTATGAAATGAAGATTAGAAACTTTTCAGAATCAAGCGTTGCGTCATGTGATTAATGTTTTCAGAAAGATAAACATCAAAATGTTGAAAGTTGAAACATATATATTCTCACTTCATGTTCATCTGAACAAGCTACAGAATCAAGTCACACTACGCAGTTAAATTAATGACAGAACACAGAAAACTTAATAGCATGCAAGATCATATATGCTCATCTGATAGAAACTAATAGACTCATTTCTCACTTTTCAATCTTCAAAAAAATGACATTTCTGAATGTTTCAATTCACAAAGAAGCAAAGATACAATTTAGACGTGAATGACTTAACTTTTTAACAACGACTTAAACGAGTGAACGTGTAATTGCACAGTTTCACAAAAGTCAATGAAATCTTCAATAAGAAAACTACAAAAAATGCATTGCAGACATTAATGCATCTTTCGCTCAAAGATTTCATCTATTCAAGAAGTCAGTAAAGATGCATGATGATTTTCAGAAGATTGAAAACACTCTTGCAACTCACATCAAAATTAAATGCATAAAGCTGAAAATTTATCTGCACTCAAGAAATGTGTCAAGCATGAATAGTCTTCGATGCAACTGCAAATAAAGTCATCAGATAGTCAAGCATATTTTGATGCATTGCTGAAATTGAATGCATCTTCAATCAAATATGCTACAAGACGTTGACTTCACAAACTACTGAATTATCATCTCAATCATGAGAAGTTTCAAGACAACAACGAGAATGATGATGAAAATGAAGCTGCTGAAGCAGTTTAAAATGATAAGAACATTCATTCTTTAACATGTAATCATTGCAAACAAATTTGATACATAGTCTCAGTTTTATCATCTTGACTGTATGTAGCAATCATATAAACAGCGAGCAATTTTCTATCTCAGAGAATTTTGTTCACTCGACACACATAACATAAAGTTTTTCATGAGTCGATTTAATCAATGTCACAAGAATGTATGAATTTATTATTATTATTATTATTGAATATAATTAATGAATATCAAGCGAAAATATGAAAGATGTTTCAAAGCTTATAGAAGTTTTTGAAATAAGGCTGAAACATAAATGAAAAGCATAATCACTCACTTTCAAGCATCAACTCATTATTAAAAAAGAAGAATCACTGTATTATAATAGTTTTGCTCTTTAATGAGATGATCATATATGTAAAACAACAGACAGAAGAAAAAAGCGTAAAGATGCTTAAATGTGCTTAACAAAAGAGTGCAAACATCATGCAATCATCACTTCATTAAACATCTTTCATATGAGACAAGATTGCAGACTTCTTCTTTTTCTTCATGATCAACAACAAGATTTACCTGTACAAGATGCTGACTACAAATCTTCTGCAAGCTATGCTTGTCAGAAGAGCTGAATAATCTCATCAACATTGACAGAGCAGTAACAGCGCTTTACTCATATGTTGAGTTCACACACAGTTGAAAAGCGAGACAATAATAACGCAGTCATCAACGCATTGAAGCTTGCATATACACAGAAGAACAGCAACATTTTTGCATACATGCTGCAATTCATATACAACATATACATATATACTGCAAAGGCACGACTCAGCTTTTATGCATATACAGACAGACGTGATGCAGTAAATCAATCGATTTTTCGCTTTATCAGATCAATTTACATGCATCGCAATCACATATACAATGAAGACATGACACAGTCTTTGCTCATATACACAAAATGACAGCAACGTCTCTGCGCATGCGTTGCAACTAATATACGACATTCACACAGTCATTGCAAAGGCACGACTCAACTTTTGCACATATACACATCTGTGCAACGCAGTAAATCAATCAATTTCGATTTTCTGATCGATTTACATGCATTGCAATCACATACATTGCAAAGACATGACACAGTCTTTGCTCGTATACACAGAACAACAGCAACGTCTTTGCGCACATGCTGCAACTAATATACAACATTCACACAGTCATTATGAAAGCATGACTCAGCTTTTGCACACATACACATCTGAGTGACGCAGTAAATTGATTGATTTTTCGATTTTCTGATCGATTTAGATGCGTCACAAATACATAGATCAAAACTCATCTAGTTCATTCAGCTGAATGATCATACAGCAAACTTGAAAGCTCACGTCGAAGTGATCAACTTTCATTTACATAAATCAAAGCTCATTTAGTTCGCTTAACTTGATGATCATATAAACAAGTTGAAAGCTCACATCAAAGTGATCAGCTTTCACAATCTTAAGTTATTTATATGATCACTTGATTATATAGACAGCTCACATGCTTGTATGCAGAAACTATCGATGTGATTGATTAATGAGAAGATATACTGCAGCAATTTTGACTAGATTACATGTAATTTAGCATACATACAGCGTTTAAATAGTGTCATAGTCATAGACTGCATGCACTTAATGAAGAAAAAGAAAAAAAATCTTTTTCTTCATTGTCAGATTTATATTAAGACATGAAAACAAAGATTTGAAAAATGACAAATTATGCTAAAATATATCAGAACAATTAAAAATACTAACAAAATAATATATAATTAAGATTGAATGTATCACAAAGCACTTTACATTCAGAATTTCTTTAACAATGTCATTGATAATCATCATCTTTTTGAGAATGAACTTTTGAATTTTTAAAAACTTAAGTTTGTAAACTTTCTTAAAATGATTTTTTACATGAATCACTGTTATTAATTTCTTGTAAAGAATTTTCTGATGAGCAGTGAATATTTTCAGAATGATGTTCTCTTTTTCATTCTTAATTGCATTATCATGAATATTTTGCAGATGAAAGAATTCATTGATAGTTGAAATGCAAATGTCAAAAATCTAAACATTAAATCATGAATGTTTAACAGATGTATTATATAAGTATACTCATTGCAACATAAAAATTCTCATTACTTGCACAATAAATACACTTCTTGTACATTGTCTTTCTTTGAAAGATGATGTTATGATTCTAGCTACGCATCTTCGTTGATGACTATGTTGATGACTATTCTGAGAGCTATCGTCGATCGCTCGTCGCTAGAGCATAGACTTGTTTCGAAGTCAATTCTATTCAGAGTTAGCTTATGTTCTTCTGAGTCATATAGATAGTTGACTCTTCTCTTCTAGATACTTTTCTTTCTTAGCATTTATATACTCATTACATTACACTCATATGACTCGCTCTATGCTGATCTCTAACAGATAACATCATACAGTAATGTTTTATTCTTAATGTATAAAACTCAAGCACACTTTATACAAATTCTTCTATTTAGAACTTTAAAACAAGTAATACTTCTTTTACTTATTTCAATTGTTGACAGTTGAAAAGCATTAGTAATGATATCAAGAAGTTGAATAAATAAATCTTATCATCATTCTTTGATTTCGCGAAGTCTGTAAATTCAACAAGATCATCAATGAAGCATTAATAATTATTTCTTTTCTCATTGTTTTTTGAATTTTCTCTTTGATAGCAAAGATGTACTTAAAAGTTTAAATAATAAAAGTGATAAATTTTTTATCAGAATTTGATGATGTTTGCATTATCATGAGTGATTCAGCATCAGCAACACAATGATTAACATGTTTGATTAATGTCTTTTAAGCAAATTTATGATACTATTAATTACAGTAATAATCATGAAGTTTTAAGTTGTGACATTACTTACTTTTATAATGATCTTGATTCAATCATCAGTTAACTTCATCATTTTACAACTTTTTTTGAGCATCATTACATGTTCATGACTCATAATTTAAATCTTTTACTCTTACAATATAAATATACTCAAAGTTTATCAAAAGTAATTATACAATGATAAAAATACAATCATAATTGAAAAAAAATGAAGTTAAAGAAAATGAAAAGTTGAGAGAAATTGAAAGAGCAATAAACAAAACAACAATTGTTATTCACTCTTGTTTACATTTTATCATTTTAATCATATCATTTACTCAAAATGTAAACAATATTTATGTGCTATTTACATGTCATCATTGCTGTCATTTACATTAACTATACATCACATATACTATTTACACTGTCATTTATATGCATTATAATTGAAGACAAATCATCATTTAATTGAAAGTTTCTCTTTTTCTTATTTTCTCACAAAGATTTGAAGATTTTTATCAAGAGCTTCTAGAGTGAATCAATGAGTATGCATCATTGTTTATCAAACTAAACAAAGACATTAATTATTGAGATTGAGAATGAACTTACTTAGAAAAGAAGACAATTGTCATGATGAATTGACACATAAAGATTAGATCAGAAGTTAGAATCAGAGACTGAATTGAAGATCAGATTTGAGTTAGCTCTGAAACTCTATGACTTTGTCAAGACATCGTTTAGACTATGTCATATCTTCGACTTAATATGTCATGAGTTATGTCGTGTTCAACTTGACAATGCTTGACAAACTCTCTATAGTCGATCGATTCTCTTGAGTTATCGAGAGCTTCTTAATAATTAGCTCTATCATAAAATATATTCATTCTGTGCCTGCTTAGAATATCACATTGTCATATCATTCTTATAGGTCTCGTCTATTCATTTAGTAGACTCGATCATCACAAGTAGTTAGTTGATGAAGAAGAACGAGTGCGAGTTGTCATGAAATATTATGTCGCTAATTTTATTTTAATGATCATTAGATCTAGTTGAGAAGAATGTATTTGTAGTGAAATGAGAGATGTACATGTAGTGAAAAGAGATGTACGTTTAGTGGTTTTTCACTTTAACGCTATTTTATCAAAGTTCTCAATATTCATGAGTATACAAGAAAATTAATGATCTTTTTATTATTTACATTTAAATCGCTTTCTGTTGCATTTTCGTTTCTATGAGACTCTGTGCATTCGCTTTACTTCTTTGTATCTTGAACTCTGTAGACTCTAGAATGGCCTCTGTTAGTACACGCCTCGCTGACGAGGCAGCTTCTATAGCTTGGTCTATAAGTAATTCAAGCCCGCTATGTTCTGAGCGTCTTGTATTTGATGGCCTTGAAATATCACCCTTTACCCAGATCTCGGTGAGCTCGTCGCGAGATTGCAGGTAGCCTACTACACATGCAGCTACCATCTCTTGATGTTCTGCTGGATCAGGATCCACTATTATGCTAGTAGACGTACCGGCGCCATCGCTTTTGAAGTTCGAATCCTGTGGGTGCTGCAAAGGTATTTGGTTTGGCTGGCGAACTATTGCAGCAACTCCGCCAGTTACGAGATCGATACAGTCAATGCCAGCATCAGCGATAGCAGCAGAGGCTACTGTGATGCATCCCGAAAGGATTGACATCAGGCCCCATCCGTTCGCATGCCCATCATCGCTCCTTGTTATCCCTCTCCCGTCATCCTCCAAGCGATCTTCCTCCCCCTCGAGGACAGTAATGTTGACCTCCAGGCCACTCTTCGGCCACCGCTCACCAATCAAAATCCCACGAAGTGCGGTCTCAAGGTGAGCGCTAAGATCTCGTTCGCTGGAGTCACGGATATAGCCCTTTCTCTCTCGTGCTGCGAAAGGTGCAAAATTGACATGGGTTGAGAGAAGGAGGTGAGAGGAGAAGGTTGCAGATCTGGGAAGAGGCCGTGGGCCATGTACAGTACACGTCAGCTTCAGCCCGGATGAGTTGGTCCTGAGGGATTTGACTCCCGAAATAGGCTGGGTAGAAGGTTCAAGCTCAAAGTATGCAGAGCCCGACGCCGACGGTGTAAGGCCAGTTTTGAGGACTACATCGATTCCAATTAATCAGAGGTGTCTTGGGGAAATCGAAAAGACCAACGCGTATGGAAAAGGCAGTGCAATACCTACAGATCTTCCGGAGCTCAGACGGCGCCCTGGTGCGCCCTTTGCGCTCCGCTAAGGCGACTTTCGCGACGGTAGGCGAAGAAGCAAATGCTGGCGGTGCCGTACCCCCAGGCGGGCCGTTGACACGCCTTCTGTCCGTCATGATGTATTCGATGCTCAGTACTCACGCATCACTGTGCCATAAGATTGACAATTTCGAAACGTTGGGAAACCATCTGTATGACATAGGAGTTTGCCTAGTAACTTATTGACCAGTTTGAGTTAGCAGTTAAGGTTCGGTATTTGTATGAATACGCTAGCGCACGAAATTCTCGCAGTAAATTCATACTTTGTCGAACCTTGAATCCGTTGTCCATCTTCTCTGCCCACAACCTACCACTATGTCTTAATAGAGACTGCTGCTGGTAAGTCTATCAGTTTGGCTCGTAATAGAGGTTGGAGCACGACATGAGGAAGACTTATCACACACGTTCTGGCTATTTCCATGCGCCGTTGAACAACATGCACTACCATCTGAACACTCAACTCTTCACGCTCCATGTACTTCTTGCAAATTGAATGAACCATACTGACTTATCTCAATCAAGGCATTGTAGGTAAGCCCTGACGATGGTGCTTACAATTGTGAGTGTTAGCCACTTTCTTTTTCTGAACACGTTACGGAAGACGCTCAAATCAAATGATGAAACCTTCATATCAGTTCTGCTACAGAAAAATCAGGACGACAACCTATACCAATCTTACCTTTTTCTGAATCCTCGTCTCAACAGCAAGCCTATAAGATGCCCTACTTGTTTGGGCCAGAAGCTGACTTTGGATAGCTATAGGACTATGCTAGCTCTTTATTCGAGGCTTCGTTAGGTCAGTTAGGTCCTATTTCTTTGAACGCGCAACGATGAACAAAGTCAATCCATTCCCTGAAGTCTACTCCCACCGAGCCACCCTCCCGCACCGGACTGGTTCCTCAAAGATCCGGGATGATAGGTTGTGTAGTATGTATCTGCCATTGATAGTGGCTCTTTGTCGCATCACGGTATGGTATGTAATGTGGCTTCTGAGCTCTGGGAATTCGTTGATCGTCTTGGTCCTCGTAAGCCTGGGGCCGGTAGGAAATGCTTGATTAAATCGGCTTTTCTGAGCACCAACAACGAATCCCTTGCTCGAAGTAACCGGCTCTGTAATACTTAGACCAGCTAACATATATCAGCAGTCCAGCCGTGTCTAGCGTTAGCGCTACTATTTGGAGTTCGTGCCAATAGCAAAGCACAACTTCAAGTAAACCGACTCGCAGTGGCAAGAGTACAGCTGGAGGCTGAGAAAGAAGATCAAGGCGGTCGCAAGCCGCCTTGCACCTCTGATTGACAATTCCGTCTCATACCCATTTGACTACCAAAGAAGCTGACGTGGATCAGCATCAAGTGTTCCGTGGCCTGTAAGAATTTGGCGGCGGTCATCATTCGGCTTTTGGGGATTGTAAGGGTCGCTGATAAAGACGTTAATAGACACCGAGTCTCATCCTGAAGGCGCTATTGGTAGTATTCTCGGACATAGAGATTTCATGAATCTGAGATATCTTTGCAAAGTCAAAATGTAGGGAGCACATACTCCTACGATGGCTCTCAATAGTACTCACTTTTTGTAGCTATGTATCAGTAATTCAATAATAAACCCAATTCTGTAGATAACCTCACTGGCGATGTACGCTTGGCAGGCTGAAAGGAACTGCAGGGGTCTACAATTAGCGTGGAGACTTCGGATTACTCGTAAGCTGGTCCATGTCTTCCAACCATGTTTTCAACCCGCTAACCTCACAAACTCCACTTTAGCGACTCCGTAAATGTTTATGAGCTTTTTACATCTGTTCAGTGTGGCGAATAAAGGCCTTGTCCGAGAACTGTAAACCATACAACCTCTCTCAATCATACCTGCACCGTGTCACTCTTAAGACAGGACGGTCGCCGTGAGCGAATTTTAGGCGCCCCAGGGGCTGGAGGCACCGAATAAGGAGACAACGGTCTGGGATCGATAATCACTGGCTATTGAGGCTCAGTACCGTGACGCGGTGGAGGCGCCAGTAAGAGGATGAATAGGCATCATGCCTACGTGAACGGGCAGACGGCTTATCCTAGAGGTGGAGGGGGTCTTTCAATATCGCCGCATCGGTAAATAATCATGAGCGTCGCACTTGCAGATGCTAGGATTCATATATTCGGTATAAAATGACTGACACAGTGATACAAAAGATTTCAGCCACGATCACAGCCTGCTTGGCGGAGAAGGCGAGACTTGCTATTACGATTGGCCGCTGTAAGCGGTGCTTTGATGCTCATCCTTTTGTTCTTCCCATCTCTACGATTTACCGTCCTCGGGACTTTATCACTTGGTCTGCTCTCGCCAGTTGAAGACCTCCAATTAGAAACTGTGAGATATTACGACCTGTCCAACGTGGGAGGAACGGCGAGAGGGTGGGAGAGAGAGGAAAGAGTTCTACTGTGTGCGCCTCTGCGAGATGCCGAATCCCACCTTCCAATGTTCTTCTCCCATCTTCGGAACTTTACATACCCGCATCACCTTATCGACCTAGCGTTTCTTGTGTCAGACTCGAAAGACAATACACTTCCCCTCCTGTCGCAGATGCTCACAGATTTACAACAAGACTCTGATCCGAAGCAACCATACGGAGAAATCTCAATCTTGGAGAAGGATTTTGGGCAAAAAGTCAACCAGGATGTCGAGAGCCGCCACGGATTCGCAGCCCAGGCTAGCAGAAGGAAACTGATGGCACAAGCTAGGAATTGGCTACTCAGCGCCGCACTGCGGCCAACCCATAGCTGGGTTTACTGGAGGGATGTCGATGTCGAGACTGCTCCATTCACGATCCTCGAGGATCTAATGCGACACAACAAGGACGTAATTGTCCCAAGTAAGTACATGAACTATGTTAAGGGTTAGTGATCTGATGTCACAATCACAGATGTCTGGCGGCCTCTACCGGATTGGCTTGGGGGTGAGCAGCCTTACGATCTTAATTCTTGGCAAGAGTCAGAAACCGCTCTGGCACTGGCCGACACATTGGATGAGGACGCGGTCATTGTTGAAGGATACGCAGAATACGCGACTTGGCGGCCACATCTTGCATACTTAAGGGACCCCTACGGCGACCCCGACATGGAGATGGAAATAGATGGTGTTGGTGGTGTTAGTATCCTGTCAAAAGCGAAGGTCTTCAGGTCAGGCGTTCATTTCCCAGCTTTTAGCTTTGAGAAACACGCAGAAACGGAGGGCTTCGGCAAGGTGAGTCCCAGGCGAGCCGTGCTCTCATGCAGCAGCATTAGCTAAAAGGGTCCGTAGATGGCCAAAAGAATGGACTTTTCAGTGGTTGGCCTGCCTCATTACACAGTGTGGCATCTTTACGAGCCAAGTGTCGATGACATACGTCACATGGAAGAAATGGAGCAAGAACGGATAGCCCGCGAGAAGGAAGAAAAAGAGCGAGCAGAGCGCATGAAGAAGATTAAGGAAGACTTCAATGATCCTAATAGCCAATGGGAAAAGGACAAAACTGATATTGAAGGGATTACCAAGAAAGAAGAAGAACTTCAGAAGCAACAGGAGGGGGATGAACGAGGTCCTATCTCTCAGCCTGGGAAGGAAACCGAAGAAGACAACAAGGCAAAGGCAGAAGTGAAAGAGGTTTGAGATGGAAAGGAAGACCCAAAGACCGAAGACGTCAATGCTGGTTAAGAAAGCCTAAGGAATCTGACTTTTAGTCGGTCCAGATTGCAGATCTTCCTTTGGTGAGGACATACCTTTCGCATAAAGGGCTTTGCTGGGTAGGGCCCAACGTTTCCTCTGTTCAGACGGTGTAGGTTATGTTATACATGATGTACAGAAGATTTCTCTTACAGCCTGAGAGCCGACATTGGGATCTGTGGAACACTCTTCTGGCAACGTCATCTCTCTGTGTCTATCGTCCAGACAACGACTTCTGGCAGAGGCGTTTCGGCGAATGGGCAGGGTACGGTGCCATTGCATTTGACTTGTTTGTAGAATATATACCTTAGATAACGGCATCTTGTACAAGACAATTTTAGACACATCATTGATTTGTGTCGCTTGTACTCGAATTGCAATTAATTAAGAATATGAGGAAATCACGCAGATATCAATGTCAAAGAGCGCAGCTCGGTTGTTCAGAAGCTGTTCGCCGGCTTCTAAACCGCAATCCTGTACCGCAAATTGCCAGGCACTACTTCCAGCATCGTTACATCGAAGACCGACCACTGCCCAACGTACCATGGCCCTGACATACGCAAAAGTATGATATACAATTGTACTGGTTGAGGAAACGTCGTTACACTGGGTTGACACTGCATGACAAATCACAACGATGGCTTTCGCGAATTTATGAGATCTCAGGACCCAAAGCGTTATGAGAGCTATCCTTCGGTTTTAGCTTTCGGCGGCCGTGCTTCTATGGCGATTTCAACGCAAGATACCGATGGGGCTGATATGTTAACTCCATGTCCACCACCCCCCCAAGGGTCAGACATATCTATCGCCGTGGACCCTGTGGCTTTAATTACGACAGAATGTATCACGGTTACTTCTTCTATGAGAAAACATGCACGGTGGGCTCAGTCATCTGTTTCGGCCATTCTAGGAGGGGGGGGTCCTATGTCCGCTGGAAGAGACGCGAAGGGTTCATTACGGCTTAATGGCAGGAGCTCGGTATCACATACTTCACCAGGCACGTCTGCAAAGACTAGTAATGGGGTGGCGGTAGACAACGATAGCCTGGCAAGTCGTTGGGGTTTGAGAGGTAAGAAGGGCAAGAGCATACAGGATAATCCTCTCATGTCTGCCTTTGCTCGGCTCAGAAGCGATCTTAGGGGATGCACAGGTCAGTAGACAGGATTCGAAGTGTCTGTCTACATGACTGATTTCTGTACAGATATCAGAAGCTTCGACGTCCCATCTCTTTTACATCCCTTCCTACAAGTCATCCGCTCATCCTCAACCTCCGCTCCCATTACTTCGCTCGCACTCGTTGCAATCACTAAGTTCTTCGCATATAACCTTATCGGTAGAGAGTCTCCCAGGCTTTCATTAGCGATGCAGCTTCTGTCAGCCGCGATTACCCATTGTCGCTTCGAAGCCAGCGATTCCGCAGCGGACGAGACTGTGCTTCTAAGGATATTGAAGCTCATGGAAATGATGCTTTCTGGTCCTGGTGGGAATCTTCTTGGAGACGAAAGCGTTTGTGAAATGATGGAGACAGGCTTAAGCATGTGTTGCCAGATGCGCCTGTCAGAACTATTGAGACGATCAGCGGAGATGTCGATGATCAATATGTGCCAAATTGTGTTCGAGCGCTTAAAGTACTTGGAGATTGAAGCTGGCGAAGACATAGGTGCCTTAGATACAGACATCCGGGAGGGTATGAACTCCTTAAAAATGGACCCCTCTGTTAACGGCACAATTGTTGAGCCCCCGGAGAAAATTGTGGACGAAGGCAGGTTCTCAACGAACCTCGAGCGGCCAGACGTGGCACCCAAAACCTCGCAAGAGGGTCGACCCAGCTCAAGCCAACAAGAACTACATGAAAGTACCTATGACAAACCTACCATTCCTGTGAGTGCTAGCGCTACCGATTTGACCCAAAATTCGGAGGTGAACTCGGACGAGGCGACAACGATCAAACCATACTCTTTGCCGTCGATTCGTGAGCTCTTTCGAGTCCTCGTAGATCTCCTACAACCAAATAACCGCCAGCAAGCGGATGCAATGAGAGTCATGGCCCTCAGGATAATTGATGTAGCGCTCGAGGTAGCGGGACCATCAATAGCTAAACATCCAAGCTTAGCTAACCTTGCGAGGAATGATCTCTGCCGCCAACTCTTCCAGTTGGTACGTTCTGAGCAGTTGGGCCTACTCAATGAATCTTTACGAGTAACGGGGACACTGCTCGCTACCTGCCGAGGTGTTCTGAAGCTACAGCAAGAGCTTTTCCTATCCTATCTCGTTGCATGCCTCCACCCGCGTGTCGAGATTCCGCTTGAGCCCGGAATAGATCCAGCGCTTTACGAAGGCGTTCCCAAGACGCCGAAACTCGTTAAGCCTCCACCGTCTCAGGCCAGCAGTGGCCGCTCGACCCCAGTTCCTGTTAAGGATCGTCAAAAGCTCGGAATGGAAGGCGGTTCGAGGAAGCCCGATACGAGAGAAGCCATGGTCGAGAGCATTGGTGCATTGTCAAGGATACCCAGCTACCTTGTCGAGCTATTTGTCAACTATGACAGCGAAGTAGACCGCAGCGACTTGTGTGAAGACCTAATTGGCCTACTCTCACGCAATGCATTTCCAGATTCAGCTACCTGGAGTACCACTAATGTGCCGCCGCTATGTCTAGACTCTTTGCTTGGCTATGTGCAGTTTATTTCAGATCGACTGAACCATGAACCAAGGTACGAGGGCTTCCCGGATACGCAGAAGCTCCGAGAGCAACGTGAAAGGAAGAAAATAATTATCCAGGGTGCTACTAAGTTTAATGAAAATCCTAAGTCAGGCATCGCTTTCCTAGTGTCCCACGGCATTATCGAAAACCCGAATGCTGCTTATTCAGTTACCAAGTTCCTCAGAGGCACCTCGAGAGTTTCAAAGTCTGTTCTTGGGGAGTACCTGTCAAAAAGGAACCATGAGCCCCTTCTCGAAGCATATATCGACCTTTTTGACTTTAGCGGAAAGCGAGTTGACGAAGCTTTACGCGAATTACTGAACTCGTTCCGGCTACCCGGAGAGTCAGCACTCATCGAGCGAATTGTGACAGTTTTCTCGGAAAAGTATTGTGGGAAGTCAACTCCTGAAGGCATTGCTGGCTCAGAAGCCATATACATACTTTCTTACGCCATTATCATGTTGAATACAGACCAGCACAACCCTACTCTGAAGAAGCAGAAGCGCATGACTTATCCTGATTTTGCGAAAAATTTGCGGGGAGTGAATGGAGGCGAGGACTTTGCCCCGGAGTACCTCCAAGAGATATTTGATTCCATCAAGACTAATGAGATTATACTGCCTGATGAACACAATAACAAGCAAGCATTTGACTATGCCTGGGAAGAGCTGTTAATAAAGACCCGAACATCGGGGCCTTTGGTCATCGGTGATACCAACATATACGACGCAGACATGTACAATGCAACGTGGAAGCCAATAGTTGCTACTCTTTCGTATGTGTTCATGTCTGCTTCTGATGATGCCGTTTTCTCCAGAATTGTTGCTGGATTCGATCAATGCGCGCAAATCGCTGCTAGGTACGATCTTACAAAGGCTCTTGACCACATCATCTTCTGTTTAAGTTCAATATCCACATTGGCACCAGAGGTACCTTCAAATACCACTCTCAATACAGAGGTTCAAGCTGGTGGGAAAAGCGTTATGGTTAGCGAGCTGGCTGTTACGTTTGGCCGTGACTTCAAGGCCCAGCTCGCATCTGTCGTACTGTTTGGGGTTATCATGGGTAAGGAAGCTAAGATCAAGGATGGCTGGAAACATATCGTTCGAATTTGGCTGAATCTGTTCGCGAATTCTCTAATACCATCTGCATTCTCACCTGCTCAAGACATCTTCGACATTCCACCAATACCACTTCAAACGCCATCTCAAGTCATTGATCGCGCGGAGCGCGCTCAGGAAACCGGTCTTTTCCAATCCTTAACCTCATACCTCTCAAGCTATGCAGCGGACGACCCTCCGGAACCATCAGAGGAAGAACTCGACAGCACCTTATGTACAGTGGACTGCGTTCATGCCTGCTCTATGAGCTCAGTCTTCTCTAATATCCTCGTAATGCCAACACCTTCGCTAAAAAGTCTCGTTCAAGCTCTACTGGAGCAGCTTCCGGAAGAGTCATCGCCAGTTGTCATTGTTGTCAAGCCGGATCGACCAACCCCGGTTCGGATCAAAACGAATGGCCATCAGACTGACTCACGTGGCCCAATATACGATCCCTCTACAGTCTTTATACTTGAGCTTGCCACAATCTTGGCCATGCGTGACAATGACTCTGCTTCCGCGGTAGGTGAGGCTGTTGCTGATGCGCTTCAAAATGTTATACGCAATTCCGCCAATGTACACCCACTAGTAGTATCAAGGGCTGTGCTCTACCTTCTACATCTACTAAAAGCCAGTCAAGTAGGTATGACTCCGTTGTCGAATGCTTTTTTACTTATCATCTCTGCAGGAATACTCGTTCATTCGCGCTCCTGTTATCTTGCATACGATATCAAGCTTTGATCAATCCACCTTAGAGAAGTCAGCTTCAGGATTTCTTAAAGGCTTGAATCTCTGTATCAAGGACGCTGGTCCACTGAGGAATGAAATCACCAATACGCCGGACTTTTGGTCTACAATACGGAATGTCCATTCCATGCCGGAGGCGGCAGCTAGCGTCTTCGAGCTGCTGGAAAATGTTGTTGCTGGCAAGTCGCCCGCTGTGACCGCTGATAACTACGAGTCAGCAGTTTCGTTGCTAAACAGCTTCGCATCTGCCGGAAGTGTTGGCGCAGTCATTGAACAGAAGCGCGAAAGAAACGGTACCCGGCCAAAGCCTGCCAAACCTTCTAAAGCCCGCGATAACCCAGCTGTAAGTCACGGTATAAGGGCGGTTAGTTTGATATACCGATTGACCAATCGCGTCCCTGCCTTCGTCGAGCAGTCACATCTTGAAAGGCATGAAGCGTGGACCACGTATTGGTCGCCAATTTTCCACGCTCTTCGCACCCAGTGCCTTAACCCGTGCCGAGAAATTAGGCACCAGGCCTTTTCGTGTCTTCAAGGCTCGCTATTATCTACCGACCTTGCCTCTCCGGATCATCAGGAGTGGACTGCAATCTTCGGAGAAGTCTTGTTCCCTTTGATTTCGCGCCTTCTCAAACCTGAGGTCTACCAATCCGATCCGGTTGGAATGAGTGAGACGAGGGTGCAAGCAGCGACCCTGCTCTGCAGGATTTTTCTGCATTACTTGGTTTTGCTTTCGGAGTGGGACGGCATGCTTGATCTGTGGCTTAAGATTCTGGATATATTGGATCGATTGATGAACAGCGGACAAGCAGATAGTCTCGTGAGTAAATCAGGTAAATACGGGAAGCTATTTTACTGACGTGTCATAGGAGGAGGCCGTCCCCGAGAGCCTGAAAAATATTATACTCGTGATGGCGGATGGCGGATATCTTGTGCCTCCATTAGCAGGCGAGAAAGGCTCCGAGATCTGGATTGAAACATGGAAGCGAGTGGATAGGTTCCTACCTGACCTTTTCGCCGAGATATTCCCGAAGATGCATCCTCCATCTGCGACAGCAACATTGGTGCAGAATGTGGAAGAGCTTTCCATGCCTCCTACCGAGTCTCGGAAAGAGACAGGAGACGAGCCACCTACACCAATTGAGCCTCCCAAAATCGACAGACGAGAGCACTCTTCTCCTGATGTATCCCCAGAACAGGCTCTGACGTAGTAGGAAAATTAAGGCTTTGTAAGGATTACATGTGTGTATAGGTCAACTTTGCGACTGGATTAGCGTTATACAATGGCATTTATTAATGTTATTTTGGGGATGTATCCATCCAAAATGGAGCTCCCTGCTTTCAAATTTGCGAGCCGCTTTGGTTTCGATCTATCTGTTTGGTGATATCATTTACTTGATCTGTCACCTAAGGGATAGTCGATATTAGACGCCAAACATAGGAGATCCTCAACGACTGCCTCGAAGCAATCTCGGGTGCAACTGCAACTGTCTTCCACTGAGTGTGGATACATTTAGTAATGCCAGGCATTCACTACAACTAAAATTTGAAGGCCAACAGACTCTCACAGTCATCACTTGCTGACCGCAATCTTCTGATGAAATCCTCTCCTATCTCGCTTTTCCATGCGCCTCGGGACTTAGAATCATTGCCATCAAAGCAACCTATCGGTCTAACGACTTCCCCATATAGACAAAAAACACTCTAGATCTCCGCTATATCTTGTTACTCCGTTCTACTAGCTGATATTCGATGTAGAAATCCAAACGGTTATCAGAAGAATCTGCAATAGTGACCCACTGGCCCACAGCCTGGGCGAATAGTGAAATCATAGAACAGGTACTTTCCCCAACTTTACTGGCCGGAGCACAAAATCGAATGGTCATTGGTGTCATGTGCTTGGCTTCTGAGCTGGCCGTGACTGCTATTTCGCTCGCGCTCATCTGTGGTTGCTTCTTAATCGGCTAAGCCTGACCCTTCCCTAGAAATGGAGAGCCTATTTCACGAGAGGTTGGCGATATTACCAGCCCGTAAGACGCAAAGTATAGCACTGCTGCCAACATAAAGCCTACACACCTATGCACAGTCGACTGGATCCTTCTGTCCCGATAGGAGATATTATCCAAAGAACATGGTAAGATGATACGGACTTTTGAAGAGTTGATACTTGACATATTGCGTGAGGAAAAAGAAGAGTATCTCTTTCTCCCAGCTCAAGTGTACCCGACTTTCTCTTAATCCAATTATTCAGCAATCTAGATAGCAAGATGGAAAGGCTGGCTGGGATGTATGGCCAGAGAAATCCCCAGAAAATCGAATCTGTCAAGTCGAAAGTTGTTCGCCCGTAATGGATGCGGATCATTGTGTGCAATCCCGTGCTTGTAGGGGAGAATACGTCGACGCGAGCGAAATTTACAAGACGGTCCCAGGGTTTAAGGAGGAACAAGTTAGAATATGAGTATGCAATTGTATGTCTGGGTTTGCTCAGAGTATTGAAAATGAGAGCTTATATTTATAGAGCTCGAGCGTATGCATTCTTGCATTGGGGGGCTTGCTCTTACAGAAGCGGAAGGATCAGCTTTCTGGAAGTGAGGTTAGCAGGAAGCCGGATTCTTCACTAAGCTTCTCCAATGCTATGTCAACGCCTCGCTTGTCAGCACTACCCCAGCCTGGCTCGAGATATAAGCAGGTATGTCATTAAATGTCTTTGTACAGTTCAAAAATTTGTTGAAGTAGCTCAACAAATCGGATATCCTACGGTCCAATTTGACCTTCCACTTATGGAGTCTTCCGACGCTTGCCAAGGAAGAGGCTACCATAGCAGATCACAACAGCTATCATGAGAATGCCGAATTATTTGCATGGACGGGTCTCACGACGGTCGAGACAGCTACCGAGGAATTTGAGACGGATAAGAGATTATGGAAGAGCGCAACGTACAGCAGATCGGCCAGCGGTGCCGGCAGCAAGAAGATCAGCGCGGACAAGGAAAGCAGGATGAGAAAGAGCGGTACGAGATACAACAGATTGTGAACGAAAACCAGAGCGGAGACAAACAGTGATAACACAGATCTCTCCTGTGGAAAGTCTACCTCCGGCTTCACGAAGTAGTCTGGATATTCAGGAGGCATTGTTGCTTAAATCACGCTACTGCGGGAAATAGAGGATATTGGTAGACTCGGATACGGTAATACTCGGTGGTATATCCCTGTTACTTTTTGATTGAGTGTTATGGGATTTTATTCGTGGCTTGGTAGTATCGAAACCGAGCAGCGGATACTTCGCTAAGAATTGTATTCTGGGCGAGCATGGTAGGCTATTGGGTGTCCGTGTTGTAGAGAATCTTATAGGAAAAGCACATAGCAGTCTTTGGAGTGATATAGCGCTATTGTAACCCGAATTTGCAATTGAATTGGCAAGCGTCTGGAACGAGATGCTGTAGAATAATCCGAGGTTACTTAAGATTCGAGTGTTGAGGGCAAAGTGAGTCAGGTACAATATTATATTATATTATATTATTTTTATTTCTTCATCAAGTGCATGCAGCCTATGGCTATGGCACTATCTAGGCGCTGTGTGTATGCTATATTACATGTAATTTGGCCCAAATCGATGCATTCTGAGCCGAGCTCAAGGGCAGCGTAGATTGGTGTCCGAATAGAGTTTAAATTCCTTGCCCCTTGTGCCTAAGGTACTTCGCTTGCTCGAGGACGACTTCCCACCTCTCGCTGGACTATCATTCTCTCTGTCTGTTCGTACAGAATGTACCGAGAGATTCGTTAGATGCCCTCACTGTCTTCTCGTCCTGTTGCTTGACCACTCAGCATATCCACTTGAGACTAAGGCCCTTTTACTGTCAGCTCTCGACCACTAGTGTTGAGATGAATTGTGGATGATCATATGACATCATTCGTCAAGTCTGGTATCTTCATGGATTTTAATCAAGCCAATTAGCTCCTTGCCAGCAGTCCCTTCACTCCTAGGCTATTGTGTCAGTGGATACCGCAACGCCGATGGTGCATTAAATTTTCAAGACGATATGTTCGTTTTTCTTAGCAAAATCTGTCGTTGTATATGTACATGCCTGGGCGGAAATACCGGTTAGGGTCACCACGACTCGAGACTTGCTTCCCCTGCAAAGACCTCGTGGCTGAAGCCTATGGAAGAAGTCTTCCACAATGCAGTCGTCAGTTGTGTCCAATGGCTCTGTCGTTCGTTTGTTCGATTAATAATTGACCAACATGGAAATTTCTTTCCTGGCTGCAATGGAGAACGACATCTCCACGGCATAGCCAATCTTTTGCCATTGCCACAAGCTTCGTCTTTTTCACCATATGGCCCAGCAGCCCTGTCCATCACCCAAGCCCCACTCCTTTTTCGGTAGAACGTATCCGATAGCGAAGCGTTGTTCGAAAGGTCTCCACTGCATGGGAATTTCGATAATTGTTTGGTTGCAACTTACATCAGGTTCTTCTTCAAGGATTCTTTCAAACGGTTGGGAAGGAAAACTGACACGACCTATTGTATTCGTAGAAGAGCCATCCGGTAAATATAAATTTCAGAGGTTGGTAGAGATGCAAAGGACATGTTACGCCGACCTTTTCAAATGGACCATCCTTGAGATAATACAGTAATCTCTCGAGAATCTTTGCAGGTTCCTGCACTCCTCTATCATAACATCTTCAAACCACATCGGATTGCTGGCATTTACCATGGATCACTTTTAGAAGGATGTTTCAAGCAATCTAAAAATGAATTCAGTCCTGAGTGTAAGGCTGTTGGCTTGATAGCTAGTGATAGCATCGGCTTAGTGGTTGTTTGGCTATCTACTGTCTGGAAGAAACCAGCAGGCTCTTGGCTTACCTTATTAGTGTCTACTATGTGGCTCTAGGAGAGACCAGATCACTTGTGGAGATTTGTTCCTTTGGGTGGGAAACTATGGCCTTGTGTCGTACAGAGTGCATCAAAGTATACTGTCTTCCGCGACTTTCTTCCGATCTCGGACAGTGAAAAGTGTTGGGCTGATTGGATTTGGATGTGTATCAGCAATAAGAGCGCACTTCAGACTTCCACAAGCAACGAGCCGTGGTGGTGATCGCGCGACTCACAGAAAAAGTAGTCTCACCTTACGATGCTAGAAGGCTCGAAGTCCTAGCAACAGACCCTCTGGAGTTGCGACCTGGAAGTCTATTCCCTTGACGTCAGCCATACTCCCTCTGGAAGAACTACTTCTGATCCTCAAACTAACGCTGGTTTCTTGTCAGCCCGAAGACAAGCCTATAACAACACTTTCTAGAATATTAGACGTGCCCAAAGCGCAGACAGCATAAATTCCAACACAAAATGGACATCAGCTCCGCTTTACCGAGATGTACAAAAGAGGCTCGGCTTCTCGAGATACTCAGTTACTATCGCCCAATCGAAATTCTACATTCAACTGTCGAAGAAATGTGCACTTCATCTGTTTTCAAGGAACACTTCCAGAAGATCTTGCAACATGATCTAGGAACAATTAAGCGGCGTTCTCAGGACCTTGACGATCATGAAATCAGCTTAGCGCAGAAGGCTTTTGTCATTTTGATGGATGAAGGAGATCACATTGCTGGGATTGAACTCTACGTCGAGGAGATTATTGGACTTAGGGCTGCGGGAGACGAGGATAAAATGCAGATCCTGAAATCATCGGTGATGACTAAAGACCTAATAGTGAAGAGTACGCAGCACAGCAGACTTCGTCGTGTTTTACTAAGGTCGCTAACGGCGATATATGAATTGTGCAGAGTTCCATTCTAACCAAGAACCGAGATCTCCTCCCTTGCAGGGATCTTCCTCATCCATGAGAGCGAGAAAAGAGAGGCAAGCGAGCGAAGAATTGTTTGTTTCGGAGGGCTCGGAGCACGAAAACCCAGAAGAGCAGCAGCAGCATCAGAATATGGATCCTGGAGCGGCGAAAGACCAATCCGTGACCGATGTCCCTGGAGACCGAGATTTGAAGCATCCAGATAAGGACCCTAAGTTCGAGCGGTTGTGGAGGCTTTACCAGACGGCCAACGGCGAGTACTGTAAGACACGTAAGAATTCAATAAGTCGTACGAGAGCTGCCAAGTTTCTTCGTGATACGACAGAGAATTGCGTTCTCTACATCGAGGATAAGCAAACTGCTTCTAGGAGCCAAATGTATGATAAGTCCAAGTTAAGAGAGCTACGCGCTGCACTTGGAGAATCTATAAAAGAGGTCGAAAAAGGATCTGGGGGAAGAAAGCGTCGATTCGATGACGATTGGGACGACGTACCAATAGCGCCGAGACAACTGGTAGGCGATCATCCCGTGGAATCGGCCCCCAATCAAGATGCACGTGAACCCCCACTGAAGACTTTGCCACCTCTTCGTGGTAGCTATAGCTATCGCTATGAGGGGCCGAAGCCAGCACGAACTAGCCGGTATAAGGAGGAGCGTCTGAGCCAGTTCAATCGCCAACGGTTAGCAGCACTAGGCCAAGACGCTCGTGGACCCCCAATGAAAGCCTTGCCGCCTCCGCCCGGTAGCTACAGCCAGAGTCGACCGATGATAACATCAGATAACCGCTACTACAAGCAGCATTCAAGCCAGTACAACGGCCAACGATCAGTACCACCTGGGCCAAATGCTCCAAAAGCACCCAGGAATCTGCCGCCTCTCCACGACAGCTATGGTGGGCCGAGGGCAGCGTCGTCTAGTCGCTATCACGAGCAGCGTCTGAACCAGATCAACCGCCGACGATCAGCATCACCGGCCCGCTACCCGGATGCTCCACGCCAGGTCTCTATGAGCGAACAATCTCGTGATCGTCGCCGTCAAGACATTCTCCCAGGATACTACGATACATACCGACCACACTACTAGCTAACAACGTCCGATCCATGTTCTGATGCACTAACGATTCTAGGCTCAATGATATTGTAGCTATCGGGCCAGTTCTCTATTGAGATAGTCGATTTTTGTCGTAGGCTTTCATCAAACTCTTTCGAGTGTTTTTTGCATAGATACTCAAGCCCACCCTCCAGTTCAGAGTCATAGTACATTGTTGTTGAATCCGAGGTTCTTTCTTTTCTTAATTGCGTCTTGGTATGAATGCGTACTCAGTGCATTCAAGCTTGGGCAACCGGAACTGGATTTTTAGAAGAAAGTTGCGATGGAGGTTAACATGTATTTTACTTTATGCCTACACAGGTCAAAAATGAAGCTTTTGTCATAGCAAAGTTGACCGTGAGCAATAAGATGTTAATTCAATCTGGAGAGAGTCAACTCCCCGCAGTCAGAACTGACCGTCCTCGTGCTGCCTACGCTTAATAGAAAACTCTAGCAATTTGTCATACTAAAGTAAGTAAATACTTTAGGCGGAAACATATCGGAAAGGAGATCCAAGCGTGCGGCAGTCTCGACATTATCAATCGCGAAATATGCCAACAATATCAATAAATAGATTGAAGGAACGGTGATGGTCGATCATAACTAACAGAAATCGAACATTTTCTTCAGGAAGAAAAATTGATGTTTCTCCCAACGAGGTACAGTAGACCGAACCATCATCTAATTAGTACGACAGAAGCTTGAATGTGCCGCGCAGACCTGGCGGCAGGGCGATCGATGGGTAGGAGGGACAGGCAGTTGGCCTACCTCCTACTTCGTCGAACAACGCTCCAATCATCTGCTCGGTGGTACCCTACGTAGGCTTGTCTCGCAGCGAGGGAAAAGGCCAGTCGAATCTTGGTAAGCCGTCTCAATGAACATAAGCAATTCTGTCTATCGTGCCCTAGGTATTTAAGCGCCTGCCCAAGTTACCCTGAATCTTTCGCTCCGCAAGCCATGATTCGACTTGCTGATGCAGTTCGTGCTGGTACAGCCATCGCAATTAGCCGCTGTTTTCCGAAATCTTGCCTTCATCGGTCCAATTTGCTCTAGGTGGCAGCTTTGCTTGTTCTGCCAGAGGCAGGCGTTTTGCATTCATCTGTTTCGTCATATCAAAAACCTCGTCAATACCTTCTTGGCGATAGGTCTGCGAGAAGTCAAGGGCTTTTGATGCCGGAGCGCCGGGGGATAGCTTGGAAAGCAGCAAAGCAAGCATGTCGATATCTTCGACCGTCTGATTGACACTTTGCCCAGCTGTAAGTGGAACTTCTTGCGCCGCATCCTCAACCAGATTGATTCGTTTCTCAGTCGAGGCCACTTTTTAAGTCTTGGAATCACATAAGCTGGCCAGATCTCCATATTCTGCGTGGGAGCACCTTGCTACTTGTGCGATGGGTGGCCAGTCCTTCTCGTTAGCGCAAAGCATGCCCAAAAGCCCTTGCTCATCAGAACTCAATCATTCTCTACCATCCCTATCCCTCTCTTCAAAACGTCGTCGAGAGACCATCAGAAGATCAGAACCGTCGACTTCCTTAGGCACTAGTAAGAATGCATTGGGTTTGCCCATTACTGTAGCCGGCGAGGGGTAGCCGTCCGGAACGCGCAGTTTTGACCGTGGCATGATCAAATTGATTGCCATTAGACCTGGGTACATTGGTGCTGCATAAGGATAAATGTACTGGCGAACAGTCGAATGCATGCCATTACTCCCGATCAGAAGCGGAGCCAAAAAAGTCGATCCATCTGCAAATTCAATTCAACCTTCCCCAATTCGGATGACTCGGAAATGACATGATGACGCTGTATTTCACCTCTGCACCGCTCTCTTTCGGCAATGCTCTCAGTTCATTAACAACAAGTTTCCGAATGATTCGAAAAGCCCCCGGTATCCGTATCGCTTTTCGGAATCGAAGCGATAGACGTTATTCGTTTGTCCGTTTTCGTTCCTGAATTCAAGATATCGAAATGGAATCTCTTTCTTCAAACTCACTCAAAAACGCCCTGACACTCGAGTACCCTCAGAGCATTGGGGGAGACAGCAATGACTCCGCCAAGACTGAAAGATCTGATTGAGGCCCACAGACAATGCACGGTAAGTATACCCGATACGAAGTAAGAGCGAGACTTAGACCCTTGACGAGCTGAGTATAATATCAGTCTGGTGCCGGTGCGAGCCTAAGGTACTGAGGTCAGCAACAATAATTGCAACGTCCTTCGGCAGTTCCGAGCTCATGATGAGATGTCGATGTAGCCCTTAGTTTATAATCTAGGCTACTACTGACAACTAGTCGGAGGCGATTTACATGGGCCCCTAGAGCATTTTGATCTTCGCTGTCGGCTTCACATATACCATCCCTCACCCGCTTTCGGAATATCAGCTGTAGGACCTGCCATTCCTGGCTGCATTCCAATAGGATTACGATTTGATTCATTGCAGTAAACGTCAGGGGTAGAAAGCCAGCTCGCTTCGACCGACTTACGGCGTATACACATAATTTTGTCCCACTAGAAGGAGCCTTATTGGTGTTTTGATGAAGTGTAGATCTGACGATGGTCTAAAGGTGTGTCTTCTATGGTAATGAAGCTATCTACGTTTTGTGCCGCAATTGGCGTTAGCCTCAACTAGGCTAGCGGGCAGTGCAATGGCACTGCAACTACTATGTTCCTAATTGGACGACTACTCCTCCTGCTCCTACTGCAGCTCCTATTGCTTCAACATCGATGAGGTTAGTGAGGCGTGAATAGCCTAAGGTAGCAGCTTGGTGGAATAGGAAAATCATCTAAACGGTTGCTAGATGGAGAGATATACCTTAATACCTTAATTACGGTATTGATCGCTGCGGTCGGCCTTTGTGTATATTCGTTCCAGGGCTAGGTAAGCGTACGGAGTGCGCGTTCACCATAGTCGGTTACAACAAGGACCACTTGGGTTTAGCTTGGTCGAAAAAGGTACTAGGTTTGTCAAGTATATTACTTAGCGAGCGCGTACTCCGGGCGGATATCAGTCCCTGACTGACTGCCGTACGGACTCGCCGGATGCTCAGACTTTTGCATGCACTCCTTCTAATTGTTTAATAAATTCGGCGTGCGCATTTAGATGGCCACAAAGCTAACGTGATCAGGAGCAAATCAGTCAGCAAGCTAGGGTCGTTAGGAGCGAGCATGGAAACTTATGATGCACGCGATTTGTTAATTCAAACCATCCATAGATGGCTACCAACATTCATGGGTCAAGTGCCTAAGAATCATGGATGAAAGAACTTTCCCCTGGATCGGGATCCCCGGTTACGGAGCTTCTCAGCCGTCTCCTGTACAGGATATCCACGAATGAGGCACTTTTCCTATGGATAGGGTCCTCGTCCATGGATTAAACGGCTTTTCTATAGACGACGAATAAATATCAGAGGGTGTTCCCGATTTCAATCGCCTACTATCCGTCTTTCACACTCCCTCGCCAATGTCCGTATCTGTCCTAAGGTCTCTGGATCGTCCAAAATCATTCGGTGACGATACACTGTCTATGCGGGTCGTCGCCGTAAGCCATGGGACACCCTCCTCGCAGAATATTCATGGCCATCAAGTCCGGACGTCTATCGCTCGAGCACCCTCGAAAGATCCATTAGTTGTGAACTTCGGGGGAATCGCTGACAATCAGCTTGCCGCGCACAACGCTGAGGTCTACGCTTTTTTCGCACACCATTATGACTACTGGACAGGCCAATTGGGGATAGCCCGATCGTCATGGGACTGGTGTCATTGGGGCGAACATCTTACTATCGAGTCTGGTCCGATAGTGGACGAAAGACAATTACATCTTGGCGATGTGTGGGAGGTGGGGTGCAATTCAAAGTCCGTGCTGCTCGAGGTCTGCGGTGGGAGAGTTCCTTGCTCTAGATTGGTATGGCGCTGTGGCTAACTAGACGTTTGGCTCAAGGAAGTCGCCGAATCTGGGTACTGCGGCGTCTATCTCCGAGTTATTCGAAATGGCCGGATCTGCATAGGAGATCAGGTGAAAATACATCGGCACGGTCAAACAGCCCTCAGTGTTGCTAGCATTGCGCAAACGGCGTTTGCTGAAGGGTCTTTGCGCACTCGTGACATCATGAACCTCTTGGTCAATCAACCCGGACTGCAAAGTATGAATCGAATCTTGTTCCTACGCAAATTGGCACTGCTGGATGATCAAGCATCAATTGGAAGAAACGGCTGGAACGGCTGGAGAGAGTTCTTCGTGGCGAGAACGGCGGACGAGAAGGGCAACATTATCTCTTTCTATCTAAAAGCGACAGACGGAGAGCCGTTGGCGACCTACGCCCCTGGCCAGTATGTCACGGTGAAGCTTCCAAATGAGACTATCAGGTGTTGGTCGATATCAGAGTGGACAGGCCTTGACACGCCTCCTTATTACCGAGTCAGCACTAAAAAGAGCACCGCATCTTCGAAATGGATGCATAGCATTGGCATCACCTCTACAAGATTAAGTCTTGGTAAACCTACTGGAACGTTTAGACTGGACTGGGCTCCATTGTTCCCTCCACGTCAAATCTACATATCAGCCGGCATAGGCATCACCCCTATCATTACTATGTTGAGAGCTCACCTGTCACACAACGCAATGAAGAAGATGCCCCCAATCTAGATCCACGTGACACGTAGCAAATCTACATTTGCCTTCAGCGAGGAATTACCGCAAAGTCCAAACAAAATTCGTCGTATGACTTTCTTCACTTCTCCTCATCCTGGCGTGGATATCCCTGGACAAGACTACTATGCATCAGGCCGTCCGAGCGCTTCCTTTTTTCCAAACCTCATTGGAGAAGCGTACTCCATGGACCCAAAGGGGATAACGCCAGTGCAAGTTCCAGGTAGTAACTCGGTTTGCTATATCTGTGGGCCGCAGTCTTTTGAGGAGGACGTCCGATCTTTCCTGAAGGATTATAGAGTCGCAGACCAAAACATTCGGAGCGAATCGTTTTCTGCACCTGGTTCCTCCCCTGACACCGCCGCTGACGGAACAGTCTCGGATGGCGATAACAATCCGCAAAATTTCATAGGAGATGCGACTGTGCGTCTCACCAAATCCAAACGAGATGCGACGTGGAGATCCGAGGAAAATTGCTCGATATTAGAGCTGGCGGAGAAGGCAGGGTTGACTCCAAGCTATGGGTGTAGAGCTGGCGCTTGTGGGAGCTGTACGGCAAGGCTGGTTTCTGGTAGGGTGAATGGAGGAAGTCAGCTTGATAGAGATAACGTACTCTTATGTTCTGCCAGGCCAGCGACAGCAGTAGTCGAAGTGGAAATCTGAACTAGAACATCTAAACCCGACCCAGCCTATTTCCCCTTTTCAGCAGGCCACCGTTACGATTGTCTGGTTTGCCAGGAGAATATACTGCTGTTAATATGCTCGACTTATAGCTGTCCTCTTGTTTTGTGCATGTTCAACTAGTGCACGAACGTTGATGCATGGGCGCGAGTTCCTGGCAGAATCTCGTTTGCGTATGTCTCAGGAATGGCATTTATTCAAGGCCGTCATGGAAGATATTGCAACCCCCCCTTCTTCCTTCTCATCGAGGCCAGGCTGTTCATCTTATCTGCGACATTTAGACGATTTTGTTGTGTTGCAAGATCTTGACGCGCTACTGAACGAGGGGAAGGCAATAACGAGGCGTTAACCGCGTAACTTGACGCGGTAACTTCACACCACAAATGTTACATTGAAGAGTCCACTTTCCAGACTTTGTTCTTCACCAGTGTTCTTACTGAGCAGCAGTCAACTGACGGTGCGCGCACAGCTTACATAACTCGTACTTCACATACCTTCAAGTCATGTACAGCAATGTTGCACGAACTTCTCCTAGCTCTATCAGGCCATCCGTCCCCACTACTATCTCCTTTGATCGCCAAAACTAATGGCGGAGCGTTCCAGCACCTTCTCTCCCCGGCAGAGTTGGCATTACTGAGATCGCTGGCGAGAGACTTGGGAGAAAAGCATAAGAGTATTCGGGATAGAGCTACTGCCATCTCTTCTAAACATGATTCCACCGTTTGTCGAGCTGTGGCTACAGCTGTCGTCTCAACACACTTGGCAAGGTTTCAACGGCGAATCTTGGAAGTAGAAAGAGACATCTTGGAAGGGAACCCGAACATTGTCGGTGCCTACAATGTTGTACCTCTTTCAGGGCTTGTAGGTGCTTTTGATGGTTGGACCCGGAAATTGGAATGGCTCTGGAGCCTTGTGCAGTTCATACAGCCTTCGGAGGAAACCGGGGAGACTTTGACTGGCCAGACTTCTTTCATGGCAAGCCGGGTCATAGAGCGACTGCGAGAATCAACGTTTACGGGATACCCAGATATTGAACAACTCTCCTTAGAACTTGTCAAAGTGGCTGAGACAGCCTGGCTCAAACAGATCTCCGCATGGGTATTATACGGTCGATTCCCTGCATTTGGAGGTGCGGATTTCTTTATCACACGTGATAAGAGGAGGGACAAACCGGGTGTATTGATATATTCGTATGGCATCAATTCTACTCTTATTCCAAGCTTCGTAACAAAGTCCACTGCGAATTCTATCCTCTTTATCGGAAAATCTTTAAACCATATCAGAGATAGGGATTCTTTGACTACATATAGCTCACCAAAAGGGATCTCCCCAGACCTAGCCTTGCTCCCCGAGCACCTTGCCCACCTGTCTTCTTTGACCTCTCCAATCACATCTGCGAGCCTGTCCGCAGCGATAGGAGCGATTCGTCTCTCACTGTCAAGAAACGCACTTCAAAAGCTGCTCCCCATGTCCAAGGTTCTCGAGCTGCTCCGCGTTTTAAGAGATTTCTTTCTCCTTGAACGCGGTGAATTTGCTATTGCCCTTCTGTCCGCAGCTGATGAGCGTCTCTCAGCAAGGCGCAACCGATCCATGGAAAGGACTGGAAATAAAGGTCTTGATGATCTAAGTAATATATTAATTAAGGAGGGGGAGGTTTCTGCTGTTCTAGCGCGCACGTGGGCTACCTTAGAATCGCTACAGTCTACTAATGGTGATGAGGAAGAGGAGGTAGACGCGGATCTAGATCTTGCACGTGAGTTTTTGAAACTTTCGATCAAGTCTGCAAGTGCAGATTCGCCGGCGCACGGAAAGGGTCAGACCAACCTCGCTGCATCCGCCACTACATTCGATGACCTCTTATTCCCTACTTCAACCGCCTTGAGCATTCGCGTACCGTCTCCTCTAGATCTATTCTTAGCTCCATCAGACGTGGACATCTACTCCAGCATTCATAGCTACCTTCTATCGATCCGAAGAGCCCACCTTCGCCTCAGTAAATTATTCACCTTATCCGTTCTACGAAGGGATCATCCATCACCAAAAGCCTCGTCTCACAGTGACCATCATGCCAGATTCAAGATTCTAGCACGGATGAGACAGCGCGCAGATCATCGTGTGAAGGGTATGCGGCCAATTTGGGCGATAGCTGGTCACGCTGCTTTCCTGCTAGCGGAACTCGGAGAGTACTTCCAAGGTGAAGTCGTGAAGAGCTCGTGGGAGGACTTCCTCGCTTGGCTCCAACCCACAGCCCATGAAAACGATCCTAGTGAGTTGGTCTCCTCACCGTCTCTCAATATGAGCGTTTCGAGCACTGGAACGAACCTCCGCTTAGAAAACACCTCTACAACGTCATCTCTCCACGACCCGGAAAGCCTGGCCTCGGCCCACAGAACTTTCCTTTTATCCCTCATCCACTCGCTTCTCCTCGATGACGCACCCTTCACCAACAAGCTCAAAGCCTTCATGGCCTCTATAGACCACCTTTCTGCTATCATGAACCGGCTAAACGCCGTTCAGCAGAACCTTGACCTGGAGACCGATGTGGGCGTTGTTGATACCTTTGCCAATTACGCAGTCGAGGAACAGGAAATACAGAGACAGCTCCGAGATTCTCGTTCTGCTATTGCGGCGGGAGTAGAGGGTTTGGTGCAGGCGTTGAGGGACATCGATAATGCACGTGCTGCTGGAGGTCGCCATCAGAGAGACATCCATTTTGTGGAGAACGATGAATTCGTACCCAAGACTGGCGGTGGCGTCGATCGCCTGCTTCTGAAAATCGATTACACAAGAGCACCGGATTAAATAAGGATTGATGTGGAGACCCATTTATTTACTTGAATGATACCCATGTGACGGAACGATGAAATCGTGAAGGCATGCCTCTGGCGAACGCGGTGTGCTTGTGGGTTGAATGAGAAGAACGTCATTTTGTGAAACAACCTAGACTGAGAAATATCTACATAGGCAATCCAGCGCCATTGATGCATATGCACGCTTCCAGTAAATGCTCGGATAAAACTTGGTTAGATACAGTATTGACCATCAGAATATTGAGATTGAAAACCCCTCAGCAATATCTCTTACCCTCTGGCAGTACATCGTCGGGCTCGATGCCGGCCTCTTCGCCTACTCTTCTAACAACGGCCCTTAAAGCCACGCAAGCAGGACTCTCCGCAAAATTGTCGAAGAAACTCTCTCCATAATCACAAGCCATCCCAATGCGAGGATCCAGCGGTACCGCTCCCAAGAATGGTATTCCGGTCTCCTTGGCCAACTTCCTCGCTCCGCCTGTGGTGGCTTTGAAGATCTGTGACTTGTGCGTACAACTCGGACAGATGAAACTAGACATATTCTCCACAATACCCAGCACTTTAATCCCCGCTTTTCGGCAAAAGTCGATTTCCTTCCTGACATCCAACAGACTAACCTCTTGCGGCGTCGTCACTACCACGGCCCCATCAACCCCCGACTCCTTCAGATACGAATTAACACTCAGATGCTCATCGCTCGTCCCAGGCGGCGTATCCACAATCAAATAATCCAGCTCTCCCCATTCGACATCTTTTAGGAACTGCTTTATCAAACCGTTCTTCTTTGGGCCTCTCCAGATTACCGCATCATCCCGATTTGGGAGCATAAATTGCACGCTCATTACCCCGAGGTTGTCCGCAACCCACACAGGGCTCCACCCAGCATTGCTGACATGTATCGTCTCTTGCTCCACCCCCATCATCTTTGGAATGCTGGGGCCGCATATATCTGTGTCCATGATACCAACCATGCTGTCTGGATTCGATGCGAAGGCGTGCGCAAGCATAGTTGTGAAGGTAGACTTCCCCACGCCACCTTTCCCAGAAAGCACTAGGATCTTGTGTTTTATGCCTGAGAGGCGGGAGGTTATAAGCGGGATGTCGGGATCGGGACCTTTGGGAGTGGTGGCGCATATGGATTGGTTGGGGCAGCCTGCGCAGGCATCACCCTTTCCTGCAAGCTTGGACTCGGGCCCAGGACAGTGTTCGGGCTCTGGGGCGACCAATTTCGGTGTGTTCCTTAGAGGGGCGGAGAGATCGACTTGGACAGGCTCTTCGAGGGAGGGGGCCATGGCGGGGGAAAGAGGGAAGGACAGGCGAAGCACTCTTAAGAAGGAGCGACCGTGAGTTGCGGGGGAGGAAGCAAGCCAATAGCAGGGTTAATTAGGCATTGAGATACAAGCAGTGTCTCAAGGTGCATTTCGTTGCGTGTGGAGGGGTGGCAGTGGCGGAAATGATAGGGCTGGGATTTATAGGGCTTGACATGTGATCAAGCGAAACCGGAGAAAGCACCTGAATTGTGGCTGGTGTGGCTTGTGCTGTTCGTGGTGGGATTGGGAAACCGTTGACCTGAGTTCAGCGTCAATTCAACAAAACAACGAGAAGCGATCACACGTCATGCTGCTAGTCCCACCATACCCCACGCTTTAGCAATTGTTCCCCCTCAAGCCCGTACATTAGAGTAAAACCCAGTACTCCTTCGAGTAGGAATTAATATAATGCAGATGGCTTCATTCGCTCGCCCTCTGCTCCATCTCGATCGTCTGTAGTATTATAAACTTCGTTTGCAACCTAGTCCTCTTAGCTAACCCCCCCCACAGTCGTCCCTGAATCAAGCCATTCGAGATTCAACACTCGAATGGAATAAGTAAATACAACAACAATTGCCACACCTACGACCTCAGAGGCCCGAGAATCTGTAGATCCAACTTCGATTCTGTTCAAATATCTTTTGTCTATCACGACGATGAGCAACGGCACTGCTGGTGCAGACTTTGAAGGAGATGGCTTACGGGAGAGGAAATCCCAACAGAATGTCAATTTCGCCAAGGAGCCCGAGAGTGATGAGAGTGGCTCAGAAGAAGATGAGAAGGACAAGAAGACAATCGGCCGAACGCCAGATGGCACGGGTAAGTGCTTTGTACCTCATTCGTGAAAAGAAATAAGCAGGAAGGTCTTTATCCCTCACAGGCAGCCGTGTGCCGTGTGCAGACAAGATTCATTTTGGAGGAAACAAGAAAAGCGTCTATAATACCATGAAGAGGACTCTGCTGACATCCGTCACCATAGTCTTCACCGTACCTCAGACTCATGACATGGTCTCCCAACTCCTCTCCCCTAGTCAGCCGAAGAACTTCTCCGATGCCCTAGTTTTAGCGGTTTTGGCCGTTCATATCGTCGCTGCATACTTTCTACCGTCCTCGCTACGAGTGCCACTGTTTGCTATACTTTTCCTCTTCTGGCGAGCGTGCTACAATGTTGGCATAGGCTATCTTCTACACATCCAGTCCCACCATCGGAGGCTTGTCGCATGGGCAAAGAAATCGAAGATCTTTGTAGACCCTAAGATTGGTGTAAACCCACATCCGTTGCTGTACAAACTCCTAAAACGTGAGATGGAAACAAAAATACCCGAAGACTACAAATTCGAAGACGTGCCTGTCGAGTACAACACATGGCTGGTTTTCCGAAGAGTGGTCGATCTGATCCTCATGTGTGATTTCGTGTCCTACTGCCTTTTTGCTATGGTTTGTGGAGGCAGGCCGGTAGATGAAGGTACTGCCCTGACTATTTTGCGGTGGGTCACTGGATGGATATTGTTCGGCTTCAATATATGGGTGAAGCTTGATGCTCATCGTGTAGTCAAAGACTATGCTTGGTATTGGGGAGACTTTTTCTATCTAATTGACCAGAAATTGACCTTTGATGGAGTCTTCGAAATGGCCCCTCACCCTATGTACTCGGTGGGCTATGCTGGCTACTATGGTATTTCTCTGATGGCTGCTAGCTACAAAGTTCTGTTCATATCTATTGTCGCTCATGCTGCTCAGTTTGCATTCCTAGTATGGGTCGAGAACCCGCATATTGAGAAGACCTACAATTCTCCACCATCACGAAAGCAGGTCTCTGAAGCTGACATGGACAATGACAATTCCCAAACCGTCCAGGGTGGGCATATCAACGACGCGCCGCCACTAGCCTCGACCATTCAGCCATCTCCTGTTCACAACCTCCTAGGCCTCCAGAACGTCGATCTTCACAGAGTTACAGATACCTCAGTGATCCTTCTGCAACTGTACCTACTTGCTCTAGTTTTGCTGACACCATCTACCCCATTCTATCAGGCGCTCTTTGTTATCCATGCAGCCCTATGGCGGACATGGTACTCAATAGGCGTTGGCTATGTGCTCAATCGCCAATCTTCGAGAAAGAGATGGACACGCCATTTCTTGAAATATGGAGAAAGCACCGAAGAAGCTTGGCGTCAATGGAAGGGAATGTACCATTTAAGTACAACAATGGCCTACGCTAGCTTTGTCGCCGCCTCGTGGAAGATGTACTCCCTACCAGCCGATTGGGGCTATGGGCTAGTGCTCCTGAAGCATGTGGTGGGAACAGGCCTTATCTCCCTCCAGATCTGGACAGCGATCAGTATACACGATTCGCTCGGCGAGTTTGGCTGGTTCTTCGGAGACTTTTTTTTTGACCAGTCCCCAAAATTGACGTACAGCGGCATCTACCGCTTCTTGAACAATCCCGAACGGGTCATTGGCCTCGCCGGTGTCTGGGGTGCAGCTCTAATCACAGGAAGTAGGGCCATCTTCTTCCTAGCATTGCTCAGCCATGTCCTTACTCTCATGTTCATCCAATTCGTCGAGCGACCCCATATGCAGAAACTGTACGGACAGAGTCTGCGGCGAGACTCTGGTTTGGTAAAAAGCCTCAAGCGATCGCTTCCCCCACCGTTACGACAATGGCATGGCAGCGTCGACAAGATGTTAGCAGAAACACTTGACTCTCTCGAAGACTTTGTTGATGCTGCGCGACCCAAAATCGCTGCTGGCATGACTTCTTTCGTAAAGGATTCCACCGCACTCTTTAAACATCCAGCGCGTATCAGTATCACAAGGCTAGCGCCGGATCTTGCAGGTTATGACCCGAAGGATTATTCATTGGAGATTGAGGGTACTCCTTCGACTGCCAATGGAAATTCCGTGAGAAAGTGTGGCGAAGAGAACAAAGCTGGCCAAACGGCCTCTGACAGACGGTCCAATTTCAAAACCCTGATATACGAGTATGGCGCGCCGATCAAAGTAAGGTGGACGGCACCATTGAATCATAGCAAGAAAGACTGGGTGGGCTTGTACATGGTTGCAGACAATGCGTCTCGAGATGCGACAAGGGTTCCCTCGCAAGGCCGTTGGGTAGCTACAAATAAAGACCAGTACGATTCCATGAGAGCGGATCGCGGCATTCTTATTAGCGATACCCGGATATCGGGTGCTCGTCGATTAGACGGAGAATCGCAAGATTTCTTATCAGGTGAAATGGAGTTCTCCGGTGATAAGCTATGGTGGACCACAGGAGTTTTTGAATTCCGATACCACCATGATGGCAAGCATAACGTTATGGCTATCTCGCTCCCTTTTGAGATCAAGATCAACAAGTTTGACGAGGACGACGTGGAAGCAGATGCTGATGGCTTAATTCGCAGTGCCGTAGAAGATGCTTTGTTGCATCTAGTGAGGAACTGCTTTGACCGTGATCCGGATATAGCGCCTTCGACGGTGGATGAGAAGTTTGGATGTTTAGTAGAGAGGGAGGGGAAATTTGCAAAACGGGTGGTGTTCGCAGTACATCAGATGTGAGTTTCTATGAAAAAAGCTCACCGCTATAATGCTCGTTCACACTACTCATGTTATAGGTTCGGCATTGAATTTGCACCGGAAGTTGTTCAAGCGGATGGGAACGTACGAAGTAGGGCTAGACTAGACCTCAATATCGATGGCTTACTTGCTAACAATGTCTACAGATCTGGCATGGCGTGTCTGCAACGCAAAGAAAGTCTTGGCTCCTTTCAGCATGTCTCCCTCACGAGGCGCTATTACTCCAACGCAATCCGGATATTGATCGTTAAAACCGTGCATCATTAGTCCCTTGTCATTACCGGTCAGCTTCATTGTCGATTTTACGAGATCATGTAGATAGTAGAAGTGCACGTACATAAGGCCCGCGCGTTATTGCTAGTACCTACCCCCAATTGTCTGCTCAAGATCTAGAGAAGACGATATAAATTCCCCACCTTTGTGAATAGAACGACAATGTACGAGGAGCCAAGCATAAAATGTCGTCCAAGTGAAATAATCGATCCCAAACCCTGAGATCTTCCAATTTTCGGTCCGAGGCTCGCTTATTTCCAAACGTGACTCAGTTCGAAGAAAACATAGCCATTGCTTCAGCGTTTTATCAGCGCTTCCACTTTATTAGGTCGCAGCAATTGAAACTGGCCCTGGTCGTACGTGCCATACCGACTCGCTTGCTGGTGAAAAGTATCTTCCCACAGCTGCAAAGACACTTTGTGGGTCACGAAAGACTGTGGAAAGTAGGGATATTCACCTCCGCCATGTCAACCTCCGCTTCATCGCCTACTTCCTTTCTTGATTTTCTGCGGCGCTCATATCCATCAATAGTACCGTCTACAGCTTCCGAAGCCGAATTTCCCCAGATCTTCCACAGCATCTATCCAGAAGTCTCCTACACTGACAACGAGAAGATAGAAATATCGCAATGGCTGACAACTTCGTCACGCTTAGCAACGCCCGATCAAGATGAAGCAAAGCATGCGGAGCGTCTTGGTTCCCTCAACATACATCTCTCGACCCGCACCACGCTGCTCGGAAGTAAGCCATCCGTAGCAGACGTTGCGTTATACCACAGGATTGCACCTGCAGTTGCATCGTGGACGCCTGAGGAACGCACAGGCGAAAAAGGATATCACCATATCGTGCGATTCGTCGACTTTGTTCAGAATGCACCTCTCTTTGCACTGTCACTGAGCGAGGAGGAAAAGATTAAGATCGATGTGGACGACGTTAAATACGTACATAAGCCTTTGGGTCCTAAAGCCGAAAAGGAACGCATAAAAAAGGAAAAGGCAGCGGCAGCGGCAGCAGCTATTGCAGCCGGCGATGGGCAGGCGCCATTAGTAGTTGGCAGGGGCAAGGGACAAGACAGAGGGAAGAATGTCACAGAAAAGGCACAAGGCACTGCGCAAGAGGTTAAGGACAACGCCAAAGCCACAGTCGCTGGTGACCAACCTTCCCAGCCAAAGAAAGAGAAGAAGGAGAAACAGCCCAAACCTCAAAAAGCTCCCGCAAAGGAGACCCCCCTCTCACCCTGCCTCATCGACCTGCGCGTCGGCCACATCATAAAAGCCATCCCCCACCCCAACGCTGACTCCCTCTACGTTTCCACCATCGCCTGTGGCGACCCTCCAGGCACAGACAATACATCCGAACACGAAGGCCAAGTCGTCCGAACTGTCTGTTCTGGCCTCAACGGACTAATCCCCCTCGAAGAAATGCGAAACCGCAAAATCATCGCTGTATGCAACCTCAAACCCGTAACTATGCGCGGCATCAAGTCCGCAGCTATGGTTCTCGCCGCTTCGCCTCGTCTTGCTCCAGGAGAAGAGGATAACCACAAGGGGCCGGTGGAGCTTGTGGATCCGCCTGCAGATGTGAAGGCCGGGGAGAGGGTGTTCTTTGAGGGGTGGGAGGGGGAGCCTGAGGGGGTGCTGAATCCGAAGAAGAAGGTTTGGGAGACTTTGCAGCCGGGGTTCACGACTATGGACAGTTTGGAGGTGGGCTTCGAGGTGGGCGTTGTGGAGCAGTTGAAGGGACAGGGTAAGGATGGGGTGGGGAAGCTGATTACTGGGAGTGGGGGACTGTGCCATGTAAAGAGTCTAAAGGGGGCAACTGTTCGATAAGTTGAAAGAATCAATACTGAGCAGTTCGATTGAGGTTTTTGCTAGTCTATCCCATGGCTGTGACCATAAGTGGGCTGGGTTTTCCATTGATGAAATGTTGGAATCGGTATCACGCTTCATGAAAAACTTTGTTGCAGCAAGCTTGCTACACTATCCCTGTTATTCAGAACGATTAAGCGCGTCCGACCAATAGTCACGTGATACAAGCTTCCAAAGTAAATATGACCGCCGCCACGACAATCTCTAACAGCCGCAAAGCAAGTCATGCAGAGCATAAATTACTGACTTCTTGCTATAGACATAATGTTACACTTCTCTTGGAGCTTGCTGTCTCAAGTGCTGTTCATTGCTTCTACTAGATCCGCCCTGCGCCTTCCCAAAGCCTCAATTTGAGTCATCAATGCTCTTTCGTTTGTGGACTGAACGTACTCGACTCTCCATATTTCTGTGTTGACTCACTTCATCCATTTCCTTTTCATCAAGCTCTACTGTCCTTCTCTTGGATCATCTGAAATTACCGGATATCAGTATCACTGCTAATATTGACTTGTGCGTTTTGAATTGATATCCTATTACCCTAATTTAGGATTGTTCTTGAACAAATATGAGCTGGAAGGAGTACGTCAAGCGGGACTCCGTGGTAAAGCCCGTCAAAGTCTCCCTGCGCAAGGCTAAGCGCTTTTTTGCCGTTGCAAGTGGATCGTAAGTTTGGTTTATAAACGGTTAATCTCCTTTGGGAATGACCTAATGAATGATCTTCACTCGGAAATTCTCTCAATACAGACTCGCCACGTCGCTAACGAAATATTAGGACGTACGGGAGCATCATTCGGGCAGAAGGCCAGGTAGTTTCAGGCTTTCACGGCAACCCCGAAGACACAGTCACCAAAAGGGCTCATCTTTGAGAAAAGCCTGAGCTCGTCACAAGGATCGATAAAGACCGCTATTGGGAAGACAATGGTGGAGGTATTTATCCTGATGCCATACTACGAGAGCCGTCTGCACTGAAAGAGATTTAAGACTGCGATCTAGGGTATCTACTTACAGACGGCAACATCCATTCTCGCGAAGTCGCTAGCCTTACGAGATCAGCAAACGAGAAAACTGTGCTCCATATCCCAGCGGTGATCATTGTAGTGGGCAACGTCAAACCTGCAAAACCCAATCTTGCGAATATATCGGTCGGCCTTCCTTTCTTTGCAAGCGCAACCGACTCAATTATTATCTATAAAGATTGTAGCGATAGTCAGCTCTGGGTCGTTGCCGCCAAAGGACTATTCTCACCTCTTGCCAAGTCAAGCACTGACGGTGACAATATTGATCTTACAAAAGGGGATGATCTAGCGGTCTACAAGGATGAAGAAGCCTTTAATCAGCGATGCAAAGTACAGGATATCGAAGTAATTAAGGCTCAAGACCGAAAGGCCATCAAGGGTATCTCACTTGGTCCTCAGTGGGATGCAGCAACTTGTGCTTTGGTGAACGTTGGTCTTCTGCTGAACGAGACTCAGCTCCAGCCGGACGACCTATACGATCTACTAGAGGAGGAGGCATTTACTCGGTTGGTTATCGTATGCAAAACACACAATCACCTGCACCGCTCCGAGCTCTCCTACTCCGACACAAACAGTCAGAAGTGACTGTGCAGCTGAAAGACAGGGAAACTTCGAGACGCGCATATTGCCAATCGAGCAGCATACAGGCTTGAAATGAATTCATCCAGCAATGAGATGAAAGTCGCGATCAAGACCAACAGATCGATCGACCGGGAATTCTCCATACTCTCCAGCATCGAGAAAGCCGAGTATACAGCAGATGTCCTTAGCCGAAAGTCTAATCGTGCAACGCCTGCGCAGGTGATATAAGCGGCTGACAGTCAGATACATGTATCAGCACTAGAGCTGTCCGACGAGGTAAAGACTTTTCGTAACGATTGTTCCATCTGCTGTGGAGAAGAGCAGATCATGTCAATAGTACTTAAGAAACTAGACTCTGTCGAGGAAAACACAACGGACTTTGCACTCAACTTTCCTATGGCGGTTGGACTAGCGAAGCGAAACATCGATCTTGTATCGTCGCAATGTACTTGTTTCCAGTGTTCGCTCCTGCTCGAAAGGTCTATATACCAGGAAGAACTCACCGCTAGGATCCCGGCTGTTGAGTACGAAGGAGCCAACAAAATCTATATTGACCACCAGCTTACTCTAGCCATTACTGATGGTCTCGCGACCCGAGCATCTGGAATAGTACGAATATCATGGCAGCCCGGACCGCACACTAGAATCCAAGGACTGATGTGCGAAACAAAATTCCGAAGACTCGGAAGTTATGCAGCGACGCCAAGTCATGGACTGGATACTTCGCCAATTTCTCGATAACTGTTTGACGCGAGAGACTTTTGGTGAAATAGGGCCATGGGTCAAGTTTCCACAAGCGACTATCGACAAGCCGGTCTGGAAAGCTGGTTAATTCGATATCCTTTAGCAGCAGGGCTCTGTCAATTGATCCGCTTTCTTGAAATGCTAAATCTTTCAATTGGAATGAATACGCTTGAGGCGGTCCAAAAGACGAAGCTCTTGCATGTCACTGTTACCTCTACAATGAATGGCATGCTACACGGAAATAGGGCACGGGTGTATCCATTACTTCAGGTAATATATCGAGGTTTCAATGCTCCAAGTGTTCCGCGGGACATGGAAACAGCATCGATCCTGGGAGTGGTGAAATTCGGGGCTAAACTAGAACTCGCCCTCGATCCCTATCCGAGACGTCAAAAGTTTCCTTGACACGATTTCCCCGTTGTCGAGACGGGAATTTTGTAAACGCGTTCAGATTGTCGTTTTCTGGGCTCTCTACCGCCAAAAAGGACATGCGACTGCTCAAACCTTCTTCCAAAAATAGTCGCCATGAAGAAGAACTAGCACCAGCAGCTTTGGACCCGATGGTGACTCTTCCCGGTGAAGCAGTGGAAAATGTGCTCGGGTCTATATTTGCTGATACTCGGCTAATTTCTAATCCACATGAGAGCAAAGCGCCTCCTCTTTTCACGACTCCATTTGGCGCAAGCGTATTAACGTGTGGTAAGAGAGGATGCGGGGTCATGTTCTACTGTACGACCCCGAAGACCCAAAATCCTTTGAACCAGACGCTGTTTATAAGCGAAGAACAGAGCATCTGAAGGAAACGTACTGGCTCGGATTTCTCTTGGTGCGTCCACCACACGAGATGCCCGAAAATACTCTCACCCCCAAACCTCCAACATCCACGCACTGTAACTTTCATTCCAGCATCGCGCGCGTCTGGTCCGCATTACCGCCCACCACTGAATGGAATCTAAACCCAATCGACACAAAAACCTTAACCTCGCTCAGATCGACCACAGACCTCGTTTGGAATAATGACGAAGGAGCCATTACGGCTTTCGTTACGGCGGTGCGGATTGAAATCTGCGCCGGCAGTGGGAGAGGCGACATTCATCAAGCGAGCATCGAGGATGAGATTAGAGAGGTTTTGCCAAGCTTTTTTAAGGCGATGACGGTTGCAGGGAGTGGGGTGCATGATTGGAAGAAGAATACGCTTAGGGATAAGATTACGTATGAGCTTGCTTTGCGAGAGGGATGAGGTAACGTTGGATGGCTTGTTGGTGTAGGAGGGAGGCAGAGGTACTGGTATAAGCAACCGGTTTCCCATATCGATATTCCTATCCTCCAAAGAACACAAATCATCGGCGGTCCATAGCCCCTCTCTCAATCCAAACCTCTCATTTGCTATACGTAGGTCACAAACAATTCGAAGTTTGGCTCGCTCTCGCAGTCTGTGGTCTTCTGTTAATTAGGAGAGAATCTTCTTAAAGATAGGATGACGAAGAAATCAAACGAGTGAGATTTAAGAAACCATCACTTTGATCCACATTCAACTCGATCGGGTGCCTCGATTAGCTGGATCATGGGATGAGTACTGATGATGAAGGTCAATGCGAGGGGTTGGTAAAGAGAGCGAGAGTGTGTGATTAGGAGTGTGGGTTGAGGGGTTCAGGATTTTCTTGAGGGGTTGGGGTTAAAGATGATCGGGCGAAGAAAGAAGGGAGAGAGCGGGAACACGACACAAAGTGACGGGGAAGGAGCTTGAATGATGTGCGTTATGAGACTTGCGGGATAAGGGAAGGTTTTCGGGATGGGGAGAAAAGATTGTGTTGTTAGATAGGTTTTGGTATTACTTTTTGCTTCTGGTAACATACGCTTCTTTAGAGAAGAAAGATCATGGAAACTTTGCATAATCGTCTTATATGATCATTCTCGTTTCCCCCTTTCCATGTTTTCGGACTTGGTCAACTTCGCGCTGAAGCTTTTCCATGTCTCGGCAGTGTACAGTATGTATACATGGTACACATCTCGTACCGATGTACACAAGTGCCTTTTGATATTTTTTAATACTCTAGCGTCTGTCAAACCGAAGTAGCGAACTCGGCAAGGTTCACTTGATTGAACTGCTGAGAATGAACGATTATGGGTTTCTGTGTTGTTCGTGCGGTGTTTGGTTTCGAATAGACAGACAGACGTATCTGGAGTTATGAATAATGTTGATATATATGTATGATCAAAACAAAGGGCATGAAATGACGGACGGACGGGCTTTAGGTCTCGGTTCCTTTCCATCTCATCGTTCTCGTAAGTTTCTCATCATTCTCATCGTTCTCCTACCACCCCATCTCACTACCCCTCCTCCTCCTTCTTTCTCTTCATCTATCTCCCGCGCCCTTCGTATCCCCGGGGGTTAGATTCTTTGACACCTCTGCAAGAGCTGGTAGGACAAGAGAGCAAAAGCACACCGATGCAGTACTCGTACGAAGAGCGTCGTTTGGGGTTTTTAGGGAAGAAAGTTGCGTTGCTGTTGGTTTTGTGGTAGAGGAGTGTGCGATGCAGCGGAGGTTGCATGTTGTTGGATTTTGTTGGGGGAGAAGGGGGGGTGGGGAGGTATGGGTTTTGGCAGGAAGGTTGGATTGGATTGGATGGGGAAGCGATTCTTTTTCCTTTTTGTCCTCGTCCTCACTCACCGCGAGCACTGAATTGAATCAAGCGTGCCAAAGAAAAAAGAAGAGAAAAAAAACCACCCATCGTCACCGATTTTCACCAAAACCCCACCGATCAACCTCCTTGAAACTTCAAACCCCTGTCTCCCTATCTATGTATACAGCGACCACTTCTGAGATATTTTCTTTGTCGGCCAAATCCCCCCTTCTCCGAACAACGCTCGTGGATATCGATTTGTTAGAGAGAGAGGTGGGGTGAAGGGTTTGTACTATGTACGAGTACGTGAAGCGGTTGGGCGTGGAAAAAGAAGATGGAAAGTCGGGAGGATGGGTGGCGAGTTGTTTCTTGGGGGGGGGGGGGGGGGGAAGGGGATGATTTTTTGCGGATTGGGTTCGGAAAGGAAGAGGCGAGAATTGGGTGAGTGGGATTGTATAGGTTGAGTTATTTGAACTTTGAGATTGCTAGCTAGGGGTTTCAGAGGGATATGGAGCGGCTTGATTGGTGATGGCGGGAAACTGAGTCGTGGTTCATTTGTAGAGGGGTTGTTTGCAATGATTCATTTCTTAATTCTGTTGAATTTGAGGAGCTTCTCGCAACGATTGGTCTCATTTTCCCCTGAGCCCCTTCCCCCACTTTGGAAGCCCCTCGCAATCCCCCCTTCCCACGATAATCCTGACATCCCTTCCTCCTCACACTCTCACCCCACGATGGCCCTCACAAACCTCCCCCCCCCCCCCCCCTCTCCTAATCCCGTTCCCACCTCACCCCCCCCCCCCCTCTACCTGCCTAACCTTCTCCGCCCCGGGCAGCACATCCCACGCCGGAATCACAAAGACCGTCTCCGGATGGTTAGTGTGGCGGTACAGGCGGGATGTGCATTCGATCCATGTTACCCTCCCTTCACCACCAATCTCACCATCATCACCGTCGTCATCATCGTCCAAGGACTCGCTAACACCAGCAGCGCCAAATCCACACTTGCGGGTGCTGGAGCCGTAGCCATCGGCGATGCGGAACTCCTCGGCTAGGCGGTCCCACAGCGCGGTGCTCAGGCCTGCAAGCACATAGCGATCTTGTCCCGCCACCAGTTCCCTGACTCCAGGCCCTGCTGCCCCTCCTGTGGCGGAGGCAGAAGTGGTGGTGGATTGTAATTGCTGGGAAAGCCGCACAGCAGGCACGCAGGCTTCGTCGGCGAGGAGTTGGCGTAGGGAGGCGATTTCGCGCTCGTGGGCGGCGAGGCGGTGGGGGAGGGTGAGGAGTTGGTGGAGGATGGTGTGGGGTGCCGGGTTGCTGGGGTGGTTGAGGTTTTGGCGGGTGGGATTGGTCGAGGGAAAGAGGGGGTGATTGGGGTTTTGTGGATTGGTGCGGTTGGTAGATGAGGAAGGAAGGAGGATGGAGAGAATGCCGCCGGCGGGGGCGTAAATGTCGTCGAGGGAAGTGAGGAGGGTGTTGGCGTGCTCGATCATCTTTCCAGTATTCGCGCTGGTGAGGATCGGACACGCCAGCGCGGTGGGTACATTCGGTACCCCGCTAACATCATGTCCAGCAGAGGAAATCGTATCCCTCAAACTCTCAAGCGGCTGGTTCTGCGCCTCCGCCTCGTTCTCATACGGTACTTCTAGGTTCTCCAGAAAATCAAACGGACCCCCTTCCCCATTATTCGAAAGAACCTGTGGTTGCAGCAATGAGATGAGCAAACACAGCGCCTGGGCGTGCTGTTTGAGCTGCACTAGGCTTGGTGCGGACGCGGTGGGGTGGGTGAGGAGGGAGCAGGCTAGGTGGGCGAAGTGGGTTTTGGAGGGGAAGGGGAGGCGGGATGTGGCGGTTAGGGTGGCGAGGACTGGGGGAAGGTAGGAAGGAAAGCGGGGGGGTGGGGGGACTGGGGAGGTGGTTGTTGGTTCTGGGGGAGGGCGGGGTATGGGTGTTTGGGAAGGAGGGCGGCGAATGTAACGGATGGTGGTTGGGTTGGGTGGGCTGAGTGGAGGGGGAGAGGGTTCCCAGGCTTCGAATGTCATTTTGTTGGGTGTCTGAGGGTGGTGTCAAGTTCCGGTGATGCTGAATTCCTGTTGCGTGGTCAGAGAAAAAGTCAGAGAGAACAAACGAGTTGAGCGCATATTCTCAGGATAATAAATGCCGAAGAATGTCTAATGATAGCACTGCCGTTTCCGGCATTGGAATGCAAATATCAGAAGCAGAGTAAGATTAAGCGAGCAAAAAACTCTGTCTGAGATCCCAAGCAGATAGAATTGTAGATGATATCTGGATCCCATAGCCCCGAGGATTGTGAATGGCCCTGCGTGTTGGCACATTGCCCGAGTCCTCGTTTCCTCCTGGACTCCGATAGTAGAAGCGATGGATCAGGAGTCAGGTCATTTTAAGATAGATGTATTCGTAGATCTGAAGCGAGGACTGCAAATGTACGCTTGCCATCTCGGGATCAGGCCGAGGCGAACACAAATGTAGTGTCTTTTTCACACACGCCGGATCCTAGTACTTCTCGGTGTCAATGGAGTAACGAAAGCGTTCGGCCCCATTCTATCGATCCCACTCGTCCGACCATCGGCAACGACGAAAGCTGGAGAGGGCTGCAATGTTGAAGTTGGTCCGTATATCACCGTACTTACCGGTGTTGCAAGATGGCGTTCGGGACGTCTTGTAGTTGAAGGAGAGCCAACAAGGACCTCTTGCAAACGGCTATGAGCCTCGGTCGTGTCCGGTTCCGCGCGGTTGTGATGGCCAAAGTTCTCTTTTTTGATGTCTGTGCCAGGCGACTTTGGGTGCAAAGCGACTTGTTTTTTTATTAGTGGTGTATTCCCTGGTTGATCCTCGTGTACTTGGAACTCAACGCCGGACGATTTGGTTCTTGCACTACGTTTGTATACTTTTCTCGGAGCCTTTCGGTTAGGTAAACCTTCATAATTTTCGTTGGTGGCCAAGGTATCTAGGTTTGCTGTCTTGCTAGAGCCGGCCGATACAGATTTGCCGCGTGGAGATTTCTTGAGGTATTGTAACTGGGCATTCTGCTGCTCCAACCGTCCTGCAGCCTTCAGTACGCTGGGAGGGACAACTGCGACTGTTGTAGATTGGAGAGCCTCAACTTCATGGTGTGGTAGTGGGGATTCTGTCGGAATACCTGGACTCTTTGGCGCGAGAGCGGCATTGTTCCCTGTAGATCTTTGCCGGCTTATCTTCTGGCGACATTCTAGCAGTAACGTTCTAGGGTCACTAAGACTGCTCGAAGGAATCGGTGATTCTCTTTGAACAGCTTCCGTAATATGCGTATTCATATCGCCCAATATCGCCTCAAGCTCATCATCGTCCATCATAGGCGCCCCAATCTCCGATGAAGGTGCACTACGCATACTCTCCATCAGGTGGTCCTCGGCTTCCAGAACCTGCTTGGCATCGTGATACGAGGTAGATGAAGCTTCAGAAATAGCTCGATCGTGATTGTGAACAGCTGCTACTGTCTCGTCGCCTTGACTTTGGAGTTCCTCCGCATCGGTCTTGTCGTTGTCCGCGTCGACGGTGCGGATCTCGTTGGAGTCGGCAACTTCTGGCTGATCATGTTCTCCATCGCCGTTATCACTGTCCGCTTGCTCCCTGAGGGCTTCCTCTGTCTCCTTAATTGAGGGCGGACAAACAATGCTATCGCCATGACTCTGCCAATATTTCTTACCAATGCCTTTACCATAGACGTCAAAGCCTTCTCCGTGGCGAATTTGCCATCTCATCTTGTTGGTCGGCTCCGGTTTAGCATCAAAGAATCCCTCGATACCCTTACGCACACTCTCGTATCTTGACTTGAGTGCCTCAACGCCCCCCCAAGCCTTGAGCTGCTCACGAGTGAAGAAGCCATCCTCGATTAAGGCTTCGACAACTTTGAACCACTTGAGCGGTAAGGTGTTGCCATTGATGGGTGATCCCTTCTGTAGTAGATAGACTCGGCGATCAAAAGCTTGGAGTTTCTTCCAGTCTGTCACGGTCGGCTTAGTAAATGGGTTCTTCGGGTCGTCCTTTGCTATTGACCATATCTTGGAAGCCATGGCAGTCTTTTCCGACAAGCCAGTCGGCGAAATTGATTTGAACCATACAGATCGTTTTGCAGCAGCTTTTGGACGAAGGACGTCGTCCATGGGATGGTGTTTCATGTCATAGTCGACAGGTTTCCCTCCCAGGGTTTCGGCGCGTGTGGTACGGTGACGCACCGGGGTTGTCTGGTGGTCTGTGATAGGTTTTTGAACCATCTTGGGTATATCGAGATCCGAGTCTTCACCTGAGGATCCTTGACTCTCATTATCGTCCGAAAGCTGTTGCGGCAGGTGGTCATAGGCCCTTCTCTTGGCCGCAGCGTTTGGTCGAAGTATGTCGTCCATTGGATGATACTTCATGTCATAGTCAACGTGTCTATGACCTAAGCTATCTGAACGCGTTACTCGCTGACGCTTAGGGCTTGGTGAAGCACCTTCCACGCTGTCAGATGTTTTGGGTGACCTCGAGCTACGGGCAGGCGTGGGGATGATGTTGCTGAGACCGATGTCTATATTCGCTTTTCCGTTACTAGCCTTTGCAGGGATGGGACTCGGAGTAAAACCCGAAGAGTTGATAGGGATTGTATTTCCATTGGCATGGGGCTTTCGTGGTGGCATCTAAGGCTCGTCAGTACAATGATTGCTGATGGGAGGTACATGAAGAGTGATCACAGGTATCTGGAATTCGAAATAGATCTTGCATTGACGAGAACTTACTTTGCAACCTATGGCCAGGAGTATGTTAACCCCGGTCAATTGTACATAGAATAACTTCAAGAGGGTGATTTACGGGTTTTGCTGGCAAGCTAGGAAAATAACATCGAGATGCAGTGGGGCCACCGGATTGGACAAGTCTTCCAATAAGTACTGTAAAAAGTAGAGGCAATTGATGGTTGAAGGAGATAGTGTGAAGAGATGAAAAGGTGACGGTGAGATTTCTCGGAGCAACTAGCTTGGACTATTGGCCTTTCTGGGGAGACTTCACTTCTTGATGAATGACGTCGCTTACCAAGTGGTTTGGGCTTAGGGCTTTACATTTCTGCTGCTCGAAATTAATAGGGCATATGAATTATTTAGGATGAACGGGAAGACCAGAAAAGTAGTTTATCGGACCTTGAAGCTGCTTCGCCTGTGCTGTAGGGTTGACAAGCTTCATAGATTATTATTTTGACAAGAGAATGGTGAATGGTTTGAGCGGCGTAAACTTCACTTAGCTATGGTTTTGAGCATCTGATATGCCAGCCCTGTCATGGAAACTATCACCGGTCAGTAAAGCAGTCAAGCAGTCATCAGAAACGATGGTCAACGCATGCAGAGAGTAGTCTGGATTTCAGGAAACATGTCAAGTTTTTGTTCAGCAGATCCAGCGAGAAGGATCTTCTACCATGGTAACGAGACGCCAGTAAGGCCTGTGGGCTAGGGAGCTCCGTGCAATGCTTTCTCGTCCTCAAACACCATCAAACACCGACACCGCCGCTGTGCATAATACCATATAAAAGTGGTGGAAGCTAAAGAGCGTCCAGATTACCCGTCATCAGACCGTAGATGCATCGCTAGTAGCATAGATAACTAGGGAATCAAGAGAGCCAAGTAAGAAATCGATCTGTGTTCAGCCCCGTCTGGTGCGGCGAATCGCACTCAGGTCCACATGCACAGAGCTGGCGTCGGACTCGTTGTCGACCTCGATGGCGCCGGTGCCGGCAAAATTGCTGTGCTTTATCGGAGGATGCTCCACTTTCTCGTAAATAACGATCTCTATTGGCTCTGGTCTCGGTTGTTCGTGGGTGGTAGTCTCCGGTACAAAGTCTACTGTCTCCTGTGCCTCTCTCGCCTCCTGCGCTTCTTCCTCCTTTGCTTCCTCCTTGAGTTTGACCACCTCCTCCTTGGCTATCTTCAAGCAATTCGCGACCCTCTCTTTGGTCTCTTCAATCTCCACCCTGCAATCCCCGTCTCTGAGCATCTGGTGCGCAGCAATTTCGCAGAGGCTCTGAGCTTTTTCCAGGTCTTGGTCCATGGTTTCGAACGCGGCATCCGTACTGGTGCCGCTGACCTGTCGGTTTATCCCAACCTTCAGACGCATCTTCGGGTCAAGCAGTGGAAACATGCCCGCTCCACCGCAGCGATCTCCGCCGATACCCATCGCCGCCATTCGATTCTTGAAACTTGCCGCTGTTTTCCCTTTCCTCAAGTTATTCCTGGCACCAGCAATGTTCCGCACGAGCATCTCAAAGGCATCTTGTATGTCCGAGTCGTAATAGACCACAATCATCGATCGGGTCCGGTACCTTTGCGGACCGGACGCTCCGGACAACGCCAAGCTTGGTTTACGTTTTCGAAGGATATTCCTCGACGTGTCTGCGAGAACAATTGCATTGTTGGACACCGGCTGCGAGGTGGGCGGTACCGAGGCGTCTGTAATCACGATGGCAGTAGGTTCCGGGTTGTCGTCAGCTTTCGGCCGTAGCGACTCGGTCGAATCGTGTTTTTTCCGGGCCAACTTGACCTCGGTGAAGTGCGTCAGTCTTGTGAAGCGGGCATGTTGTTCGGTGACCTGCGCAGATAGTTCATCAAGTTGGGTCAGCCAGGATGGCAGGTTATCGATTATGTGGGTAAAGCTTTTGAGAGCGTCCATTGCCTCTGATATTGAAGAGAGTGAGAGTGAAGAGGAAGAGTCGAACGTTCGTGTAGGCCGCAATATCCAGATTAGAGTCGTAAGGTCGTAAAGGTTTTCAGATCGTCATAAAGGCATTGTCATGAGGTTTGGAAGAAAACAATTGCTGGTGGGTGAATGAGCGGTGGTGTCGGGCGGTGCAAGATGCCGTGTGGGGGGGGGGGGTTGTCTTCGTTGACCTCGAATTGGCAGTAGAGAGACTACAGTATACAGCATGCAGGCACAGTGAAGGCCAGGTTCTGATTGATTGGGGTCTATGTGTGCCTACGATCAAGTAAGGTAGGTTTCGCGGGTGGTACTGTCGCGAGAAATAAAGTAGTGGTTATTGTTATGGGAGGAGGAGGTGCGTTATGGTTACCTATGGTGGATTGATGATGGACGGAGTTAAGTCCCTCGCGTCTTTTCACCTTCGGCCACGGCAAGTTCCATGGAAGCTTTTGCTTCCCCGATCAGACCCTGGGAAGAAACTTAGCGAGGTGCCCGCCGCCGGGACTCCGCACAGTAAGGTACTGTAGGTACCTTAGGCTATCGGCTACTGTGGGTGGGCTTCACACAGTTCACACCTCGACATTGAACGCTGCTTGCTGGCACTCCAATCATTCTCTGTTGTTTCACTCCCAACCCTGCCTGTAGATCAAACTGTTACTATGATATTATGGAATGTTTGTTACGGAATCATACGTGATCATAGAAAAGAACAAAACCACAACACCATTGTACCAGCGCCATTAGGAATCGAACCTACTATAATTAAGTACTCTCGGCAAACAATCATGGCCCCCATTAGCTTCCCGCTTCTTGTTGCAGCCACGATGACACCACCGAGGGCACGTGGGAAACCCTAACAGATCATCATCGTACCTTACCCATCTCTCTGAGACTCTGACACTTCTTCTATTACGGAGGAGTAAGTACTCTGAGAAATTGGTCACGTTATGTCGTGTACGGAGCATTATGAGGATCTTCTATTGCACCTATCGATGTCCTCGGTGGAGCGATATACTTTATGAGATTAATCGAGATTGATATAACGATACTTTATCCTCCCTGGTGACGCGGTTGTTAGGTGGAGGTTATAGCCAGGTCTTGGGTGGTACGTACCTTAGTATCTTAAGGTAAGGTGAAGCAAGGTACATCTAATTTGATCTACAGTACCTTGGACGTCGGTGCATGATTCGGCCGTGTACGAGTACGGTAAGGTAAGGTAAGTACCTACTTCGGGGAGGTTGGTTTAGAAGGATTCGCAATCCCCCGTAGCCTTCCCTTTAATACGCCTTGAAGCACTACGGTACCTTGTGGAGAGAGTAGCAATTTCCTCGATGAAGTCGATGTTGACCGCAACGTTACTTTTACTGCCTATCAACTTCTCTTGTTCTCAGGATAGGTCATACATAACGAAGCTGGGAAGGATTCGTAACCCCGTTACTTGAGTTGCCAACAATGTCGTCGAACCCTTGGAACAACTCCCTCACGAAAACCTTCACACCAAACATAGCTCAAGACCACTATAGCGACTCGTACGGGCCGCTCCGGAATAAGCAACGGGGATGCGACGGTGAAAAGCGGAAGGGTTTGAGAGATCTAACCGTAGCTTTTGATCCGACCGTCAGCTACTACATATTCTAGAGCCTAGTAGAAAGTAAGGTAGGTAGGTACGGAATAAGGTAGTCAAGCATGCCTTCCAATACCTCCGTATTCCTTAAATAATGCCACATCATCATCAAAGGAACAGGAACAGGGAACCCAGACCGACATTTGCTCTCCCAGCCATCTTCCTGCCTGCAGCGAGCATTGTCGCGCGGCACAGGTGACAAGAAAGGCAGCAGGATTTTCGACATGGCGTCTACCACCACTACTAACTACTACTACTACTACTACTACCACTACTACCACCACCACCACCACTTCTACTACTACTGCTACTACTACTACTGCGGATGAAAGTAGGGCTTATCGCAATCGAGTTATCAAGAGCGGGGGCGATATCAGAAAGGCAGGAGTCGTGCGCTTGAGCTTGAGCATCAGCCCGCCTCAGATGATCAAGCAGTGAAGGTGAAGAAAGAAGTTACCTTACTTCCGTGTATACCTTATTATTAATCGTGAGGGGTCGTTGCTGCATATGTACCACAGTGATTAACCGCATGCGAGCTGCAAGCCTCGCCATCTCCGCCTACTTTCTATCAACACCAATGGTGGTATTCCGTAGAGTGTGCGAAGGAAGGGCGCCCCACGCAAGCCACGTCAACATTGTGCATCGGACGAATGTGCATCGTACATGATGCGTTGTACGGCCGTAACGACTTTGCTGCCAATCGGTAGCCGAAGCGTCCCTTGACAGGTAAAGTATGCCTGCCTAGGGTACCTTACGGAAGTACTACATATCTTACATAATACGTGCACCCTTGTAGTATTTGCTGACGCAATCATCGCAAATCATAAGAATAGCTTCCATTGACAGGAGACGGCTCGCTTACTCTATACCTTCCTACCTATCCTATCCTATTCTATCCGATACTGTACTACCACCACAGATGCAAAGGTCATGGCCCTCAACATATAAGCGGTCGTGTTGAGCTTCCTTGGATTTTGCCATACTTGGAGGCACCTCCATCTGCAATCCCAGTCCTGGATCTCGAAAGACCGCATCCATTGACCGCATCCATTGTATCAAGCTTGCAGCGGTCCCATGCCCTGAAACCGGCGTGCTGGTAAAGATGCGGTAGGCCCGAAAGCAAGGCAGGAGCCATGATGATGCGCAAGCCGAGCATTGAGCGTGATCGACCCACTCACTACTCCCAAAAGTTTGAGAGAAGAGTTGCGCATTTGGAAAGAAAAAGCCAATGTTGTTGTTTTTGTTGTTGGATCACCATCTAGACAATCATGGACTTGGAAACCTCTCTTGTGCGCAGCCACGCCTTGTAATCTTTCAAGAACTTCTTGAGGAATACCTGAATTCCTCTTTGTTGACTCATTCTGTGAGGTCTTTCGGCTCCCTACCTAGATGTACAAGAAGTGTCGTAGCTAGCACGCCTGTACCATGTGGGTATCGTTGCTGGCCGAATCCTCTGTTTATCGTGTGGATAACAATCCCAATGAAAAGCTAACACGGATTTTCACAAGACCTTGATCAAAGCTGATCTTAGTTGTTGAGTCGGCAAATGAGTTGTTTGGTAAACCAATAAGCCGACTTATGAACACCGTGTTATATCAGATAAACTCCTCCTCCCTCCAATTCCCTTTATAAACAACCCACCCTCGCTCCTTCAACCTAATTCTACCCTACCTATCCAATTCTACCCTACCTACACGTACCCCTTTCCCTATCCAATTCCTCCCTAGCAAAAGAAGCCCCCCCTCAATACCCCCCCAACTAATCCCAAACGATCCCACCCGACAACTAAACCCACCATCCTCACTGCGGAAAACTCCCCCAACCTCAGGCGCAGCAAACGTAAGGAATTCAATATCGCCAGACTCGAGCGGGATCCATGGTGGAATGGATGGGAGATTGGGGGGGATATGGAGGCGGAGGAGAGGGGGGGCGGAAAGAATGGAAGGGAGAGGGAGACTCGATGAAGAGACGGGGAGGGAGAGAGTGTGAATGGGGAGAATACATATGGGGGAAAGCTAGCTAGAAACGGAAAGGAATGAAAAGAGAATTTACGCTCGCTTAATCTTTAGGAGGATTCATTACAGTCGCTACAAAACCAAACATCGATAATCCCACTCCCTCCTCTCTATTTTTTCCTTTCTTTCACCCCTCTCCTTCCCATCCCATCTCACCTCATCTCACCCTTCCACCTTCCCACCGTAAACCCCCCCCCCCTTTTAAAACCTCAAGAATCCGGAAAATGCCTCTCGAAAAAAAATCCAGCAAGAGACAGACGAATGAAACGGGAGGGGGGCCAGAGCGGGAAAAAAAAAGAGACATGCGGATGCGCAGATGGTGGATCAGAGGGTGGGATGCAATGCCAATGCGATGCGACGAGATGGGGAAGGGATAGGGATTTGAAAAGATTTTGCCTGCTGGATACGGTAGAATGCAGAGGGGTGGGGGGGGGGAAGATATGAATCTAGAAAATCATATGCACCACAAGTACATTTAAGTTAAACCCGCCTCGGAAAACCTCATCCTTCATCACTTCGACACCATCGCCTCCAAACAACCCTATACATACCTCTCCCATCCCCATCCCCACCCCCTTCGCCGCGACCAGTTCCGAGCCCGCAGTATCTATCGTCCTCCTCCCCTTCATACCCCGAGGAAATTCCTCAGCGTCCGGGAACCTCTCGCATATGTTTCTCTCACTCTCACTCTCACCCTCTACCTCTCCCCTCGTCTTCCCTAGTTTTTTTCAGCCATCATCTCTTCTTTAGATTTGGTTCTAGCGAAGAAAATCCCTTGCTGCTGTTGTTGGCGGATGGGGTTAGCGGAGTTGATGGGTATTGAGGGAAAAAAGGGGGGGGGGTTCTTGCCGGGTTTTACTGTAGAAAGGGGGTGTTGGGCCGTTTTTGCGTTGTTGTTATGTGGATGTGTGAGTGGTGCTTTGTCCGTTGGAGGAACGCTTTGTGATGGATGTTCTGCGCGGCGGGCGTGGTTGGTGGTCCCCTTGCTGGAATGGTTGTTTCGGTAGAGCTGGCATATCTGCCATATGATCCCTGGATGTAGAATCTGCCATTTGTTAATTTGTTAGTTGCACCTTTCTAGATTTACTCAAACAATCAACATTATATGGAAACCGGGAAAGTGAGTCAATCTTTGTAAACATTATTCTATCGTTAATATGGAACAACTCTATGGAAAAAGCGAGGACCCAAAGCAAACATTCGTTGCGATCTTTACAAGGAAAGGCTTAGCTACATTTCCCAATATGCGATTCCCCTTATACTGAGCACATGCCATTACCAGATTTTCCCAACGGCTCATTTACTGTAGGTTGAAGAAATTCAGTAGCCACTGGATAAAAGCATTGATCGCTGCTTGCTGCGCTTCTTCTCCTGTTGTCGTCGTACTGGTTGCTGACGCGGTGGCAAGGGTCGAGCTCGTCGGTTCGGTAGTTACGCTTCCGACGACAATGGGGACCAGGGAAGAGACCACCGATTGAGGAACGCCACCAGAGCTCAGGGCTCTGGAAACAGAAGAACTCAGTTGAGGGGGGTTTTGAACGGACAGGGTTGGAGGGGGCTGGGTTGTGGCTTCGACAGAGGACTGAGACGCGATGATCTTAGAGGCGTCGAGGGTCGAGAGAAGAGAGGACAAAGTGACGGGCAGAGTTGTTTCAGCGGTGGTAGATCCCGAGCTTGAAGCTGACGTGACTGTGACATCTATACTCGAAGTTGTCGAGGATATAGTCGAAGACGTCGAGGTTATAGTAGAGTTGCTGGAAGAGAATTTACTCGACGTTGTCGAGCTTGAGCTTAGAGTTGTGAGATTAGACGAAGAAGCCGTTGAAGTCGCGGATGTAGATGACGTTGGCGGTGAGCTTGGATATACGCCGACATTATCGGCTTTGATAATGTCCGCAGCCTATGTAATTCAGTTAACTGATTGTCATTTGCAAAAGATATAGGTAGACGTACCTTCTCCGCAACCGCATACACCACGGCTTGGAGATGAGCAGCTGGTATAAGTGGGAATATACTAGCATCAACAACCCGGAGATTCTGTGATCCCCAGACACGTAGGTGTGAATCCACAACTCCTCCTTGATTCACAGGTAACATTGCACAAGTACCACTTGGATGGAATTCGGTTCGTATTCCATTATCAATAACTTGGTTAATGGCGGCGATATCTGCGTTGAGAGGCGGCACAAACTGGGCGGCTTGCAACTCAAGCATTGGAGGACTATTTAAGATTCGGCGATTAAACAACAGTGCTTCAACAAGGACCTCCCTGTCAACAGGGTTGGTGAGCCATCTGGGGTCGATAGCTGGCGGGTCAAATGGGTTAGGGGAGGTGATATGACAGGTTCCTCGAGACAATGGATGCATGACGGCCACTGTCAAGCTACCAGCATTGTTGTTGATGATCTCGTAGGATGCTACGTTATTTCGGGCTAATCGTTGCACAAGGGATTGCTTTTGGCGCGCATAGCCAGCGACAATGGTAGGATCTGTCCCTTGCACAAGGTATTGCGCAGGATCTTGGAAGGTGGCACCCCATAGAATACTCACAGAATTGTTGCTGATCAGGGGTAGTGGATTGAAGGCTAGTGCATTGGGAGAACCCGCAGTCCAGGGACCTTTGAACATTATTTACTGTAGAAAGCTATTGCTGTAGACGACTTTACTTACCAGTCTTGTTTGCGTAATACTCCTGTTCGGCCTGTTTGTTGTAAGTCGCATTCGTTGTGAGCTCAGTTGGCGAAGGAAAGCTGGCGTTGTTATCTAACCTAAGCGTTAGCGTTCACTCCAGGAGTCTTGTAATTCGGAGGCTGACATGGATAATAGGTCCCAACAAGGCAATGATCCTGCAAGTTATTGCCAACCCCTGGTAAATCCAGAGCCACGGGTATATTCAAAGACTGTAAAAGCGATGCAGGTCCAATGCCGGACAGTTGGAGGAGTTGCGCTGAGTGCAAAGCACCTGCGGCGACGATTACTTCTCTTGTGGCGTAAACAGTCTGACGTGGTGCGGTGGCGCTAGAGGCGAACTTATGAAAAAGTCAGCTACCCATTCATAATTCCATATAAGCATTTCTTACTTCGACTCCAGTGATCCGTAAATTGGATGAGCTGGCATCTCTACGAGCAAAACGAGAACTCGTCTGGCCCCCAAGAGGAGGCGTGCTTCCCTGAGGTCCGAAGCCGAAACCATTGGAGTTGTCTGCGCTACCAGTGGCACCCCCGTTGCCATTGGTGTTTCCTCCCGATGTCGGATCGCTCACTATAGGATTAGTTGCAGCATTCTCTAGCAAAACTCTAGTCACATGTTGTCCGGTGATGACGTGCATATTACCCCTGCTGGCATAAGGGTCAAAGTAGGTTCGACGGGCGTCAGAGCGTGTTTGGTTATTAGGATCGAGATCAGTAGGTACGAAAGCGGCCCCGGCAGAAGTTCCATCGTTGGGATCGAATTGAGTGGGTACTCCAAGATAATTGAGACCAGCGAAGAGGTTGACTATAGGCAGAAGGTTTAGAGGATGCTCCTCAATGGCAGAATATAGAACCTACTTGACTGCGGATAGAAGAACTTGGGATAGCTGACTTGGACTGGGCCAGAAGTACCGTGAACGGCAGGATTATAGTTGATTGAATATTCATGCGCTATCTCTTGAGAGTGGACTGGCGTATATGTCTCACTCTGTAGCTGTTGTCAGCCAAACAGGAATATGCTGAAGCTGCAGAGGCTCTCTACCTTCATGAAGTACGGTAGTATTCCTGCCCAGTCCCATCCTGGATTCCCTAAAGCTGCCCAGGCATCATAATCATCCGATCCCCCTCGATTCCAGCACATGGCATTCAGTATGCTACCGCCACCCAGCACCTTGCCTTGTGGCATAGGTCGTGCTGCACCATCGAGTTGTGTTTGGGGCACCGTTGTGAGATCCCAGTCGTAGATACCACCGATATCGGCGCCAACATAAACTGGGTCTTGGACGATAGCCTCATAATGATCACTAGTCACGTTAGCCTAGACTCATGCGTAGCAAGATTGAAACATTTACGCGTCACCAGCTTCAATACAGAGCACTGTCACAGATGTGTCCTCCGACAGTCGGTTGGTGACAACAAGCCCGCTGATACCACATCCAACAACAATATAATCGTAAGAACCGAGTAGAGGTGCGTTGAGATCTCGCCCGTGAATGTGCACACTAGAACCAAAGACTGCTGAGCAAGCTAAAGCGGCCGCTATGGCAAACGACGGATTCTTCATTACGCTAGAACAAAGGAAAGATCAGGAAGCAGTATGCCAGGTAAGTGTCCTTGAAGACTAATTAAATCAACGAGTGATAACTAAGTAAAGTACACAACGAAGGTGGTCGAGGATGCAATAGATGGCGAAGGTAAGGTTGTTTAGAGGATTAGAAAAGTGGAAGAATGGAGGAAAGGTGAAGTGTTGATATCGGCTACGAGAGCGGTAAGGGACCCACTTTTTCTCCTCTAAGTAAGTTGGGTTCAAACGTCAATATGAGCCTCGAAAGCCACACCTAGATAACGTTTGTTAGTTGGGATCCTACGAGATGTTAAGTAGAAGGTGTTTCTATGTTCAATGATTTCTTCGTCACTTCGGCTCAATGGGGAACACAAGCTGTCGCCACGCTTTAGATCTTAGATTCGCACGAGGCAGCAGCATCGGGTATCAACATCCATTGCTAGATCTTCTCCACGGATCAAGGGGAATAAAACAGTAGATGTAGGTTATACAAGTTCTTTTGGACGATTTGGAGCTAAAGACGATGCATTTCGCGCTCTGAAGCCTGGGAAACAGTGCTACAACGTATTGGATGCTCTTGCATGTCGTCGATACCGCGAGTACGCGCATCCCTGGTTCTGCACGCCATATCAATACTGGACGTGACTTCAAGACATAGACCATGACATGCAGAACAACAAGGAGCCTAAGGACTTGGTCACAAGGTAGGATGCTTCCCCGTAACACGTTTCCCCAGTATGTTCATTCATTCTTTGACAAACGGGTCTTGGGCATCACAAGCGAACACATACCACACTCGTCCCAATTCTGCAGGAACTTCTCGTTCCTATACTGCATATTGGCCTCGTACAATTCAATACGTGCCTGTAGGATTCCGGGGCATGAACCTCTCATGTAACTCCATCTTACCTCGTGATGAGTTGTTGAGTAACAGCGTCACGCGCATTATGTCTCCATGGTACGTGCAGTGTGTTGAACGAGATAAGAGCGTAAACGTGTTCTGCAGCTGATGGATGAAGTAAATGCTAGCGTGGCTCAGCCCTATCGCGGCAAGACTATTAGCGTATGCAGAAAGCTATGAATTTCTTGGCATCGCAATTGTCGCGCCTCTCCCCCAAATTTACTATTGAATTCAGACATTCTTGACATTCTCAAACCTTCAACGCTCTATTGAAAAATCAATAGAAAAATCAAACCGATAAATTTGAAGCTATTCAAACCTTTCACAGCTGACATTCTTTTAGCTATGACAGGTTCACTGACTTCGACTCTTCGCTCGAAGATACTACTGTGATGATCAAGTCTACTAGATGAATAGACGAGGTCTATAAGAATGATATGGCAATGTGATATTCTAAGCAGGCACAGAATGAATATATTTTTGGTAGAGCTAATTATTAAGAAGTTCTCGATAACTCGAGGAAATCGACCGACTATAGGAAGTTTGTCAAGCATTGTTAAGTCGAGCACGGCATAACTCATGACATATTAAGTCGAAGATATGACGTAGCCTAAACGATGCCTTGGCAGAGTCATAGAGTTTCAGAGCTAATTCAGATCTGATCTTCGACTTAGCTTCTGATCTAACTTCTATGTGTCAATTCATCATGACAATTGTCTTCTTTTCTAAGAGAGTTCGTTCTCGATCTCAATAATTTAATGTTGTTGTTTACTCTGATAAATGATGACTTGCACTCATTGATTCACTCTAGAAGCTCTCGATAAAAATCTTCAAATCTCTGTGAGAAAATAAGAAAAAGAGAAACTTTTGATCAAATGACAATTCATCTTCGATTATAATGTGTATAGATGACATTATAGATAGTATATGTGATGTGTAGTTGATGTAGATGACAGCAATGATGACGTGTAGATAGCATATAGACATTGTTTATCTTTTGAGTAGATGATGTGATTGAGATGATAGAATGTAGATCAGAGTGAATAACAATTGTTGTTTGTTTATCATTCTTTCAGTTTCTCTCAACTTCTCATTTTCTTCAACTTCATCTTTTTTCAATCATGATTGTATCTTTATCATTGTATGATTACTTTTAACAAACTTTGAGTATATCTGTATTGTAAGAGTAAGAGATCTAAATCATGAATCATAAATGCGCAGCGACGCTCAAAGAAAGTTATAAGATGATGAAGTTGACTGATGCTTAAGTCAAGATCACTGCAAAAGTAAGTGATGTCACACTTGAAGTTTCACGACTATTACTGCAACTAACAGTATTGTAAGTCTGCTCAAAAGACATTGATCAGATGTGATGATCATCATGCTGCTGATGCTGAATCGCTCATAATGATGCAAATATCATCAAATTCTGATTGAAAGCTCATCACTTCTACTATTCAAACTTTCAAGTACATCTTTGCTATCGAAGAGAAAATTCAAGAAATGATGAAAGAAGAAATGATTGCTGATGCTTCATTGATGATGTTACGATTCTAGCTACGCATCTATGTTGATAGCTATGTTGATGACTATGTCGATGATGTTCATGACTATCATTGATCGCTCGTCACTAGACTATTGAATTGTTTCGAAGTCAACTCTATTCAGAATTAGCTTATGTTTCTCTGAGTCATATAAATAGTTGACTCTTTTCTTCTAGATACTTTTCTTTCTTAGCATTTATATACTCATTACATTACACTCATATGACTCGCTCTATGCTGATTTCTAACATTATATAAATGCTTCTTCGTTACAGGCGAAGTGAAATAATCTGCATCGATTCTCAAGTGCTTCTGTTGACTCTTCAACTCACTATCAACATTTGATCTAGTTAACTTGCAATCATCAGCAGCACTCATCTCTCTTCTCTCATGAGCTGATTCAGCGAGAATAAACAAAAGATTTGAACTCGTGCGCTGATCAGCGAGTATAAACAAATGATCGAAATCATTCAACTAGATCAAAGATCAGCGAATTAATCGTTCATTCAGATTCACAAGAAATTCTTCGAATTTGTTGAACAATTAAACGAGATCAGTCTATGACTGCGTGAAGTCTCTATTTCAAAGAGCAATCAAAAAGATCAGTTTAGAACTGCGTGAAGTCTCTATCTTGATGAGCAAATCTCAACAGTGAGTCTGCTTCAATGACATTCATCATCAATGCGATGACTCATTTATTCTTATCGCTCTACTCATCAGTGAATTGATTCGTTTACTCGTTCATGTACAACTAGTGAGTCTGCTACAATGACATAATAATGTCTTCAATAACAAGCAAATCTTTGAGCTTGTTTCTATATTGAAATCTCAGTGAGTCTGCTTCAACGACATTCTCAATGCAATGATCTACTCATTCTTATCGTTCTATCTATCAGTGAATCTGATTCAATGTTCATGTGCAACTAGTGAGTCTGCTTCAATGATGAGCTCAAAGTTGATCTCTTCGATGAGCAAGTTGATCAGTGAGTCTGCTTCAATGACACGATCAATGTGATGATCTACTCACTCTCATCATTCTACTCATCAGTGAATCTGATTATACATTCATGTGCAACTAGTGAGTCTGCTACAATGACATCATTCTATCTTGCATAGTGAGTCTGCTACAATAAACATTTCGATTCTACACAAGACTAAGAAAATACATTCATGCAAATATGAATCGTTGAAGAGAAGAGATACTGTTACGATTCTAGCTACGCATCTATGTTGATAGCTATGTTGATAACTATGTCAATGATGTTCATGACTATCATCGATCGCTCGTCACTAGACTATTGAATTGTTTCAAAGTCAACTCTATTCAGAGTTAGCTTATGTTTCTCTGAGTCATATAGATAGTCAACTCTTCTCTTCTAGATACTTTTCTTTCTTAGCATTTATATACTCGTTACATTACACTCATATGACTCGCTTTATGCTGATCTCTAACAGATGATCTTGTTGAACTCACAGACTTCGCGAAATTAAAGCATGATGATGAGATTCATTTATTCAACTTCTTGATGTCGTTACTGATGCTTTTCAGCTGTCAATGATTAAAATAAGTGAAAGAAGTGTTGCTGATCTCAAAGTTTTAAATAGAATGATTTGTATAAAGTGTGCTTGAGTTTTACACATCAAGAATAGAACATCGCTGTGTGATGTCATTTTTCAAAGAAAGACAATGTACAAGAAGTGTGCTTGTTATGCAAGTAATGAGAATTTCTGTGTTGCAATGAGTATACTTATATGATACATCTGCTAAACACTCATGATTCAATGTTTAGATTCTCGACATCTGCATTTCAACTGTCAATAAATTCTTTCATCTGCAGAAAATTCATGATAGTGCAATTAAGAATGAAGAAGAGATCGTTGCTCTGATAACATTCATTGTTCATCAGAAAATTCTTTACAAGAAATTGATGACAGCGACGTGTGTAAAGAATTATCTTAAGAAAGTTCACAAACTTGAGTCTTTAAAGATTCAAAAGCTCATTCTCAAAGAGATGATGATTATCAATGACATTGTTAAAGAAATTCTGAATGTAAAGCGCTTTGCAATACATTCAATTTCAATTATATATCATTTTGTCAGCATTTTTAATTGTTCTGATATATTTTTAGCATAATTTGTTATCTTTCGATTCTCTGTCTTTGCATCTCAATGTAAATCTGACAATGAAAAAGAAGAAGAAGTTTGTGATCTTGCTTCATGTAAAAGATGTTTGATGAAGTAATGATTGCATGATGTTTGTTGTGTCATGATGATTGTGCTCTCTTGTCAAACACGTTTAAGCATCTTTGCATCTTTTTTTTCTGTCTGTTGATTTACATATGTGATCATTTTATTAAAGAATGAAACTATCATAATACAGTGATTCTTCTTTTCTAATAATGAGTTTATGCTTGAAAGTGAATGATTATGCTTTTCGCTCATGTTTCAGCCTCATTTTGAAAGCTTCTATAAGCTTCGAGACATCTTTTATATCTTCGCTCGATATTCATTGATTATATTCAATGAAATATTCTTTTCATTGTATTTTATAATATAAGATTTTCTTTCTTTTTCACTTCTGTAGAATCTTTTCTATCTTTCATTCTTGCTCATCATCAATAAGCTCAAGTACAAGATAATCAAGTATAAAGTCATCATTTAGTCTATGATTATACAACTTTAAGAGAAATACATGAAAGACAGAATGAACTTTATAAATGATTGAAAGATCAAGATAATACATTTGCTTGTCTATGAGTTTCTGTATATGAAAGAACTCTATCATCTTATTATTCAGCTTTTTGCTCAATTTCTTCTGCTTCGAATTTTTTGCTGATAGCATGACTAAATCATCAACATTAAAAAACTTAAACTTATGTTTTCAATTATAGTACTTTGTCTGAGCATTGATTGCATTTTGTCATCATTTCATCAACGTGTTTTGCACATCTTGCAACATTTCAATGCATTCTTTTGCTGCTGACATTTCTTCTTTCATAGCATCATTCTTGATGTATATGTCAAAGATTGATTCATAGTCATACATGATTTTAAAGAGATTACAGCTCAATGAAGAGTGCTTCATCTGATGATACATGAACTCAACTATGAATAAAAGCGTAGCTCAGTTGTCTTGCTTTTCTGAACAATATACTCGTAAATAATGTTTCAATGTTTGATTCTGTTATTCTGTCTGATCATCTGTTTGCAAATGAAAAACAATGCTTAGTCGTTGTTTCATCTTGACATGATAGCAGATCTTTGATCAGAACGCATTGATAAATAAACTATTTCTATCAATAA
>JAABUT010000466.1_pt1 | contig 65263 bp, 67 predicted proteins | sample 5559281 | NCBI WGS metagenome assembly JAABUT01 (sample SAMN10711880, study PRJNA513359) | rock metagenome | isolation source: Antarctica rocks | place: Antarctica: Victoria Land, Ricker Hills nord | collected 2016-01-04 | reverse complement strand
TCGGGTGGCCGACCCCGGAGTAGTCGGTGGCCAGCCCGTACTGATCGGCGAGTCGGTTCAGGTTCGGCGCCGCTGGGTTCCCGATCACGTCGGCGAACCCGTGGTTCTCCTCCACCACCACGAACACATGGTCATACCGGGCGGTTCCCGTGGTCTGGGGACGGGCCGCGGAAGCCGGTGCCGCCGACACGCCAAGCAGCATCGCCACGCCCACCACGCTGCACAACGCGCTAAGCCGATGAGAACCCATCAGACACCAACCTCTCGATCAGACCCCCTGCTCGACCTTGGTCGACGTCGAGAACCACAGCGCGGCCCTGCGGTGAACATCAGGTAGGACCCTGGTGAATACCGGAACCGAGCCTTGCGGCAGCTGCGCCCCTGACAGGTTCGGCGTCAGGTCGACGGGCAACGCGGTCGCCCGTTCGGTGCTAGTCCTGGAACCACCGGCGGAGGCGGCGGCGGGACACCTCGGTCCTGGCCTGCGGCCAACGCGCTACGGCTTCCTCGGCCCGTCGCTGTTCCTGGGCGTGCAGCCGGCCGAAGCTGAAGCCGTTCTCACCGGCGACGTGTCGCCCTGCGCCCAGCTCGAGGAGCACGACTCCGGTCACCACCCCGTCGTGGAAGTCCCCGAGTGATTCCTGCATCCGTTCCATCGCGGCGGCGAACCGGTCAGCCGGCGGGCCGAACACCGGTTCGACCGCCTCCGCGGCGTAACGGGCGCGCTTGGCGTCCTTGCGCACTTGATGCAGCAGCTCGTGCTGCGCTGGTCCCAGGGGAGCGCGGGTAGCGGTGACCATCGCCCGATCCAGCCGCCGCCAGGACCGCCGGACCAGCCGGGCCAGGACAGCGTGCGCCTCGCGGTGCGCCACATCGAGAAAGGGCGGGTCGAGCACGAGGGCGTCCAGGGCGTCGAGTAGCCGCAGGTAGCGCTCCCCGTCGAGCACCTCGATCAGCCGGGCGTAGCCGGTGCGGTAGCGCTTGGTCATCTCCTCATCGATGCTGGCCCTCACCGGCCCGAGGACGAGCTCGGGTGGCTCGGCGTCCACCAACGCCCGCAGCCGTGCGTGCATCACCTCGGCGTCCCGCGCCGCCCCGAGTCCTGCGGCCAGCCAGCGCAGCTCGACCCGCAAGGGGTCGGTGTGGGCCCGGTCCAGCAGCGGCCGGAACGTCGCCAGGGCGCTGCGTAGCCGGCGGGTCGCTACCCGCATCTTGTGCACTGCGTCGGGCATGTCCCGCCGAACCTGCGGGTCGCGACGCACCAACTCGGCAACCTGCTCGGCGAGGTGAGCTTGCACCGCTGCGCCGGCGCTTCGGCTCCCTTTGCGGCCGGCCCACCATGGCCGGTCACCCTGCACGACCGGCCGGCCACCGAGTACCCGGGCGAGCTTGGACCCGGACGTCGATTGGGCCGCGCCCGCTGCCGTCAACCGCTGCTGCACCACATCCAGCAGAGCCCGGTCACCGTCGAGCAGCTCCACCTCCCACTCTCGCCACACCAGCTCTATGCCCTCGGGCAGCGCTCGGCCGGTCACCCGGTCATCGGCAAGCTCAACGAGGGGTTTGTCGGCCGGCCCGAGCAGTCGTTGTACCTGACGGCGGGTCGACAACTCGGCGACTGGCGCCAGCGCCCCTCCGCGCACCCAGGCCCGCACCAGAACGGCCAGAGCCTGCGGTACGGGACCGGCGCCCCCGTCGACGGTCAGTTCCTCCCGGTCGTCACCGGCCGGCAGCTTCAGGTGCCAGCCCGCGTCGCTGCCTCCGGAGCGATGACGCAAGGTGATACCCGCGGCGAGCAAGCGCAGGTCAGCGGTGTCGAAGTACACCGCCTCCAGCAGGTGCTCCTGGCTCGCAGAGACCGAGTCCACGTGCGACATCCCCTGCAGGTCAGGCACCATTAAGGTCGCGCCGACGTCGTACTTGCGTTCTACCTCGCTCGCCGACCGCACCGCCGGCGCGCCATCAGCCGGCATCGCAGAGCTCCCGGCGCACCGGCTCGAGCTGGCGTTGTTCGTCCTGCTGGCCCATGGGCACTCCCGGGCGCGATCGCGTGATGAGGCCCGTCACGATAGCCCGTTGCGGCGTTGCTCCCGCTCAAGGGGAGGCTGCCGGCGCATGCTGGCGGACGTGGCAGATGCGGTGGAACATGCCGGTCCGGAGATGGTGCGCATCCCGGTCGAGGTCGCGGCAGAGGCTGCTGCGTTCAAGGTCGTTGGCCGCGGTTACGACCCGCGGCAGGTCGACGCTCATGTGGCTGCGCTGGAACAGGAGTTGGCTGAGCTGCGCTGGGAGCACGATGAGCTCGCAGCCCAACGCCTGGCGCTCGCGGCGCAGCGCGCCGAGCAGGAACGCTGGACCCCGTCGTTCCGCGCCCTGGGCGACCGCATGGTCCAGTTGGTGCGCTTGGCAGAACAGGAGGCTTGCGCGCTGCGTACCGCTGCGACCCAAGAGGCCGCCAGGCAGCGGGAGGAGACCGCCGTCGAGTTCGCCGCGCAACAGGCCGAGCAGGCACGGGCACTGGAGCACGGCCGCGAGGTGGCCCAGCGCGAGATGCGCCTCCTGGACTTCTCCGGCCAGAGCCGGCGCGAGTTGCTGGAGACGGAGTGGAAGCAGGCCAGGCGGGACGCCGAGCTCGAGGTGGCGGGCACGCTCGGGCGGGCCGCGGCACAGGCGCAGCACATTCAGGATCAGGCCGCACGCCAGGCCTCGGCAGCCCTTGCCGCCGCCCGCGCCGACGTCGACCACCTGCAGCGACGCCGGGACGAACTGAGCGCTGAGATGATCGAGTTGTCAGCCCAGCTCGTTGCCGTCGTACAGCGGCTCAGTCCCCCGACCGATCAGGCCGACACGATCAGCTGAACCAGCCGACCGGCGACGCAGGCACGGGCGCCTTCAGGGGCGGTGCGGCTTGTCGAGGTACTGCTCGGCCTTGTCGCCCGCCTTGACGATCTGGGTGTGGTGCGTGCCGCCGGTCTGCTTGTCGACGGCGTCTTCAACCTTCGCCAGGGCGGACTTGACCTGGTCCGGGTGGTCGGCGGCGGCCTTCTTCGCCGTGCCGATGAGGCCCTTCAACTGGTCGAACAATGCCATGGTGATCTCCTTCGGTGATGAGGCACCTGACTCCGGTGCCTGCGTGTGGTGTCGTCCCCTACCGCCCCTTCCGGGGCTTGTTGACCCGGGCCGGGCCGGATCGTCAATGCCGGATGGCCGCGCAGCTCGCCAGTAGGTCCTTTGTCGTGGTCGTCAGCTGCGACCCCGCTGCCTTGACGTCTGCGACATTGGTAGGGCTGATCGCTTCTACCTTTCCGATGCTGTCGGAGAGCTGCTTGAGGCTCGTGCCGATCGGCAGTGCGGCATTCTGGCTGGCGAGGTCGCTCACGTGTTTCGTGACGGGCTGGAGCTGGGTAGTCGCGTCCGCCTGGGTAATCGAGCCGTTCGCGAGCTTCAGCCCGACCTGCGCTGCGGTGCTCACCGACCCGGCGACGTCCACGCACACCTGACCGGTCTGTAGTCGCTGCTGCACCGACAACCTGCTACCGCCGCTGCCGCCGCTGCTGCCGCTGCTGCCGCAGCCCGCAACCAGGAGCACGGCGAGCACGGCTGGGACGAACGAGGCAGTCCGCGGGGTGAACATGCCCGGAGATGGTATCGGCTGCCGCCACTGTCACGACCGGGTAGTCGTTGGCCGCTTATCGCGTTGCCGGGGCAGGTTTGACAAGCCCTCTCAGCGGGACTTGTATCAAGTATGGGTACAAATGCGGGCATTGATAGCGTCGGCAAGCTGCGGCGCGCGCTGGCTGCAGGAGCGGTGCTGGCGGCGGTCGGCGTCCCGGCCGCTGGCCGGGTCGCGCACGCGGCGCAGCCTGCGGTGTCCTTCCGCGACGCTGCCGGCATCCAGGTGCTGTCGGCCCGGCGTGTCGACGCGCGGCAGTGGGCGCTGCACGTGTCTTCGCCGGCGCTTGGCCGGGCGGTGGATGTACGGGTGCTGCTCCCGACCGGCTACAACCCGTCGGCGGCCCGGCGCTACCCGGTGCTGTATCTGTTCCACGGGACCAGCGGACGGGCTTCGGACTGGGTCACCATGGGTGGCGCCGAGGCCACGACCGCCCGCGCGCCGGTCATCACGGTGATGCCGGACGCCGGGTTCGACGGCGACGGCGGCAGCTGGTTCACCGACTGGGTGGACAAGACCACGATCCTTGGCCCGTCGCGCTGGGAGAGCTTCCACATCGCCCAGGTCGTGCCGTGGGTGGACGCCAATCTCAAGACCGTCGCCGCACGGCGCGGCCGGGCGGTCGCCGGGGTGTCCCAGGGCGGCTTCGGTGCCACGAGCTACGCCGCCCGCCACCCCGATCTGTTCGCCTCCGTCGCAGCGTTCTCCGGGGCACCCGAGATCGACCAAGACCCCGACATCATCGCGGGCGCGGCAGCGGTGATCGAGTCGACCGCCTACGGCTTGGACGGTGTGCAACCAGAGGCGATGTTCGGGTCCCGGGCTACGAACGAGATCAACTGGCGGGGTCACGACCCGTCGACGTTGATGGAGAACCTGCGCGCCACCGGCATCCATCTGTGGACCGCGACCGGAGCCCCCGGGCCCTACGACAGCACCCCGAGCCCCGCGGCCAGCGGCATCGAGGCTCTCACTCACGACTCGACGCTGCACTTCCACGACCGCCTCGTCGCGGCCGGCATCGCCAGCGATTACCACGACTACACCTACGGCACCCACACCTGGGCGTACTGGACCCGGGACCTGAAGCAGTACCTCGATCCGATGCTGCACGATCTGGCCGCAGCAACGACCCCCCGGACCATCTCCTACACCTCCATCGATCAGCGGTGGTCGCAGTGGGGCTGGTCAGTGCGCATGCAACGCCCAGCGGCCCAGGAGTTCAGCGCACTCACCCACGCCGGGGCGGCCGGCTTCACCGTCAGCGGCAGCGGAACGGCTCACGTCCTCACCCCCGCCCTATTCCAGCCCGGCGGAACGGCCTCAGTAGCGGTGACCGGGCCGGCCGGCACGTCCACCAGGCAGCTGACCGTGTCGCGTGACGGGCGCCTGCAGGTAACCGTGCCGCTGGGCGCGACGTCGCGCGCCATGACGGTGTCCGTGCGAGTGCGAGCCTGACTCCGGAGCGGCAGCCGTCCCGCTCAGAACGAAGCCGGATCGGTCTGCGACGTCCGCAGCACGTCGGTCAGGGCCCGTACGGCGTCCACACGCAGCGAGTCCGACCAGAGCTCGACGTCGATGTGCCGCTTCGGCCATCCCTGCAGAGTTCGGGGGATGACCCGCTCGTCGCGGTGCGCTGTGAGAGCCAGGTTCGGGATCAGGGTGATACCGAGCCCATGCCCGACGAGTGCCTGCATGGCGACGTAGTCGTCCGCGACCAAAGTGATCTTCGGTGTGAATCCGGCTTCCTTCGCGGCGCGCTGCAGCAGGTCCTGAAAGTTGGCGCCGGCGATGATGAAGGTGTCGTCCACCAGCTGCTCGAGGGCGATGAGCTTGTGGTGGGCGGCCGGATGGGCAACAGGAAGCACGAGCGAGACCTCTTCGGTCAGGATGTGGATCCGTTCCAGCGGACTGCGTGCCACGGCCTGGTCGGCGCTCTGGGAGCCCGAGCTGCCGAACCAGTAGCACAGGGCAAGGTCGGCCTCCCCGCCACGTACGAGCTGCCTGGCCTGCGGCGGCTCGGCCTGCAGCAGGCGGACCTCGACCGACGGGAGCTTGCGTGACAGGGCCATGATTGCCCGCGGTACGAGGGTGGCGCAGCTGCTGGGGAACGCGGCCAGTCGTACGACGCCCGCGTGCCGCCCGACCAGGGCCGCCATCTCGTGCTCGGCGGCCCGTACCTGCGCCGTGATCCGGTCGGCGTGTTCCAGGAGCGCCTCGCCCGCAGAGGTGAGCCGCATCGTGCGGCCCAGCCGAACTGCGAGCGGCGTACCGACCTGCCGCTCGAGGTTGCGCATCTGGTAGGTGACCGCGGGCTGGGTGTACCCGAGTTCGCGTCCGGCCGCCGAGTAGGACCCGGTCCGGCCGACCTCCTGCAGCAGGCGCAGCTGGTTGAGGTCGAACATGGCAAAACCATAAGGGAGTTCTTGGCCTGGTGGCGCCGATCCTTATTCGCCCTTGAGGTCTGCGGTCTCTACGTTCCCCGCATGCCCTCTGCAGCGCCCGGGACCGCGACTGGCCAGCCGCTGCTGCGCGTGCAGGGCGTCCACAAGTCCTTCGGTGACCTCGAGGCGCTGCGCGACGTCAGCCTGGACGTCGCGCAGGGCGAGGTCGTCGTGGTGGTCGGTGCGTCGGGCTCCGGCAAGTCCACCCTCTGCCGCTGCGTCAACAGACTCGAGACGATCGACTCCGGCTCGATCACCATCGACGGCGTGGATCTGCCGGAGGAAGGTCGCCCCCTGGCCCGGCTGCGGGCGGATGTCGGCATGGTCTTCCAGTCCTTCAACCTGTTCGACCACAAGACGGTCCTGGAGAACGTGACGATGGGGCCGATCCGGGTGCGTCGTGAACCCAGGGCCAAGGCGCAGACCGAAGCTCGGGCGCTGCTGGAGCGCGTCGGCGTCGGCGATAAGGAGTCCGCGCACCCGGCCCAGCTGTCCGGCGGTCAGCAGCAGCGCGTCGCCATCGCCCGCGCCCTCGCGATGCATCCCAAGCTGATGCTGTTCGATGAACCGACCTCTGCCCTGGACCCCGAAATGATCAAAGAGGTGCTCGACGTCATGGTCGAGCTGGCCAGGGACGGCATGACGATGGTCGTCGTCAGCCACGAGATGGGCTTCGCCCGCCAAGCCGCCGATCGGGTCGTGTTCATGGATGGCGGCCAGGTCCTCGAGACCGGCGTCCCCAGCGAGTTCTTCACCAGCGCCCGGTCCGAACGTGCGCGGGACTTTCTGTCCAAGATCCTCACCCACTAGCACCGGAGACGACCATGACAGCAATTCTGCAGCGGCCGCGCCGGCGCGTCCTGGCCGCCGGACTACTGGGGGCCGCGCTCACCTTGACCGCGTGCGGCAGCTCCAAGAACGCTCCGCCGCTCGGTGCTGGTCCGGGAGCAAGCGCGAGCTACGACTCGATCATCGTCGCAGCTCCGGTTGCCGACGCCTCGGCGATCACAGCTGGTTCGTGGATGGACAAGATCAAAAAGCGTGGGTACCTGAACGTCGGGGGCACTGATGCCGGCCCGCTGTTCTCGATCAAGGACCCGACGACCGGCAAGCGCACCGGTTTCGATGCCGGCCTGTCCCAGATGCTGGCCCGCTACATCACGGGCAAGACCGACGTCCAGGCACTGACGAAGCTGACGATCACCACCGTGGACACACGCGAGACCCTCATTCAGAACGGCACCGTCGACACCGTGGTCGCGACCTACACGATCACGCCGGCCCGGGCCAAGAAGATCGCGTTCGCCGGGCCCTACTACGAGTCGGGCGACGCGATCATGGTGATGAAGGACAACTCCTCGATCACCAAGGTTGCGGATCTGGCCGGCAAGACGGTCGCCACGGAGAGCAACTCGACCGCGGTCCTGTCGCTGAAGAAGTTCGCGCCGACCGCCAAGGCGCTGTTGTTCACCGAGGACGCCCAGTGCGTCGCCGCCGTGCAGCAGGGCCGCGCCGATGCGTACGTCCTCGATCAGGGCATCCTGATCAGCGACGCCAGCACGAACAAGGCGGTCAAGGTCGTCGGCCAGCCCTTCACCCAGGAGCCGTACGGCATCGGTCTCCCGCACGACGACGCCATGGCGAAGGCGTTCGTCAATGACTGGCTCAAGAAGATCTACGCCGACGGGTCCTGGGCGAAGCTGTGGAAGGCCACGATCGGGACCGTCGTTGCCGGTGACGCTCCGGCGACGCCGACGATCGGCTCTGCCGAGGGTTCCTGAGGCCCGGCGATGCACATCGTCCTGACCCACTTCAGCGACCTGCTCGCCGGCTTCGTCGTCACCCTGGAACTGACCGCGCTCGGCTTCCTCGGCGCGGTCCTGCTCGGCACGTCACTGGCGATCCTGCGGGTCTCGCCGATCACGCCCCTGCGCGTGGTCGGCTCCTCCTACGTGGAGTTCTTCCGCAACATCCCGCTTCTCGCGCTGCTGATCCTGGTGGTCTTCGGCTTGCCCGACCTGGGAGTGACGTACTCGCTGTTCACGTCGGCCGCGCTGTGCCTGGCCCTGTCCGGCGCCGCGTTCGTCTGCGAAGCGATGCGCGGGGGCATCAACGCGGTCTCGGTCGGCCAGGCAGAGGCGGCCAGGGCGATCGGGCTGACGTTCACCCAGTCCCTGCGGTTCGTAATCTTGCCGCAGGCCTTCCGGGCGATGGTCCAGCCGCTGGTGAACGTGTTCATCGGCGTGGCGCTGAGCTCCTCGCTGGCCGCGGCGGTCGGCGTCAGCGAACTGACGAACCGCACCCAGCAGCTCAACCTCGAGTACGCCGAAGCCGTCGCGTCCTTTTTGGTCGCAGGCGCCCTCTACCTGCTGCTCGCGCTGAGCGGCGGCGGCATCGGTGGCTGGCTCGAGCGACGGCTGGCCATCCGCAGATGACGGTCAACCGCGTGCTGTTCGACGCGCCCGGGCCACGGGCCCGTCGCCGAATCCGCTGGGTCACGGCGCTGGCCGTTCTGTTTGTGGTGGCCGTGGTCGCGGTTGCACTACGGCGGTTCGCCGACAACGGTCAGCTGGCCGCCGATCGGTGGCAGCCGTTCACCCAGCCGTCCTACCTCAGGTTCCTGGGGCAGGGGCTCGTGGGCACGCTCAAGGCCACTGCCGCGGCGGCCGTGCTGGCGTTCCCTCTCGGTGCCCTGCTCGGGCTGTTGCGGCTGGCCGGGAACCGGGTCGTGCGCTACCTGGCCACGGGCTACGTCGAGCTGTTCCGTGCGGTACCGCTGCTGTTGCTGATCTATGCGTTCCTGCTCGCGCTGCCCCCGCAGGGAATCAACCTGCCGATCTTCTACAAGCTCGTCGTCCCCATCGTGCTGGTCAACGCAGCGGTGCTCGCCGAGGTGTTCCGGGCGGGTGTCCTTGCGCTGGATCGTGGGCAGTCCGAGGCGGCTGCCGCGATCGGCATGACGTACTGGCAGTCGATGCGCACCGTCGTCCTGCCGCAGGCCGTCCGGCTCGTGGCCCCGGCGCTGGTCGCCCAGCTGGTGAGCCTGCTCAAGGACAGCACCCTGGGCTACATCGTCAGCTATCCGGAGCTGATGAAGCAGGGCAACAACCTCACGGTCTTCACCCACCTGCTCATCCAGACCTACCTGATCATCGCCGTCGTCTACGTGGCGATCAACTTCGCGCTGTCCCAGCTCGCCAACGCGCTGCAGCGACGGTTGCAGCGAACCCGGCGACCCAGACGCGGCGCAGACGCCGCCCCTGCGCGTCCGGCTGCCGGCGCGCGGAAGGCCACCGTCGCCACGATCCTGCACTGAGATCCCTCAGTGCACCCATCCGGCCGCGTGCCGGCCGGCCAACGCCCGATCGGAGTGCCAGCAGATGTGTCGCCTTCTCGGCGTGGTGTCCTTGACGCCGCCCCGCCGCCTTGCCGAGTTGCTCGATGGCGAGCTGGAGCCCTTCGCCGCCCTGAGCTCGGTGCACTGCGACGGTTGGGGGATCGCGCACTGGGATGAGGCCGAGAGCCTGGTGATCGACAAGGCTCCGGAAGCCGCGCAGGACAGCCACGCCTTCCGGGTGGCGGTGGATGGGGCGCGTACCCAGGCAGCACTGCTGCATCTGCGCAAGGCATCGGTCGATATGGCCAACACAGCGGCCAACACCCACCCCTTCGCGGCTGGCAGCGTCGCCTTCGCGCACAACGGCTACTTCTCCCCCCGGGCGGCCAGCGACGCGCTGCTCGCCGAGAGCTCAGGGCGTCCGTGCGCCGGCGACACCGACAGCGAGCGCTACTTCGCTCTGGTACTGGCCGAGATGCGGCATCACGGGCCGGTGCACGCCCTCGCCCGGGCGGCGGCGCGCATCTCCGCCGCCGCCACAGTGGTTTCCCTCAACGCCCTGATGCTCACTCATCAAGCTCTGTACGCCTTCGCCTGCTATGACGAGGGGGTCATCGCCGCGCAGGGAGGTGACATCGACTCCTACGTCCTGCGGTTCCGTCCGGGCCGGGACGACGTGATCGTGGCCTCGAACGGATGGGACCAGCCGGCCCCGCGGTGGGAGGTCATCGAAAACGGCAGCATCCTGGAGATTCGCCGCGACGACCTGCGAACAACGATGCACCGCCATCAACTCGACCGGCTGGCCCTACGCCCAGGGGCGGGACGGCCGCGGGGCTCGTCTCAGGTGGCGGTGGAGTTGTAGCGCCGGACGGCCAGGAAGCCGAAGACCAGGGCAATCGCGGCCGTCCAGATCAGCGACTGCACGATCAGGCTGGCGGTGCTCTGGCCAGCGAAGAGCTGCTGCCGGACCGGCCCGGAAATGTCGCCGAGGGTGAGCGAGCGCACCGCGTTGATCACGATGCTCACGGGTTGATGGTCGGCGAACGAGCGCAACCAGGAGGGCAGCGTTGCCGTGGGGACAAAGGCGCTGCTGGCAAAGGTCAACGGGAAGATGACCGGGAAGGTCGCGGCGTTCACGGTCTGGACGTTGCTGGCGAACAAGCCGACCAGCGCGAAGATGAAGGAGGTCGAGAGCGCGAAGGCAAGCAGCAGCACCAGGCCGAGCACGAGGCCGCCGAAGCTGTGCGGGCGGTAGCCCACCGCCAGCCCGACGACCACGATGATGATCAACCCGACGGCGTTGCTCAGCGTGTCGGCAAGAACCCGGCCGGAAAGCACCGCACTGCGGGCCATCGGCAGCGACCGCAGCCGGTCGATGAACCCCTTCCCGCGGTCCTCCGCCAACGCGAACCCGGTGTTGCCCGAGGAGAAGATGGCGGTCTGCACCGCGATCCCGGGGATCAGGTAGTTGACGTAGTTGATCCCCTGCAGGCCGCCGATCGCACCGCCGAAGACGTACCGGAACAGCAGGGTGAACATGATCGGTGAGATCAAGGTGAAGACGAGCTGGTCCGGCGCCCGGGAGAGCCGTCGCACGTTGCGGCCCATCATCGACAGGGCATCCCGCACGGCCCAGCTGATCCGGCTGTGCGACGGCCGCTCGGGCAGGTTTCGGCCGGTGGCCGGTGCCAGCGCTCCGGGCGTCGGGGTCGTGGTGGTCGTCATGCCGCTGTCTTCCTGCTGCGTCCCCGTCGCGGCGCGTCCTCGGCCGGCGCCTGTTCCGCGGAGCGGCCGGTGAGGGCCAAAAAGACGTCGTCCAGGCTCGGTTGTCGGAGCTGCAGGCCGGTCGGCTCGAGCTTGTCGGCGTCGAGCCGGCGGACGACCTCGGTCAAGGTTGCTGGTCCGGCGACGGCCGGGACCCGCAGCACGTTGCCCTCGCGGACCGGGGGCGTCGCTCCGATGCCGGTTAGTGCGGTCTCCACCCTCAGGGCGGTCGCCTCGTCGCTCACCTCGACCTCGACGACGGTGCCACCGAGCGTCGCCTTCAGCTCCGACGCCGTGCCTTCAGCGATGACCTTCCCGTGGTCAATGACGCAGATCCGGTCGGCCAGCCGGTCCGCCTCCTCCAGGTACTGCGTCGTCAGCAGCAGGGTGGTGCCGTCTGCCACAAGCTCCTGGATGACACCCCACAGCTCGATCCGGCTCCGCGGATCCAGACCCGTCGTCGGCTCGTCCAGGAACAGCACCGGAGGCCGCGCCACCAGGGCGGCGGCGAGGTCCAGCCGCCTGCGCATGCCGCCTGAGTAGGTCTTGAGGGCCCGGTTCGCGGCGTCGCTGAGCCCAAACCGGTCGAGCAGCGCGGTGGCGCGCTCACGCCCTTCGGCTCGACCCAAGTGGTTCAGTCGGCCGACGAGCAGCAGGTTCTCCCGGCCGGTCAAGGCCTCGTCCACCGCGGCATACTGCCCCGCAAGTCCGATGACGCGGCGCGCCGCCTCGGGATGGGCGAGTACGTCCACACCCGCGACCTGCGCCTGCCCGGACGTCGGCCGCAGCAGGGTGCACAGCACCCGCACCGCGGTGGTCTTGCCGGCGCCGTTGGGCCCAAGCAGACCGAGTACGGTCCCCTGCGGTACGGCGAAGCTGACGCCGTCCAGCGCGCGCACGTCCCCCTTGTAGATCTTCACCAGATCCTCTGCCAGCACCGCCGCCTCCGCCATGTCCCGGACGCTAGCGAGCAGGTCCGACAACGCAAACTCATAGCGACCGTCAGCGGAACGCCGGTGCCAGCGGGAGCTCGTGGGCGCCCCACTGCCGCAGCATGGCCCGGTGGGTCTGGGCGGCGAGGTCTTCCAGGGCAGGCAGGACCCCGGGCGACCGGGTGGCCACCGCGTGCAGGCGGCGTTGCAGGAGGGCCTTGCGCGTCTGGATCAGGTGCCGGCGGGCCGGGTCGGGCGGCGGCGGGTCGCCGGCGACGGCCGACCCGAGAAACCAGGCCGTGGAGATGAAGGCCCATCCCGTGGTGGCACGGGCCAGGTCGTCGTCGAAGCCCGACGTCGAGACGGCCGGAAGCGTCTGGGCGAGCCTGTCCTGCCAGACCTGCAGGGCGTCTGCTGCGACATCGGCCGGCAGGGCCCAGCTGCACCAGCAGGACGGCCAGGGCACAGTCAGATAGGCAGCCTCCCAGGCGACGTGGCGGTACTGGGCGCTCTCGAAGTCCAGAAGGACGAGCCCGGCTGCTGTCTCCACCGCGTTGCTGGGGCACGTATCCCCGGGCACGAGCGCTCCCGGGGCGTCCGGCAAGGTGACGTCCAGATCGTCGGCCAGACCGAGCAGCTCCTCGAGGGCGTCGTCGCCGGGGGTGATGCCCAGGAGCGGCAGGTCCCGGGCGAGCACCGCCGCGGCCTCGGCCAGGGACTCACGGGAGGTGTCTGTGGAGGGCGTACCGGCCGGGTCGGCCGCGCGCAGGGCCTGAAGATAGGGCGGGCCGAGCCCCACGGTGTTGGCCTGTAGGTCGGCGAGGGCGACGGCCCAGCCGTGCACTGCCGTACGGGCCGCGTTGGGGTCCTGGGCCAGCAGGCGATCCGCGAGGGTGGGGCCGCTGCCGAGGTCGTCCAGCACCAGCAGGGGTGGCTCGTCGGTCGTGCCGAGCAGGGGGACCACGCCGGGTACGCCACGGTCGGCCAGCAGGCGCAGCGCCGCCTGTTCCCTGCTGCCGCTGTCGCCCGTGCCGGTTGCCGCCTTGAGCACCACGGCGTGCTCGACACCGTCCGCACTGCGAGCAAGGGCGCGCTGCACCGTGGCCCGGTTGCTGCTGGTGAACCGCTCTCCAAGCGTGACCTCGACCCGGCCGAACCTGGCAGCAAGCGCGAGGCGGGTGCCCCGGATCAGGTCGGCGGAACAGGTCGGCATCCCTGGAGTGTGTCCTGCCCTGGGTGACAACGATCACGGTGGGATCTGTGCTTGCTATGGTTAGCACCCAGCACGCACCGGGCATCCCCACTACGACCCGCCCACGACGGAAAGGCCTCTCATGGCAACCCAGAACGCCGCACTGATCCTCCAGCTGAACACCCTGCTCCGCCTGACGGCCCACGAGGCCACCACCGCGCGCGCCCGTGTCGCCCAGGCCACGACCGACCGGACCCGCCGGGAGCTCACCCAGAACGCGCACAAGTGCGACGAGCGGGCCGACGCCATCCGGCAGGCCGTACGCGACCTGGGCGGCGCCCCGGACGTCGTCGGCGTAGCTCTCGGCAAGGCCGCAGCCGCCGCCAAACTGCCACTCGAGCAGGCTCTTCCGGTCACCGAGGCCCTCCTCGCCGACCTGGCGCTCGAGCACCAGCTGTTCGACCGGGCCCGCCTGGTGAAGGTCCTGGCGCACGACGCCGACGCCACCGACCTGGTCGCGCTCGCCGAGCGGTTGGAGGAGGCGCACGGCAACACCATCGGTTGGCTGTTCACCGTGCTGTCCGAGACCGCGCTCGGCGGACCTGCCGCGCTGGCGCCGTCCGGCGTACAGACCGCCGCCGCTGCCGCACGGCACGCAGCCACCTACGCCGGCGCTGCCGCGGCGACCGGGGTGAACAAGGCCGTCGTCTCGGCCGGAACCTTGACCGAGCGCGTCCAGCAGACGAGCTCCTCGCAGGTGGGACGCTTGCGCGGTCTGGTCACCGGTGCCCGCAAGGTCGCCTCTGCCGGTCGGGACGCCACGTTGGCCGAGACCGAGAAGCAGGCCGGCAAGGAGTTCGGCGCCGAAGCTGCCCGCAGCGTGCACCAGGTGCGGGAGAACCTCGGCGTCGTGGCCGCGTCCGACCTGCCGGTCAAGGGCTTCGACGGGCTCACCGCGAAGGACGCGATCGAGCAGGTGCAGCAGCTCCGCAGCGTCGAGGAGGTTCGCATCGTGCTGGCCTACGAGCAGGCGCACAAGAACCGGCTCGGTCTCGTCCAGGCCGCGAACCGGCACGTCGCTGACCTGGCCACGAAGCTCGTGAACAGCTGACCCGAGCACAACTGCGACAGGGCGGAGCGCATTGCGCTCCGCCCTGTCGCGTGTGCGAGTGCCTCCGCGGGCGGTGAGCAGCGGGGCGGCTCTCGGCGCCGACTCAGTGTGCCGGTAGTTCCAGGGTCAGGCGCGCCAGCAGAGGCCCGACGACCGCAGTCGGGACGAAGTCCGTACGGGCCAGTTCCCAGGCCGCTCTGCGCAGCCCCAGTAGCCGGTCCGGGTCGGCGGCGAGTCCCTCGAGCGCGCCAGCTAGGGCTGCGGGGTCGCCGGGCGGGACGAACAGCGCGGCGTCCTGGAGCACCCGCCGTTGCGGCGGGGTGTCGGAGGTGACGATGGCGCAGCCGGCCGCCGCACCCTGGAACACCTTGTTCGGCACGACCCGAGTCCCCTTGCCCCCCGCCGAGAAGATGCCGAGGCAGACGTCGTGCTGGGACACCAGGGCCGGCAAATCCTCTGGCGCGACCCAGTCGCGCCAGACCACGCCGGCCACATCGCCGGCACCGGCCCGGCAGCGGGCCAGATCCTGGCCAGTGCCGATCATGGTGACCTGCACCCAGTGACCGAGCAGGCGAAGGGCGTCGCCGATGACAGGTGCGCCCTGCAGCGGCGTGAACAAGCCGAAGAACACCACGCGCAGTGGACCTGGGCGGGCCCGTGGAGGCGGCCCGGTCCATGCGGAAGGGGCACCGACCGCGACCACGACACCGTCCGCACGGCGGTCCGCAGGCAGTGCCTGACGGTGCTCCTCGGTATCCACAACGACCAGATCGCTGGACGCAACGGCGGCGGCATCCAGCCCGCGCAGCAGCCGCTGCTTGAGACCACCCGCTCCCCGGTCGCGGGCGGTGTCGGAGGCGAACACAAGCATGTCGTGAACGACGGGGGTGTGGCGGAACAGCCGTCGCGCCAGCAGCACGTCGAAGTGGCCGAGGTAACCCACGAGTACGGCGTCCGGTTTGGGGAGGCGACGCGCGCGACGCGCCAGGGCCAGCCAGGTGCGCGCAAGTTCCACGGCGAGCAGCGGGAGGCGCCACGGCTGCCGGAGCATCCGGACCCGGTCAGCGGTGTCGAGGCGGAGCGGGACGTTGCACTCGTCCACCTGGACGCCCTGTTCGCGCAGACCGTCCATTAGCACCGCCATGCGAGGGTGCCGCACACAGTCGTAGCTGCCAAAGGCCAGCACGCGCACGCCGCGATCTCCTCCTCAAGGTGGGGACGCAGCCTAGCGAGCGCCCGCCGGACCGGTCGCGGCACACTGCGACGCCATTGACCGGGCCAGGTGCGGTCCCGGCGGGCCGTTGGAGGTGTGATGCGGATCGTCGCCTTGCGCGCCCTCGGCCTGGGTGACCTGCTGACCGCCGTTCCCGCGCTGCGGGCGCTGCGGCGCGCGTACCCGGACGCCCACCTCAGTCTGGCCGCCCCCGCCTGGCTCGCGCCGATGGTCACGCTGCTGGACTGCATCGACGAGCTCGTCGACACCGCGCCCCTGTCACCGCTCGCGCCCCGCCTGCACGGCGCCGACCTGGCGGTCAACCTGCACGGCCAGGGCCCACAGAGCACCGAACTGCTGCGCGCCAGCTCGCCGGAGCGGCTGCTGTCGTACGGCGTGGGTCCGGTCTGGCGCGACGGCGAGCGGGAGGCAGCGCGCTGGTGCCGGCTCCTGCAGGAGTCCGGGATCCCCGCCGATCCGGACGACCTGCGGGTGGTACGTCCCACGGGGCTGCCGGTCGAGGCCGGCGCCGTACTGGTGCATGTCGGCTCAGCGGCTGCCTCGCGCCGGTGGCCGCTCGAGCGTTGGGCGCAGGTAGTGCGTGCGCTGCCCGGCCGGGTCCGGCTGACCGCCGGACCGGGTGAGGAGCAGGTTGCCCGCGAGGTCGCTCGGCAGGCCGGGCTGACCGACCAGCAGGTGCTTCAGGAGTTGTCCCTGCCAGCGCTCACCAGGTTGGTCGCGGCCTCGCGCCTGCTGGTCGCACCCGACACCGGCGTCGCCCACCTGGCCACGGCGGTCGGCACCCCGTCGGTCGTGCTGTTCGGTCCGGTGCCACCGCAGGTGTGGGGGGCGCCCCCGTCCTGGCGTCAGCACCGGGCGCTGTGGGCAGGCGTCGAGAGCGACAACCACGGCGCCGGTACAGCTCCGGGGATGCTGCTGCTCACACCGGCGCAGGTCCTCGAAGCCTGCGTTCAGGTGCTGGCGATCTCCGCGACCGGCCCCGGGTAGCGGTTGGTCCGCCGACCGTCGAGCGGCCTTAGCGTGAGGCGGCGACTCGACGGGTAGTGCCGCGGGTGAGCACGCAGTGGATTTACTTTTCCTGGACAGCGTCGGAACGAGGGGGCGAGGTGGACGCCGAGCAGCCCGGGCGTCACCGGCGCCTCGAGGTGACGCTGCCCTCGGTCCCGGAGAGTGCGGGCCGCGCTCGTGAGCTGGTCACCTCCACGTGCTGGCAGTGGGGGGTAGGGGGACTGGCCGACGACATCGCGCTGGTAGTCACCGAACTGGTCGCGAACGCGGTGCGGCACGCCGGTACTGACCTCACCCTGCGCCTGGTGCGGCTCGACTCGGGGGTGCGCCTGGAAGTGGCCGACCGGTCCACCCGGCCCCTGCGCCCGCGCGAGGCCGGACTGGTCGACGAGGGCGGCCGGGGTCTGTTGCTCGTGGACGCCCTGTCGACCCGGTACGGCGTAGAAGCCGATTCGGACGGCAAGCTGGTCTGGGCCGAGCTGGCCCTGGAAGCGAGCGGTTGAGCGGGTCCGCCGGCCGCGAGAGGCACGACCGGAGCGCTCAGATGCTCGCGCGCCGCTCCGTTGGGGTGTAGCGTTGCGCCCGGTTGCAGCATGAAAGCGAACGTTCTCGAACGCCCGTTGGAGTGTGGTCGCGGGCGATTGTCGTCTCCGGCGCAGCCCGGGTCCCGCACAGTGCGGCCCCGACCTCGTCTTATCAAGGAGACACCAGCATGGCTCAGGGCACCGTCAAGTGGTTCAACGCGGAGAAGGGCTTTGGCTTCATCGCCCAGGACGGCGGCGGCGCTGACGTCTTCTGCCACTTCTCCGCCATCCAGTCCGATGGCTACAAGTCCCTCGATGAGAACCAGCGCGTCGAGTTCGACATCACGCAGGGCCAGAAGGGCCCGCAGGCGGAGAACGTCCGCCCGCTGTAGTCCCCAAGACTCCTCGAACGGCCCGATCCCCTCGCGGGGGTCGGGCCGTTTGCGTTGCCCGTGCCGTCAGCCCGCGCCCGGATCGGTCGTCAGCCCGGCGCCCGGACCAGTCGTGAAGATCGTCGTGCGCAGTCCGGGCAGGAATTGAGCGTGCGTCCCAACGCTGAGCCGCACGACGATCTTCACGGCCCCGCTGGACGGCCGCGCCCGGGACCGGTTGTGAGCCCGGTGCCCGGATCGGTCGTCAGCCCGCGCCGGGACCGGTCGTGAAGATCGTCGTGCGCGGTCCGGGCAGGAATTGAGCGTGCGTCCCGACGCTGAGCCGCACGACGATCTTTACGGCGATCTTCACGTCGAGACGCACGACGCCGCGGTACGCCCGCTCCAGCACCCACCGAGTCGGGTGACTCAGGATCAGGCGCGGTGCGGGTGGCCCACGGCGACCGGCGCAGTACCTACTGGCACGCCTGAGCCGTCCCGGCGCCCGGTCGGGGCAGGCAGCTCGACCGGGTCACCGTTAGCCGCTGCAGCCCAGGCGGGGGAGGCGCCGGCCCACCCGAGCACGAGTACGGACTCCCCGGACAGCAGCCGGTGGCACCGCACCCCACCGGTCCCGCGGCCCTTGCGGGGGTACTCCGACAGCGGGGTGAGCTTCATCGACGACACAGTTCCGGGACCCTTCGCGCGGCCCTCAGGCGGTAGACCGCCGCCGGTCACCACAACCGGCTCGTCGAACAGCGTGTCTCCGCCCGCCAGCGCGACCGCGCTGAAACCTACGATCGTGGCGCCCGCGTCGAGCCTCATGCCCGCCATGCCCCCTGCGCTGCGGCCCTGCGGACGCACCAGCGAGGCGGGGAAGCGCAGCAGGTCACCGGTGGAGGAGAACAGCACCAGATCCTCCGCACCGTCAACGAGCTCGGCGCCCCCGACGAGCTCGTCGCCGGGCCGCAGGGCGAGCAGGTCGAGGGAGTCGCCCCTCGGCGGCCAGTCGGGCAGCACCCGCTTGACGACCCCCAGCCGGGTGGCGAGGGCGAGGCCGGGGCCGTCGGGACGCAGCGAGCACAGGCCGAGGACGCGCTCCCCCCGGGCGAGCTCGGCGAACTCCACCGCAGCGGTACCTCCGCGCAGGGACAGCGCCCCCGTGGTCACGCTCGGGACGGCGGGGACGTCCAGGACGCTGACCCGGATCAAGCGACCGCCGGAGGTCAGCATCCCGACCTGACCACGCGTGGTGGTCCGCGCCGCGGCAACGACGACATCGTGCCGGTGGCGGCGCCCACCGGGCTGGACGGCACCCTCGTGCACGGGGGTGCGCGCGAGCAGTGCGCTGGAGGACAGCAGGACGTCACACGGTTCGTCCACGACCTGCACCGAGGTCGCCCGGGTCACCAGGGCCTTGAGGTCGCCACCGACCAGGACCGTACGGCGGGGTGTGCCGTGCTCGGCCGCCACCTCGGCGAGCTCGTCGGCGATGACGCGCCGCAGGACGACCGGGTCGCGCAGGATCTGCTCCAAGGCGGCCATCAGCGTGCGCAGCTCGGCCAGCTCGGCTTCGAGCTTGTCGACCTCCAGCGCCACCAGGCGGCGCAGCTGCATGTCGAGCACGTGGCCGGCCTGCACGTCGGTGAAGCCGAAGCGGTCCATCAGCGACGTCCGGGCGAAGGCGACGTCGGGGGAGGACCGGATGATCCGGACCACCTCGTCGATGTTCGCCAGCGCCAGCAGCAGGCCCTCGACGAGGTGCGCGCGCTCCTGCGCCCGGCGCAACCGGTAGCGCGAACGCCGCGTCACCACGTCCACGCGGTGGGCCAGGAACACCTCGAGCAGCGACTTGAGGCCGAGCGTGCGCGGCTCGCCGTCGACCAGCGCGACGTTGTTGATGCCGAAGCTCTCCTCGAGGGGGGTCAGCCGGTAGAGCTCGCCGAGCACCGCCTGCGGCTGGAAGCCGGCCTTCACCTCGAACACCAGCTGCGTGCCCAGCGAACGGTCGGTCAGGTCCTTGACGTCGGAGATCCCCTGCAGCTTCTTGCCGTTGACGAGCTCCTTCACCTTGGCGATCACCCGCTCTGCGCCGACGCCGTACGGCAGCTCGGTGACTGTGATGCTGGCCTTGCCGCGGGCCAGCGCCCCGATCTCGGCGGTGGCCCGCATGCGTACGACGCCCCGGCCGGTCTCGTACGCCTGGCGTACCTCGTCCATGCCGAGCAGCTGGCCGCCGGTCGGCAGATCCGGCCCTGGGAGGTGCTGCATGAGCTCGGCGAGCGTCGCGGCCGGGTGCTGCAGCAGGTGCTGCGCGGCGTCCACGACCTCGATCAGGTTGTGCGGGATCATATTGGTGGCCATGCCGACGGCGATGCCGGACGTGCCGTTGACGAGCAGGTTCGGGTAGGCGGCCGGCAGCACCGTCGGCTGCTCCTCGCTGCCGTCGTAGTTCGGCTCGAACTCGACGGTGTCCTCACCGAGCCCGTCGGTGAGCAGCAGCGCCGCGGCGGTCAGCCGGCACTCGGTGTAGCGCTGGGCCGCCGGTGGGTCGTCGGGCGACCCGAAGTTCCCGTGCCCGTCCACGAGCGGCACCCGCATCGAGAACGGCTGCGCCAGCCGTACGAGCGCGTCGTAGATCGCGGTGTCGCCGTGTGGGTGGAAGCGGCCCATCACGTCCCCGACGACGCGGGCGCTCTTGACGTGTCCCCGATCCGGACGCAGGCCGGAGTCGGCCATCGAGTACAGGATCCGGCGGTGCACCGGCTTGAGGCCGTCGCGTGCGTCGGGCAGCGCCCGGCTGTAGATGACGGAGTAGGAGTACTCCAGGTAGCTCGACTCGATCTCTTCGACGACGTTCGTGTCGACGATCGTCCCCTCGCCCTCGAAGGGCGGGATGGTCGCGCCGGTACCTCGGCGACGCGGCGGCATCAGGCGTCCAGCGCGGCGCGGTCGACCCGCCCGGCGCTGGCCACGATGAACTCGCGTCGCGGCGCCACGTCGTTGCCCATGAGCAGCTCCAGCGCGCGCTCGGCCGCCTCGGCCGCACCCGGGTTGATCCGCCGCAGGGTGCGGGTCGCCGGGTGCATCGTGGTCTCGGCCAGCTGGTCCGGGTCCATCTCACCGAGCCCCTTGTAGCGCTGGATGGGCTGCTTGACCCGCTTGCCCGAGGCCTCGACCCGCTTGACGAGCTGCTGCATCTGCTTCTCGCTGTAGGTGTAGACCGGCTCCTTGCTGCCGCTCACCTCCAGGCGGTGCAGGGGCGGTACGGCGGCGTACAGCCGGCCGGCTTCGATGACCGGCCGCATGTACCGGGCGAACAGCGTGATGAGCAGGCACCGGATGTGCGCGCCGTCCACGTCGGCGTCGGTGGTGATGACGACCTTGCCGTAGCGCATCGCAGTGAGGTCGAAGGTCCGGCCGGTGCCGGCGCCGACCACTTGGATGATCGAGGAGCACTCGGCGTTGGCCAGCATCTCGCCGACGCCGGCCTTCTGGACGTTGAGGATCTTCCCGCGCAGGGGCAGCAGCGCCTGGAACTCGCTGTTGCGGGCGAGCTTGCCTGTCCCCAGGGCGGAGTCGCCCTCGACCAGCCACAGCTCGGTACGCGAGACGTCGGTCGAGCGGCAGTCGGCGAGCTTCGCGGGCAGCGTCGAGGTCTCCAGCGCGGTCTTGCGCCGGGCGGCGTCCTTGCTGGCCTTGGCGGCCTGCCGCGTCTTGGCCGCGGCACCGACCTTGTCGAGCACGGTCCGGACCTGCGCCTTGCGTCTGCGGTCGTCGAGGAAGGCGGTCCGCAAGGTCCGCGCCGTCACGTCAGCCACGATCTTGCTGACCCCTGGAGTACCGAGCTCGTCCTTGGTCTGCCCGAGGTACTGCGGCTCCGGAACCTTCACGGTGATGACCGCCGTGAGCCCCTCGAGCACGTCGTCCTTCACGACCGGGTCGTCGTTGACGCGCAGGACCTTCGCCGCCCGCAGCGCGTCGTTGACCGTACGCAGCAGCGCCCGCTCGAAGCCGTTCTGGTGGGTGCCCCCGTGCGGTGTCGCCACGACGTTGCAGAAGCTCTGCACGACCGTGTCGTACGAGGTGCCCCAGCGCAGGCTGATGTCGACCTCGCAGCTGCGCTCCACCGTCTGAGTCGTCATGTGCCCGGAGCCGTCGAGCACCGGCACGGTTTCCCGGTAGGTGCCCGAGCCGAGCAGCTGCACCGGGTCGCACACCGCTGCATCCGGCGCGAGGTGCTCGACGAAGTCGCGGGTACCGCCGTCGAAGCGGAAGACCTCCTCGTCCTGGATCCCCTCACCGCGCAGGACCAGGGTGAGACCGGGTATTAGGAAGGCGGTCTGGCGCAGCCGGTCCCGCAGCGCGTCCAGGTTCACGGCACTGCCCCTGATGAACAGCGCGGTGTCGGACCACCAGCGGATCGACGTCCCGGTCTGGGTGCGCGACGCCTTCCCGGCCACCGAGAGCCCCGGTCTCGGGGAGAACGGGGCCCCGGGGCCGTCGCCGTCGAACACCCCCGGCACGCCGCGCTGGAAGGAGATGGCGTGCACCCGGCCGCCCCGTCGTACGACCGCGTCCAGGCGGGCCGACAGCGCGTTGACGACCGAGGCGCCGACGCCGTGCAGGCCGCCGGAGGTCTTGTAGCCACCGCCGCCGAACTTGCCGCCGGCGTGCAGCTTGGTCAGGACCAGTTCGACGCCGGTCAGGCCGGTCTTCGCCTCGGCGTCGACCGGGATGCCGCGGCCGTCGTCGTGCACCTCCAGCGAGCCGTCGCCGTGCAGCACCACCTCGATGCGGGTGCAGTAGCCGGCTAGGGCCTCATCGACGGAGTTGTCCACGATCTCGTGGGCGAGGTGGGTGAGGCCCTTGGAGTCGGTCGACCCGATGTACATCCCCGGGCGCTTGCGTACGGCCTCCAGACCCTCCAGCACCGACAGGTCCTTCGCGGTGTACCCGCCCTGCTGCGGTGGTCGGGAGGCGGCAGCCGATGTCACACGTGTCCTTTCGAGTCCGGGTGCCCATGGTCCCACGCAGGACCGACAGGTCGCGGTGCGACACGATCGGGGTGTGCGTGACCTGGCGAGCCTGCCGAAGGCGCACCTGCACCTGCACCTGACCGGCGGCATGCGGCCGGCCACGCTGATGCAGTTGGCCGCGGAGCAGCACCGCACGCTGCCCCCGGGCCTGCTCGACCCCGGCTCTGTGGACCTGGACGCGACCGGGCTGCGCGGCTGGAACCGCTTCCAGCGCCTGTACGACGCGGCGCGCACCGTCCTGGTCGGGCCGGTCGAGGTGCGCCGCGTGGTGCACGAGATCGTCCAGGACCAGCGGGCAGCAGGCGCAGGCTGGCTGGAGCTGCAGGTCGATCCCTCGTCCTACGCCGCACGTCTCGGTGGGCTGCAGGCCACGGTTGAACTGATGCTGTCCGCCCTGGCCGAGGCGAGCGCGGCCACCGGGGTGGGCACGGCGCTCGTGCTGGCCGCCAACCGCACGCGGCACCCGGCCGAGGCCGAGACGCTCGCTCGGGTCGCCAAGCGCTTCGCCGGCCGGGGCGTGGTCGGGCTGGGCCTGTCCAACGACGAGACGCGCGGGGACTCCCGGGAGTTCGCCAAGGCCTTCCGGCTGGCCCGTGACGCCGGGCTGCTCGCCCTGCCGCATGCCGGTGAGCTGCGGGGGCCGAGGTCGGTGCGGGCCGCCGTGGAGGTGCTGGGCGCGACCCGCATCGGTCACGGGGTTCGCGCCGTGGAGGAGCCCGGGCTGCTGGACCTGCTGGCGGCCCGCGGGGTGACTTGCGAGGTCAACCCGGTTTCCAACGTCGCTCTGGGCGTGCACACCTCGCTGTCGGACTCGCCGGTGTCGGTGCTGCGCGTCGCTGGGGTAAAGGTGGCGCTCGGCGCCGACGACCCGCTGCTGTTTCGCGCCGGCCTGCTGCAGGTGTACGCTGCGGCCCAACACTCGCTCGGGTTGTCCGACGCCGCGCTCGCCGACCTCGCGCGCTGCTCGGTCGAGGCAAGTACCGCTCCGCATGAGGTGCGGCAGCCGATGCTGGACCGGATCGGGCAGTGGCTGGCGGAGCCAGATCCAGGACTGGGGCAGGACGTCCGGGCAGGACGGCTGGCGCCGGAGTGACGCGCCGTGCCACTATAGGCGCGCACGGGCACGACAGCGCGAGAAGCACACGAGGCCGCTGGGGAAGGCGCACCTCGAGGAGGCTTCCGTGACGTCTGGCGTGCTGTTTGTGCACTCATGTCCACCGGCGATGTGCCCCCACGTCGAGTGGGCGGTCTCCGCCGAGCTCGGCCTGCGCGTATCGCTGTCCTGGACGGCGCAATCGGCCGAGCCGGGCACCCTGCGGGCCGAGACCGGCTGGCGAGCGCGTCCCGGGACGGCCGGCCGACTGGCCGCGGCCCTTCGCGGCTGGACCGTCCTGCGCTATGAGGTCACCGAGGAGCCCAGCGCCGGCTCGGACGGGGAGCGGTACGCCTTCTCGCCCAGCCTGGGGGTGCACCGCTCGACCACGGGCGCGAACGGCGACATCGTCCTCGGCGAGGATCGGCTGCGGGCGCTGCTGGCGACCACGCAGGGTCCGGCCCTCGCGCATGGCCTGGACGCCCTGCTCGGAAGCGCCTGGGACGCCGAGCTCGAGCCCTACCGTGAAGCGGGTGACGGTGCGGCGGTGACCTGGCTGCACCAGGTGGTCTGAGCTGGGCGCGGTTGGGCCCGTGATCAGCGGGAAGATCCGCGGGAATGCGCTGCTGACCTCCAGGAGAGACCGCCATGACCCTGCTCGCCCAGTCGACGATCTCCAAGGGCTTCGACGACAACGTCCAGAAGGCCATTACCTTCCTGCCCAAGCTCGGCGCTTTTTTGCTGATCCTTATCGTCGGCTTTTTCGTCGCGAAGATCGTGGCGAAGATCATCACCACGGTCCTGCAGAAGGTCGGCTTCGACCGGGTCGTCGAGCGGGGCGGCATCAAGAAGGCGCTGTCCCAGAGCAAGTACGACGCGGCCGCCATCCTCGGCCAGATCGTCTACTACTTCATCTTCCTTGGTGTGCTGTCGTTGGCCTTCGGGGTGTTCGGCAGCAACAACCCGGTGAGCCAGTTCCTGGCCCAGATCATCGGATACCTGCCGCGGCTGTTCGTAGCCGTGCTCGCCCTGGTCATCGCTTTCGCCATCGCCGCTGCGGTCAAGGACCTGATGGAGAACGCCTTGGGCGGCCTGTCCTACGGCAAGGCGATGGCCAATGGCGTGTCGCTGTTCATCATCGCGATCGGTGTCTTCTTCGCCTTGAACCAGCTCAACATCGCCTCGCTCATCGTCGGCGGGGTGTTCTACGCGCTGCTCGCGTTGCTCGTCATCCCGCCGATCATCGCCTTCGGCGTGGGTGGGATCGAGCCGGCCCGGCAGGCCATCACAAACCTGCAGGACAAGGCGCAGGACAAGGCGCAGGAGATCAAGACCGAGGCGGGCAGCGGCATCGGGCGGGCTCCCCAGCAGCAGCAGGACCCGCCAATCGTCCCCGCGCGGCGCACCCGTCCCACCGGCGCGCCCACCAACCGACGGATGCGTCCGCAGCCCTGACCGCGACCGACCCGCAGCGCGACCCGGCGGTCCCCGATACGCCGGGCCCGCTCCGCGACCCGGCGGAAGACCTGCGACGGATCGCCTTTTGCCTGGAGCGGGCGCTCGAGCCGTCGTACCGGGTCAAGGCCTTCCGCACCGCTGCGGGAGTCGTGGACCGTACGCCGCACAGCGAGCTCGTCGAGCGGGTGACGCTAGGGACGCTGACCGAACTGACCGGCATCGGCAAGGTCACTGCGCAGGTGATCCTGGAGTCGCTGGAGGGGCAGGAGCCGGTCTACTTGCGGCGCGTCCAGACCCTCGGTGACACCCCGGTGACCGAGGGGGCGGCGGCGCTGCAGGCGGCTCTGTTGGGCGACTGCCACGTACACAGCGACTGGAGCGACGGTGGCTCGCCGATCCGCGAGATGGCCGAGGCGGCAATCGGGCTCGGCCACGACTACATCGTGCTGACCGACCACTCCCCGCGCCTCACCGTCGCCCGGGGGCTCAGCGCTGATCGCCTGCGCGAACAGCTCGTCGTGGTCGCCGAGCTCAACGAGCAGCTGGCGCCCTTTCGCATCCTGACCGGCATCGAGTGCGACATCAACCTCGACGGCTCCCTGGACCAGGAGCCCGAGCTGTTGGCGTCGCTGGATCTGGTGGTGGCCAGCGTGCACTCCAAGCTGCGGATGGGGCGCGAGGACATGACGGCCCGCATGGTGGCCGCGATCAGCAACCAGCACACCGACGTGCTCGGGCACTGCACCGGCCGAATGGTCCTGGGCAAGGGTCGGCCGGAATCGGAGTTCGACGCCGACCTGGTCTTCGCGGCGTGCGCCTCGTTCGGCGTGGCGGTTGAGGTCAACAGCCGTCCGGAGCGGCTCGACCCGCCGAAGCGGCTGCTGCGCCTGGCACTCGAGGCCGGCTGCATGGTGGCTATCGACACCGACGCCCATGCACCTGGGCAGTTGTCCTGGCAGCCGTACGGATGCGAGCGCGCCTACCTCTGCGGGGTAACCGCGGAGCGCGTCGTCAACGCCTGGAACGCCGAGGCCCTGCTCAGCTGGACGGGCCGCGCAGCCGCGGGAAGGCCCGCCGCGACGTAGCGGCCGGCCACGGCAGCCGAGCTCAGAAGCGTTGGTCCTCGACCTCACCGGTGAGAGCGGACCACACAGCTGCCAGGTTCCCGAAGCGCTCCCCGGGCGGCAGGTCCCGCAGCCGCTCGACCACATGGTCCGGGGCGTTGACGGACTGCGCGCGCTCGACCAGCGCTTTGCTGTCCGCCGGCCACACCTGCTTGCCTAGATAGCCGGCGATCTCGGCCCGCTCGTCGAGGTCATTACCAGTCATGCCCTCCGGCGCGCCGCCCGCGATCGACCCGTCCGGGCTGAAAGCGACGTCGGGCTGGTCCTCCCCGGAGGGCTCTGCGGAGGCGGACTCCTCAGCCCGGGTCTCGTGGCCGGACTGGACCATCGCCCTCACCTCGCCGTCCAGGGCATCGTCGAGTCGGGGGCTGTGCTTGTCGCTACCTCTTTCCATGGGTTCCCGGTACCCCATCGACCGGCGGCAACACGGCATCGCTAGCCGCTGACCTCGCTGCTGCCGGCCTGGTTGTCCTTGCCCGGATCCACCCGCTCGTCGGCGAGCCGGTAGCTCTGGGCCGCCTTCGCGGGTACGTCCTTGGGCACCTCGCCGCGACGGGCCAGCTCGACCAGGACTGCCGTCGCGATCGACTCGGCGTCGGTGTGGAAGTACCGCCGCAGGGCCGCCCGAGTGTCGGACCGGCCGAAGCCGTCGGTGCCCAGGCTGCTCCAGTCGCCCGGTACCCACCGGTTGATCTGGTCGGGCACCGAGCGCATCCAGTCGCTGACGGCAAGCACGGGCCCGCTCGAGTCCTCCAGCTGCCGCGTGACCCAGGGGAGGTCCACGGACCGCTCGGGGTCGATCAGCCGCTGCCGCTCGCAGGCCAGCGCGTCGCGGCGCAGCTCGTTCCAGCTGGTGACCGACCAGACGTCCGCCGCGACCCCCCAGTCCTCGCGCAGCAGCTGCTGCGCCTGCAGCGCGTGCTGGACGCTGACCCCGCTGGCGAGCACCTGCGCACGAGGACCGTCGCCCTCGGCGCCGCGCAGCAGGTACATGCCGCGCAGCACCCCCTCTTGCAGCCCGTCGATCTCCGGCATGGGCGGCTGCGGGTACGGCTCGTTGTAGACCGTCAGGTAGAAGAACACGTTCTCGGGCTGGTCGCCGTACATGCGCCGAAGGCCGTCCTCGACGATGAAGGCGATCTCATAGCTGTAGGCCGGGTCGTAGGCGATCACCGCCGGGTTGGTGCTGGCGAGCAGCATGGAGTGGCCGTCCTGGTGCTGCAGCCCCTCGCCGTTGAGGGTCGTGCGCCCGGCGGTCGCCCCGAGCAGGAAGCCACGCCCGAGTTGGTCGGCCATGGCCCACATCTGGTCGCCGGTGCGCTGGAAGCCGAACATCGAGTAGAAGACGTAGACCGGGATCATGGGCTCGCCGTGCGTGGCGTACGACGATCCGGCGGCGATCACGCTGGCCATCGAGCCGGCCTCGGTGATCCCCTCGTGCAGGATTTGGCCGGTCTCGCTCTCCTTGTAGGACAGCAGCAGCTCGCGGTCGACGGCCTCGTATCGCTGTCCGAACGGCGAGTAGATCTTCGCCGTCGGGAACATCGCGTCGATGCCGAAGGTGCGTGCCTCATCGGGGATGACCGGCACGAAGCGGGCGCCGATGCCCTTGTCCTTCATGAGGTCCTTGAGCTGGCGGACGAAGGCCATCGTGGTGGCCACCGCCTGCTTGCCCGAGCCGCGCTTGAGGTCGTCGTAGGACGAGGAGCCCGGCAGCGTGAGCTTGGTCGGGGCGAGCACCCGACGCGGGATGGAACCGCCGAGCGCGGCCCGGCGCTCCTTCATGTACTCGATCTCCGCGCTGTTCGGGCCGGGGTGGAAGTAGGGCGGCAGGTCGCTCTCGAGCGCCCGGTCGCTGATGTCGATGAGCAGCCGGTCGCGCAGCTCCTTGAGCTCGGCCTTGGTGAGCTTTTTCATCTGGTGGGTGGCGTTGCGGCCCTCGAAGTCCTTGCCGAGGGTCCAGCCCTTGATGGTGTGGGCCAGGATCACCGTCGGCTGCCCGACGTGGGCCTGCGCGGCGGCAAAGGCGGCGTACACCTTGCGGTAGTCGTGACCGCCGCGCGGCAGCCCGCGGATCTGCTCGTCGGTCAGGTGCTCGACCATCCGGCGCAGGCGCAGGTCGGTGCCGAAGAAGTTCTCCCGGGTGTAGCCGCCGGGCTCGACGCTGTAGGTCTGGAACTGCCCGTCCGGGGTCGTGTTCATGGCGTTGACGAGTACGCCGTCGACGTCGCGGGCCAGCAGGTCGTCCCACTGCCGACCCCAGACGACCTTGATGACGTTCCACCCGGCGCCGCGGAAGTAGGCCTCGAGCTCCTGGATGATCTTGCCGTTGCCCCGAACCGGGCCGTCGAGGCGCTGCAGGTTGCAGTTCACGACGAAGGTGAGGTTGTCGAGCTCCTCGCGGGCCGCGACGCCGATGGCGCCGAGCGACTCCGGCTCGTCCATCTCGCCGTCGCCCAGGAAGCACCAGACGTGGCTGGAGCTGGTGTCCTTGATCCCGCGCGAGCGCAGGTAGCGGTTGAAGCGCGCCTGGTAGATCGCGGCCAGCGGCCCCAGGCCCATCGAGACGGTCGGGAACTCCCAGAACTCCGGCATGAGCCGCGGGTGGGGGTAGGACGACAGCCCGTGCGGATTGCTCTCCTGGCGGAAGCCGTCGAGCTGCTGCTCGCTGAGCCGGCCCTCGAGGTAGGCGCGGGCGTAGATGCCGGGGGAGGCGTGGCCCTGGAAGTAGACCTGGTCGTTGCCCCCGTCGCGGCCCTGGAAGAAGTGGTTGAAGCCCACTTCGTACAGGCTCGCGGCGCTGGCATAGGTGGCGATGTGGCCGCCGACGCCGATCTCCGGCCGGTTCGCCCGGCTGACCATGATCGCCGCGTTCCACCGGACGTACGCCCGGATCCGTCGCTCGACGTGCTCGTCGCCGGGGAACCACGGTTCCCGCTCGGGCGTGATCGTGTTGATGAAGTCGGTGCTGCGCAGCGCCGGGACGCCGACCTGCTTCTCCCGGGCCCGTTCGAGCAGCTTGAGCATGAGGAAGCGGGCCCGTGCTCTGCCGCCCGACTCGACCACAGCGTCGAGGGAGTCCAGCCACTCGGCCGTCTCCGCGGGGTCGATGTCGGGCAGCTGGCTCGGCAGCCCGTCACTGATCACCCTGAACCGCTCAGCCCGCTCCGTCACACCGGTCCCGTCCGTCGTCATGGCTCCATCCAACTCCTTACCCGCTGGTAGCAGGACCCCCGGACGGGCACGACCGGGTCATGGACTCCGAGCTGCTCAGCGTGCGCACCGGCGACTGCGAGGTCGTCCACGACCTGACCCGGGACTGCGCGGCCTTTGTGCGCGGCCGGGGCGACGGGCTGCTGCACGTATTCGTGCCGCATGCGACTGCCGGCCTCGCCGTCCTGGAGACCGGCGCCGGCTCCGATGCGGACCTGCTGGTGGCGCTGGACGAGCTGCTGCCGGCCGACGACCGGTGGCGGCACCGGCATGGCAGCCCGGGTCATGGCCGCTCGCATGTGCTGCCGGCCCTCGTCCCGCCGTACGCCTCGGTTCCGGTGCTTGGTGGCGAGCTCGCACTCGGGACGTGGCAGAGCCTGTGCCTGGTCGATCTCAACGTCGACAACGCCGTACGCCAGGTGCGGCTGTCGTTCCTCAGCGGCTGACAGCGGGCCTGACCGGCACCCGTTCCGGGCCGTCGTGCGGCTCGGTGCCCAAGGCCAGCAGCAACCGTTCGGTCGCCGCGGCGACCTCGGCCACGGCGGCGTCGTACGCCTGGGTGTTGGCCCGGGACGGGGTGCGGAAGCCCGAGAGCTTGCGGACGTACTGGCGGGCGGCCGCTTCGACGTCGCCCGTCGTGGGCTCGTCGCCCCGTAACGTCTTGATGGACCGGCACATCTGAGACCTCACTGCTCGGCGTAGCGGGCGGTCGGGCTGGCGTAAGCGGCGGCGCGGCTTCGGGTGCGGCTGCGGCCGGGGCAGGCCCCGAGTCTGCCCCACCCCGGGCGCCCGGCACTTGCGCAGGAGGTTGCCGTCCGGTGGACTACGCGGGCGCGCGCCCACCTGGGGTGCCGGCGACAGGAGTCGAACACGGTGAGCACGTCCGCGGACCGGGCCGGAGCGCGTGGGCTGGCCGAGCGGCTCGGGGTCGAGCCCGGCATGGTCGTGCAGGTCGTGGGGGCCGACGACCGCGAGCAGGTCGATGGCGTGCTGCTCGACGACGTCTCGGCCCGTGCCGGCACCGAGGTGGTGTTCGACGAGGACTCCGACGAGGTCGTCGACGTCGTCCTGCTCTGGTGGCGCGAGGGTGACGGAGACCTTGTGGATGCCCTGGTGGACTCCCTGACCAATCTCGGGGACAGCGGCGTCATCTGGCTGCTGACGCCGAAAGCCGGCCGGGACGGCCACGTCGAGCCCAGCGACATCGATGAGGCTGCGCCCACTGCCGGCCTGTCCAGCACCCGCAGCACGAGCGCCGCACCCGAATGGTCCGGCACCCGGCTGGTGTCGCCCAAAGCCAGCCGGGCCAAGCAGAAGCGCTGACCCCGCAGGCAGCCCGGCTCCTGCTGTCCGATCGCGGCCGGGAGGCGGTCGCGCTCGCCCAATCCCTCGACCTCAGGCCGGCGGCGCGGGTGCGCAGCGCCGAGGCGGTACGCCATCTCGGCGAGCTCGGGCCGCTTGCCCTCGACCAGGCTCTCCTGCGCGAGCGGGCCCGGGCCAAGCGCCCGGACGGCGACCGCCTGTGGTGGACCGGTGAGGCCCTGGAGCAGTCCACCTCGTTCGCCGTCGCGGTGCACCGGGCCATCAGGTATGCCGGGTCGGCGCGCGTCCTTGACCTGGGCTGCTCGGTCGGGGGTGACCTGGTCGAGCTGGCCCGCGTCGCGCCCACGGTCGGGGTCGACAAGGACGAGGCGCGTCTGCTGCTGGCCCGGGCGAACCTCGAGGAGCTCGGCCTGCAGGGCTCACTGGTTCAAGCCGACGTGGCCCGGCTGCAGCCCACGGGTGACGTGTTCGCCGACCCGGCGCGGCGGTTGGGCGGTCGCCGTACCTTTGACCCACGGTCGTACAGCCCGCCGCTGGACACCGTGCTCGGCTGGTCCGGCCTGCGTTCGCTGGGGGTCAAGGTCGCTCCGGGCCTGGACTTCGCCCTCGTGCCGCAGCACCTCGAGGTCGAGGTGGTGTCCCTCGCGGGTGAGGTCAAGGAGGCCGTGCTGTGGGACGGGCAGGCTCGCCGCGGCGCCCACCGCTCGGCGACCGTGCTGCCTGCCGGCGGCACGCTCACCGATGACGAGGCGCGCGTCCCCGACGTACGCGCCCCTGGGCCGTGGCTGCTGGAACCGGACGGGGCCGTCGTGCGCGCGCATCTGGTCGCTCAGGTCGCTCAGCAGGTCGGCGGGTGGTTGCTGGACTCCTCCATCGCCTACCTCGCCGCGGAGGTCATGACGCCCACGCCGTGGGGCAAGTGGTTCGAGGTCCTCGAGCACCTGCCCTTTTCGCTCAAGCCCCTGCGCGAGCGGCTGCGCGCCCACGACGCAGGGCCGCTGGTGGTCAAGAAGCGGGGTACGGCCGTGGAGCCGGACGTCCTGCGCCGCCAGCTCAAGCTGAGCGGGGGCACCGAGGTGACAATTGTGCTGACCCGCAGCGCCGGCCGTCAGATCGCCCTGATCGTCCGCCCGCTCGCGCTTTGACCCCGCTCTCGCCGGCGCCTGCGACCGCGGCGCCGGACTCGTCAGCGGCGGAGTCGGCCCAGTAGCTTGGCCGCCCCGCCGGTGACGCCGGTCAGTCCGGACACCGCGGTCGTGAGAGCCGCGCCGCCCGGCAGCCCGGGCACGTCGTTGAGCAGCGGCGCCAGGCGCATGAACGACGGCAGCTGCTGGACGACGAGCCGGCGGGTGAGCAGCAGCTGGCCAAGGTTCTGTCGGCCAGCCGAGGCGTCGAGCAGGTCGGTGGCGCTCCCGCGTACGCCCGTGCCGTCGAAGCGGCCACGGGTCAGCTCGGTCGTCCAGCCGCTGCGGTCGCTGGTGAAGCGCCAGCCCCCCGCCGGGCTGCTCGCGGTCAGGGTGATGTCGATCCCGGCTCTGGCCGACAGCGCGCCAGTTACGTCGAGCAGGGCGGCGAGGCCGCGGTCGAGCAGGTGCCGGCTGGGCGGCGGCGCACCACACGGCGCGAGGTCCATTGCGTGGACGGCCAGCTCGTAGCAGCCGGCATGCACCAGCGTGAGCACCGGCAGCGTCCCCACTGAGGACCGGGAGCGGGCCCGCCCGAGCTCGAGCGGCAGGTCCGAGGTGAACCAGGCGGCGACCGCTGTACGGGAGCGCTCAAGGGCCGCGACGACCTCGGCCGGGGAGGCGTTGCGGTGCCGGGCCAGCAGCGCCTCGTTGTCGGCGTCGGGGTGCGGCTCACCACCCTCGCCGCCGTTGCGGGCGCTGGCCACGACGCCCTCGAGCACCCGATGGTCGTCCCACGCTCCCAGGTGCACGCATGTGTCGGCGCCGGACCAGCCCGGCAGGCGGGACCGCTTGACGAGGACGGTACGGGGATCGCGCGCGACGTCGAGGAAGTCGTCCCAGCACTGCACGACCGCCCGTCCCACGGCCTCGACGTCGGTCTCCGCGATACCGCAGCGGCCTGGGAACGGGACGGCTCCGGCTAGCATCCCGCCATCCTGCCCCGACCCCTCGAGGAGAGCACCTGATGGTCGACGTCGGCGACACCGCCCCGGACTTCGAGCTGCCGGACGGCAACCGCAGGCCCGTGCGGCTCTCGTCCTACCGGGGTCAGAAGAACGTCATCGTGGTGTTCTACCCGCTGGCCTTCACCGGGACCTGCCAAGGCGAGCTGTGCGCGATCCGCGACGAGATCGCGGACTTCAGCGGCGACGATGTGCCGACCCTCGCGATCTCCTGCGACTCCACCGCGGTGCACGCGAAGTGGGCCGCCGAGCAGGGCTACACGTTCCCGCTGCTGGCCGACTTCTGGCCGCACGGCGCGGTCGCGACGTCGTACGGAGTGTTCGACGAGGCCCTCGGGCTGGCGCTGCGGGGGACGTTCATCATCGACAAGCAGGGCGCGGTCGCCTACAAGGTCGTCAACGCGATCCCGGACGCGCGCGACACCGCGGACTACCGCCGGGTGCTCGCCTCGCTTTAGACTCTGGTGCACAGGGGCGCGTAGCTCAGCGGTAGAGCGCCCGCCTTACACGCGGGTGGTCGGCGGTTCGAGACCGTCCGCGCCCACGAGCAGCGGCATTAGCCTCCTGGCATGACCGCCCGCCTCGCCGCCGTGACGGCGGCGATGGACGCGATGTACCCGCCCGCCCTCGCCCAGGAGTGGGACGCGGTCGGCCTGGTGTGCGGTGATCCGGACGCACCGGTCACCCGGGTGCTGCTGGCCGTCGATCCGGTTGCCGTCGTGGCCCAGGAGGCGCTGGCCGGCGGCTTCGACCTGCTCGTGACGCATCACCCGCTGTTTCTGCGTGGGACCTCGACCGTCGCTGCCACCCAGCCGAAGGGCCGGATGGTGCACGAGCTCATCACCGGCGGCTCCGGGCTGTTCGTCGCGCACACCAACGCCGACACGGCGCGGCCCGGAGTCAGCGACGCCCTGGCCGCCCTGTTCGACCTGCGGGACACGGAACCGGTCGTTCCTGTACCGGACGAGCCGCTGGACCTGCTGGTCGTGTTCGTGCCGGTCGGCTCCGCAACCGTGTTGCGGGACGCCCTCACCGCAGCCGGGGCCGGCGAGCTCGGGGACTATGACCGATGCACCTGGACCACGAACGGCTCCGGGACCTTCCGACCGCTCGAGGGTGCGCACCCCGCCCTGGGCGAGCTCGGGCGGCTCGAGCAGGTGCAGGAGGCCAGGATCGAGGTCGTCCTCGCGCGCAGCCGGCGCGACTGCGTCCTGGCCGCTCTGCACCGCACGCATCCCTACGAGGTCCCCGCTTACCACCTGCTCGAGCCGGCCGCGGGTCCAGGCCGGCGCGGCTACGGGCGGGTGGGGGACCTGCCGAACGCCCTGACCGTCGGGGAGCTGACCGCCCTCGCCGCAGAGGTGCTACCGGCGACCGCGACCGGCGTACGCGCCAGCGGGGACCCGGACGCCGTGGTGACGCGGCTGGCGGTCGGCGGTGGCTCGGGTGACGATGCGCTCGGCGCCGCGGCCGCCGGCGGAGCGCAGGCCTTCCTGACCGCCGACCTGCGGCACCATCGGGCTAGCGAGGCGCCCGAGGGACTCGCCCTGCTCGACGCGGCGCACTGGGCGACCGAGTGGCCGTGGCTCCCCGACGCCGCGGCCCGGCTGGCTAGGTTGGTCGACGTCGAGACCGCCGTCTCGAACCGGTGCACCGACCCCTGGACGTTGAGCCGGCCGACCACCTGCTCGAGGAGTCCCCGCGCGTGAAGGCCGACCCGTTCGTCCAGCTCCGCCTGCTGGACCTGCAGGCGCTCGACAGCGGCCTCGACCGGTTGGCGCACCGGCGCCGTACGCTGCCCGAGCTGGCCGAGCTCGCGCGACTGGACGCCGCGATTACCGCCGGCCGGGACGACGTCGTGGAGGCCGAGACCCGGGCCAGCGACCTGGGCCGCCAACAGGACAAGCTCGAGCAGGAGATCGCGGTCGTGCGCGCGCGGCGCCAGCGCGACGAGCAGCGGATGGCCTCCGGCGCGGTGACCCAGAGCAAGCAGCTCGAGGACCTGCAGCACGAGGTGGGCAGCCTGACCAGGCGGCAATCGGAGCTGGAGGACGCCGAGCTGGAGGTCATGGAGCTCGCCGAGGTGGCGCAGACCGCGCTGGACGGGCTGCTGGACACCCGCCGCGACCGTACGGCCGCCCGCGCCCGGGCCGCGGTCGGACGGGACGAGGCGCAGGTCGCCCTCGACAGCGAGGCCGAGCGCGCGCGCATCCAGCGGACCGAGGTCGCCACCGAGATCCCGGCCGACCTGCTCACGCTGTACGACAAGGTCCGGGCGGCCGAAGGTGGCATCGGTGCCGCGCCGATCGAGCGCGGCCGCTGTGGTGGTTGCCGGCTGGACCTGATGAACAACGAGAAGGCCGAGTTCCGGTCGGCGCCGGTCGATCAGGTGCTGCGCCACGAGGAGTGCTCCCGGATCCTGGTGCGTACCGCGGAGTCCGGGCTATGACCCCTGACTCGCGGCGTGATCTGCGTTGACGTGGGCGCAGTCGTGAGGCGGGTGCTGATCGAGGCCGACGGTGGCTCGCGCGGCAACCCCGGGCCGGCCGGGTACGGCTCGGTGGTGCTCGACGCAGTGACCGGCGATGTGCTGGCCGAACGCGCCGAGGGCATCGGCAGGGCCACCAACAACGTCGCGGAGTACCGCGGGCTGATCGCCGGGCTGACTGCAGCGGTTCAGCTGGGTGACGTCGCCGAGGTCGAGGTCCGGATGGACTCCAAGCTCGTCGTGGAGCAGATGAGCGGCCGCTGGCAGGTCAAGCACCCCGACATGAAACCGCTGGCGCAGCAGGCGATGGCGCTGGTCCGCCAGCTGCCGCGGGTGCGCTTCTCCTGGATCCCGCGGGAGCGGAACACCCACGCCGACCGGCTCGCCAACGAGGCCATGGACGCCGCCGCGAAAGGTCTGCTCTGGCGCGCCGCCGGAGACAGCGGGAGGGCTGATGCGGCGGACGCGTTCCTGGCCGCTCAGCCTGGGCCCCCGTCCGCGGGCCGGCCCGACCCGGGGACCGGCGCGCGGCCCGAGCCGGCCGGGACGAAGACGCCCCACCGACTCTCGGGCTGGCAGGACGCGCCGGCTGCGCCAACCACGACGCTGCTGCTCCGGCACGGGCAGACAGCGTTGAGCATCGACAAGCGCTTCTCCGGCCGCGGTGACCAAGAGCTCACCGAGCTCGGCCGGCGCCAGGCGGCAGCGGCGGCGACGCGTCTGGCGGCCAGCGGCGCGAGGGCCGTCGTCGCGAGCCCACTGCGTCGCGCGCAGGAGACCGCAGCGCTCGTGGCCGCGGCGCTCGACGTCGAGGTGCTCACCGAGCCGGGGCTGGCCGAGACCGACTTCGGCGACTGGGAGGGCTACACCTTCGCCGAGGTACGCGGGAAGTGGCCGCGCGAGCTCGACGCCTGGCTGGCCAGCACAGCCGTGGCCCCGCCGTACGGCGAGAGCTTCGACGACACCGCCACCCGCGTGCGGCAGGCCCGGGACCGGGTGCTGCGCGAGCACGGCGGCAACACGGTCGTGCTCGTCAGCCACGTCACCCCGATCAAGACGCTGCTGCGGTTCGCTCTCGACGCGCCGCCGAGTGCGCTCTACCGCATCCACTTGGACCTGGCGTGCCTTTCGGAGATCCAGTGGTACGCCGACGGGCCCGCCGTCGTGCGCTCGCTGAACGACACCGCGCACCTGTCAGAGCAACGGCACGGTGCTGACCAGCAGTAGCGGGACCAGCACCAGGCCGGCCAGTGCGAAGCGGAACCAGGGCACGCGCACCCCTCGGGAACGGCAGCGCTCGGCCCACAGCAGCGTTGCCAGCGAGCCCCACGGCAGGACGAGCGGGCCGAGGTCGACCCCCAGCAACAGGGGGAGCAACTGGTCGTGCGGGACGACGCGTTCCAGGGCCAGGTAGGCCGGCAGGTTGTTGGCGAGGTTCGCGCCGAGTGCCGCCACCGCGGCCGTCTGCAGCGGCGCACCCACCCCGTGCCGCAGCACGTCGTCGAGGAACAGCGGGCCGACGCCCTGCACCACCAGGAACAGCCCCTCGACCAGCAGGACGAGCCGCCACGGTAGGAGCGAGAACCGCAGGAGCGAGCGCCGGCGTAGCAGGCAGGCGAGGACCAGCAGCCCTGCCGCTAGCGAAGCGGCGACCGAGACCGCGACGCCGGCGAGCAGTGTGGGCACGAGCAGCAGGCAGGCGGCGGCGGCCACTGCAAACAGCACCCGGTCCTGCGGTCTCAGGACCGCCGGCACGTCGTACCGCCCCCGCAGGGCGCGTCTCTGCCAGGCGGCGAGCACGACCACCGAGACAAGCACCGCAACGAGGGCAGGCAGGGCGAGCCGTTGTGCGTACGACGTCGTCGTCAGGCCCAGCTTGCCAATCGCGAGCAGGTTCGTGAGGTTGCTGACCGGCAGCAGCAATGAGGCAGTGGCGGCGAGCCACACGGTGACGATGGCGAACGGCAGCGGGGACAAGCGCAGCCGCGCGGCAAGGGCGAGAACGACCGGTGTCACCAATACGGCGGTCGTGTCCAGGCTGAGCACGATGGTGGTGGCGGTACCGAGCAGGACGACGAGGCCGAACAGCACGGGCGTCCGGCCGCGGGCCAGGCGGGCGGCCCGCACAGCTGCGACGTCGAAAACCTGTGCGGCGTCGGCAAGCTCGGCCAGCACGGTCACGGCGACGAGGAACACCAGGACGGGTGCGACCCGCACGGTCACATCGACGGCCCCGGACAGGGGGAGCAGGCCGGTCAGCAGGGTGAGGGTGCCGAGCAGCGCGGCGGCGAGCCACACCGGCGCAGGCTAGCGGTCCCGGCGTACGCTGCTCGCGGGACGAGTCGGCTGGACGGTCGCGGCCCCCGCCAGGGGTCGAGGAAAGTCCGGGCTCCACAGGGCAGGGTGGTCGTTAACAGCGACCCGGGGTGACCCGCGGGAAAGTGCCACAGAGAACAGACCGCCAGGTTCGCGCTGGTAAGGGTGAAACGGTGCGGCAAGAGCGCACCAGCGCCCGGGGTGACCCGGGCGGCTCGGCAAACCCCACCCGGAGCAAGGTCGAGAGGGGCTCTTCGGAGCCCTGCGCAGGCGCTCGAGGGCGGCCCGCCCGATGCCTGCGGGTAGACCGCACGAGGCCACCGGCAACGGTGGTCCTAGATGGATGGCCGTCGCCTGGGGTTCGCTCCGGGTACAGAACCCGGCTTACAGGTCGACTCGTTCCCCTCAAGTCGCCTGACCTGCGCTTATGTCCTCAGCGACGACGCCCGGGGCACAGCCGGGGCACATGCGCTCCCGAGCTCTTCGTCAACAGCCTGCCGGGTGCGGTCCTCCGAGTCCGGCCACAGGTGCGAGTAGGTGTCCAGCGTCTCGGCGGCCGTTGCGTGCCCGAGCCGAGCCTGGACGACCTTCACGGACTCGCCGTGGCGGATCAACAGCGAGGCGTAGTAGTGCCGCAGTCCGTGGAAGACCAGCCGGTCGAGGCCGGCCCGTTCCACAGCCGGCCGCCACACCGCCGAGGAAAATCCGGTGCGTCGAAGCGGCACGCCCCTGGCCCCCGTGAACAGCAGGCCGTCCACCCCGGCAGGGAAGGCCCGCAGGTGCTCGGCCAGCGCCTCGGCGACGACCTGAGGCAGCGGGACCGTGCGGTAGGAGGCTGCGGTCTTCGGCGCCCCGTGCACTGCCTTCCCGCCCGGCATCTGCACGAGCTGCCGGTCCACGGTCACCGTGCGGCGCAGGAAGTCCACTCGGTCGACTGTGAGCCCGAAGGCCTCGCCTTGTCGCAGGCCGGTGCCAGCCGCCAGCACCGCCAAGGCGCGAAACCGCTCGGGCAGGGCCTGGACCAGAGCCTGGACGTCCTCCGTCGTCGGCGGGACGACCTTCCGAGGCTCCCGCTTGGGGAGCTTGACGCCCTCGCAAGGCGAGCCGTTGAGGTTCCGGTCCCGGACGGCGCTCTTGAACACCGCTGCAACCAGGCCGTGCACCACCGCGACGGTGGCCGGCTGCAGGTCGTCCGACAATCGACGCACCCACGACTGGACCTCACTGGGGCGGATCCCGGCGAGCGGCCGGGCGCCGAGGGTTGGGTAGGCGTGCCGTCGCAGCATCGTCTCAACGTGGGCGACGGTGGACGGCCGGTGCACTTGTCCCGCCCGCCACTGCTCGGCATAGTCGCGGAAGGTCACCTTGCCCGCCGCCGGGTCGACGTAGGAGCCGGTGAGCATCCCGTGCTGGACTGTCGTCAGATAGCGGTCGGCGTCGATCTTCCGCGGGAAGGTCCGCTTGCGTTGCCTGCCGTCTGGGTCACGCCACCGGGCCAGCCACGTCGTCTGCCGGTCTCGCAGCCGCTTTTCAACGCTCGACATCGGATGCCTCCTGCTGCTCCGGGCTGCCTGTTCGGACCTGATCGACCACTGGGGCCAGCTCGGCGAGGAGCGTGCGTGTGACGTGTCCCCAGCCCCGGGTCCTTCGCTCAACGCTAGCCAACGTCGACCTCCGTGAGTTGGGTCCGAAGTTCCTCGATCAGGCGACGGGTGGTCTGGCCGCGCCGGGCACTCCTGGTCGCCGCAGAACCCTCGTCTCCGACACGGAAGTCACGTTCCTCGGCGAGCGTCCGTCCCCACAAGCCCCACGACAGCAACGCCACCTCCCTCTTGCTGAGGCCGAGGGTGCGTCCGGCGCGCTGTTCGACCTCGCCGGCACGCGCTTCGACGAGCACACCATCGACCCAGGTCAGGTCAGGAGCAAACGCCGCCTCGCGATCTGTGAGGGCCTGGAGCCCATCTCTGAGCCTGTCGATCGGCAGGCGGGGAACGTCGCCGGCCTCGAACACGACGGTCTCGCCGACAAGGAAGCGCCGAAGTGCCGCTCGGGTGAGGGGGGTCTTGCCTGAGAGTTGGACCCAGTCGTCCCCCTCAAGCAAGTCGCTGAGCCGTACGGGAGCATCGGTCGCCTGGCTCAGTGCCGCCGCGAGCAGCACCATCTCGGGTAGATCGATGGCCTTGTCACCCCGCTCGAGGGCTGCGAGCTTGCTGCGCGTCCAACTCAGTCCGAGCGCGCGTGCCTGAGCGGCCACGTCGTCCTGGCGGGCGTCGCCTTCCTCCCGGATGCGCCGGGCGTTCTCACCCACAGCCTGCCGGAACGATCGTCCATGGCTCTCCATAGGGCTGAACCTAACAGGCCAAGCGGTCTTACTTAGTACCGCTTGACAACAGCCCTCGGTGACACTCATGGTGTAGCGCGGCCCTAGACTGGACCGCGTGATGAGGGAGACCAGGTGGCCGCGACTAAGAACTGGCTGAGCCCCGAAGAGATCGCGACGTACTTCGCTGTGCCTTTGGGCACGGTCTATGCGTGGAACTCGAAAGGGACCGGGCCAAGGTTCGCAAAGATCGGGAGACACGTGCGCTACTCGCGTGCTGACGTTGAGGCCTGGGCCGCCGCCCAGTACCAGGACCGCCCCGAGAGCGCCTAAAGCCGCCCAGATCGCGAAGAAGGGCCAGCCCGTCTCAGGCCGGCCCCTGGGTGAACAGCGCAACAAGCAGGTTCCCCCGCGGCATGGAGGCCCCACCGACTGAAGCACTCCGTGTTGCATGTCGCTGCAGAAGCAACCCTCGCCGACGAAGGGACCGTCCGTACTCGGTGGGTCCTGATCGGGCGGTGTCCGAGCTGCGGGCAGTTCCACGTCTGCCATCGACCTGGCGAGCCACCGACGTACGACCAGCGCACCGCAACGTGCGGAAGTGGGCGACGGGTCCTCCTCCCGCGCGGTGGGGAGGTAGGCGTGAGCGCCGCCGCGCAGATCGCCCTTGACGTCGCCGCCCTGTCACCAGCCGAGGCGAGGCAGGAGGCGACCCGCCGGATGTCGCCGATGCTCGAGGGGCTGCGCAAGTGCCTGAACGACGAGGGCCGCGACCAGGACCGCAGGGCCGCGGCCATCGCCGAGAAGGGCAGCTTGGTAGGATCGGGTGCTGGACCAGGTGTTCTTTCGGGCGTACCATCGGGTGTCGAGGAGGTCGTGATGAGCGCGAAGCAGCTAGAACGGGCCGTCGAGGCTGGCGACTTGGTCGAGGCGTTCAAGAGCTTCGGTGTTACCCAGACCGATGTCGCGCAGGTCACCAGGACCGACCCCAAGACGGTCTACGCCTGGCGCGCCAGCAACACCCGGCCACGGAGCGCTACCTACGACCGCCTGGACGGTCTTCGTGAGGTTGTGCGCACCCTGGCAGACAGCCTCACCCCGCGGGGCGTCGGTCAGTGGCTGCACGCGAGCAACCGGCTCCTGGGCGGACGGCGCCCGCTGGAGGTGCTGCGCGAGGGCGAGACCGACGCGGTCCTGCAGGCCGCCCGGTCCTTCGTCGACGGCGCGTACGTCTGAGCCGCCTCGACGTCGCGCAGCTCCGGGCCCGGCTCACTGACCTCCCGCCCGGTGTCGTCTCAGGGTCTTGGTGGCATCAAGGCCCCGTTGGGTGGCCTTTCCTGTTCTGCCCAGAGCCTTCTCGTGGACCCGGCCGTTACCACCAGGCCGGCGGGCCCGGCGCCTGGTACGCGAGCTCGACCATGAGCGCCAGCTGGTGCGAGCTGTTCCGCCACTTCGTCGGCAACGGCATCGACCCCTTCGAGGTACGCCGACGAGCGGGACGCTGCGCCGTGGACCGTCTGGCCGTGTTGGACCTCACCGACCCGATCGTGCGTGCGGCCCTCGGCGTCACCGTCGACGACCTCGTCGGCGACGACTACGAGATGTCTGTCAACGGCTCGCCCAGGCGGCTCGAGTAGCCGGCTTCGACGGTGTCCTGGCTCCGAGCGCTGGCCTGCCCGGTCAGCGAACCCTCGCGGTGTTCGCCGGTGTCCTCGATGAGGGGAGGGTCGTGGTGGAGGCCGAGCGGGTGCAGGTGCCGCCGATCAACCTGGTCAAGCTGCTGCCGCGGGTGCGGTCCATGCCCGCCGCCGCGGCAGCCTTCGAGGCCTACGTCGGTGACTTGGCCCGCCTGTCGTATGAGTCGGTCCGACGGTTGTGTCGCCGTCGGTGACGCTCCGGGGAGGCGAACCTGAACCGATCCCGCACCGCGTCAAGCCCTGCTCGCGCAGACCTCGGTGAGCTCGTGCGCACGGGGCAGGCCCAGTCACTGCCGCCGGTCCCGGCCGACACGGCAAGGTCCGGCCCGTCCCAGCTACTGGCGTTGCTCGTACCCCGGAGAGCGCGGGCGGTCCCTGGCCACGGCCCACCAGCCGATCAGGGCCAAGCCCCCATACGCGGCGACACAGGCCAGCGTCCAGGTGGACCAGTTCGCCCGGATCTGGTCGCTGAGCTGAACCTGTCGGTGGAGCCGCAAGGACGCCAGCAGCACCGTCGCGGACAGCGTCACCACGGCCAGGGTCAGCGTGACGACCGTCGAACGCCTCGGCATGCTGGGCACGCTACTGCGCGCCCCACCGGCAGGAGGCTGCGTTCGCTGCCAGCTTCCCCGGCCGCTCCGCTGGGCTGAGCCAGCGCTGACCGCGGCTGAGCCCAGCAGTCGGCGGGCTGGCACGGTGGCCCCCCTTGAAGCCCCGGGCGTCGCGCGGCCGTCGCCTCGGTCGTCGGTCTGTCGCTCGGTGGGTGCCTTGCGCAGGACTGTGACAGTGATCGGTGACCTGCCGTCGTGCTGGACTTTCTAGCTGGCGGGCGTGGCCCTCGAGGGCGATGTGGCCCGTTGTGCTGGCTGACGACCGTGAGATGGCGTCCGGCGGTCCAGGGGCCATCCCCGTTCGCAGCGTGAGACCTCGTCGGACGTGCTCAGAGGGTGGCGGCGAGCCCGAAGCCGATAGCCAGGGCGGGACCGTACGCGAACATGGTCTGCCGGTTGCCACCCCGCGACAGCGTCCAGATGGCCTGTGCAGCAACGATCAGGGTCAAGGCCACGAAAGCCCAGAGCAGCGCGCGAGGCGAAGTGTGGCCCAGCCCGAGGCCACCGAGGGCGGCCAACCGGACGTCCCCGAAGCCGACGCCCGCGAACCGCCAACAGGCCGCCAGGATCAGGCCGGCCGCGGCTGAGGCGAAGCCCGCGAGCAGCAGCCCGCGCCAGTCACCGGTCAGGGTTGCCGCCACCAGGACCAGCAGCGCGGTCACGGCGCCACCTTGACGCACCAACGGGGTCGGGATCAACTGGGTCAGCGCATCGCAGGTCGCTGCGGCCGCGAGAGTAAGGGCCCAGACCAGCAGCGCAGGCAGATACCACCAGGACCCGGCCTGCCGGGCCGCCAGCGCGCCGACCGCACCGGCGATCAACCCGGCCACGACGGTGACAGCGCGGGTCGATCGGCTCCAGGCGTCGTCGCGGGAGATCTGCCGCAGCCCCCAACCCGCCAGCTGGGGGCATCCGACCATGCCGATAGCTACCGAGAAGGCGGGGATCGTCGCGGTCGTCAGCACGTGCTGGGTCCGCCCCTTCAAGCCACAGGACGCTCGGTCTGTGTTGCTGGTTGGCGGACGGTACCTGCGCGGTAGGTCACGTCGTCGGACCCGACAGTGACACAGGGGCGCTGTAGACACAGGCCATGAAACGAAGACGTGGCGAGCGGGCGCGGATGCGAGGAGCTGCTGGTCGGGAGCGCGATAGACGCCAGGTCATACCGGGCCTATCGTCGCTTTCAGGACGCCTCACCGACCAGTCGGGCGTGCAGCTCGAAAGGGTGCCGTCCATGAAGCTGGTTGTCGTCAGCGTGGCACTGGCCATGCTGACGCTGAGCGGTTGTTCGTCCGGTAGCGGGCAGGCAGGTCCCACGAGCAGTCCGGTCACCGCGACGCCGAGCGCAACCCCGCCGAGCCCCACCGACCTGGCCAAGGTTCAAGCCCTCGCGATGGTGCCGGTCTACCTCAAGACGATCGACGAGCTCTACAACGACCCGAAGGTCCCGCTCAACAACCTTTACAAGGTGTCGGCACAACCGGACGCACTGGTTGAGCTCAAAGCCATCGGCGTAGACCGCGCGCACGGCTACCGGCAGTCGGGAACGGTGAAGCTCGTGCGAGCAACGGTCACTGGCGTGGACTTGACCAACATGCCGAAGGCCAAGCCTCATCCGATCTTCCCGACCGTGAAGATCACCGCCTGCATCGATGTGAGCGGCGTGGGCGACACCGACGTGGCGGGCAAGTCGCGGGTGCCAGCCAACCGGCCCCGCTACCAGATCGAACAGCTCACGGTCCTCAACCTGAGCTATCCAAGGGCAACGGGCTGGCGAGTCAGCAACTCTCCCAACAAGCAGGCGAACTCATGCGACGGCTGATCACGCTGCTTGCCGCCAGTGCGCTCCTGGGCAGTCTTCTGGCCGCCGTCGCGCCCAATTCGGCTACTGCCGATCCGCCCGTATGCGAGAAGCGCGACGCACATGGAATCTGCATCATTGTCGTGCAGGACCCCGGCAGTGGCGGGGGAACAACCCCGGGTGCCGGCGGGACGACACCGGTGGCGGCCCCCATATGCACGAGCACGGACTACGGAAGGGTAGTGCCGTGCGACGGGGACTTGGGGTACTGGTCGCAGAGCAGTCAGTGCTACATCAGTAGCGTGCGTGCGCAACCTGTCGTGACCGATCCGGTGTGGCAGGGGAACACGACCGGGGCGATTTACAACTGCAGCTTCTACGTCCCGCCGGGTGGGAAGTTCCCCGGCACTGCTGGGGGTTGGTTCTGGTCGCCGACGGTTCCGGCGCGTGCGGGTGCGGTTGATCCGGCGGTGGTGGCGCAGCAGGCGTTGCGGACGTTGCGGATCCCGGCTCCGTCCGCTGGTCGTTACCCGGCTGGGCGGTTGCAGGATGGGCGCCCCTACACGGTGGTGCGCGCCTACACCTGGTACTACACCGACCGGGCAGGGTTCACGGTCCTGCACGCCCGGGCGGCTGCCGGGGGAGTGTCGGCGCAGGTGACAGTCACACCGACCCGGTTGTCGTTCACACCGGGCGATGGGGCCAGGACAGTGTCGTGCGCGGGGCCGGGGGTGGCGTGGCAGCACAGCGACGGCCCGTGGGCTGCGTCGCCGGCGGGTTGCAATTACCGCTACCCGCATTCTTCGATCGGTCAGCCGAACGGTGAGGTCACCGCGACGTACGGCATCACCTGGGTCATTACCTGGTCCGCCTCGACGGGGGCCAGCGGCACGCTGCCGCCGCTCACGACGACGGTGAACTCCACCTTCGCGGTCGCTGAGGCCGAAGCGGTAGTGACCAAGTGACGCTCCGACAAGAGCCCGCGCCTGGCGCCCCGGTAGGGGGTTATCCCGTGCCGCCGCCGGCAGCGGAAGTGCCTGGCCGGGCTCCCGTGGTGCGGTCGGCGGCGCCCGCGCGGCGGACCCGCCGGGGCGCGATCGTCAGCATCCTGGTGGTGCTCCTCGGCGGTGTGCTGGCTGTGACGGCCGCGAACGTGCTGACCAGCCGCACGCAGGTGTTGGCGGTCGCCCGAGATGTTCCGGTCAGAGCCACCATCACCGACAGCGACCTTGCAGTGGCGAACGTGACCACGGACCGGAACTTGAAGCCGATCCAGGCGAGCAGCCGTTCGCAGATCGTCGGGCAGATCGCTCAGGTGCCGCTGGTCGCCGGTGAGCTGCTGACACCCGGGCAGGTCGGCGTCAGCAGCGGCTTCACGCCCGGCCAGATGCTGGTGGCGGTGGCGTTGAAGCAGGGCCAGTTCCCTGGACGTGGTCTGAGTGCGGGCCAGAAGGTGCTGATCGTGTCGACGCCCGGCACCAATGCGGGCGGCACGAACGGGACCGGTCCGAACAAGGGCACAGGCGGGCAACCGATCGCCGCGACGGTGGCTGAGGCCGGGGCGATGAACCCGGCATCCGGAATCACGGTCATTGATCTGCGGGTCAGTGCTGATCAGGGCGTCGCCGTGGCACAGCTGGCGTCGACCGGGAACCTGGCGCTGATCTTGCTACCAGCGGCGGGCTGAGCACCATGCTGACCGTGCTGGTCTCGGGCAAGGCCGCGCCGGGCGTCACGACCTCAGCGTGGGCGCTGGCCTTGACGTGGCCGGGGCCGGTGCTGGTCGCGGACTGCGACCCGGCCGGTGGTGACCTGGCCGCCGGGTACTTGCCGGGTCGGGTCAGCGCAGAGCGCGGGTTGCTGTCGTGGGCGGCGGCGGCCCGCCGGGGGGTACCCGCGATGGCCGCGGCGACGATGTTCTCCGGCCATGCCGTCAGGGTGCCGGAGAACCCGAACGTGTGGCTGATGGCTGGGTTCGCCACCGCGACCCAAGGCGCCTCCTTCACTCCCGACGCGTGGGAACGCCTAGCACTGGCATTGGAACGCTCGGCGGCCAGCGTCGGCCGGGACGCCCTGGTCGATGCGGGTCGCCTGGTGGGGGAGCGGGCCTGCTGGCCGGTGCTGCGAGCCGCCGATCAGGTGCTGCTGACGGTGCGACCGAGTGTGCGTTCGGTCCACGCGGCGCAGGGCGCTGCGATGCTGCTGCGCACCGAGCTGGGGGACCTGGCGAAAGTATCGGCGTTGGTTGTTGGTGACGGGCCCTACTCGGCGGCGGAGGTCGCCGACGCGCTGAGTGTGCCGCTGTGCGGGACGTTGCCGCAGGACTCCGCCGCCGCGCGGGTCCTGTCCGACGGGGCAAGCCTGGGGCCGAAGGCGCTGAACCGGTCGGCGCTGCTGAAGGCCGCCGCGACGGTCACGACCAGACTGACCACGGGGATGAGCGCGGCGACATCGATTGCCCGGCCTGATTCTGCGTGGGCCGACACTGCCCCGTCAGAGCAAGCCCAGCCGGGGATCGCCCGATGACGACCGAACAGACCGAACAGCCGGGCGACACGGGGCAGAACACCGGATTGAACACGGGGTTGCCCCTGATGGCCTGGGACGGCGCCCACGGCGGTGCCCACGACGGCGCTCGCGTCGGGGGTCGGCCGCCACTTCCAGTGATGGAGGCGCCGGCGCCTGCGGTGACCGAACCGATCCTCCCGGCGCCGGTTGAGTCCGCTGAGCTGACCGCGGCGGAGTACTCGGTCGTGGAGGAGCTGCGCGACCGGGTGTCGACGCGGTTGACGGTCCAGGACAAGAACTACGCCCCGAGCGTGCGGCGGGAACTGACCAAGGCGCTGATCCGGGAGGAGTATGACCAGTGGCTGCTGCACGAGGCGAACCGTGGCCGGCCGGCGCCCGCTGTCACGACCGAGGACACGATCTTCGCGGCGGTCTTGGCCGAGCTCGACGGGCTTGGGCGCCTCGCGCCGCTGCTTGCCCGGGGGGATGTGGAGGACATCCACTTCGAGGGCAACGACCCCACGATGCTCAGGCTGGCGGGGGGGCAGCTGGTCGCGGGCCCGGCGATCGCGGCGACCGATGCTGAACTCGAGCAGCTGCTGCGTTCGGTCGGCGCCCGCAGCGGGGACGGTCAGAGCAGCCGCGAGTTCTCCTCCGCGAGCCCGATCCTGAACGTGCGGATGAAGGGCGTGACCGATCTGGGGGCGCGACTGCAGGCCGCGATGGATGTGCTCCCTCGCCCCTCTGGGGTGATCCGGGTGCACCGGTACGGCGATCCGAGCCTGCCCGATTTGCAGGGCATGAACATGATCGACTCCTCGCTGCGAGCCTTCCTGCACTGCTCGATGCTGGCGGGAGTGTCGGTCCTGGTCAGCGGCGCGCCCGGCGTCGGAAAAACCACCCTAACGCGTGCCATGGCCAACACCATCCCATGGGGCAATGTCGTCATTACCGTCGAGGACGAGCGAGAGCTGGGGCTGCATCTGCCCCGTTGGGACACAAGCCGGCAGCAGCTGGTGCGCCGCCACGCGGTCTGCCGATCGTTTGAGGCCCGGCTGCCCAACGCCGAAGGCAGGGGAGCGTTCACGATGGCCGATGCCCTCAACGAGGCACTGCGGGCATCCCCGACATGGGTGCTCGTCGGCGAGGTACGGGGCGGCTACGTGATGGCCCTCCTCGAGGCCGCGACCTCCGGCGTCGCGTCAGTGATGTGCACGGTGCACTCCCCGTCGGCGGAGGGCATCTTCGACAAGATCCTGGTCAGCGCACTGAAGGCAAACCCACCACCGTCGGCCGAGCTAGCGATGCGGTCGATGTCCGCGCTGGACCTGGTTGTGCATGTGGAGCGCGACCGCGACTACCACCGGTACGTCTCCGGCGTATACGAGCTCGGTCCGGTCGGGGACTTCGGTGAGCCCTCGATGGGCCGCGTCTACGCGCCACGCCCCGCCGACCGTCGGGCGGTGCCGACCGGCGCCGGCGCCCTGAGTACCTCATTGACCGGCCGGCTGGAAACTGTCGGGTTCGACCCGCAGTGGCTGAACCCCAGCGCCAGCGACTGGGCCACCCCGACACCGACAGGCACTCCCACTGGCCGTCCTACTGCCACGGTTACCGGTTCGGCGTGGTCGGCGTGACCGCCGGCGGGCTGCTGCTGACCGTGGCCGGACTGCTGATCGCCGGCGGGATGGTGGGGCTGGTCGCGTCGCTGCGAGGCCTCGATGTCCTGCCCGCCAGCTCGTCCTTGAGGTCGCACTCGGCCGGAGGCAAGCCGGCCAGACCGTTGTTGACTCGTCTCACCCGACGACATGGAGCGGGCGTGGCGGCCGGGGTGCTGATGCTGCTGATCACGGGCTGGCCCGTCGCGGGGATCGCCGCCGCCGCGGGCGTCGTGTTCATCCCCACCGTGCTGGGCGGCGGCAAGGCATCCGCGGAGCTGATCGCCACCTCGGAAGCCTTGTCCGATTGGACCCGGCGGCTGGCGGACCTGATCGCCTCTGGCGCGGCCGGGTCCACCCGCGACGCGCTGCGCCGGTCCTTGAGTTCGGTTCCGGAGCCGATCGCGGCGGCGGTCACCGCCCTGGTGTCCCGGATGGGTCCGCAGGGCACCGAATCGGCGCTGCGCCAGTTCGCCCGGGACGTTGATGACCCCGCCGCGGACAAGATCGCGATGGTGCTGATCTTGCGTGAACGTAACGGCGGCCCAGGACTGGCTGAGGTCCTGACGGCGCTGGCGACGGATTTGGATGAACGTTCCCGGATGGTCCGGGAGGTGGAAGCCGAGCGTGCTAAGCCCCGGTCCAACATGCGCACCATCGTGGTCGTCACGCTGCTGCTCGTGACCGCCATGATGCTGTTCGCCCGGACGTTCCTGTCCGGATACGACAGCACCTTCGGGCAGCTGATGCTGGCCATCGTGGTGGCGCTGTTCGCGACCGCGCTGCGCTGGATGCGGAGCCTGTCAGAACCGATCCGGCCACCCAGAGTCTTGTATGACCCGGACGTCCACCTCGATGCTGCTGTGGCCGGCCGATGACCGGGACCCAGCTCGCGATACTCGCCGGACTCACGATCGGCCTCGGGGTGGTGCTGGCGTTCCGTGCCGCCCGCCCGGCGCCACCGGCGTTGGGCCCGGCCCTGGCGCAGTTGTCGGCGGAGCCGCTGTCCGCAGCATCGTCAGGGCCAACGACCGCAGGGACCGGGCCGAACGGTTCGATCGGTGACCGGTGGGACTGGCTGCCCAGCTCTGTCGCGCAGGCTGTGGACTCCCACCTGGGGGTATCGGACGCCGACCTGTCGATCAACGGGATGTCGCGGAGCCAGCTCGCGGCCCGGAAAGTCACCCTGGCACTCGCCGGGCTGCTGGCCCCAGCCATCGTGGGTCTGCTGTTGCTGCCGGCCGGCTTGGGTGCCTTCGTGGTGTTCCCCGCCTTCATGGGCCTCGCACTGGCAGCGATGGGCTGGCTGGTCCCGACGATCGGAGCCCGCGAAGCGGCCACCGCGGCCCGCCTTGAGTTCCGCAGCAACCTCGAGTCGTTCCTGACGTTGGTCGCCGGGGAACGCCGAGCCCGCGGTTCGGTCGAGCAGGCCCTTGAGGAAGCGGCCGAGGTCTCCGGGAGCATGCCGTTCGTCCGGATGCGCCGCTCCATCCGGCGGGCCGCCCTGTCGGGCCGTAAGCCGTGGAATGACCTGCGCGATCTGGGCGAGGAACTGCAGGTCGTCGAGTTGCGCAACCTCGCCGACATCGCCGAAGTCGCTGCCGACGGCGCGGCGGTCTACAACACGCTGCTCGCGACCGCCCGGTCCTTGCGGCACGCCGAACTGACCGACAACCGCACCCAGGCCAATGAGGTCAGCGAACGCATGTCACGCCCCCTTGCCCTGCTGGTACTGGGCCTGACCATGTTCGTCCTGGTCCCTTTCATGCTCCGCATGTTCAACACCGCCTGAATCGGCATTCAACCCAACGAGAGGAACCACCATGTCCAAACAGTCCACTCCGCCTCGCCGGACAACGCAGGCCGCCGGCGCCCTCTACCTGGCCACCACGACCGCCATGCTCACCGTGGTCGCCAGTGTCATGTCTTGGCTGCAGGCCGATGCTGCCGTCCAGTCCGATCGTGGGTCGGACTCCTCTGAGAAAGCCTTCATGGTCATCCTGGCGATCGGGCTCGGCGGCGCCGTGTCCGCCGCCGCGATCGCGTTCGTCGCGACCAAGACCGCCCTGTTCAAATAGCAGCCGGACACCCGGATGGCGACTGCGGTGGCGACCGCGCTGTCGACCGGACTGACGACGGGAGGAGGACTCCGATGATGACCGGGCGGGAATGCAGAGCCGCACCTGCGCCGCGGGCGTCGGTGTGCGGATCCCGTCGGGCCCGGCGAGCATCGGATGAGTGGGGTTCCTCGGTTGTGGAGTTCACGATCTTGTTCCCCATCATCGTGGGGCTGCTGCTGGCTGGCCCGCAGATCGCGATGTGGGAGTTCGCCCGCCAGGCCGCCGAAGCCGCCGCGCAGGCCGGCGCCCGAGCAGCCAGCGCCGACGGCGCCACGGCCGGAGCCGGCCAGGGAGCCACCGAGAACTACCTGACCCGGGTCGCAAGCGGAACGATCACCAGCAAAACCGTCACCGAGCAGGACGGCGTGACCACCGTGACGATCCACATCCACGCCACCGTGCCGAACGTGATCCCGCTGCCCGGGTTCACCCCCGCCCTGGACGTGACCGTCGTACGGGGCAAGGAACGCTTCACCACCCCGGTCTCACCATGAACCGGAATCTCGCCGTGAAGCGGAGTCGCGCCGTGATCCGGCCACGCCGCGATGACCGCGGCTCGGAATCGGTGGAGCTCGCGATCCTGCTGCCGATCGGTGTGCTGATCCTGGCGATGCTCATCATCGGGGCCAGGATCGCGCTGGCGGGCGACCGGATCAGCGGCGTCGCTGGGATCGCCGCCCGGGACGCCTCCTTGGCCCGGTCAGCCGACGCGGCTACTCAGATCGCCGCCAGCAGCGCCACCACCGCCCTGACGAGCGCGAACCTGCACTGCATCAACGTGCAGGTCACTGCCGACACCTCCGGGTTCGCCGCCCCACCTGGCGCGCCGGCCTCGATCACCGTCAAGGTCTCCTGCACTGTGGACCTGTCCGACATCGGGGTAGCGAGCCTGCCCGGTTCCCGGACGCTCACCGACACGGCCACCAGCCCCCTTGATCCAGGACGTGACACCTCATGAGGGCGGCGATGCGTCGACGCGCCGGAAACCCTGACGGACGTCCCGAAGGTGACGACTGTGGCGACCGGGGTTCAGTGGCCGTGCTGTTCTGCTTCATCGTCCTGATCGCAGCGACGTTGGTGACGTTCCTGGTCGATGCGGGCGCGCAGATCCAGGCTGCCAACCGCGCCGACACCTACGCCGGCGAAGCAGCGCGGGCCGCGAGCATCGCCGTCGGTCCGGTGCCGACCGGCGGCAGCGCCGACACCTACGCGGCCGCGGCCGCGGCCCGCAGCTACCTCACCCGCGCCGGCGCCACCGGGGTCGTCACCATCCTTGGCCCCGGAGTAGTGCAGGTCAGCGTGACCACAACCGGCACCACTCCCATGCTGGGGCTGTCGGTGAGCCAGACCCGAGAGCACACCGCACAGTTGCAGGTCGGGGTCACCCACGGCGAGACACTGCGATGAACCGCGCCCTGACCCGAGACAAGAGCCGGGACAAGACCGGACAGACGACCGGGGACAGGACCGCGAGCTCCACGGGGCGTCTTGCCAGAGGGTGCAAGGGGATCGGCGCGCTGATCGTGCTGCTCGCGGTCGTGGTGGGCGTGCCCGTCCTGATGACGATCCTGAACCTGGTCCCGCACCATCTGCCGACCATCGGTTCGGCCCTGACGACCCTGAAAGCCCGCGACAACGGCCAGCTGGTCGCCGGCGTCATCGCCGCTGGCGTCTGGGTGTGCTGGGCGCTGTTCACTGTTTCGCTGCTCCCAGAGATCGCCGCTCTGGCCCGACACCGCCCCGCCAGGACACTAGCTGGCCTCGGCGGGTTCCAGCGCCCGGCAGCAGCGCTGGTCGCCGCCGTGGCCCTCGCGTTCACCCTGGTGCCGATCGCCGTCGACAGCAGCGCCCCGCGCGCCGACGCCGCCGGCCTACCGGCCGCCAGCACCTACAGCACCACCCACAGCATCAGCCAAACCCTCGACCCCAGCACCAGTCACACCCGCAACGACACCGGCCCCCACACCGTGGGAGACACCGCAGCCCCCGCGTCGGCGGAGCGGGTCGGCGACGTGCAGCCTTCAACTGGCCACGGTGCACCGCGTGCCTCTGAGATGACGGACTGGTCGACAGCCGTAACCACCAACTATGAGGTGCAACGCCGCGACACCCTGTGGGGCATCGCGGCTGACCACCTCGGGGACCCGCTGCGTTACCGCGAGATCGTCGAACTGAACCGCGACCTGGTCGGACCGGACAACGAGATCACCCCCGGCACCGTCCTGCAGCTCCCCACCGTAGCCCCGGCAGCCACCCAGCCGGGCGACGCCACCACTAGGCCTAACACCGTGGTGCGGGTCGAACCGGGCGACACGCTCTGGGGCATCGAGCAGCACGTCACAGGCAGCGGAGACAACTGGCCGCAGGCGTGGGCCGCCAACAGCGGACGACCCGAACCCGGCGGCGCGACGTTCACCGACCCGGCCCTGCTCCGGCCAGGCTGGTCGATCGACATCCCCCCCGCAGCACCGAGCACACCCGGCACCAGGCTCCACCAGCAGCTGACCCACCCGAAACCAGCCCCGCAAAGTTCGGCTTCTGAGGCGCCCGGCACTGTCACGACACCACCGCACCAAGCCCCAGCACAGCAGGCCCCAGGACAGCAGACGCCCCATCACGGCCAGGCTCCGGTGCCAGTTGAAGTACCGCCGGCTCAGCCGGACAAGCAGGCGCCGATGACGACGGCGCCGGACGCGCAGGGTGCGCCGTCTTCGGTGCGCAGTGCTCCCTCAGATGCTGAGTCAGATTCGTCGTCTGAGTTGCCAATGCTGGCGTTCGCTGGTGGTGGGATGCTAATGGCCAGCCTGGCGCTGACGGCCTTGGTCTCCTACCGGCGCAGGCAGTTCCGGGAGCGCCGCCCTGGGCGCACCATCAGCGGTACCCCACCGGAGCTGATCGGCCTGGAGCAGGCCCTGCTGGCGACGGGGCGTGCGGGCAGCGCAGACGTGAGGTGGCTGGACCATGCGCTGCGGAGCTTGACGCAGATCCTCGCCAGGACCGACGACGGGCAGCTACCCGATGTGGTCGCGGTGTGCATGACCGAAGACCTGCTGACCCTGGTGCTCACGACCGCCGCCCTACAGGCCCCCCTGCCGTGGACCGTCGACGCCAGCGGCACCCGCTGGTCGGTGCGCCGAACCGACGAGCTGAGCTACACCCAAGACCATCGGAGCTTCTTCTTCGCACCGTTCCCGACTCTGGTCTCGGTGGGTTACACCACCGGCGGTGAGCACTGGATGCTCGATCTGGAGCGGATCGCGGCGATGTCGCTGGCCGGCGACCAGGAGCGTTGCCTGAACCTGATGCGGTTCCTGGCTGCTGAGCTGGCGCACAACAGCTGGTCGGAGATGCTCCGGGTCACCATCGTCGGATTCGGTGAGGAGCTGGTCGGGGTCAACCCGAACCGGCTGACCTACACCGAAGACGTCAATGGTGCGATTGCCACCTTGAACCGGCACCGCCAGACGGTCACCGAAGCAATGACCGACGCTGGTGTCGACGTGCTGACGGGGCGGCTGCGCGATGTCCTGGGGGACAGCTGGGCTCCGAACGTGCTGCTGATCGCGCCTCACCTGCTGGCCAACAATGCGGCCGGCAGCGCGTTGAACAGCGACGGGATGAGCGGGCTGGCAGAACTGCTCGGCGCCATGAAGGCGCAGCCTTCCCGCGCGTCGATCGCGCTGGTACTGACCGCTGACCCTGACGCCGACCAGCACGCCGACGCGACCCGCTGGCAGCTCACCGTCGACTCGGGCGGCATCTTGCGCATCCCGGCGTTGGGGCTGGAACTGATCGCCCAGCAGATCCCCGCCTGTGACGCCGCCGGCTTGTCGCAGATGTTGGCGTTGGCGGCCGCCGGTGACGATCAGTCGGTACCGGCTGCCCGCGGCCAGCAGCCGTGGGATGAGTTCGCGGACGCCTGCGGTGGTCTGATCGTGCCGCCTGCTCCGACCCAGAGCGAACCAGCTGAGCCAGGTGGGCAGGGTGGGCTCGGTGGGCAGAGTGGGCCGGGTCATGTACCTGGGCTGCACCTGGCTGACAGCACTGCCTGGGTGGGCAACTCGGTGCTGCCGCTGTCGCCGCAGACCTACCTGGAGCAGACCGCTACCACCGAACGCGACCTCCTGGCGCTGGCGCCGCAGGTCGATTGCGGCCTGCGGGAACAGGTCACCCGCGCCGACCCTGATCTGGATGCCGACCTGGCGGCCTGGGCCGATACGATCTGCCCACGACCACGGTTGACGCTGCTCGGACCTGTGCAGGTCCGGGCGGCGGGACAGCTGCCCGCTCGCAGTCCGCAGCTCGCCTTCCACACCGAGGTGGTGGCCTACCTGGCCACCCGCCCCGCCGGTGTGCTGTCGGACCGTTATGCCAGGGCGATCTGGCCGTCAGAGCCGGACGTGGTCGGCAAGACCAAGGTGCGCGAGTCGGTCTCGACGGTCCGGGTCTGGCTCGGTGAAGACCCCGCGACCCGGCAGCCCTACCTGCCGTCCGGCTCCTTTGAGGCCGGCCGGGCGCGCTACCGGATCAACCAGCTGCTGTGCGACGCGGAACTGTTCCGGCGGCTGCGGCTGCGCGGCGTTGCCCGCGGACCGGAAGGCATCGGTGATCTGCAGAGCGCACTGGCGCTGGTGACCGGGGAACCGTTCGCGGACCTGCCCACGCCCCGCAAGGGATCCCCTGGTGGGTACAGCTGGCTGGCGGACGCGAACTCCCGCCTGGATCACGAATACGCCGCGATGATCGTCGACGTAGCCCACATCGTGGCCACCCACCACCTCGCCGCGGGCGAGCCCGCCGCGGCGGCCGCGGCCGCGCAGGTCGCGCTGCGGGCGGGCAGTTACGAAGACGTGCCGCTTCTGGACCTGGTCGCGGCCTGCGACGCGCAAGACCAACGCGCCGAGGCCGACGCCTACGTCAAGAAGATCCTGGCCAACCACGACGCCGACGTGGAGGAGGACCTGCCACCACGGACAGCACAGGTGCTGTTCCGGCGGCAGTGGACCCACCGGGCAAGCTGACCGTGCAAGCCAACCAGTTGAACCTCAGTTGACGAGTGGTCCGAGTCGGTCGGGCCGCCTGAACAAGGAGATGCATTATGGGTGACATCGGACGCAAGCGTTGTCGGATCGAGGTCGTGCCCTCACAACCAGCCGAGCCGACGACTGAGCCGATGACCGCACCGCAGCAGGCTCCCGAGCCGACCCCGCAACGGGAGCCGGGACAGGTGCCGACGCCGTCCACGCCGTGACCTGTGCAGACCAGGTCCACCGGGTCCGACGTGACCGCCAGGATTCTGGCAGGGGCGGGACGTGATGGATCTGACTGATCTTGGGGTTGAGGCCGTCGGTGTGGGGGACATCCGGATGGTACGGACGTTCCGGATCGGACCGGCCGGGCAGCTGTACCCGGTGAACTCGATCGACGTCTGGGTCGACGGCTGGAACACCGCCGTCTGCGGGCGCGGCAAGACCCACGCCCCGCCAGGCCCGAATTGCCGGTGCGGTTTCTACCTCTACAGCGACCCGGCGTACGCGCTCGCGCAGCCACCCGCCCGACAGGTGATGGCGGTCGTGGCCACGCACGGAGCCATGGAAATCGGGAGCCGCGGCGCCCGGGCGTCCCAGGCACGAGTGGAGGCCCTTTGGTTGGGGCCGCGGGTCAGCGACCAGCTGGCCGAGGCCGTCCGCGAGCGTCACCCGACGGTGATGGTGTTCCGCGACCGGACCATCATGGACCAGCTGTTTCCGTTGACGCACCTGGACGGGTTCGGCAAACGTCGGGTGTCGGAGCGGACCCGGCGCCGACTCCGACCCGTGATGTGGACGTTCCTAACCGCCGTCGTCTTGCTCGGCTGCATCCCCACCCGCCGCACCCTGGCCTCACCGGCCGGCACCGCGCTGTGGCTGTCCCTGGTCGCCGTCAGCCTGATCGTCATGCTCACCGGACTGGTACTGCGGTCGTCCGTGGTCGGGTTGCAGGGTTCCGCCGCCCTCGCGTGGTTGATCACCGCAGGCCCGCAGACCCCCGCCATCTGGGCGATGCGCGGGCCGTTCGTCGTGCTGATGGCCACGGCAATGCTGATCTGGCGGCGTGCGGGGCAGCCCGGCCGAACGGTCCGGACCGCCCGCCTGGATCAGGGCCTCCGGCGCTGGCGGGGCCGGTTCCCAACCTCGGGGTGACGCCACTGACGCACCGCCAGGCGCTGCAGCTGGCCGCGAAACGCCGCCCGTCAGATGGCCACCGAGCGACTGGGCCGTATGCGGCGGCGCTGTCGCCGGGCTGGTCCGCCAGCCAGGTGATCTGCTTTGCCCGGTGACTACCGAGGGTCAGTGTCCAAGGAGCGCCAGGCAGCCTTCTGCGCGGGCGCTGCCGGTGACGTCGACTTTCTCAGCGTGGTTCACGCCCCGTCCCAATTCGACGGTGAGGGCGTTCGAGTTGGCGCCTGAGGGCGCGGTGTCCTGGGGTACGGTTCCGTCCGAGGGTCTGCGAGGCCAGCCTCGCCGAGGAGGTGAAGCAGTCCCAGCTCGTCGAGAGCCTGCGCCGCGTTGACCCGACATCCTCGGCAGGACTCGTGCGCGACAATGTCGACGGCAAGACCGCGGAGCCAGGTAACAGCGACACCCTCGCGAGCGGCGGCAGGGTCGTCGGTGTCGACGTCTGGATGCTCCTGCGCGGCGGTGAGGCTCATAATCTCATCGAGGTGAAGGACTGCGGGCGCCCGACGAGGCCGCTCTTTACCGTGACGACGCTCCCGCGCTTCCGGACGGTGCCGAGGAACGCCAGGCCGTCCCAGGTCTCGACAACGTGAAGTCCGACGGCGAGATGCGGGCGTGTCGGCACGGCATACCGTAACGGGCCCATCACCGGCATCCATCAGGTCACTGGCGCCGCGCTGGGAAGCCCGGTCGAATCTGCGGATCGCCAGATCATGGGCTCCGGGCGCTGACGGGACCCATTCGCGTCCCGAGGTGACCCCGCCCGCGCACCATCCGTCCGCCTCCAGCTGACCGCGGGGGCAGCATGCAGAACTGTCCCCCCGGATTGGGGTGACAGTTCGACGAACACTGTTTACGCAGGGTCACGGCATCCCCGCCCGATGCCGAAGGACCCCCGCAGATGTTTCATGACGCCACCGTGGTCGGCAGTTGGCCGGCCCTCACAGACCGTCTCGACCAGACCAAAACCGTCCGCCGGTGGGCTGACGGCGCACCCGAGCTGGCGGGTCTGGCCACCGTTGAGGACCTGCTCACGGCCTGGTCCGACCCTGGCCGGACCGACACCGTGCTGTACGCGTTGGTGAGGCTCGCTGCGGTCGACGGCGGCCACGACGACGACGCGCTGCTGCTGATGCTGCATCTGCTCAGCGGTGTGGTGCGGAAGCTGGTCGGTCAGCTCCGTGACCTGAGCCCGGACATCGAAGCGATCGTGCTGGCCGAACTGACCTGCCAGCTACTCGGCTACCCCTGGCGGCGCCGGACCCGCGCCGTGATCGCCAACCTCATGGCCGAAACCCGCAGGGCGGTCCTGGCCGACCTAGTGCCCACCGACCGCTACCACCCCGACCGGGTCGAGGCCTTGACCGCCTGCGGCGACGTGCCCCTGGTAGCAGCGCGCCAGCACCCCAGCGATCACGAGGACCTCGACGTCGTGGACCTGCTGCTCTGGGCAGTCCACCGCGGCGTCGACGCTGACGACGTCGCCCTGCTGGTCGCGACCGAATGCGCCCGGGACCGGCGACAGGCGCGCGCCGACGATGCTGTCGCCAACGCTCACGGCATTCCCACCCGAACCCTGTACCGGCGTCGGGAACGGACCCTGCGGGCGCTACGCGAACTCGCGCCGGACTATCTGAGGGCCGTCGCATGACGGGTTCGCCGCACCCGACACAACCTCGTGCGGACTGTCAGCAATCGGCCTGGAACAACGCCTTCTCCCAGTGAACCAACACCTCAGCCCATCGACGCGGCCCCCGTCGCCGCACCGCCCACGGACACCGAGCCGCTCAAGGAGCATCCGTATGGACCTCGCCCGGACCCGCTCCGTTCCAGGAGGCGACGCTGTGGCCAACCCTGCGGACCGCGCCGGTCACGCAGGCCGCACAGCGGCTCCGGAACCTACGGCCGAGCAGGTCGCGGACCTACTCGAGGCGGTCGCCGACGCCAACGGATGGATGGCCGCCGAGTCCGCCGAGTCCGGCGGCATCCTGAGTTCCCGCGCGACGGTCAGCCAAGTCACCGTGGACCGGTTCAGCCGCCTCGCCGAGCAGCTGCGCCCAGGAGCATCCGCCCGGGCCAGGCTGTCCAACCTGGACCCGGACGTGCTGCTGGCGGCGACGTCGCTCTGGCTGTCGCGACTGTCGCGACCTCGGCCGGTGCAGAGCGCGGCGGCTCGTGCTCAGAGCCGGTGGACGACTCGACCGGCCGACCGGCCGGACTCGTGACCTTGGCCGAGGTCGGCCTGGCCGGCCAGGACATCGACGTTCTGCACGGCGGCGACGTTGACCCAACGGGCCGGCTGCTGTCGGTCACGGAGATCCAGCAGGCTTTCCGGGAACTTCGTGCACGCCGCGCCCCTGAACCGGTCTTGGCCGGTGTCGGTACCGCCCCAGGCGCTCTGGACACCGACGGCCGCAGCGGCACCGCGGCCGGCGGTGGACTGGCAGCGCCGAATCCGGCGCGGACCGGGGGTGACAGCGCCCTTGGTGTCAGCTGCACCGAAAGCGCGGGTGACACTGCTCGTGCCGCCCGTTCTGGGCGGGGTGACACCGCCTCACCTGCGCGCTCAGGCCGGGGTGACACTGCCAGGCCTGCCGCGTCTGCACGGACCGGCGGGCCCATCGTGGATCGCAGCAGGCTTGACGCTGCGGGCGTCACGGTCGTGGCGGCGCATGCGGGTGCCGGGGCCTCCACGGTGGCGCTGGCCGTCAGCGCCGCCGCCTCTCAAACCGGCCGTCATACGCATCTGCTGGAGAGCGCGCATCCCTGTAGGTCCGGGTTGACCGCGGCCGCCGAGGTGGAACTTGGGACCGACGGCAGCGGCGGGTGGCGGCGCGGATCGCGTGAGCTGATCACTGTCGACCGCCGAGCCCACGACGCGACCTCGGGCGACTGGCCTGCGCCGCCGCCAGGCCACGACGACAGCACGCTGACCATCCTCGACCTCGGTCTGGTGGCGGTCGGCGGCCTCGAGCGCCTGGCCCGCGACGTCAGCCGCATCGTGGTGGTCTGCCGGCCCACCGTGCCCGGCGTAAGGATGGTCGAGCACCTGCTTGCGCAGCTGGCCGGGCAGGCCCAGCTGACTGTGCTGGTGGCGGCTGTCGGTCCCGCGCGTTGGGCCGGTGAGGTCAAGGCCACGGTCGGACCGCGGCTGCGCCAGCTCCGCACCGGCGGCCTGGTCGTGACCGTGCCGGTCGACCGGCACCTGGAGATCACTGGCCTCAGCCATGCGCCGCTGCCCAGGTCGGTCCTGGTGGCCGGTCGGGTGCTGCTGGAGCTCCTCGACAACACCCCAAACAACGGCGCCCCAGCCACCCCAGGCTGCAGCCCCAGCTCCGCCATGACCTCGGTGCCCCCCGCGCCGGACCTGAAGGGAACCACGTGATGACCCAGCTGCTCGCCACCAAGCTGCTCGCAGCCGGTGTCTGCCCCGTCGCACCACCAGGCCTGCAGGCCTATTCCGACCAGATCTTGTCCTGGGTGAAGTGGGGGGTCCTAGCCGTCCTGGCGATTTCGTTCTTCGCCTCCGTCGGGATGCTGGTGTGGGGCCGGGTCACCCACCACCCCAAGGGCGCGCGGCTGGGGTTTGACGGCATCATGATCTGCCTGGTCGGGGCGATCATCTACGTCGTCGGGTTTGTCATCATCACCTCGATCACCGGTAAGGGCTGCTGATGATCGGCCGTCAGCGCACCTCACCAACCTCGAATCTCGGGATCCGTTCAGCACCAACGGTGTGGAGTCGGAACAAGCTGCTCGGGATGCTCACAGGTGCCGCCGCGATGGTGGTGCTGCTCGTGGTGGGTGTGGTGCTGGCCGTCGTGCACGCCCTACGTCCGGGCGGCAACCCGGCAGGCAGCCTGGCGGGCAAGCCGCACGGAGTAGTGGGCACCGGCATCGTCCAGAGCGTCCGCGGCGACGGGGTCGACCCACAGGCGGGACAGTCTGACTCGCCAGCTGACTCGCCAACGCTGCGCGACCAGCTCGCCAGCCGCCCGCTACCGGCCGTCCCGGAGTCGGCGTCGCACCCCTCAGCGGTATCACTCGCCGACCCCGGAGCGCCGTGGCTACTGCCGGCCGCGACCCGCACCGGCCAGGCCGGTGTCCCCACCGGCTTCGCTCAGACCCCGCAGGGCGCGATGGCGCAGCTCGCCGCCATCGACACCGCGGCACTGTCTTCAGCCAGCCTGGCTGGGGCCCGCGCCGTCATCACCGGCTGGGCCGCCCCGGGCGGACCGACGACCAGCAGCTGGTCGGTCATCCGCGCCATCGCCACGCTGCTTAGTGAGACCGACCTGTCGGGAGGAACCCATCAGCTCGCCGTCCTGCCAACCCCACTGATGGGCCTGATCAAAGGCAGCTTGCGCGCCAACACCGCAGGCCCCACTGGCAGCTCCGGCAGTGGGGGCAGCGGCCAGCCTGTTTTCGTGGTGCCGTGCATCGACTTCGAACTCGACGTCACGGTCACCAGCACGGCCCGCGGCGCGGCAGCGGACTGCCAACGGATGGTCTGGACCACCGATAGCCGGGACACCGGCGACACCGGTGGCACCGGCGGTGCCGGGGGAGCGGGTGGTCGGTGGCTGATCGGGCCAGGCCCTGAACCCGCGGCCGGACCGTCGGTGTGGCCCGACACCGACCTGGCCACCACCGCCGGCTACCGGGATCTGCGCCGTGGCTGACCCCACCGGGGCGGGCACCCGGGTCCTCGCGCTGGACATCAACCCGCTGCACTGGCTCGGCAGCGCCGCCCTCGGGGCCGCGACCGATACCTGGAAGGCCGCGATGATCGGACTCTGGACGGCAGGGGTGTGGCTGCTGCAACTCGCGTTCAAGCTCATCGACGCCTTCACCACCCCGGACGTGTCCCCGACCGGACCGCTGGCCGCCGTGCTGCCCACCACCCTGTGGCTGGGGCTGTTCGTAGTGTCGATCACGATGGCCCTGCAGCTAGCCGTCGCGATAGTGCGCCGCGACGGAAAAAGCCTGGGCCGGATCGTGATCGGCGTCTGCCAGTTCGGGGTCGTATGGGTCGGCTACCTGGCCGTCACGGGGCTGCTCATCGCCGCCGCATCCGGCCTGACGACCGGGCTGCTGTCCTCGATGCTCCACATTCCCAGCTGGTCGGCGTACGCCGGGAGCAACACCTGGCCCCGTCAGCTTGATGACACGGCGGCCGCGAGTGTCCTGGGGCTCAGCGCCCTGTTCCTGCTGATCCCGGCCTCGTTCGCCTACGTCCTGATCATGCTGGTCCGGGAAGCCTCCCTGATCCTGCTGCTGGCGACCGCCCCGATCGCTGCGGCAGGCCTGGTCAACGACACCACCAAGGTGTGGTTCTGGAAGACCCTGCGCTGGTTTTTGGCCAGTCTGCTGATCGCCCCCGCAGCAGCGCTGATCCTGGGTGTCGGCACCTCCCTGAGCAACGCAGTGATCTCAGGGGCCGGCACAGACACGGTGGCCGCCGCCGGCACCGCGGTCGTGGGTTGCGTGCTGGTCATGATCGGCGCGCTCTGCCCCATGACGTTGTTCAAGCTGCTCGCGTTCGTGGACCCCGGCACCGGCTCGGGCGCGGCGATGCGGCAGTCCATGAGCGACGCCGGCGGCCTGGGCGGCCTGCTCGGCGGCGGCAAGAGCGCCAGCAGCGGCGCTGGCTCTGGCGCCGCGACCGCGACATCGGTCGGGGGTCAGTCACAAGGTGAGGCCTCAGCGCAGGCGCAGTCCGCCTCACGAATGTCGAAGATGCTCGGGCCGATCGGGACCGGGATCGGGATGGCAACCTCGATGGCGACCCGCGCAGCCGACCTGACCTCCGACGTCCTAGGCCAAGCCGGCGTCGGGGATCCCGGATACAGCATGAGTTTCGCCGACAACGCCAACAGAAACCGCCCCAGCGCAGGCGGCTCGAGCAGCGGCGGTTCGGGCAACGGCGGCGGTAGCGGTTCGGGTGGTTCCGACACCCCGCCAAGCGGCGGCGGACCAGCCGGACCCGGCAGCAACGGTGACAGCGGTAGCAGTGGCAGCGGCAGTGGGGGTGGCGGTCTTCCGTTGCCGACCGGCCCACCGACCCCACCGACGCCCCCGGTACCGATGGGACCTGGTGGCGGCGGCACCGGTGCGGGTGCTGGTGCGGGCGGTGCTGGTGTTGGCCTGTCGGAGGCCGCGGTGGTGGCGCTATGAGCGCGCCGAGGTCCACCTCGATGTCCACGCCGATCCGTTACGGCGACTGGAGCAAGGACAAGCAGGGCTGGTTTTTGGGCCTGTCCGGTGGGGCCTGCATCACGGTGTTGGCTGGGGGAGGGCCGTTGCTGCTCGCGATCGGGACGCGCAACTGGCTGCTGGCCGGTGCCTGGCTTCCGGTGTGGGCGGTGCTGGCAGCGGCGGTGTGCCTGCCGGTCCGGGGCCGGTCGGCTGCCCGCTGGGTCCGGGACGTGATGTGGCGGACGGTCGGTATCGGGCTGGGGTGGGCGCAGTGGCAGTCCCGAGCCGCGGCCGGGCTGATGAACGACCCTAACCGGGCGGATCTGCCGGGGGTGCTTGCGCCGATCAGCATCCACGACGGCCCGCCGTTCGGGGTGCTGCTTGGCCGTCCCGCCATCGTCGCCGACAGCGCGGCGCAGACCTGGGCGGCGGTCGCCCGGATCTCCCACCCTGGCATCGGGATGGCGGAACTCGGTTCCCGCGCCCGGATGGCGGCTGGGTTGGCGGAGCTGCTGGAGGCGGCCGCGTCCGCCGAGCTGGTCTCGGTGCTGGCGGTGCAGGTCCGGACCGTCCCGGACGACGGCGCGGAACGCGCCGCCTGGCAACGCCGGCACCTGCGTGCGGATGCTCCGGCACTGGCGCTGACCGTCGATGCTGAACTCGGTGCGGCGATGGTGGCTGCCGGGGTGCGCCATGAGGCGTTCGTGACCGTCGTGGTGCCCGAGGCCCGGATCGCCCGGCAGGCCAAGGAGGCCGGCGGTGGTGTCGACGGCCGCGCTCGGGTCCTGTTCGGGGTGATGAGCGAACTGGAGGCTCGGCTGCTCGGCCCGGTGGGCTGCTCGAGCGTCAGCTGGCTCGACAGCCCCGCACTGGCTGCCGCGATCCGGACCGGGTTCGCACCGGGGGACCGGGCGGCCCTGACCGAGGCCGCCCTTGCGGCACGGGAGGACCCGACGATCGCCGGGGCGCTGCCGATGGCCGCGGCCGGCCCGAGCACGGCCCCGGCTGCGGAACGCCGGCATTACACCCACGACGCCTGGTCGACCGCGACCTGCACGGTGCTGCTCCCTGACGCCGGCGCGATCATGGGTGCGCTCGCGCCGGTGTTCACCCCGACCGAGGCAGGTGAACGGCGCAGCGTCACCGTGTTTTACGAACCGCTCAGCCGCCACACGGCTGACCGGCTCGTCGGCCGGGACTCGATGTCGGCCGGGACCGCAGCGGAGATGCGCACCCGGATGGGTTTCGCGACCCGCGCGGTGCACCGCCGGGACACCTTGCGCCTCGAAGCGGCAGATGTGCGGCTTGCCGCCGGTCGGGCGCTGGTCCGGGTCGCGGTCGCTGCGGCGGTCACCGTCGGTTCCGAGGCGTCGATCAGCGAGTTCGGGCGGCGCCTGGAGTCCTCTATCCGGGGGGCCGGGTTCACCCCGCTGCGCCTAGATCTGGCCCAGGACAGCGGCTTCGCCGCCGCCTGCATCCCGTTGGGCATCGGGCTGCCACGCCGACGCGGCACCCGATGAGAAGCCCCCGCAACCCCCGCGGCAGCTTCCGGGCGGGCGGGCAGGGTGGCGGGTCGGGGCGGGACCTCGCCCGGCTCGTCGCGGACTTCGGTCACCAACTGCCGCCGCACCCGACCGCGCCGAGGTTGCTGGCGCCTCCGGAGGTGTTCACTGAATTGATCAGCGGCCGCGGGCGCCGTGAACGCGCCGCGGGGTGGGCGCCGGTCGGTGCGCCGCTGTCGACGTGGCGGATGACCTCAGAACAGGTCGGCGGGATCTGGCCGCTGATCGCCGCCGACGGGCTGGCTCCGACCGGAGCGTTGATGGGGATCGACTACCTGTCCGGTGGCGCCTTCTACGCCGACCCGATCGGCTGGACCCTGACCGGCGCCGCCGGCGTCACGAACCCCAACATCATGATCTTCGGTGCCCCGGGGCAGGGGAAGTCCGGGACTGTCAAGATCTTCACGTTGCGGATGATGGCCTACGGCTACCGCACCCTGATCCTGGGCGACGTCAAGGACGAGTACGAGCTGCTGTGCCGCTGTCTCGGGGTCGAGCCGCACGCCGTTGGCCATGGCCTGCCGGCCCGGATCAACCCGCTCGACTTCGGGCCGCTCGGCAACGACTGGACCGAACTACCTGCAGCCGAGGCCCAGCGCCGGGCCGCGATCGTGTTCTCCCGCTGGCTGCTGCTCATCAAAGGTCTCGTCGGGTCCCAGCAGGTCCCGTTCACCCCGACCGCGGAGACGGCCGTCGAGCACGTCATCCGTGAACTCACCGGCTACGCGGCCGGCGCCGACGCCCTGACCGAGATCACCATCCCGCAACTGTGGG